>Ga0070699_100000744_pt1 | contig 30184 bp, 20 predicted proteins | sample KBSK1503metaG_FD_65473 | JGI IMG/M metagenome (GOLD analysis project Ga0070699, IMG submission 65473) | Corn, switchgrass and miscanthus rhizosphere microbial communities from Kellogg Biological Station, Michigan, USA - KBS K1-50-3 metaG | ecosystem: Host-associated > Plants > Roots >...
AGCATCTGGGCGAGAGTAACTTATGTCGGCAATGACGGCAAGCGTCATGAGCTACAGCGCCGCGCTGAGAATCGAACGCAAGCGCGGTTCATCATAAAAGGACTTCTTGCGGAATTGGAGGAGCGTGGCGATCGCGGCCTCGATGGTCAGCGAATGAGTTTCAAAGAACTTGCAGCATATTACAAGGAACACAAACTAATTCCGGCTGAGTATCACGGCGAGCGCAAGGTTGCTGGCCTTCGTGCTTATAAGACTCCCCAAGGCTTTCTCCCAACGCTGATCGGTTTCTTCGGCGGCAAACGCATCAGGGATATCACTCACGCTGATCTGGAATCGTTCAAGCGCGCGCGGTTGAAACAGCCGGTAACGCGAAAAGTGAAGAACAAAGCAGGCGAGTGGGTCGTCATCAAGACTGACAAGATGCGGACGATAGCAAGCGTCAACCGCGAGTTAGAGACCATGCGAGCCATCTTGGGATTCGCGAAGCGGCAAAGATGGATTACCAATAATCCATTCTCCGAAGGCCAGCCACTAATAAGTAAAGCAGACGAAAATCGACGTGAACGAGTTCTGACTTTCGCAGAAGAACAGCGATTGCTTGAATCGTGCACAGATAAACGCGCACACCTTAAGCCTCTCGTTATAACTGCCCTGGATACAGGAATGAGACGAGGCGAACTCTTAAAGCTTCGCTGGCGGGAAGTCGATCTCGAAACAGAAACCATTACGGTTACCGCTTTGAACAGTAAGACGGCCCGCGCTCGTACAATCGCAATGACGCCGCGCGTTCACGACGAATTAAATCGGCTTTGGGAACAGAGTCCGAAAGACCCTAAGGTCTTGGTGTTTGGAATCGTTGATACAGTGAAGCGATCTTGGAGTTCGGCTTGCGAGAAAGCCAAGATTACGGATGTGCGGTTCCATGATCTTCGTCACACAGCATTGACTCGAATGATCCAGGCAGGAATTCTACCGCTTGAAGTCATGAAGATCTCCGGCCATACGCAAATGACAACCTTCACGCGATACATAAACCTAACTGGAGAAGCCGTGCAGCAAGCGGCTGATCGACTGGCAATGTTCCATGCGGCAGCATTGGATCGAATCCACTCCGAAACAGAGCAGTCTCAGGGGATAAACTGATAGGCTCACCTAGGGATAGAAGTTGGGATTAGGGAACCATGGGGCCAATGTCGATACGTGCAAGATCTAGTCGTTGCCACGTGCTTTCCAGCCTTTCGGCTAATAAACAAAACCAACTGCCAGCACTCGTCCGGTCATCGACATAGTTTCAAACCCGCTTGCGCAGAGTATTGACGTGATTAGCGCTAGACTGTGCTAGCATATGGGCTGTTTTCGAATGGATCTCAAAGGAGACGGCCTCTGTCAGATGCGGAGGGGCTCGCCAGTAACGAGCGGAGATCTGAGATGCAACCTTATTGGGTTTCTTTTAGTAAATAACCTCATCATGAATAGTTCCGGTACAAGAACCTTTTGGAAGCCGCTTCCTGATAGTTCTGAGGGATTGGCTTCACAGCAGATTCTCAAGCTCTCTGGCTACATCAATTTTGTTCTCAAGGGAGTGCACTACCAATCTAGCGGAAATCGTTGGCAGAAGATCTTTGGAGGATCCGATAAGATTACGCTTACATCCCAGATCACCTATCAAAATGGGTCAGACACGATTTCAGCAGCGATGGTCCAAGATGTCAGAACGGTCGATGCTAATCGTGCGACATACCTTGGAATAGGGAGGAGCGTGGCGCTGAAGGTTCCCGCCGATGGTGACGGACTTGAATTCCGCACTCAGATATCCGCAGTTCATGATGATAAGTTTCAGACTATCCTCTCTCTATTGAACGCGGACGAGTATAGAAAACCACTTGAACTAGCCGCTCCGATCATTGGACAAATCTTAACCATTTCATCTCTCATCAAAAAGGCTACTACGACGACATCGACAACTAAGCTTGAGGCGAGCTATCCGGGCATAATTAGTCAAGAAGCCACTCCTAACCCGCTTGAGACTAATAAGCTGCTTGTTGGTTATCTGATATTGTTATCCTCTACCGATGCTGATGAGCAGAACCTTGACCAAGTTGATAGCGCGAAACTGGCCGTCACAGAAGATGGATTGCGCTATAACGGCAAGCCGGTTAAGAGTACGTACATAATTTGTAGCGTTTCGGTTGATGGTGTTCGTGGGCTAAACACTAAGGCTCCGTGGTACCGCAAGCTGCAAGATGCCGAGCGAAAACTTGATGATTTGTTTACAGTGCCTGAAAGTAAGAGACAGAAGGTTTACGAGGAGTCCATAGGGTTGTGGAGCCAAGGCACTGCGCTCCTGGACGACGACCCGATGTACATTCCACAAGAGCGAAGCAACATTAAGAAAGAGAGATTCCTAAAACTGACTCAGCTTCATAGCGAGCGAGTAGGAGGCAAGACATATTTCGGGGGATCTCCGAATCAGAAGGCCGGCCGTTTCATTCCAAGGGGTCTTGTCGGTATTGTGGACTTCGCGAACGAGAATTTCGGTGACATAGAAGCCAGCGTTCGACATTATTCCAGCGTTTTGGAACGTAATGGAATGGTGCTTAATTGGAATGATTAACAAGGGAGGCGTTAGATGTCTACTCCGATCCGGGAAGCTATTTCGCCAGAACAAGCGCAACGCAAGGTATCGCAATTTGTGATTATTGCAATCGGTGACCGCCTGTTCGGAGGCGACCCCGAAGAGGTATATGACGATCAGGCAAACCGATCATATTGGTTGGTCCCAGTAATACTCACATTGCGCGATGAGGAGTTTCGGTTGGGTGAGATTCTCGTCGATTCGGAGACTGGGAGACTTCAGATACAGGATCAGACAGTAGATGACATTATCGCTAAGGCGAAACGTGCAGCCAATTCCGAAGTCAGTCGTTCACCTGCAAAATACTCAGAGCACAATGCCACTTAGCCCAAGCATCGATCTGACAATTCCTCACTTCCAGCAAGAAGAGGACTATTCATGTGTAGCAGCGTGCCTGCGAATGGCGCTGAAATACTATGACATTGATGAGCAAGAAGTTGACTTGCGTCTTTTATTGGATACCCAATTTCCGCAGGGGACACGTTTCGAAAACGTAGCGCGCGCTGTTGGAGTGTGGGACTTAAATCTGCGACTCCTAGCAAGCGAATTGCCGCAACTCATAGAGACCCTTGCCAAAAACGAGGTAGCCATTTTGTTCTTGCAGACAGGACCACTTGATTATTGGGGCGGCGTCAACGAAAACCACGCCGTATTAGTCAGTGGCGTCGATTCTGAAGCAAACGAAGTCTACCTCAACGATCCGTCATTTGCTCAAGGCCCGCAGACGACGTCTATATCAACCTTCGAGCAAGCCTGGAACAGTACTGGGAACCTTACCGCTTTCATTTTTAAGCCATAAAGACTGACTGATTTTATGTATTGACATGGAATGAGCCGTCGTTGTACGCTGTTGGTACGGGTTGTGTGCCCCATTCTGCACAACCGCCGCCCCAAAGCGGGTCCCGCCAACCAGCCAACGAATTGACACCACCGTTGATCTAACGAAAAGACCTAATGGCTTGGTAGTTGCTGAGTCCAGATTTTGGATGGTTAATGCTATCGAAGGAGGTAGTCGATAAGCAGCAAGGACGAGGGGGCCAGAAGGAATCAGATGTCAACAATTGCAGAAGAGTGTATTTCGCCAGAGCTGGCCCAGCAAAAGGTCACAAAGTTCCTTGTTATCGGGGCTGGGAACCGTTTATATGGCAGCCGACCAAGACAGGTTTATGACGAGAAATACCGTCTGTATTGGTCCGTGCCGATAATGTTCACGTCAGCAGGGGACAAGAGCATGTGCGTGGGTAACATCCTTGTGGATGCCCACAACGGACGACTTCAAGTAAAAAAGAATACTATTGATGAGATTATCGCCAACGTCAAATCCGCAGCTGAAGATGAGACGATGACTTGAATAGTCGGTAGTCGGTCATTTTCTGAGTAGTTCAATCACTACCCATCTTAAAATTTCTTAAGATAAGTTCGAGTAGTCACAACGAAACTTGTTATTTGGCAATCGGTCGAAATTCCCTAACAATCTCAACTCTTAAGCCTTGTCATTTTCTCAAGTGCACTTTGCAGGACTAGCCAACGTCACTCGTCTGCCCACCAGATGAAAACCTGAGTGTCGAGCAGGAGTCTCATTCTTGGCCTAGCCAAAACTCATCCGGCAAGGGTTCATCAAAATCTTCGCTTGTAAAGATCGATCCCCGATTAAGACCCGCAACTCGCTTCTTTTTCGAGCGAGCCACAACCGGAACTAGACGCGCTACTGGCGTGCCGTGTTCCGTGATTATTACCTCGTTACCCGCCAAAGCATCTGCGAGCAAATCCTGTAGCTTGTTTTGGGCCTCGTCGACACTCACTGTTTGAGTCATAAGCAGTTTCCCTCAAGGTTCGGAAAGTATAGCATTCATCAAGCTCGATTCCGTAAGGGAAGATCCTAGAGAGTAAACAAGAAACTCGACGGGGGTCATCGCACAAAATGAGAGCGAGGCTCGGTCGGGGAAATGTCGTAATTGACAAGTCTCCAAGGACCTTTGCCTCGCTCTGCCAAATCTCGGCTACACGCCGAGTCTGGATCGTTAAATTGGATCGTATGCTTTCCAGCTCTTATCCCATGCGTCCGACAACCGATGTTGACCGAGATGAGGCCGTCGCGTCTCACCCCGCTTCGCGACGGCCTGTCGGCACCGGTCAACTCCCTGTGTCTGGCGGGAGGCCGTGCCAGACTCAATTCTGTTTATCTGTTTACGATTCGTCCTCTCGTGAACAGGCTAGTAATTACATTCGGTAATGCGCTCATCCCGCCATTCTTTGAAACGCACTCTATCGCTCCTGCGTGACGCGCAAGTTCTTCAAGGCTGCTATCTATTTCGGAAGCGGCCATAATGATGGGTATGTGCTGTCGATGATTCAGCGACTGCGCCAACTGTGCCAGTTCGAAGGCCGCGCGATCTCGCATCTCAAGATCAAATAAAAAGATGTCATATCGGATATCGCTCTTGATGAAGAGAATCGCCGAGCCGCGATCTGGACAGGAGACGATCTGAAATTCGGGCCTTCTCAGGATGGCTCTTAGGGCGGCGAGGGGTTCCTGGTCGTTACCGACGTAAAGAATCCTCTGTTGCCCCTGTGGCTGCGGTGATCTGTTCGCGGGAGTCAGCATATGTCTTGGGTTGAGAATAAGAATGTCAAAGCGAGCGCCGTCTGATATGCTCTGAGGCGCTCTTAGTCTTTGAAAATCGGGCAACGGCCAAATGCGTAGCTCACCATCCCGTCAAGTCGAGAGATGAGCATCGCCGTTGAGCATGGAAGGTTCCAACTCACGGCGAATCAGATACGCGACATAAGACTGGATACCATCGTATCTAGTAGGCTGGAGAGTGTCAAGACTTCGCCGGGAGGTGCGTCCCGGTGAAAACAACCTCCCCGACCAAATCAGGCCGTCTGGCGAGCAAGCTAAAGAAAATTCGGCTGGAGCTGAAATTGTCTCAGAGTCAAATCCTTGAGCAACTCGGGTTCAGCGCCCATTTGTTTAGAAGCAATATTTCGCAATACGAACGCGGCGATCGCGTTCCTTCGCCTACGGTACTCCTGCAATATGCTCGGTTGGCTAACGTGGACCTCGCAGTTTTGATCGATGACAATTTGTATCTTCCAGAGGAGATTCCCAGTCCTAGGAGGAGTGGTGGAACCAGTCGTTCATCCAAATCACGAAGGAATCGTTGAGCAGTCAAGATTGGTTAGGAGGTGAGTTGAGTTACTCAAACGTAATCTTTCTTCCCAGTTCATTTACCTGATTTCTATGTTTCGCAAGTTTAGCCGCCTCTGCTTCGGCCCGCCGCTGTTTCTTGGCCTCATATTCTTCGATTAGTTCGTTGACTCGATCAACGACAAGCACTAGCGTCTCACGGTGGTATTTTTTCACCTCTTCAATCGTGGTGCCGTCCAGAATGACGCGGTCGCGGCTCACTCGTGCAATACCGGGTCGATGCATATTCGTCCATGACGGAGGATGGTTCCACGTATGCTCGAATGCTTCGGCCCATTCCCTTGAGGGATGCCGCGAAAGTTGGAATGGAACGGCGTACAGTGCGCTGCCGCGAGTTCCGTCCATCCTAGGCGTGGTTACATCATCGACTATTACCCCGGTAATCTTAATCGGCGATTTAGGATCGGAAGCTAATCGAGAAGCCCGCATCACTGGCGAATGATGGCTCGGTGGCTTACCAACAGGAGGGGGAACTGGGCGTGTGCCGTGAATCGTCGTTATTAGATCGGCATAGCCATCCTCCGAATAGGGTGTTCCGCTCAGATCAATGTAATACTTGCCTTTAAGCCACGACGGTGCGGATGAAGACCAATCGCCACGGCATAATATTGGAATAAACTTGCGGTTGTTCCGCGTGGTTGATACCTCCGCCGTCATGATGTCTCCTTCATAGCCAACGCCGCCAGCGCGATTGTCCGATCGCTCACGATATCGAGGTGTGCATATCGCAATCACATAATCATTTTCGCGCACGGCCGTTTCCATGAATTGCGGAAGTTGATCGCCGGGTATCGCGTGCCATTGATCGAGAGTTACGTCCACCCCGTCACAGCGCAACCGCGCCGCAAATTCGCGAACCCACTCTTTGTGTTCGTCGCTATCCCATGAGTAGGAAATAAAAGCTGTTGGTGTTGTGTTCTTATCGATTCTCATCTTTGCCTAACAACTCCTCCCTCGCCTAAAACCCTAACTCACGTTCTGCCGAAATGCGAGAGTTCTTATTCTGCATTTGAGTCGCAGATTGAAATGCAGAAATTAGTGAGACATTTGCTGTTTGAGTAGCTCTGGATCGATTTCACACAACTTAGCAGTTCTACGAATTCTGCTTTCAAGTGCCTTATAGGTTGCGAGCTTCTTGACTTTCTTCTTTTTCTGAGCGGATATCACCTTCTTGAGAATCTCCTTGTAACCCAAGCGAGAGACCAGTCTTAAAGCCAATAATTTGAAGTCGCCGTAATCGTCAACGAAAGGTTTGTATTTTTGCCTTGTCTTTACCTGCTTTCTTTCCTCCATGAGGGAAACAATCCGAGTACTGTATGCTTGGAGAGCTTCCCTAAAGGCTGCATTCGCGCGCTTCGTGAAATCCTCCTGATCTTCGATATCAGGGCGCCAACCGTCTTGTAACTCGAAAGCAAGTTTTCGTTCCGCATCGTTTATTGGAGCCACATGACCAAATCCGTCATAGCTCCAGCCGTACTTAAAAGATTCCGCGTTAGTATTCCAATGTACTAATGAGTAAAAGGCGGAAGTGAGACACCAGTCGAAATTCAAATTATGCTTCTGGGCCCAAGCTGTAATCGCCCACCGTAACTGCAACACCGAAGCGTGCGGTCGGGCGCTCTCCATGACATCCCAACGCCACAGGTCTAACCGTTGGCCATGTTGATTTTGGAGATGCGGCAACGCCTGCTGCAAGAAGGGTAAGGAAGCCCGCAATTCTGCCAACACCTCTGGCTGGGCCTCCCTCACAGCCTCCAGCAGCGCTACCCGCGCCCAGTATGTTGAAGAGGAATGATCTGCTGCTTCGTAAGGCATCCAGTGTGCTCCTCATGTCGACTATTGGTTTCGAAGAGGTCTGTTTCACTCACTAATCCAGTAGCGTTAGAAGTGGCCCAGGAAGTCTCTCTTGGTTGCGTCTTCGATGCGTTCTTTCCACCCGATGATCATGTTGTTGATATGAAGCTTGTGTTTTAGCAGAGCAGTGGTTGAAAGGAGCGGAAGAATCGATTCCAGGAATTTGATTTTCTTTTCAAAGACGGGGACCGCACTACCCGTCGCGCTCCAGCTTCGTGGTTCTATAGTTAGACGTTCGAAGGTGTCAACGTCTTGATTATGCGACAAAAACAGTTTCAGAAAACGGAGTCGTTCACTTGGAAAGCACTCAGTAATGACACCAAAAATAAATATCATTCTCTGTCGATCCTGATGATGCTTCTCAATAAACGCTGAGATGAACGCCAGCATCCTTTCCGATACGGAAGGCTTAACCTCGGAAGAGGAGTCATCGTCATTGCGTCTGAAGAAGGCATTAACGTAATTGAATGACCGTGGGTAATCTGATTTTTCTTTTTCGAATACAAACTCGACGGCTCCGGTGATGATTTCACCGTGGTCTTCGAGCTCCCATAAAGCGGCATAGCGCGCGCCATTCATGGGTTCTGACACATAACCATCCCCTCCATACAGCCATTCCAAGTACTTCAATAAGAAGTTGCGGTCGAGTTCTACAATCTGTCTGAGGACGGCACCTCGATAATTTACAAGATCGTCTATAGCGGATTGATGAAGGTAAGCTTCTTCAAGCAGGTCCACATGCTGTCCGAAAAGGCGCTTCATGCTCTTAAATACGTGGGTGTTCGGATTGAAGAGGTAATGGAAATTAGCTGGCTGATCCGGTTTACTGCGTTCCAAAACAGTTTTGACTAAATTTACGAGTACGTTGGGATCAAATCTGGCGTACGACTCCAAGAAATCAAAGTCCCTGAATAAACGTAGATCAGCAGTTTGGTAAAACGAGTAAAGCTCATTAACGTGGTACCGATTTATCTTGCTGGGCTGGAGTAAAGAAAAGAACGCCAAAAGCCACGACTCTTTTGACTGGTACTCATTGCGTTTGAGCAGATTGTACGCGTACCTTGGACTTGAATAAATCGAACACAGCTTTCCGATAACCCTTGGATAGATATGACCGAGTTTATTCCCGTCCTCAAGTAGATGTTTGACGACTTTCTTGAATAGTACAAGGTCATCTTGGGCCAGATTCATCAATATTATTTCAATACCGCTTGCCAAGAGATGAACCTTGTAGTCTTCTGCGATGTGCTTTTGAATTTCACGGCAGAGTTCAAAGAACCGAACGTAGTCAGAGTATACGTAGCCTGAAAATTCTTTCCTGAAAGCTTCATCTCTGCGCTTTTCAAAATCCTCATCCCAATCCGGAAGCAGAATGTTTGAGAGATGGTACGTTTCATTCGTAAACCGCTTCTCAAGATTCTTTTCGATCGCGACCTTGTGCTGCCTCAGAAAACGCAGGTATTGCTGCATGAGGACCGTATCCATATAGCTAGATGGGTCCAGGCTCGCCTTCAGAGTTGGCAGCAGAATGAGGGAATCCGCCTCCACAATTTGATTCGTCGTTTCGTTAACTAGCGTGTCGTGAAATCTCGTCGCGTGATCAACTATCAGTTGAAAGGCAATGTCGCGAGTCTCCGGCTCACAAGACGACTTCCCCACAAAGTCCCAAAGGCGTTTTCGCAGTTCGAGCAGTTCGGGGGACGGCAGAAGGCGGAATTCTCGTATAAGGATTTTTAGACCTTCCGATCTGTGCGTCCGAAATTGGGTTTTCAGATATTTGTCGGCGATCCTTAGTAGAAGTCGCTTGTGAAGCAATCCGGTTTCTTTGTCGGATGACTTTTCGATCAAACTTTCGACGACCACCTTTTGCGTAATGTACCCGTGGTCGTAGGAGTCGACTTCAAAGCAGAATCTCTCAAGCAAGAGATAAAGAACTTGTGAAAGCAGTCCAGGTTGCTTCTCCAAATATTCAAGGATCAGATCGAAAGCTATGTGAAAGTTTTCGCCGGACGCATGTTGAAATGCTTCGAGAACGTCAAGGTACTTGTCGTTCAGAAGCCCTTGAGATTCTGGTTCATAGGTCAGCTTCGCGAAGTCAGTCGGAGCGTTCGGTAATGAATCGATTCTGTCTTTGAGGAATAAGAGGGTCTCTTCCTTCTTGAGAAACCAAAAGACTCGCATGAGGCGCAGAAGCTTTGCTTCATCTCCGCCGGCAGCTCTCCATTCAGCATCAACGTGTTTTTGTAGTCGCTCAGAGATGAATTGATGATTGAAAGTGTCAAGTACGGGATAGATGCCTTCCCTAAACTTGTACTCGTAGTCACCAAAGTAGTCTGAAAGCAACACTGATAAATCGGCAGACTCGACTTTGAAAAACGCCCGGTAAAAAAGATATGTGCCCAGAACTTGATCGGATATCTTTACGACCTCATTCTCGTAAAGGTCGACTAGCTCAGCAGCATGAAGTCGTTCTATGCCCTCCCAGAATTCAGTCTCCGACAATCCGAAACTCTGGGCGACCCGAGAGAAAAGAGCGGCTGTTCTATCCAGTGAGCCGAAGAACGCTAGAATCGCTCCTATCTTAAGGAGCTTTGCGCTCTCTAGTTCTGTGAAATCGTCGGCAATCGACGTGAAGTATTCATCATAAAGATTTGAGGCATCTAGGATACTATCGAACCTGTTGGTTTCTTTCGCGAGCTTTGCCGCCATAACCGCAAGGCGAGGATTCCCTTTAGCGATCTTGCAGATTCGCTCAAGGTAGACGTGGTTCCGAATACCAAACTCCGCTTCAACGATTTCACTTATCTCTTCGTTCTTGAACGGTTCCAGCTGCAGTTCTGTCTGAGCGGCATACTCCCGCGCTACTTTCCTCACGTTGACAAGCGCATAGTCGCGTACCGTAAGGATTATCTTCGTGTGGTGATTATCGCGCTGCTCGTGCAGCAACTGGAGCAAGAGATCCAATTGGGATAGGTGATTTGCGTCATCGACAAATAGCAAGTATTGGCCGTCGCTCCCGAAGTAAGCCTTCAGGTCTTCATACAAAGCCAGCCTCTTATTGAATATGCCAAAAGACTGATATGAGGGAAGCTGCTCAACGAACCTACTCATGCATTCAAGGGCAAAACGAGACTTTCCGACGCCTGCTGGCCCAGCAATGATCAGTAAATCGTTTGTCTCAAGCGCGTCCAATGCACCCTTGAGTTCTGCGCCTCGGAAATGAAACTTCAAATCCAATGGGGTAGCGAACGCGCTCTTTTGATATCGCTTGATGAAATCGGCAGGGGATAAAATCTGACCGGTGTCGAGTTCTATTTCGAGGTATTCCTTAGCAAGGATTTGATGTTTTTCGAGCAAGCCGAATGAAAAAGAGCCGAGTCCTAAGATATCGAGAAGACATCCGCGCTCCTGGCCCTTGACGGTCAAGGCTTCCTCTTCGGCTGAGGACAGTTTTGAGTTGTGACAAAGTATGATTCTTTCGATCTTCTCAACCGGCACTCCAGTTTTCGTTTCGTCGAAGCACTCATCAACGTCGCCGACTAACTTTTCGAATAGCCCGGTTTCTTGAGTTGTGGCCTCAACGAACACATATCGGCCGTTAGGCAGCGACAGCAATGTGTCCGGTCTGCCCTTAACTGTTTTTTCCTTTCCGGCCTTCGCTCCGATTCGGTTAATGCGTTGATAGCCCTCACGGTAGAGGTAGTGATCGCACAGGTCTTGGAACCGAGCCTCATTTATCGCCCGCAACGCATTTTCGATTTGAGTTAGCTTTGTCACGCTGAAGTACCGGAAACCTGAGTTTGTCGTACTGAGTTATTTTACAGCCACAGACAACCGTTGTCCCCGTCGCTCGGAGTGCTTTATGAAAGTGCGAACACGCGAGGTCAGATCCCACAGAGAACAATGAGGGCTTTTTGATTTACAATGCCCAAGGAGGGAGCATGGCAGAAATCTTCATATCTCACAGCGCGCGAGACCAACGGCTTAAGAACTTTTTCAATCAGGCATTTGCTACTTCTTCAGTAAACGCCAAGTTGGAAGAAATAGAGCAACTCTACAAAGGAACAATTACAACTCAACAAATCGAGCAAGACATAAGTTTATCAAGCGCGGTATTTGTTCTTCTTAGTCAGAATGTGGATTCGCTCGATCACACGCGCGACTGGATAGGCTATGAGGTCGGGTACGCGAAAGGTGCACAAGGCGGCAATAAAGACGTTTGGGTCTTTGAGCATATTGACGAAGCCGGACATCTGACTAAAGTGATTCCGAACTTTGACCACTATGTTGTTTACGACACGAGCGACACCGCGCTCAAATACGTGAAAGCGATTGTCGACTCATATGACGATGTGAGAGTCGCTAGAAATACCGCCGTTGGCACAGGCATTGGTGCCGTATTCGGAGCGCCTTGGGCCGGGGCTGGAGAGGCCTTTCTTTATTCCGCACTGTCTACTGGCAGACCCACTGGCGTAGAAGGTATTTGTGGTTGCTTACTCAAATACCGCGTTCACTTGCCTGAACAGATCATTCAGTTGCGATGTCCCAAGTGTCGAGATTGGTACTTTAAGCCTGGTGTTGTTCCGCAGCTTCCTTGACTGCTGGCGCAAGACAAGATTCCACTTTGATCCATTTCATTAACCCCAAAATCCTAGTCAACAAAGTAGAAAGTTTGTTGAGCAAAATGTAAATGAGGCGTCGGCCTCATTCCACTCCGTTTCATACCAGCCGAGCTAAACTGCGGTTATCGAAGTCAAAAACAACCCTCAAACATAATACTAGAAGGACTCCGGCTTCCATTCCGCAGGCTCCATTCCAGCCGAGCCTAACTCTCAATTATTCCCCCCTCTTCGCTTCGATTCTTCACGCCAGCCCATTCGCACAACTCTGCGCTTCGCTCCGAGTGCTCCACTCCGTTACGCCCCTGCGGGTGATGCGACTGAGCACCCAGTCGTTTCGATCTCTTCACTGCGAGGGGGAAACACCTTCTCAAAGACCAAAACACGGATCGAAAAGGAGCAAAGAAGATGCAGGAACAAAAACAAACAACCCAAACAACCGACATTCCGAAGTGGTCAGCGTTACTCGTGGAAGCAGTCAACAAGCCCGGCTTGATCATGGACGCGTACAGCGCGTTTTGGAATTACAGCGTAGGAAATCAAATCCTCGCGCTCATTCAATGCCAATTACGCGGAATACAGCCAGGGCCAATCAATACGTTTCCGAAGTGGCAGACGTTAGGCCGAGTCGTCAAACGCGGGGAAAAGGCCTTGACGCTTTGCATGCCACTAACCCGCAAGCGCCGCGACGATGAATCAAAAGATATCGACGCACCGAGCGAGGAACAGACCTATACGGCCTTTGTTCACCGCGCCCGATGGTTTGTAGTCAGTCAAACCTACGGCAGCGAGCTTGGACCAGTGACGATCCCGGAGTGGGACGCCGAGCGAGCGCTAAAGGCGCTTTGCATTGAGCGGATCACCTTCGACAAGACGGACGGCAACTGTCAGGGGTTCGCTCGTGGCAGTCAGATCGCGATCAATCCCGTAGCGCAACTCCCGCACAAGACACTCTTTCACGAAATGGCCCACGTGCTTTTGCACACGTCCGAAGGCGATTTCACCGACACCGAACAGACGCCGAGAAACCTTCGCGAAGTCGAAGCGGAGTCAGTCGCCTTGTTGTGCTGCGAAGCATTGAACCTTGAAGGTGCGGACTATTGCAGAGGCTATATCCAAAACTGGCTGTATCAGGGAATCGGCTACGACGCCGACGCGATCCCCGAAAAGAGCGCACAAAAAATCTTCCGCGCCGCCGATCAAATCCTGCGAGCGGGACGACCGACGAGAGAGCGATCAGCCGAATACGCGAACTAGACAACCACGACAAAGGAAAAGGGTCAGGTAAAGCGCGCGAACGCTGCCTGACCCACCACACCAACTTTTCAACCGTGACAGGAGAAAGACTGATGCGACCAAACACTAACACAGACCGACAACCGAGCATCACGCGCTTTGCGCTTGGACAAACCTACGTCACGCCCGGAGCAGAAGAAGCGCTCATGATAGCCGGACAAACAGGAATCGAATTCTTACGCCGACACGTGTCTGGCGATTTCGGCGAAGTGTCAGATGACGACATGAGCGAGAACGAGCTTTCCTTACAAGAAGGCTTTCGTTTGTTGAGCGCCTATCGCACCGCGAAGGGACAGAAGCTTTGGATCATCACCGAAGCGGATCGCAGCGCCACGACGATTCTTTTGCCTGATGAATACTAGGCCAAGAACAAAAAGCATCAGCGGCGCGAATGCTTAAGCATTCGCGCCGCCAGTAGTTCTTAGGATCGACAAAATCGCTTGCCACGATTTTTTGACAAGACTGCCATCCAAATTCTATTGTCATTGCATGTTGAGGCGATGGCTGTCAGGGACGTTCTTGTCACGCAATTGAGGGAGCCATTAGTTAGAAGTAGAAGTCCCAGACTTATTTCGTTTCCTCCCCAAATTCGCGGCTAAGACTAGATATCAGAACGACCGGGCAGCGAAAGCGGCTCGACAATGTTTCTGTTTCAAACCTTGCAAGAGGTTCGTAAGCAAACTGAAGAGTGGCTGCGTGAGTTTAACGAACAGCGACCACATGAAGGTTTCAACCTCATCCTTAACCCTGCAGAGAATGGCACGAGCGAAGTGCACGCGTCTGTTGGGTAGAGTCCCAATCTTTTTGGTTCTTGGAATTTGCATAGCAGCACTGGTTGGTCGGCCGACCGGCCACAGCAGCAATGAATTGTCATCTAAGTCCGCCCAGCAATCATTCTTCAACGCGGTCTTGTTTCAAGAATCCGAGAATCCTCTGCGGGTAGGAAAAACCTTGGATTCCTTTTCATCGCTGACGAACCGCGGGAATCTTGTCAACGCGCATTCTACCGAGACAGCGACTCCGCTCGTAGCGTCCTCAAATGGTTGTCCGATCGCTGGAGTAGTAGAGAGGGGCGCTGCCGATTGCGACACGGCTATTTACGAGAATGATCCGAGTGTGCCCCTAGCAGGCAGGACGCCACTTATTCTTATTCATGGACATCACGGTAATAAATGGCCTATTAGCGGGGAAGACAATCCCCGTGGGAATCCGTACACCGGTTATTTCAGCGATCTCATAGCGCTACTTCGTTCAAATTTTCCAGATCTCGATAGCAAATACAAAATATATAGGTTTCATTACTTGAGTGACAAATATGAGGTTCGGGAAATTGCCCGCTCTTTACGGAACCGTCTCGACGACTTGATCCGTTCTGATCCAAATTTCGACACGAAGTTTGTGATCATAGCGCACAGCATGGGCGGGCTGGTTGCAAGGTCATATATTAATGAGTACGACCACGATGCTGGGAGGTCATCGCAAAATGGCGGTTACAGAGGAGTCAAAGCAGGTGAAAGAATCATAAAGCTCATAACATTGGCTACTCCGCATCATGGATCACAACTGTCTAATGGGAACGCGAGAATTGGCAGCCCGGCTCTTCATCCTCTCTGGTCGGATGTATTTAACACTTTGGACGAGGTAACTTGGTGGTCCAACTGCTCTCTTTTAACTGGGTGTGATATCAACCATCCGAACAGAGGGGATCTGCATTGGGATAATTTTGACGGTAGCTGGAACGGGCGAAAAAGCTACGGTGATGCAGAACGAAATCATTTCTTAAACGGCCTCCCGCATCGCTATGATCAATTGATTTATGCCTACTGGGGATTCATTGCCAATAACGCCGATACACAGTATCTTACCAGCCTCGATCCGTATTCGCTGGAGGCCTATTTATTTGCCACGCGCAATTTTCCCTATCAGCATCAGGCCCTCGATGGCACCGGTGTAATCTTACAAAGAATTATTGAGGATAAATTCTCCTCAGACCCATCGTTTCTGTATAACGATGGCTTAGTCCAAGACAAGAGCGCACGGTTCGATGGCTTTAGCGATCCGGCGAAGCGATGCGAGTGTCGCGGCGCTGACCACTTGGACATGCTTGAGGGAACCGCGCTGGATTGCAGAAGGGGAAGCGTTCATAAGACCATCGTTCGTTTCCTTGGTGAGGATTTGGGCCTGAGCACCGCTGGACCGGTAAATAACACAATCGGTTTGGATCCCGCTCCGAATTATACCTTCACTAATACCGCAGTAGGCTCTGGTAGGGATAAGACGTTCTCGATTTTTAACTACAACGCTACGAATCAACCGCTAACGATTTCGAGCATAAGTATTTCTGGTGGTGGTGCCAGTCAGTTCTCTATAAGCAGCGCGCCCAATTTCCCCTTCAACGTTCCCTATCCAGACTTAAAACAGTTCATCGTTCGTTTTAGGCCCACCAGTGCGGGAACGAAAACCGCTGAGCTCACGATCAATAACAACTCTGTGACGCCGAACTCGATAATTAACCTTTCTGGGGTCGGCACGCAATCCGGCGACGGTGGTACGGGAGGGTGTTCCTACTCGCTGCCGGTAAATACGAAGACATTTGCGCCTTCTGGCGGCAATGGCAGTTTTACAGTCTCGGCAGGTAGCAGCTGTGGATGGGTTGCCTCCACGCCTGATGATTGGATCTCAATCACTTCCGGTGGCAATGGTATCGGAACCCAGGTTGTAAACTTTGTGGTCACCTCAAATCCAAATTCCGGTTTTCGGACAGGGCACATTACCGTGAGCGGTGGCAATAGCGTCCTCACATTTACAGTTAGCGAGGATGCCAACAGTACTGGGTGTGTTTACTCCCTATCAGCCAGCACAAAGACATTCGGACAAAGCGGGGGTAATGATAATTTTAATGTGATTACTTCTAGCCAATGCTTGTGGAGTGCGGTAAGCGACTCTCCATGGCTAACAGTGGGCAATCCAGGTTTGCACGCTGGCACATTAGCTCTCAATTACTCGGTGGGAGCAAATAGCCTCAACAACATAAGATTTGGAACCATCGCCATCCAGGGACAAGATTCTCGACAAGTATTTACAGTCGGGCAAGATGGAGGCGTTAACCCTAGTACCTGTAGTTATTCTCTCTCGACGTCTGAACAGTCGTTTTCATCGGATGGTGGGCAGTCTAGCTTCAATGTGGTTGTATCCAGCGCTTGTGCTTGGCGAGCTTCGACTCCTGATAACTGGATTTTGCTTAGCGGTGGAAATAACGGCCAGGGCAGCCGGACCGTAACTTATTCAGTTGGAACCAACCTCAATACGAGTTCAAGAGTTGGCAGCATAACTGTTCAAGGTGAGAACGCGTCGGAGAACATACTTATCAGACAGAGTGGGCAGCCGGCGTTATACCCCAGTATTAATCTTCCGACGAATAATATCCAAATGGGTGATTCGCTCCTGAGCACTACGATTTATCAAGGAGTCGTAATTGGCAACAATGGACCGGGCTATTTATTCCTCGGAAGCATCTATCGATCATCCGGTAACAGCGATTTTGACATCTTGCCTTACGCACAAAATCAAATTATCGCACCGGGGGGCACCACATCTGTAACAATCAGACTTACTCCGTTATCCACGGGAAATAGAACCGCCAATTTCTCAGTGACGAGTAATGATCCAAACAATCCGAGCGTCACTTTTTCGATTTCCGGGAATGGCGTTACGCAAACTTCAGGTGGGATCGATTTCGTCTGGAATAACAAGTCAACGATTCCTGAATCGAGTTTCACTTATGCATCGAGCGCCGCTCTTAATAACTTCATTTACGTTTTCGGCGGCGGCAATTCTGGAACCGGCAAGAATGACAAATATGACCCGACCACGAACACCTGGACACCTATCGCCGCAGCGCCAAATTCTACCTATTACGGCGGAGCAGACGTTATCAATGGCAAGATTTATCTAGCTGCGCCCGATACTTTTGGAAGCGGAACCGGCAAAATCCAAGTTTACGATCCAAACATAAATGGTTGGACCGTGAAATCAAGCATTCCTAACGCCACCAACGGAATGGCTGTAGCGGCTGCCAACGGAAAACTATACGTGATTGGAGGGAGCGATGGCGGTACTGGGGCTGCGACATTTGTACGCGAGTATGATCCAGCTTCGGATTCATGGACGATGAAGACCGCGATGCCCACTCCTCTGGCATATGCGGCAATCGCTGTTGTAAACAATCTTGTCTATGTACTTGGCGGGCAAGGTGCGGGTGGTAGTCGTTCGGGAGCAACGGAGGTCTTTGATCCTGTTGCGAATACCTGGACGAGTAGGCAAAGCGATCCAACACAACGCGCGAGTTCTTCAGCCGTCGCTGTAAACAACCAAATATATGTTATCGGCGGCTCTCAAGGCGGACCCGACACTATTGATATAGTCGAACAACACGACCCTTCGATTAACGCGAGTTTTGGTACTTGGTTTCAGCGTAATCACATTCTTACTCCGCGCGCAAATTTTGTGTCGGGAGTAGTGAATGGCAAGGTTTATGTCATTGGCGGAAGAGCAAACAATGGCGGAGATGTCTCTACAGTTGAAGAAGGCGTTTTCGCGGCATCTCCCAAAATTAATCTACCCGTTACGAGTTTCAATTGTGGAGATATACCGCTCGGAAATTATTGTGACAGACGAATTGAAATTCAGAATGAGGGCAATGCTCAACTAGTAATTTCGAACTGGGGACGTAGCTCTGGCAGCGATGAGTTTAACGCTTTCTTTGGCAGCAGCCTCATTGACGCAGGACAGTCTAATAGCTTCATCGTTAGGCTCACTCCGACATCAACGGGCAGCAAGGCAGCGACTTTCGTTGTAAACAGCAACGACCCAAGTACCCCCAGTGTGTCTTTTACGCTGTCAGCAAATGTCGTCACACCGACTCCGATAAGTGGAACGTGGCAGGTTGTGAATTCCATTCAACTTGCTAATCCATCAAAAGTGCCGACCGCCGTCGCAGCGGCTAATGGATTCGCGTATATAAGCCGATTCGCAGCAAGCGTTACGGTTGTGAATATCGCGACGGGAGCAATAGTTGCCGAGATCCCCTTCTCTTCATTCCCCAACGCCGACGTTCAATCCATCGCCATCTCGGGTAACAGAGCCTATGTTGTACTGGGCAATCTTGTGCCCGGACGTGTGGCAGTCATTAACACTGACAACAATACCGTGGTGACGTATGTCTCAGTCAGTGGAGCGCACCCAGCGGGGATAGCAGTTACTGACAGCTACGTGTACGTACCTAACGCGGGCCCTGATACCGTAAGCGTAATTGATCGCAGCACCAATACCGTCACTGCGACGATACCTATTGCAGCGGGTGCTGTTTGGGTCGCAGTGGATTCAAACGCTGGCAGAGCTTACATCACTGGTACGAGATCCTGCGCTAACAGCACTGGTGGATGCGTAACCGTTGTTGATACAACGGCGAACACTGTTGTTTCGACTATTCCGATTTCGACGCCATACTCGCTTGATGGTGTAAGCGTGTCGAGTACGCGGGCTTATATCTTGACCGAGGCCGGCGTTGAAGCAATCGATCTGTCTTCGAATGTGCCTGCTGCGAGTACAGCAGTCTTGCGTTATACAGCTGGCGGTTCGATATCAGCCACGACAGACAATGTATTTGTGGGTAGCGGCTTCAGCGCGACGGACGGCACGGTGAGCATAATAAATCCGACCACCAATTTCATATATGGAAAGGTCGCGATTAATAGCCCCGTAAGAATCGCCGTGGACTCTACTACGGGCCTGGTCTGTGTTGTCGACTACAACGATGCCATTCTAAAAATTCTAAGGTTTGTTTCACCTAGATTTTCCGTTGCCACAAGCGCGCAAACCTTAGCTGCGACGGCAGGTGGAAGCACAGCATTCAACACTACCGTTACGTCAATTGATGGTTTCAGTGGCTCGGTGAGTCTAAGTTGTGATGGTATTCCTAGCGGCGCGATCTGTCAGTTCAGCCAAAACCCGGTAACAGTTCCAGCCAATGGTTCTGTCTCAACGTCTCTGACTCTTAGCGTGCCGAGCGGCTCAGTCGCGGGACCATATAACTTCAGAGTCGTTGGAAGCGGTACGGTTTCGCAAAGTTCGATTCAGGTAAATAAGAACGCCTCAAACGTCCTCGCGACGACAAGCGTTAGCGATTTTCAAAATATCTCACTGACCGTTCCGAGTTGCGACTTCGGACTCTCGATTCAGTCCGTCTCGGTTGGTCCCGATGCCGGTACGGGAAGTGTGAACGTCGCAGGAACTACTGGGTGCCCTTGGACAGCGGTAAGTAACGCTAGCTGGCTTACTGTTACGTCGGGAGCGACCGGAACTGGTAACGGGTCTGTTGGATATTCATTCGCAGCGAACTCGGCGACAACAGCGCGGAGTGGGAACTTAACGGTTGCAAATCAAACTTACACTGTTAATCAGGCTGCGATGGCAACGCCGACGCCCACGCCGACTCCAACACCTACGCCAACGCCCACGCCGACTCCAACACCTACGCCGACGCCAACACCGACTCCCCTCCTTCTCCTTTTGGACACGTCCGGCCCGGCTTTCAACCAAGCAGCAGCGCTGGATTCAGTTCTATCTACAAGAGATCCTTTTCCGGTAATTAATGGAGCCGATTTGTTCAATTTCGGGACCGATCGCAACACGAGAGTTGTTGTCTTCGTTTTGAACCTTCAATTGGCTCAGAATGAAACGGCTTCTGCGGTCACAGTAAATCTGATTGATAACAATAGCCAGACTTTCGACGTGTCAGCGGAAGATGTTCGCGCCGTACCAAATTTCCCGTTCACACAAGTCATCTTCAGGTTGCCGGATAACATTGCCGTTGGCACATGTATTGTTACGGTTCGGGCACATGGCCAGAGTAGTAATTCGGGAAGCATACGGATTCGGATTTAGAGGATTTGCTCTCGTCTATTAGGTAGGGTTGGCATCTCCGTCCTGAACAGCACGCCACAATAATAGATCACTAGTAGGTGCTGCGCACCTGAAAAAATGGGACACGTCACCCCGCTCCCAGCGGGCTGCGTTACTCACGTTCGTGAGCAACGGCTTCGTTCTGTTAAGACGCGCGTCTGCCGCACTTAGCGGTTCGTCGGTTACAATCGTTAGGGCTGGATCACAAACGTGAGTAGAGTTGCTAACGAAAAACTTTGGTGATTTTTCAGGTGCGGAGGAACGAATCTGATGTCTGAGAAGAAGACTGTGAGAACCCGAAACGTTGCATTTCGCGTGACTGGTGAGGAATACAAACAAGTCGAGAAATTAGCCGGCGAAGCCGGACTGGACCCGAATACCTGGTGTCGGAAAGTCTTAGTTGACGCCTTGCAGGAAGGCTCTGGCTTGGCACGGAATGAACGGATACTTTACGGTGAAATTGCTCGGCTGCGTTACCTTGTGGGGCATGGGTTCAAGCTGATGCTCGGTGGGGAAAAGCCCACTGCCACCGCCTGGAAAAAGATCACGACGCAAGTCGAAGAAAGAGGCGACGAAATCGTTGCCGGACTCTTATCTCGTCGGAGATAAGCTTTCAAGAGTTAGCCGCCGTTATTCCTTGGTACCCATATCAATCGTAAGAGCAAACAAATGACGAAACATTTCGGTGCATCCTCCGACGCGCGGTCTGCGCCGGGCACGGATCTTTACGGCACGCGAACAGCCTTTCGATCTGTTATGATCGGCCCTGGCGGCTTGCACTTACCGGCTCTACCAGCGTGATAGATAGCGTCGAGTTCTGTCTTCGACAAAACTCTCTTGAAGATTTCCAGTTCATCAAGGCAGCCGGCAAAATAACTGACGGTGGGTAGTGGATAGCGTTTCCCAATTAAGAGTGGAACATGATTGGAAATATCGCCTACCTTTGGCGTAAACGTCAGCACGAGGTTTCCGTCTACATACATTTTTCCGGCTGCTCCCCGACACCTCGAAACCGTCACGGCAATGAAGTGCCATTGACCGTCATTCAGATGGACGCTCGAAGGAGAGATATAATTCGAACAGGCAGAGTTCGGAAGGTTGCATGCGAGGAGGCCCGCGCCCGTGGCCATCTGAAATCCGAGGCTGCCGTTCTGAATAAACAGGCTATAGCCCTTCAAAAAAATTAGTCCCTGCTTCTCTCTTTTATCCAGGATAACTTGCGTCCCCGATCCCGTGGTCTTTACCCAGGTATCTATGGTGATTGGCTCGGCCACATCATTGCTACAGTCACCCAGAAAGTTGACCTCCGGATGATCTACTGCCGAGGCAAAGTCGTTCTGACCATCGAAGCAAAGTGCGCCTGCGACTTTACCCTTGCTCGGTGTCGGCCCGTTGGAGAGGGTTAGCTGATTGGGATACTGGGCAATATCGTTTGCAACACCGCCGGCCGTCTCATCGAACGTCCACCAATCCACCAGGCCCGCCGGCGGCGGCACGCACCCCCCACACTGGTTACAAAACAAGGTTCCCAAATTGCCCCAGCAATGATTGGTGGGAATCGTCCATTTCGTACAGTTGGGTGTAGAAATCACAAATCGCTCGTTTGTATGGTTTGCGTCAGCACAAGCTATTGACACATCGAAGTGGCCGGCGCTATCAGTGGTTGTGGCCTGTGAAGCGAGCATCCCAGTCGAATCCCACAACTCGACCGTCACGGTCTTGTTCGCCAGCGGAGTTTCGTTCATACATTCGAGCGTTCCACTGGTTTTACTCGGCGGATACTTTATGCCGACTAGCTGCTCGGCGTGATGTGAATAACCGTCGCTGTCCATGCAATTGACCTGCACCTTGGTCAGGATGTTTCCGTTGCCGTCTCTGAACCAGTCGTAATTAGGAGGTAAGGCAAAGGGACTCATAATTTGGAGGTAAGACGTGTTCGACGTCGAGGAGGGCGCAGGGAGAGGCAAGGCATAGGATCCCTTTGAGTGATACAACTCGATTTTCCATGTCCATGAGGTGACAGTCGTCCCAGAGTTGTCGAAATCAAAAAACTTCGCGTAGTAATTGATGGGACAAAAGCTCAGGTTACAAGAAGGCGGGATGGGACTGCCCGTCACCGGCGAGAAAGTGGTCGGCCCGTTTCCGGTACTCGGCATCAGTTGTGCATAATCAGGCACTCCGACTGCCGGGATTACAGTTCCGAAATATGCGCAGTTAGTATAAAACGTCGGATCTGATTGATCTTCGATCACAATGTTGCCCTGAAAAGATCCAACGTTCGCCGGAAGGTTAACGTCGTATTGGAAGTCCACATACCATACGCCGGACGAAGGCCCCAAAGTAAATGTGCATCCGAAGCAGGGAGTTGGGGTGTAGGGGGTGAGCGTAGCCGGCCCACCATTATGTATAACAAAGGTAATGTCATTGGTAAGCGAACCCTGCTGATCAGTGAGAGTAACCCTGATCTGTGCCACGCCAGTGTACTGATTTGGGGTCCCAGTTCCAAAACCATAGCTGTTGGGAAATGTAGTCAAAGACAATTGAGCGTGACTCGTCTCAGCAGAGCACACTATGAATAAGAATGCGAGAAAGAAAAGGATTGCTTTCATGGTTATCGAATTCCTTTCGCTGGCTGCTACGCCATCAATGCAACCGACAGCGGCGTTCCATCTTTGCCGCAGAAGAGTTCTTCTAATGGCCATTGCTCTCCGCATGTCGGACATACTTCGCTCTTAGCTGGCATGAGCCGAGGCTTAGAGTAGTTGCCTGCATTCGAGAGCACCAGAGCTAGCAAACTGTGCGGGTTCGGGAATTATGGGCTTGAGTATGTGAGAACCCGCGAGACGGAATTATTACGGGCGAACAATAGTACAAGTTAAGTCTGTAAGGCAAGGAGAATTTGGCATCATAGCAAGGGTTCAGAAGTGTCAGTCAGCCTCGTTTGCAGCCCCTGAATCTCCATAGTAAGACTGCCCCGACCCTCATCGGCCTCGTCGATGCTGCCGCCCAATAACTTCCTCTCCAAGTATTTTCTCTAGACCGTGTTCTACAACACAGACCGAAGCGAAATTCCTAACGACCACGCTAAAGACAATTGTGTTGTACAACACAGACAGATCCCCAAAATTGATTTATTGTGCAAGCTGATTGAATGGCGCACCAGCTAAAGAGCCATTCGGTTTGTGCGCCGAAAGCGCAAACGCGAGGGTGTTGTGTTTCACATACTTTGTCGTCATTCACAACACACCGGAGCGTAGGAATTGTTTCTGCGAATCCAAGAGGAATGGGTAAAGACGATGGCAATACAAAGGGCCAGCGCAGATCAACCAGCACACGTCGTTCCTTAACGAACTGTAGACAACCGTAAAGAACAGTAAGGAACGAGAAAGGCTGACAGACGGATTAAAAAAAAGTTGAGGCCAAGTGGAATTTCGGGCCAAAACTTCCGTCTATTAATAATTGAAAACCGCTATTTTGAAAAAAGTTTTGAGTCACTGGAATTTCTGACCAAATGTCGCGTCTTACCTAGGTGCCAAGGAATCTTTGAAAATAAATTTTGGCGTGACTGGCAGATCAACGTGAGATTCCCGTCTAGTCATACTTAGGGAACAGAATTTGTACTGGATGTTTTTTTAGAAATGCGACGAGGACGGCGACGAAGCACATGAGTTTCAAGATAGGAGCCAGAAATAGGGCTCAGGCGACGGTCCGGCCTGCTTGGAAGATCGCGAGCAGCGACCAGGCAAAGTGTCGCCTTTCTTCCAAAAGCGTGTCGCCTTTGGCGACACGTGCCGTTATTGCAGAAAATATTTTTTGGCACGATGCTCGGAAAACGCGATTTGTGCCGACATTATATATAGGGAATCTTTTTGGTTGGGTTGTTGTCGAGTAGGCGAAGGTTAACTAAAACAGTCTGAAAAAACTATGACTTAAAGTCTCAAATCTGCAATAGAAGTTCCAGCACGACTGGAATTTCAAGACGGGTCCGCCGTCTTCTAACAATACCGGAGGATAAACTCCGGCCCACAGGCGAGAGTATTTGGTTCGCCTCCAAGTCCCTCTCTGCCGTCGACCTGAATAGTTTGAAAATTCCGCTCCGCGCGGAGGGAGAAAGGTGTGCCATGAAGACGAAACTACGGTTCTTAACTGAAGAAGGTCGTACGCGATCGAAAAACGCATTTCGCAGATTCTGCGCTTATGCAGTCGTGATGTTCTTGGTTGCCGGCGCAGGTGCATATGTCATTCACCGCTATTGGGTGACCATTAACTTGACGGTTATGCAGCGCGTTTATTTCAAACAATATTTCAAAAGCACCTGGCGCGGGACCTTTGCGAATTCGAGATCACCGTACACGACGCTCGGGCGCACCGTGATCGATCCCAACACCAAGAAAGAAGTTTCACTTTACGTCAAAGACGACGAGATCGAGCCAGTGTACGACGACGAAGGACACATAAAGCTCGACAAGGATCATCGTCCGATTCTGTTGCTGAAGGGAGGAATCGAGCACAAGAAATATTACTGGCAACATGGCATTGCCGGTGACCGATACATGTACGAATGGTTCAAGGAACATATTTATGAAGGGCAGAGCATTCCCGATATCTGGCGTCCGGCATGGCTGGGCGCAATCCTAATTTTCATCTTCGGAACAATCGGTTTGACGATTCTTGATGCCATCGCACAGCGACTCTATCTGAAAGGTGAACCGATCCGAGGCACGAAAGAACTGTCCCCAAAGAAATACGCCCGCGAGTACCGCCGAGAAGCTGGCGTAGCACTCAAGAGTTACAACCAAGGGAGTGAAATATGATCGATGCACTTAGACAAATGATCGGAATGGACGCGCGCTCTTATCGGTTACCCGTGCCGCGTGAGGAAGAGACTGAAGGATTTCTTCTGTTAGGCGATCCGGGCACCGGCAAGACCCAGGTCATCCAACAGTTCTTGGCTCAGATCGCCGAACGCCACCCACCGGAAGCGGTTGTTTGTTACGACCCGGCTGGCGAGTTCATCGCGAACTACTTCAAACCGGGACAAGACATCGTTTTGAACCCACTTGATGCGCGGTGTCCGTATTGGTCCCCGACGCTGGAAGTTGACTACGAGAACACGAATGCCGGAGCGACCGATCGGCATTTCATCGCCGAAAGTTTCTTTCCCGATAGAGACCACAGCGCGCCCAACACTCAGTTCTTCATCAAGTCAGCCCGCAGCATCTTTGCGCGGATGCTGGAATTCAAACCCAATGCCGCGCGGATTGTCGAGATGCTTACCGATGAAAAGCTAATCGATGAAGTCGTAAAAGGGACCGAACACGCGCACCTGATTGATAAAGACGCTAAGGGACAAAGAGGCGGCGTGCTGGCGACTCTTTCCGAAATTGGCGAGTCACTCAAGCTCCTGCCTTCGCTGGATGATTGTTCACAAAAGTTCAGTCTAACAGGATGGACGCACAGAAGGCACGGTTGGATCTTTATCACTTCTACCCAGGACACGCGCGACGCACTCCGAACACTTCAAGCCGCCTGGATCAATATCTTGATGAAGAGGCTCATGGCCACGCCACCAGCCGCCTCTAGAGAACACCCATGCTGGGTCGTGGTGGATGAGGTTCACTCGTTGAAGCGATTGCCTGCGTTATCAAGCGTCTTGGTCGAAGGAAGAAAGTATGGTCTGAAGCTGATTCTCGGAACACAGAACAAGGCGCAGTTTGAAGAGCATTACGGCCGTAACGCGGCGACGATGCTTTCAGCGCCGCACTTAAAGATTCTATTCCGTTGCAATGAGCCGGAATCGGCACGTTGGGTTTCCGAGATGATCGGCGAAGAAGAAAAGGAGCGGCCACGAATTGGGACGACAGCGACCGTGCAGGCGAATGGTCGAGACTCGATCAATTACTCGACATTCACCGAACGCCGGTCGGTTGTGAGCAAGGAACAGATCATGGCGCTGCGAAACCTTCATGGCTATTGGAAGTACTCTGATGCCGTAGTGCCATTTCGGATTCAGCCAGTGGAACGCGATCCGGTTGCTCACGCGTTCGTAAGAAGGAGTGTTCGGTCAGTCGTTGAGCAGCCAATAGAACCACCACCGGCGTCAGTAGCGGTAGAACCGCCGACGCACGAACAACCCGACTTAGCAATTCAGTCTGAGGAGATCCTACCGGAGAAAGCAGAGGAGCTTGTTTGGGACGAGGTTTAGCCAATGATGACGATGAGTAAAGCGCTCTCCGCTGGACAAGCAAAGGATTACTACCGGCAGGAGTTCATCAGCGCTAAGGAGAACTACTACAGCGAATCGGGCGAAGTCCGTGGACAGTGGTATGGCCGATTGGCTGAGGAGTGGGGACTGAAAGGAGAAGTCGGAAGCGAACAATACGAAAGGCTAGTTGCGGGCCAAGACCCGCATACTGGCGAGCAACTCGTTCGCACAGTCAAGTCGAGAGAAGAGGTCAACAGATACGGCGAGGAAATAACGACCAGCGAACATCGAGCGGGTTGGGACGCGACGTTCAGTGCGCCTAAGTCAGTATCGCTTGCGGCGCTAGTTGGAAAAGACGAACGAATCAGGGTTGCGCATCGAGAGGCCGTCAATGAAGCACTGAAAGTATTCGAGGAATTCACGCAAGCGCGTATGGGCGGCAACAAGCCCGCAGTCACTACCGGGAAAATGGTTGCGGCCCAATTCGAGCACACAGCGGCGCGGCCAGATCACGAAACGGGCTATGCCGCCCCGCAACTTCATACACACGTCGTGATCTTCAATGTCACAAAGACTGATGACGGAAGGACGAAGCCCTTACAACCACTTGAGCTATATCGAAGTCAGCAATACGCGACGGCGCTCTATCGAGTGAATCTAGCCGAGAGACTTCAGAAACTTGGCTATGAAATCGAAGTCGATTCGCGGACGGGTGCGCCTGAGATCAAGGGATTCAGCAAGGAATATCTACAGGAAAGCAGCCCACGCAGTGCCGAGTTGCGCAAGGAAGCGGCGGCGATGAAAGAACGTCTTGAGCAACAGGGCATAGCTGTCAAAGAAGGCGCGGGATTGAATCAGGCTGCCGCACGCAACGACCGGGCGAGCAAACACTACGACCACGACGAGATGAGAGAGCGGGCGCTGGAAATGGACGCGCGTTATGACAACCAAGCGCGGCGTTCAGTTGAGCAGGCGAGACAACACGATCCAATTAAATTCTCTCAGGACGACATCACGAAACGCGCTCAGGAAGCCGTTACCTTTGCTCGCGACAATGCGACCGAACGCGAGGCCGTCACTGACGTGCGCAAAGTAATGGCCGATGCGCTGCGACGCAACATGGGATTGACCACATACGAAGCGGTCGCGACCGAGCTTCATGCACGAATCGAGCGTGGCGAATTCGTGGAGATCATTCGCGAGCGTAAGCCCCGAGAAGCAACAACGCAGCGAATGTTGGAAATGGAAAAGTCCAACATTCAAACCATGCTCGACGGACAAGGGCAACACAACCCTATCGTCAGCAATGACGCGCGGCAGACAGTTGATGCTATCGCCGAAAGACAACAAATCAGATTGAATGACAACCAACGCGCAGCGGTCGAGCAGATCCTTTCTAGCCGCAATCAGATCATTGGCTTGCAAGGCGGCGCGGGCACCGGCAAGACCACAGCCTTATCGGTTCTGAGAGAGGCAGCCGAGAAAGAAGGATACGAAGTGCGCGGCTTCGCGCCAACCACTCGCGCAACCAAGCAGCTCGCAGAAAGCGGAATTCAATCCGAGACACTACAAAAGTTTATCCGCCGGCGACAAGAAACACCCAACAATCGCAACCGCCTTTTCGTGCTTGATGAGAGTTCGCTAGCCAGCACCAGGAATCTTCACAAGTTCTTTGCGCGGCTTGAGTCTTCCGACAAGGTCTTACTTGTCGGAGATAGCCGACAACATCAAGCTGTCGAAGCTGGCACACCCTTCGAGCAGTTTCAAAAACATGGAATGGCGACTATCAAGCTCAGTGAGATCGTTCGGCAACGAAAGCCCGAACTTAAGCGCACGGTCGAAAAACTCTCCGCAAGAGAAATGCGCGAAGCGATCGACAGCCTTGAACGGCAAGGCAGAATCGTTGAGATCGTCAGTGCTAAGCAGAGATTGAAAACAATTGCCAGCGCATATTGTAAGAGCCCGGAGAATACGCTCGTCGTTTCGCCGCGCAACCGAGAGCGAGTTCAGATCAATTCGCTCATTCATCGCCAGCTACAGCGCGACGGCAGAGTCAGCCGAGACGATCACCAAATGACGGTCTATGTGAATCGTCAGGATATGACCGGCACTGAGCGGACGTTCGCCAACGCTTATGTTCCCGATCAGGACATGATCCGCTACAACCGAGCCAGCAAAGTCTACGACGTTGAGGTTGGCGATTATGCTCTCGTGACCGCGAAGAACCACAAAGACAACGAACTCACAGTTCGCTTCGAAAACGGACGCGAACTCACTTACAACCCGCAGCGACTTTCCGGCGTGAGCGTCTATCGCGAAGCCGAGCGGGAATTCGCACTGGGCGACCGCATTCAATTCCGCGCGCCGTTTACTGAAAAGCGTGTCGCTAACGGTGAGTTAGCAACCATTGCGAAAATCGGCGACGAAGAACTAACCGTAAAACTCGACAGCGGACGAGAGGTGAGCTTTGAGAAGGATCATTTTCGTCATATCGATCACGGTTATGCAGTGACCAGCCACTCATCGCAGGGAACGACCGTTGACCGCGTTCTCATCAACGCCGATACGAGCGAATCACGAGTCTTGCTGAACGACCGCATGGGCTACGTCGCAGTATCGCGAGCCCGAGAAGATGCAATCATTTATACAAACTCAATTGAAGAACTGAGGGGTGCTCTGGATCGCCGTGTCGATAAAGAGATGGCGCTGGAAGCCACCAAAGAAAGCTTCAATCAACGTCAAAACGCGCGCAACGAATCCAGTCAAGACGCCCTTCGGGATCGAGCAGACTCTGCGTTCCATCAGGGTCTCGAGGAAAGCACTTTGGACAACTACGAACAAGCTGAAGTGCGTGGGAATGATGCTGCACAGTATGAGGATGTCGAATTTGAATTCGCCTTATAGCGAAACACTGATGAAGTCTCAATTAACTTGGGGGAGTTATGAATGACGATCAAGACAACCACAACCTAATGTCTGAGAAACAAGCGGCTGCGCGTTTAGGTATTTCGCGCATCACTCTGTTGCGGGCTCGGGAGGCCGGGCGAATTCGGTTCTTTCGTATCGGGACCCGTGTTCTCTACAACCAGGAGCAGCTTAATGATTTTCTTAGTTCCTGCGAACGCAAGGGTTCGAAATTAGCCGTTTCGCGCGAACCCGCTCATTCACGACGTGATCGAGTTATTCCAAGAATTGCTTGAAAAGGGCTTTCAATGTGGGCGCGAATGTGGGCTTTTAGCATTACAGGCGACCGGGTGATCGCCTGTAAGTTATTGCAAATAAGTGGTGAGCCGAGCAGGACTCGAACCTGCGACCCACTGGTTAAAAGCCAGTTGCTCTACCGACTGAGCTATCGGCCCACATTAAAAAATCCCGGACGCATTAGTCTAAGGTTTCAAGTT
>Ga0070699_100000746_pt1 | contig 30154 bp, 29 predicted proteins | sample KBSK1503metaG_FD_65473 | JGI IMG/M metagenome (GOLD analysis project Ga0070699, IMG submission 65473) | Corn, switchgrass and miscanthus rhizosphere microbial communities from Kellogg Biological Station, Michigan, USA - KBS K1-50-3 metaG | ecosystem: Host-associated > Plants > Roots >...
GGTAGCTGGCCTGCTCCCAGACCGCCCGGGGCGGGATCGCAAAGACCGAGCTGCGCCTGGGCCCGAGCAGCCCGCGCGCCGCCCGGTCGGCCTCGCGCCAGCCCGAGCCGAGCAGGCCCAGCGGCATGTCGACCCCCACCACGGCGGCCTCGCCCCTTCGATCGCCGTCGAGCACGCCCGCCAGGGTCTGGTGCACGCGGACCGCCTCCACCCGCAGCCGGGCGGACTCCCCGTCCAGGCTGACCGCGACCCAGCCGCGCCGGCAGGCGTCCACTCCGGTGACCCGCATACGGCCACCGTGGCACATCCGCTCGTTTCCCGGCACTTTCTCCGGCGAGGCTCCTACGAGACGGCCCGCCGGGACGTTAGGGTTTCCTGGTGGCCGAGGGCACTTTCGGCATCGCCGGCGAGCGGTCCGCACCTGCCAAGGGCAGCGGGTCGGGCCCGGGCCTGCTGCGTGCCTCGGCCTTTCCCCGCGGCCCGGTCACCGTCCGCGGCACCGGCCCGGACGCTCTGTCGAACCTGGTCGCCGTGCTCGAGCTGGCCGCTGACGGGCAGCTGCGCTGCGGCGCGGCCACCAGGCGGCCCTCGGCCGCGACGGTCAGGCTGGTCGAGGATGCCCTCGTCGCCGGGGACTACTACGACTACGACCGCGCCGGCCGCCGCGGCGGCGGCGAGCCCATCGCGGCGTTCGCCTGGCCGATGCTGCTGCAGGCCGGAGGCCTGGCCGGGCCCCGGCTCGACCTGACCCCGCGCGGCGAGGCGGTGCTGGCCGAGCCGTCCTACCAGGCCCTCGGCGCGCTGTGGAACCGGTGGCTGGGGTGCGTGTCCCAGGACGAGCTCGCCCGGATCGAGGCGATCAGGGGCCAGCGCAGAACCGGCACCCTGACCGCGCCGGCCCGGCGCCGCGCCGTGGTGGCCGACGGGCTCGCCGCGCTCGCGCCCGGCGTCTGGGTCGAGGTCGACGCCCTGTTCACGCTGCTGCGGGCGCAGCCCGCCCCGCTCACGGTGGCCACCAGCCCGCTGACCCGCTGGCGTCTGTACCTCGAGGATCCGCGGCACGGATCGCTCGGCCCGGCCGGCTGGAAGGCGTGGAACGTCCTCGAAGGCCGGTACGCGCTGTGCGTGCTCTTCGAGTACGCGGCCACCCTCGGCGTGGTGGACGTCGCCTACACCGGCCCGCGGGGCGCCCGTGACGACTACCGCGGCCTCGCCGGCGCGGACGACTACGACAGCCTGTCCCGCTACGACGGCCTGGCCGCGGTCCGGGTCAACGAGCTCGGCGCGGCCATCCTGCACGATCCCGGCGCCCTGCCCGCCCTCGGCCTCCCGGTGCCCAGGCGGCCGTTCCCATGATCATGAAGGCTTTTACTCCACGCGGTATTAAACGGTCGTGCATGGTGTCATAGACGTGGGAGCCATAGACCACGGGAGGCATCATGAGACGGACCTGGCTGGCCCTGGCCGCGTGCCTGGCGCTGGTGCTGGCGGGCGGCGGCACCGCCGCGGCCGCCGCGGCCGGCGTGGCCGCGCCGGCCGGTGACGCGCCGCCCGGGTTCTGGTGGGGCACCGACAGCTTCAATGTCTCCGTGCCGGGCACGGCGCCCTACAGCATGCCGTTCCTCGGCGGCGCGTACGGCGGCTACATCGGGATGACCGGGAACTGGGCGTACTGGCTGGGATGCAGCGGCCAGGAACACTTCATCGCCTACTCGGCGACCAACGCCGCGCAGGCGCACACCAACTTCGTGACCTACCACCGGGGCGTCGGCCGCGGCGCGTACTGGTTCATGGGCGGCCCGGGCGTCGACCCGCACTGGAACGGGACGGCCGCTGAGGCCTACAAGTGGGGCGCGCAGCAGGCGGCCCGGGCACTGGTCGACATCGCGAACGGAGGCGGCATCGACTATCCGGTCGTCTGGATGGACATCGAACTGCCCGGCATCGGGCCGGCCCCGGACAACGGCTGGAACAGTGTCTACAGGTCGCCGTGCAGCGGGGGAACGCCAATCCAGCAGCACATCGCGGCGAGCATCGACCGGGCGGACTTCAACGGCTTCTACGACTACGTCACCGCCCACTCCAGGTACCGGCCGGGCGTCTACTCCGCCGTCGTGGTCTGGAACTCGGTCTTCGGCAACAATAGCGCCAGCCCGGGCAGCCCCGGCTACATCCCGCACACCGACGAGTGGACGTACGAGCCGGAGACCACCAACTACCGCGGCAACGCCCCGACCGGCTTCTGCCTGAAGTCGGGCGGGTGCGCGCAGTTCTTCGGCGGCGTCACCAACGCGAGCAGCAACGCCCTCATGTGGCAGTGGTCCGGTGGCGGCGGCGTCACCAACGGCATCGGCGGTTTCAACGGCGACCTCGACCAGATCGACGGCGCCCGCCATCCCTAGCGGGGACCGTCCGGGGCCCGGGCGCTAGCCGGCGAGCTCAGCCGGCGATCAGCGGCTCAAGCAGGATGTCCGGGTGCTCGCGCTGGACCTGGGCGAGCCGCCACTTGTCGCTGAACAAGGCGAGCAGGGTGCCATCGTGCCGGCGGGCCAGCACCTCCACCGCGCGCTGGCCGGCCAGCACGCGGGCGCCGTCCGGGTCGGTCCGCCGGGCCATCGTGTACTCCAGGTGGTCAAGGTCGGCCCGGGCGCCGAACTCGTGCTCGAGCCGGTGCAGCACCACGTCGAACTGCAGCGGCCCGACGGCGGCCAGCACCGGGGCCTGGTCGCCGCGCAGGTCGGAGGAGAGCACCTGGACGACTCCCTCGGTGTCGAGCTGCTCGATACCGCGGCGGAACTGCTTGGCCTTGCCCGCCTCCTTGCCGCGCACCACGGCGAAGTGCTCGGGCGCGAAGCTCGGGATGGGCGGGAACTCCACCGGGACCTCGCCGGCGTACAGCGTGTCGCCCGGGCGCAGCGCGGTCGCGTTGACCAGGCCGATCACGTCGCCGGGGAAGGCCTCCTCGACGGTCTCGCGGTCCTGCCCGAACATGGACTGGGCGTACTTGGTCGCGAACGGGCGCCCGGTCGCGGCGTGGGTCAGCACCATGCCGCGCTCGAACCGGCCCGAGCACACCCGGACGAACGCCATCCGGTCCCGGTGCGCCGGGTCCATGTTGGCCTGCACCTTGAACACCAGGCCGGAGAACGGCGCGTCGACCGGCCGGGGCTCGCCCTTGACGTCTTCGCGCGCGGTCGGCGGGGGAGCGAACGCGGTCACCGCGTCGAGCAGGCGGCGCACCCCGAAGTTCGGCAGCGCGGCGCCGAACAGCACCGGGCTGGTCACGCCGGCCAGGAATGACTCCATGTCCACCGAGGGGCCGTACACCTCTGCGAGCAGCGCCAGCTCCTCCTGCGCCGCGGCGTAGGCGGCGCCGTCGCGGGCCCGCGCGGCCGCGGGGTCCAGGACCGTCTCCAGCGCCCGCCCGGCCCCGCCCGGGGTCCGCTGGAACGTGACGTACTCCCCGGTGGCCCGCTCGATCAGGCCGCGGAACTCGCCGGCCACCCCGACCGGCCAGTTCACCGGGGCCGGGCGCAGGCCGATCCGCTGCTCGATCTCGTCGAGCAGCTCCAGCGGCTCGCGGCCGGGCCGGTCCCACTTGTTCACGAACGTGATCACCGGCACGCCCCGGCTGCGGCACACGTCGAACAGCTTCAGCGTCTGCGGCTCCAGGCCCTTGGCCGAATCCAGCAGCATGATGGCGCAGTCCACCGCGGAAAGCACCCGGTAGGTGTCCTCGGAGAAGTCGGCGTGACCGGGCGTGTCCAGCAGGTTGAGCACCGTGTCGTGGTAGTCGAAGCGCAGCGCCGCCGAGGTGATCGAGATGCCCCGGGCGCGCTCCATCGCCATCCAGTCCGACGTCACGCCGCGCCGGCCGGCCTTGCCGTGCACCGCGCCCGCCTGGGTGATCGCCGACGCGTGCAGGGCCAGCGCCTCGGTGAGGGTCGACTTGCCCGCGTCCGGGTGGCTGATCACCGCGAACGCCCGGCGCCTGCCCGCTTCAGCCAGCACCTTCGAGCCGGGCACCTTCAGTGAAGAGGCTTGGGGGAGGTGGGTGGGGGCCCGCGGAGGTGCCCCCGTTTCCGCCATAGTCATTTCTCTGAGGATACTGGGTCCGTGGACCGAGTCCTGACGATCCCGAACGGGATCAGCGCCGTCCGGCTGGCCGGGGTCCCGGTCTTCCTGTGGCTGGTGCTGGGGCCTCGGACCGCGACCGCCGACTACTGGGCCGTCGCCCTGCTCATCGTGGCCGGCCTGTCCGACTGGCTGGACGGCAAGATCGCCCGCGCGTTCAACCAGAGCAGCCGGCTCGGCCAGGTGCTCGACCCGGCCGCGGACCGGCTGTACATCGCGGCTACCATCGTCGCGCTGGCCGTGCGGGCCATCATCCCGTGGTGGCTGGTCGTCGTCCTGGCGCTGCGCGAGCTGACGGTCGGTGTCGCCCTGGCCGTGCTGCGACGGCGGGCCGGGTTCGGCACCCTGCAGGTCAGCTTCGTCGGCAAGGCCGCCACGCTTTGCCTGCTTTATGCTTTCCCCTTGCTTTTCCTTGGAGACCACCCCGGCTGGGGAGGGACGCTCGCCCGCGTACTAGGCTGGACGTTCGCTACCTGGGGAACTGCCCTGTACTGGTGGGCCGCGATGCTGTACCTGGTTCAGGTCAGGAGCCTGGTTAGTGACACTGCGACTTCGTTAAGTAACAACGCGCGTCCTTGATTCCGCCCGTGACGGGGTGCACATAATGGCGGAAACCGGGAAGGAGCCGCGAAGCCATTGAAGGCCGTCGTCATGGCAGGGGGCGAGGGGACGCGGCTGCGGCCGATGACCGCGAACCAGCCCAAGCCGCTGCTCCCCGTGGCCAACCGCCCGATCATGGAGCACGTGCTGCGGCTGCTCAAGCGGCACGGCTTCGACGAAACCGTGGTGACCGTCCAGTTCCTCGCCGCCCTCGTCCGGAACTACTTCGGCGACGGCGAGGAGTTCGGGATGAGCCTGCAGTACGCCACCGAGGAGATGCCGCTGGGCACCGCGGGCAGCGTGCGGAACGCGGAGGACGCGCTGCGGGACGAGCCGTTCCTGGTCATCTCGGGCGACGCGCTCACCGACATGGACCTTACTGGCTTGGTCCGCTTCCACAAGGACAAGGGCGCGCTGGTCACGGTGGCGCTGGCCAAGGTGCCTAACCCGCTGGAGTTCGGCATCGTGATCACCGAGGAGGACGGCCAGATCCAGCGGTTCCTGGAGAAGCCGACCTGGGGCCAGGTGTTCTCGGACACGGTGAACACCGGGCTCTACGTGATGGAACCCGAGGTGCTCGCGGAGGTCCCGCCGGGCCAGGTGGTGGACTGGTCCGCCGACGTCTTCCCCAAGCTGCTGGACCGCGGTGCCCCCTTGTACGGCTACGTCTCGGATAGCTACTGGGAGGACGTGGGCACCCACGAGAGCTACCTGAAGGCCCAGGCCGACGTGCTGGCCGGCCGGGTGCAGACCGACATCGCGGGCTTCGAGGTCTCGCCGGGCGTCTGGGTCGCCGAGGGCGCCGAGGTCGACACCGACGCGGTGCTCACCGGCCCGCTGTGCATCGGCGACTACGCCAAGATCGAGGCCGGCGCGCACCTGCGCGAATACACCGTGATCGGCAGCAACGTGGTGGTCAAGGAGGGCGCGTTCCTGCATCGCGCCGTGGTGCACAACAACGTCTACGTCGGCCAGGGCGTCACCCTGCGCGGCTGCGTGATCGGCAAGAACAGCGACGTGATGCGGCTGGCCAGGATCGAGGAGGGCGCCGTCGTCGGGGACGAGTGCGTGATCGAGCCCGAGGCGTACCTGTCCGCCGGGGTGAAGGTCTACCCGTTCAAGACCATCGAGGCGGGCGCGGTGGTCAACACCAGCGTGATCTGGGAGTCCAGGGGGCAGCGCACCCTGTTCGGCCCGCGCGGCGTGTCCGGCCTGGTCAACGTCGAGGTCACGCCGGAGCTCGCGGTCCGGCTGGCCAGCGCCTACGCCACCATGCTGCGCAAAGGCTCCACCGTCACCACCTCGCGGGACGTGTCCCGGGCCGCCCGCACGCTCAAGCGGGCGGTGCAGGGCGCGCTCAACGCCAGCGCGATCAACGTTGTGGACCTGGAGGCCCAGCCGCTCCCGGTGGCCAGGTTCGAGACCGCCAGGGACCACTACAGCGGCGGCGTCGCGCTGCGCACCACGCCGGGCGACCCGCAGTCGATCGACATCATCTTCCTGGACGAGCGCGGCGCCGAGCTGTCCCAGGCCGACCAGCGCAAGCTGGAGCGGGTGTTCTCCCGGCAGGAGTTCCGGCGGGCCTTCCCCGGCGAGATCGCCGAGCTCAGCTACCCGCCCCGGGTGGTCGAGTCGTACACCCACGAGCTCTTGCGGTGCGTCGACATGAGCGGCGTCCGCGAGGCCGGGCTGAAGGTGGTGGCGGACTGCGCCGGCGGCACCGCGTCGCTGGTGCTGCCCAGCCTGCTCGGCCCGATCGGGGTGGAGGTGCACACCCTGAACAACCGGCTGGACGAGGTCTCGCCCACCGAGACCACCGCGCAGCAGCGCGCCGGGCTGCAGCGGCTGGCCGACGTGGTGTCCTCGTCCCGGGCCGCGTTCGGCGTCAGGTTCGACCCGGTAGGCGAGCGGATACAGCTCGTAGACGAGAAGGGCGAGCTGGTCAGGGAGGACCGGGCCCTGCTGGCCGTGCTCGACCTGGTCGCGGCCGAACGCAAGCGGGGACGCGTCGCCCTCCCGGTGACCACCACCCGGGTGGCCGAGCAGGTGTGCCGGTTCCACGGTGTCCAGGTGGAATGGACGCCGACCTCGATGCACGCGCTGACCCTGGCCGCGGCCCAGGACGACGTGATCTTCGCGGCCGACGGCCACGGCGGGTTCGTGGTGCCCGAGTGCGCTCGGACCATCGACGGCATCGCGGCCTTCGTCCGGCTGCTCGGCCTGGTCGCGCGGACCCGGCTGACGCTCAGCCAGATCGACGCCAGGATCCCGATCGCGCACCTGCTCAGGCGCTCGGTGCCGACGCCCTGGGCGGCCAAGGGCGGGGTCATGCGCACCGTCATGGAGGCCGCGGGCGACCACGAGATCGACACCACCGACGGGGTGCGCGTGATCGAACGGGACCGCGGCTGGGTGCTGGTGCTGCCGGATCCGGCGGACGCCGTCACCCACCTGTGGGCCGAGGGAGACGACGCCGACACCGCTCAGCTGCTGCTCGACGAGTGGGCGGCGGTGGTGGAGCGGGCCGGGCACTAGCGCGGCGGGGCTGGCGGTTACCGCCAAGTGTCCTGGATACTGCGGTTAGGTCCCCGGATATTAGTTCTGCGGCCAGGTAAGCTGTGTCCCTCACGCGATGATGCGAAAGGACGCCAACCACGCGGAATTCGCGGATGTGAGAGAATCGCGCGCATTGCGATTCGCCCGGCGGTCACCGCCCGCCGGGCCGGGCCCGGGAACGGGCCCGGTCGGGCAGGAGTGCCCGGGCAGGAGTGCATGGCGCGGGGTGCACGGCGGAGGTGAGAAGGCGGTGTGGCGGAAGCGTCGCGACGGAAATAGCCGGCGCGGACGGCGCGGGCTGTTCGCGTGGCGCATGGACCGCCCCGCCTCCTCTCGCGTACCGTGGGCTGGATCGCTCGAAGACGATGAGTACGACCAGGGGAGGCCGAGCGGAGCCATGCCACGCGTCTACTGCGCCCGGTGCGGCCGGCCGAATCCCGACGGGGCCAGGTTCTGCTCGTATTGCGGAACCCAGCTGACCGCGCCGGTGCCGCCCGGGTCCGGGATGCCGGCCGGATCAGGGTTTCCCGCCGGTCCCGGCGGGACCGGCGGCTACCCCGCGGGCGGCCCTCCGGAGCGCCCGGGCGAGACCACCTCGACGATCTCGCTGGGCCGGACCGAGGATGAATTCGGCGACGACCTGTACCCCGATTCGGAGTCGTTCGGCGCGCTGCCGCCGGGCAGTGCCTTGCTGCTGGTCATGCGGGGCCCCAACGCGGGCAGCCGGTTCCGGCTCGACGGCGAGCTGACCACCGCGGGCCGTCATCCGGAAAGCCACATCTTCCTCGACGACGTGACCGTGTCCCGGCGGCACGCCGAGTTCTACCGGCAGGGCGGCCGGTTCACCGTGCGCGACGTGGGCAGCCTCAACGGTACCTACGTGAACCGGGAGCGGATCGAGGAGGCCGAGCTGATCGGCGGCGACGAGGTGCAGATCGGCAAGTTCCGGCTGCTGTTCCTGACCAGCCAGGATCTCGGCCCGGCGCCGTCCGCCGACCGCCGCGGCAGGGGCGCCCAGGACTACGCATGAGCGAGCCGACGGGGCGCGGCCAGTTCGGCATCGGCGAGGTGCTCGCCCAGCTCCAGCCGGAGTTTCCTGACATCAGCACGTCCAAGATCCGGTTCCTGGAGTCCGAGGGGCTGATCGAGCCGGCCAGGTCCCGCTCGGGGTACCGGCGGTTCTCCGCCGCCGACATCGAGCGGCTGCGGTACATCCTGACCATGCAGCGGGACTCGTACCTGCCGCTGCGGGTGATCAGGGACAGGCTGGCCGGCGGAGCCGGGGCGGCCGACGGCGAGCCCCTGGCAGGCAGGACGCCCGCCGACCTGACCCGCCGCCAGCTGCTCGACGCGGTCGAGATCAGCGAGGCCGAGCTGACCGAGCTCGAGGACTACGGCCTGGTCCGCCGGGTGGGCCGGCAGTACGGCCCGGACGCGCTGGCGGTGGCCAGGGCGGTGGCCGCGCTGCGCCAGTACGGCGTGCAGGCCAGGCACCTGCGTGCGGTCAAGGCGGCCGCCGACCGGGAAGCCAACCTGGTCGAGCAGGTGGTGGCGCCGCAGCTGCGGCAGCGCGGGCCGGGCGCCAGGGACGCGGCGGCCAGGACCGCCTGGCAGATCGCCGACCTGACCTTGCGGTTGCACGCGACGCTGGTCGAATCCGCCCTTGGCGAAGCCGGGCTCGCCTCGGCGCCCCTGCACGCCCGCGTCTTCGAGCTAGAACCCCTCGGGCAGGCCGGATCCGGCCCCGGTCAGGACGCGGCCGGACCTGCAGCCGGGGGGCTGCGGTCGGCCTCCGGGCGATTACGGGTGTACCTTGGCAAAGGGAGTGGTGGCCAAGCAGAGGTTCCCAGGCACGTGAGGACGGAGCTGTAGTGCGGCAGATGGAGGTCATCGGCGTCCGGGTCGAGATGCCATCGAACAGCCCCATCGTCTTGCTCAAGGAGGCGCAGGGGGACAGGTACCTGCCGATCTGGATCGGAGCGGTTGAGGCAACGGCGATCGCCTTCGCCCAGCAGGGCATGGTTTCCCTTCGCCCGCTCACGCATGATCTGTTCCGTGACGTGCTCGAGGTGCTGAACGTCCAGCTGCGCACGGTCAACATCACCGCGCTGCGGGACGGGATCTTCTACGCGGACCTGGTGTTCTCCAACGGCGCGGAGGTCAGCGCGCGCCCGTCCGACTCGATCGCGCTGGCCCTGCGCACCGGCGCGCAGATCTTCGCCAGCGACGAGATCCTGGACGAGGCGGGCGTGGCCATCCCGGACGAGCAGGAAGACAACGAAACCGAAGTCGAGAAGTTCCGGGAGTTCCTCGACACCATCTCGCCCGAGGACTTCGGCCGGGCCACCTGACCGGCCGCGTACCTGGCTCGCGCCCGGTATCGCCCGGGCCCCCCGGAATGTCGCGACGCGCCGGGCGTGGTCGTTGACGCCGCTGCCTGGGCCGGCTTACGGTGCGAGTACCGTGGGTAGTCAGCTCCCGTGGAGGTGGGCGTGGCGGTAACCAGGGGTGACGACGGCTCGCAGGGCACCCTGTTCGACGACAGCGAGGTTCCCGGCCTGACTGGCGGTACCGCTGGGCCGGAGGGGTCCGGTCAGCCCGGCGCGCAATCCGCCGGGACCATGGACTCCGCCGAGATCGGATACCGGGGGCCGACCGCCTGCTCCGCCGCCGGCATCACCTACCGCCAGCTCGACTACTGGGCCCGCACCGGGCTGGTCGAGCCGAGCGTCCGTGCCGCCCACGGGTCCGGCTCGCAGCGGCTGTACAGCTTCCGTGACATCCTCGTGCTCAAGGTGGTCAAGCGGCTGCTCGACACGGGCATCTCGCTACAGCAGATCAGGGCGGCGGTGCAGCACCTGCGCGACCGGGGCAGCGCCGACCTGGCCCAGGTGACGCTGATGAGCGACGGGGTCAGCGTCTACGAGTGCACCTCTGCCGACGAGGTGGTCGACCTGCTGCAGGGCGGTCAGGGCGTGTTCGGCATCGCGCTCGGCCGGGTCTGGCGCGAGGTCGAGGGTGACCTGGCCGTACTGCCCGCCGTCCGGGCCGAGGACGGCCTCGTCGCGGTGCCGCCCGGCGGTTCGGGGTACCAGGACGACCTGGCCAAGCGGCGCCTGCGCCGCACCAGCTAACAGTATTGCCCCCGGGGGGCGCCCCCCCCGTGACCCCCCCGATCCTGGGGGGAAACCTTTCCCCCCAGACCCCCTCGGGACCCCCTCGGCGGGTAAGATCGCAAATGCCGATTACACCGGCCGGGAGAGTCTCCGCGTAACCGCGGGCGCCGAAGGGGCAACATCCCCGGAACCTCTCAGGCACACGAACCGGGCGGAACAGGCATCTCTGGAGCGGCGGCTTTGCTTGTTCGGGCGCCGTGACAGACGGGGAGCCAGCGACCGCGCTCGTCCCGGGGAGGCTCTCCATGACAGACTTCGCCATTCGCCACATCGGCCCGACGCCCGCCGAGCAGCGGCGCATGCTCGGCGGCCTCGGGTATGCCTCGCTCGACGAGCTCACCGCCGCCGCCCTGCCGGAGGGGACGCCCCCGGCCGACCTGCGCCTGCCCGATCCGCTGACCGAAACCGAGGCGCTGGCCGAGCTCCGCCGGATGGCCGGCCGGAATCAGGTGCTCACCTCGATGATCGGCCTGGGCTACTACGACACCATCACCCCGGCCGTGATCCGCCGCAACGTGCTGGAGAACCCGGCCTGGTACACGGCGTACACCCCGTACCAGCCGGAGATCTCGCAGGGCCGCCTGGAGGCGCTGCTGAACTTCCAGACCATGGTGGCCGACCTGACCGCGCTGCCCTGGGCCGGGGCGTCGCTGCTCGACGAGGCTACCGCCGCCGCCGAGGCCATGACGCTGGCCCGGCGGGCGACAAAGACGGGGCATGTCTTCCTGGCCGACGCCGACTGCCTGCCGCAGACCCTGGCGGTGCTCCGTACCCGGGCCGAACCGCTCGGCATCCACCTAGTGGTCGAGCCGGTCACGCCCGAGGCCATCGCCAGGCAGGGCGATGACCTGTTCGGCGTGCTGCTGCAGTACCCCGGCGCCTCCGGCGTCATCCGCGACCCCGCGCCGCTGATCGAGGCGGCGCACGCCGTGGGGGCGCTGGCCGCCGTGGCCGCCGACCTGCTCGCGCTGACCCTGCTCCGGCCGCCCGGTGAGGCGGGCGCCGACGTCGCGGTGGGGTCCACTCAGCGGTTCGGCGTGCCGTTGTGGTTCGGCGGCCCGCATGCGGGCTACATCGCGGTGAGCGACGCGCTGAAGCGGCAGCTGCCCGGCCGGCTGGTCGGGGTGTCGGTGGACGCCGACGGGCGGCCCGCGTACCGGCTCGCGCTGCAGGCCCGCGAGCAGCACATCCGCCGGGAGAAGGCGACGAGCAACATCTGCACGGCTCAGGTCCTGCTGGCGGTGACCGCGGCCATGTACGCCGCCTACCACGGTCCAGACGGATTGGCGGCCATCGCCGAGGGTGTGCACCGTAGCGCCGCTGTCCTGTCCGCGACACTTCGCGATTACGGGCACCGAACGGACCTGGGTGATTTCTTCGACACGATCCGGATCGCCTTTGCGGGCGGACGCGAGGAGGCGGCTGCCGCCGCCGAGCGCGCCCGCGCCGCCGGGTACAACCTCTACCTCGCCCCGGACGACGCCCTGCAGGCCAGCTGCGACGAGACCACCACGGACGAGCGGCTGCGCGAGCTCGTGGCCGCCATCTGCTTCGTGGAAAGGCCCGGTGACGTAGTGCTGGCCGAGCCGGGTAACGCGCTGCCCGCCGCGCTGCGGCGGACCTCCGGGTACCTCACCCACCCGGTGTTCAGCGAGCACCGCAGCGAGACCGCGATGCTGCGCTACCTGCGGCGGCTGGCCGACTTCGACATCGCCCTCGACCGGTCGATGATCCCGCTCGGCTCGTGCACGATGAAGCTGAACGCGGCCGCCGAGATGGAGCCGGTCAGCTGGCCGGAGTTCGCCGGGATGCACCCGTTCGCGCCGGCCGGGCAGGCCGGCGGCTACCTGGAGCTGATCGAGTCGCTCGAGCTCCGGCTGGCCAGGCTCACCGGCTACGACGCGGTCTCGGTGCAGCCGAACGCCGGCTCCCAGGGCGAGCTGGCCGGCCTGCTCGCCATCCGCGGCTACCATGGCTCGCGCGGCGAGCAGGGCCGCGACGTCTGCCTGATCCCGGAGTCGGCGCATGGCACCAACGCGGCGAGCGCGGTGCTGGCCGGGCTGCGCGTCGCGGTGGTCAAGTGCGACGCCGCCGGCGCTGTCGAGCTCGGCGACCTGCGGGCCAAGCTGGAGGCGCACGAGGGGCACGTCGCGGCGATCATGATCACCTACCCGTCCACGGCCGGCGTCTACGAGCAGAACGTCAGCGATATCTGCGCGGCCGTGCACGCGGCGGGCGGCCAGGTGTACATCGACGGCGCGAACCTCAACGCGCTGGTCGGGGTGGCGACCCTGCCGGGCTTCGGCGCCGACGTGTCGCACCTGAACCTGCACAAGACGTTCTGCATCCCGCACGGCGGCGGCGGCCCCGGCGTCGGGCCGGTGGCGGTCCGCGCGCACCTGGCGGACTTCCTGCCAGGCCGCGGCAGCGCGGGCCCGGTGGCGGCCGCGCCCTACGGGTCGGCCGGCATCCTGCCCATCTCCTGGGCCTACGTCGCGATGATGGGGGCGGCCGGCCTGAAGCAGGCGACCCAGGTCGCGGTGCTGTCCGCCAACTACGTGGCCCGGCGGCTGGCGCCGCACTACCCGGTGCTGTTCACTGGGCGGAATGGCCTGGTCGCGCACGAGTGCGTCATCGACCTGCGGCCGCTGGCCAGGGAAACCGGGATCACCGTGGACGACGTGGCCAAGCGGCTGATCGACTACGGATTCCACGCGCCGACGATGTCGTTCCCGGTGGCCGGCACGCTGATGATCGAGCCCACCGAGAGCGAGAGCCTGGCCGAACTCGACCGGTTCTGCGACGCGATGATCGCGATCCGGGCGGAGATCGCCCGGGTGGCCTCCGGCGAGTACGACGCCCGGGACAACCCGCTGAAGAACGCCCCGCACACCGCCGAGATGCTCATCGCGGGGGAGTGGAAGCACCCCTACAACGCCGAGCAGGCGGCTTACCCGGCGGGGGCGGACCGCCGGGCCAAGTACTGGCCGCCGGTGCGGCGCATCGACCAGGCTTACGGCGACAGGAACCTGGTCTGCGCCTGCCCCCCGCCGGAGGCCTTTGCCGACTGAGGCTCTGCCGTCCCGCTCGCCGCCGGACCCCCACCCACCTTCTTCGTGCACGGGGGGCTCCCGCCCCCCGTCCCCCCTGGCCCATCCCCCTTCACTGCACCGCCTTCCCTCGTCGCTCCTTCGTCGCGCCTGGTGGGCCTGGGGGGACAAGCGGAGTCCAGGCGGCGCCGCGGCCCTTTGGCTCGCGGGAGGGGGAGGTGGCCATCAGGGCCGCGGCTGCCGCGTGGGGATGGCTACGGGCTTGCGACGGGGAAGTCGTCGAGTTCGGCGAGGTGCGGCGGCAGGCTCATGGTGACCACGCTCTCCTGCTCCTGGGGGTCGGTGCGGGCGACGACGGCCACCGTCATGACGTCGCTGCGGTTCACCGGGAGGTGCGGGATGCCCGGCGGTACGTACATGAAGTCGCCGGCCCGGACCACGGTGCGCTGCATCAGGCCCTCGCCGTGCCAGACCTCGGTCTCGCCGCTGACCGTGTAGATGGCCGACTCATGCCCTTCGTGAACGTGCGGCACGCCCCGGGTCCCGGGCGGGATCGTCACCAGGTGCAGGCACAGGGCCTGGGCGCCCGCGGACCGGCTGCTCACGCCGGAAGCCAGGCTGATGCCTTGCTTGCCGTCGTAGCTGCCGCCGGAGCGGATGACGATGACCTCTCCCGGGCTGGCGACGGCGCTGGCGGGTGTGTGGAGTGCTCTCTCCCACACGTCGCTTACTCTGAGCATTTGACCATATCCTATCCGTGATGTTCCCTATGACAGGTTATGGCTCTGTGTATTCATATAGATACTCTTCGTAAGGACAGTATGTTCTGTCTTTGTAGTTAGATCGATATATCTATTTGGTAATACTCCAGCCGGAACTGCCTGGCCAGCGTCGCCGCCGTGCGCATGAAACCTCGCGCCCCGACACGGGTCGTTCAGGCCGAGGCGCGCCGCAGCTCGTCGAGCACCTGCTGCCGGGCCTGGGCGGGATCGATGCCCAGGTCCCTGAGGGTCTGCGGGCTGAAGTCCCCGCGCGGGTTGCGCTCCGCCGCGCTGATCAGGCCGAGCAGCAGGTGCTCGGTGCCGACGTAGCCATGCCGCAGGGCCCGCGCCTCCCGGGCGGCGAGCTCGACCGACTGCTTCGCCTCCCGGGTCATCGTCGTCCGCCCCGGCCCCTGCGGTTTCCCCGGCGCCCGGTCGAGCGCGCCCGGGCCGAAGCTCTCCTCGACCGTGCGCCTGATCTCGTCCAGGTCGATGCCGATGCTGGCCAGCGCCTCGGCGTCGGTTCCGGCCGCGTCGCCGTCTGGCGGCCGGCGCAACGGTGCGGCGCGGTCAAGGCCGCGCTCGATGGCGTCCGCGCCGACGCCCAGGCCGGCCAGTGCCCGGGCCGCGACGCCCTCGCCGGCCGCCAGCGCGTGCAGCAGGTAAAGCGGCCGGATCTGGTCACCGCGCTCGGTGGCCTCGGCCCGGGCCGCGATCACGACCGCCCTGGCCTTGTCGGTGAATCGCTCGAACATCGGTGGTATCCCCTCGGGTCAGCGCGCGCGGGCGCGGCGGGCGTGCTTCTTGTGGACGGCCTGCCGGGACACGCCGAGGATCTCCGCGATCTCCTGCCAGGACCAGCCGTGTTCCCGTGCGTTGTCGACCTGGAGCGCCTCAAGCTGCTCCAGCAGCCTGCGGAGGGCGGCGACGGCCCGGAGCCCGGTGCGCGGGTCTGAGCTGTCGGCCGCGGCCGCCAGGGCGGGTGCGTTGTCCATGCTGTCAATCTACGTTGACACCAATCAGGTGTCAACCTGAGTTGACATGGGTGGCCCGGCCGATTACAAAGCGCTTACAAGAGCCGGCTGAACCGTGCGAAATCGCGCTGCGTAGTCATAACTAGGGGGGAGGGCAAGGGGCGGGATCCAGACGGTCAATCCTGCCCGGCGGAGCATACGATTCCAGCCAGGCCGTCCTAACGGGAGGTGCGGGTGACCAGCGTTGCCAGGCGATCGGGCCCGGCTCGTCACACGGGTGCGGAGGCGTACCCGGGACCGCGCCGGGAGCCGGCGCCCCGTCCGGCACCGTCCCGCCCCTCCGGCCGCCCGCCGCCCAGGCCGGCGGACGCGCGGCCGGGGAACCGCCCGGCCCGGATCGGCGCGCGCGGCGTGCTGGCGGTCATCATCGCCGGCGCGGCCATGGTCATCTTCCTGTGGTGGCACAGCACGCCCGGCGTCCACGGGCTCGGCGGCTGGCTGACCGGCGCGGGCGAGGTCCTCGGCCTGCTCTGCGGGTACGGTGTGGTGGTCCTGGTCGCGCTGATGTCGCGGCTGCCGCCGCTGGAGCGGGGACTGGGCACCGACAAGCTGGCCCGCTGGCACGCCATGGGCGGGCGGTACATCGTCAGCCTGGTAGTGGCGCACGGCCTGCTCATCGTGTGGGGCTACGCGGCCACCGCGCACGCCAACGTGGTGAGCGAGAGCGCGACGCTGCTCACCCAGTACCCGGACGTGCTGATGGCGACGGTGGCCGGGTTCCTGCTGCTCGGCATCGGCATCGTCTCGATGCGCGCCGCCCGCCGCCGGGTGCGCTACGAGACGTGGTACTTCCTGCACCTGTACACCTACCTGGCGATCGCGCTGGCGTTCAGCCACCAGTTCGCCGACGGCGCGGCGTTCGTCAGCAACCTGGCCGTGCGGTTCTGGTGGTCCGCGATGTACCTGACCGTGCTCGTCCTGGTGCTGTGGTACCGGGTCGCGGTCCCGCTGCTCGCCTACCGCAGGCACCGCTTCGAGGTCCTCGGGGTCAAGGCGGAGGGGCCCGGCATCATCTCGGTCTACATCGGCGGCAGGCGGTTCGAGGAGCTGGACGCCGAGCCAGGGCAGTTTTTCCGCTGGCGGTTCCTGACCAGGTCGCTGTGGTGGTCCTCGCACCCGTTCTCGCTCTCCGCCGCGCCAGGATCGGACATGCTGCGGATCACCGTGAAGATCCTGGGCGACCACAGCCAGGCGCTCGCGCAGCTGCAGCCTGGGACTCGGGTCTTCGCCGAGGGCCCCTACGGCGCGTTCACCCCCGCCGGTTCAGGGCGCGGGGTAGTGCTGCTGGCCGGCGGGGTCGGCATCACCCCGCTGCGGGCCATCTTCGCCACGCTGCCCGGGCATGTCACCTTGATCTACCGCGCCAGCAGCGAGCGGGACCTCGTGTTCCGCGACGAGCTGGACGCGATCGCGGCCGCGCGGGGCGCGACCGTGCACTACCTGGTCGGGTCGCGGGCCGAGATCGGCGGCGACCCGCTGTCCCCGCGGGTGCTGCGGTCCCTGGTGCCCGGCCTGGACGAGCAGGAAGCCTACGTCTGCGGGCCGGCCGGCATGACCTCCGCCTCCGTCCGTGCGCTGCGCGCCGCCGGGGTGCCCAGGCAGCGCATCCGCTTCGAGTCGTTCGAGTTCTGAGGAAGGATCCGCGCCATGCGCCGGGTGATCCTGGCCGTCACCGGCACCATCGCCGGTCTCGTGGCCCTGCTGTCGTTCAAGTCGCACGTCCCGTCCGCCCCGGTGGCGGCCACGACCGGCGGTTCGGGCGGTGCCGCGTCCTCGTCGTCTTCGCCGTCCTCGGGTGGCGGGCAGACCGAAGTCGTCCCCGGGGCGTTCCCGCAGGGGTCGATAGCCAGGAACCTGCCGGCGGGCGAGACCGCCGTCGACGGGAAGGTGGCCAGCACCGCCTACGGCCCGGTCCAGATCCAGCTGATCAAGCGGGCCGGCAAGGTCGTCAAGGTCGCGGTCCTCGTCCAGCCGACCAACACCCTGCACGACGTGCAGATCGGCGAGTTCGCCTTCCCCAAGCTGATCAGCGAGACGCTCGCGGCCCAGAACGCCAAGATCGACGCGGTGTCCGGCGCCACATACACCAGCGCAGGCTACATCCAGTCGCTGCAGAGCGCGCTGGACAAGCGCTCCTGAGCCCGTATGGGCCCTGATCGCCGCAGGCACGCCGAGCACGTGATGGGTACGGTCGTCTCCTTCGACGTGCCGGCGCGGGCCGGGGAGCCGCGTGGCGACGGGTCCCTCGGCCGGGCGGTCCGCTGGCTGCACTGGGTGGACGATACTTTCTCGCCGTACCGGGACGACAGCGACGTCAGCCGGTTCGGCCGCGGTGCCGTGCCGTTGGCGGAGTGCGCGCCCGAACTCGCCGAGGTGCTCCAGGCCTGCGCCGCCATCAGCGCGCGCAGCGGCGGCTACTTCACCACCATGCCCGGCGGCAGGTTCGACCCCTCCGGGTACGTGAAGGGATGGGCCGTGGAGCGGGCGGCGGCGATCCTCACCGCGGCGGGCTCGGCGGAGCACAGCGTCAACGGCGGCGGCGACGTCCAGTGCACCGGCGACAGGCTCTGGCGGATCGGGATCGCCGACCCGCTCCGCCCGGGTCGGCTGGCGCTGGTGGTGACCGGCCGGGACTTCGCCGTGGCCACGTCCGGCGCCGCCGAGCGCGGGGCGCACATCATCGACCCGTACACCGGGCAGCCGCCGGCCGGCCTGGCCAGCATCACCGTGGTCGGCACGAGGCTGGCCGAGACGGACGCCTACGCCACGGCGGCCTTCGCCATGGGATCCGCGGCCCGGGACTGGGTGGAGGGCCTGGACAGCTACGAGGCGTTCGCCATCACCGCGGCCGGGGCGACCTGGCAGACCAGCGGCTTCGGCCGCTACCTGGGCTGACGCCGGACGGCTTGCGCGGGCCGCGGGCCGTCACAGCAGGCTCGCCTGGCCCGCGTCGTAGACGAGCAGGCCGTCGTCGCGCCGCCGCAGGCCGGGGGAGAGGCGGTGCTCCTCGATCCGCCCGTCGTGCAGCAGGTGCCGGACCGGCACGCCCCGGGAGGCCACGGCGAAGTCGGCGAGCAGCCGCCGGTGACACCGCCACCACAGGCTCTCCGCGCACATCACCGCCGTGCGGTCGGCGTCGGCCTCGGCGAGCACCTCGTCCATCGCGGCCTGGAAGCCCTCGGTCCGCATGTGCGCGGCGTAGCCGCGGAACATGTCCTCGCGCCAGGCGGTGTCGGGTGAATCCGGGGTGGCCTTACGGAAACCGCCGAGCCGCTTGTCCCAGCGGTAGGAGATGCCGGCCTCGGGCAGCCAGCGTTCCAGCTCGGCGCGCGCCACGTGCGGATGGCGGCGGCTGCCGGGAGCCGTCCTGACATCGACCAGCACGGCCACGCCGGCGCCCCGGAGCAGTTCCGTCATCCGCTCCGCCGTGGCGGTCCCGTGCCCGAACGTGAGCAGCATGTCAGCGCGATCCTACGCTGGCCCGCCTCCGGTCTGCCCGGCGGCGATGACTATGTGGCCGGGGCGCGTCCTTATGCCGGGCGGATGCGCTGGCCATCGATACTGATGGGATCCACCCGGATGAAGTGCTCTGGTTCGCCCTCTACCCAGGACTCAAGGCCGATGTTGCTGATCGACGCACGCTCGGCCTCGGTATCGACCTGATGCGCCGTGCCCCGCACTAGGACCACTCACCCCTGGCGCGCGTCAGGATCGATGTGGTCAACCTCGACGACGACCTGGTACTCGGCGCGCGATACCAGTGCGCAAGTCCTCCTCGGTGAAGGTGACCCGGTAAGTGCGGAAAACTATCGACCCTTCATGGATCTTGTACAGGGAACAGGAAGTGTGATGGTGGACTTCGACTACGTGATCGTCGGCGCCGGTGCGGCGGGCTGTGTGCTGGCCAGCCGGCTGTCGGAGAACCCGGGCAACCGGGTGCTGCTGCTGGAGTACGGGGGCCGCGATACCAACCCCATGCTGCATGTACCGGAGGGGTTCTATTTCATCATCCAGGGGCGCCGCTATACCTACCGCTACCCGACCCGGCCGGTCGGTCCCGGCGGCCAGGTCGAGGTGTGGACGCGAGGCAAGGTCGTGGGTGGCTCGACGGCTGTCAACGGAATGATGTGGACCCGCGGCGCGCAGGCCGACTGGGACGGCCTGGCCGCGCGCGGCAACCCCGCATTCGGCTGGGAGCAGGTGCTGTCCGCCTACCGGTCGATGGAGGACCATAATCTCGGCGCCTCTGACATGCGTGGGGCCGGGGGGCCGCTCGCGATCTCGGTGACCGAAAACGACGACCAGCTCGACCATGCTGTTCTGGCCTCCGCCCAGGGCATGGGCTGGGAGCACGTCGCCGACACCAACGCGCACGACAGCGAACGCATCGGGTTCACGCCCTCGACGATCAGGCACGGTCGGCGTGTCAGCGCCTACAGCGCCTTCGTCCGCCCGGCCCGCGGGCGCCGCAATCTCGCCGTGGCCGCCAGGACCCGCGTCGGCTGCCTGCTGTTCGACGGGACCCGCGTGGTGGGTGTGCGGGCCTCGAAGGGGGGCCGGAGCGTGGACTACCGCGCCCGCAAGCAGGTGATCCTCTCCGCTGGCACGGTGGAGACCCCGCTGCTGCTCGAGCGCTCCGGCATCGGCCGTCCCGACGTGCTGCGCCGGGCTGCCGTCGACGTGCGCGTCGAAAGCCCTAACGTGGGAGAGCGCATCATCGAACAGCGCATGGTGACCATCCAGGTCCGGGTCAAGGGGAACCTCGGCCCCACCCAGCGGCTCAACACCCTGCCCAAACAGGGCTGGGAGGGGGTCAAGTACCTGTTCACCCGCAGCGGGCCCATCGCCACCGGCGGGTACGACCTGGTCAGCCAGTTCAAGTCCTCACCCGATCTTGACCGTCCCGACATCCAGGGCATCTTCGCGCCGGTGGCGCTCGACACCGGCAGTCCGGCCATGAAGCTGGCCAGTTACTCGGGCGCCATGTTTTCCGGCTACCAGATGCGCCCCACGACGACGAGCTCGGTCCACCTCAGCGATCGGCTGCCGGGGAACCCGCCCGTCATCACCGCGCGTTTCCTCGAAGACGACGCCGACCGAACGGCCACCGCGGCGGTACTCGCCACCGCGCGCAAGCTGTTCGCCATAGGGCCACTGGCCGGCTACGTGGCCGGCGAGGACTTCCCTGGACCAGCTGTGTCCGGTCCCGACGAAGTGGTGCGCTACGCCCTGGACACCGGCGCGGGCATCTATCACGCCGTCGGCGCCAGCGCCATGGGCCCGGACGCCGACGATGTGGTCGACCCCCGGCTGCGGGTGCGCGGTGTCACCGGGCTGCGCGTCGTCGACGCATCCGTGCTGCCTGTCCACGTGGCCGGCAACACCGCCGCCCCCACCATGGCGGTTGCCTGGATCGCCGCTGACCTCATCCTCGAAGATTCATAGCGGCGCGGCGGCGCCTGTGGCGCGCGACACGCCAGGCGATATAGCCCGCCAGCAGCACGGCCAGCGCGATCAGCGCGTAGGCGGAGTACTGAGCGCATCAGCCTACGCAGCGTTCCCGGTCGCAGCCGGACCAGGACGGGGAGTGAGCAAATCCGGTTCGCGTGCCCGGCCCGCGGCGGATAGCATGCTCTTCGTGCACCGGTATTTCCCCATCACCCCGCCCGTCCGCTCCTAGCGGGGCGATAGTCCGCGCGCGTCGGGCCCGGTGCGCCGAGCCAGGCCAGCATCGATCATGGCTGGCGGTCATAACTGGCACAGCACTCCGGCTGAGCTGACGCGTTTCTCGTACCCCGGCGAGCACCCTTGTGCTGGCCGCCTGGGTGAGTTCGGTGCGCCCCGCTTCCGCGACCATTTCCTTCTCGTCGCAGGAGCGATTCCCCGATGCGTGCAGTCACCTCCAGGCCCTCTGCTGGCCTGCTCTACCTCGTCATATCCGGATTGCTGTGGGGGACAGGCGGGCTGACCGGCAGCCTGCTCGGCCGGGTGGCCGGCCTGTCCTCGATCGCCGTCGCCGCGTTCCGGCTCACCGCCGGGGGCGTGCTGATCGTCTGCTATCTCATCGCGGCCCGCAGGACCTGGCCGGCGGGCCGGGCGGCCTGGGCCCGGATCACCGTGATCGGCCTGCTGGCCGCGCTCTACCAGAGCTGCTACTTCACCGCCGTGGCGCTGACCTCGGTACCGCTGGCCACGCTGATCACGATCGGGGCCGCGCCGGTCCTGGTGCTCGGCGCGGAGCGGGTGACCGGGCGGCCGGGCGGCCGGCTCGCCGTCGTCACCACCGGCCTGGCCGTGACCGGCCTGGGCCTGCTCGTGGGCCTGCCGTCCGGGTACAGCCAGACCGCGGTCCTGGCCAGCGCGGGCATGGCCGTGCTCGCTGCCGCGGGCTTCGCCGCGGTCACCATGGTCAGCTCCCGGCCGGTGCCCGGTCTGGACGACCTGACCGTGACCGGGTTCGGCTTCACCATGGGCGGCCTGCTCCTGATGCCGCTTGCGCAGCTAGCGGGCGGTATCGCGTTCCGGCCCGGGCCCGCGGCTATCGGCCTGCTGGTCGCGCTGGGCACCGGCCCGACCGCCGTGGCCTACACGCTGTTCTTCCGCGGGCTGCGGACCGCCGCCGCGAGCACGGCCGCCCGGCTGGCCCTGCTCGAACCGCTGACCGGAGCCATCCTGGCGGCCCTGCTGCTCGGCGAGCGGCTGAGCGCGACCGGGATCGCGGGCGCGGCCATCATCGGCGTGGCCGTGATCCTCACCGTGCAGGCGGATCGCGGCGGCCGGCCGCTGGCCGGGGACCTGGCGGCGCAGGGCGCTGACCGCGTTGGCGGCCACGATGGCGGAGATGCTCAGCCACGCCTGCCACGACAGCGACTGACGCAGGATCAGCAGGCCGATGAGCGCGGCCAGCACCGGGTTGACGCTCATGAATATCCCGAAGTAACCGGCCGGGACCCGGCGCAGCGCCAGCAGGTCGGCGAGGAGCGGCACGGCCGAGGACAAGATCCCAGCGGTGGCCGCGCAGGCGAGCGCGGCCGCCGTCGGCGGGTGCCGGAGCAGCACCACGATCCCGGCCGGCACGAAGACCAGCGCGGACAGGGCCGCCGCCGCGGCCGAGCCCTCCGCGCCGGGCAGGCGCCGCCCGATCTCCCTGTTGAGCAGGATGTAGCTGGCCCAGCACGCGGCCGCCAGTAGGCCCAGGCCGATGCCGAGATAGTCGGTGGCCGGCCGCGGGCGGGTCAGCGCGACCACGCCCGCGCCGGCCATCAGCGCGCACGCCAGGTCCGTCCGGCGGCGCGACATGGCCAGGGCGACCGCGAGCGGGCCGAGGAATTCCAGCGTCACCGCCAGGCCGAGGCCGAGCCGGCCGATCGCGGTGTACAGCGACAGGTTCATGGTCCCGTAGGCCAGCGCGAGGAGCAGCACCGGCCGCCACTGCACCCAGGTGAACGAGCGCCACCGGGGGCGCCCGGCGGCCAGCAGCACGATCCCGGCGATCCACTGGCGGATGGCGACCACGCCGGCCGGGCCGATGACGCCGAACGCCAGCGCCCCGGTCGCCGCGCCCAGCTGGTTGGACAGGGCGCCGCCGAACATCATGGCCGGGCCCGTCCACGGGCGGGAGCCAGGCCGCGCGGCACGGTCCGCCCAGACCGCGTCCTGGGTCGCCTCCGGACCGGCTGCCTGCCCCGCGTCGCTGGTGATCGGGGCGGCTGAGGTAATGGTCATACCGCTATGGTGCGTCGCGCCTTCGATTGCGTAAAATGCATGATGGCTACGATCTATACACTTTGGTTATGAATATCGAGCTGCGCCAGCTGCGCTGCCTGGTCGCCATCGCGGAGGCGGGCAGCTTCACCGACGCAGCGATCGACCTGGGCATCTCCCAGGCGGCCGCGTCGCGCACGCTGGCGTCGCTTGAGTCGGCGCTCGGCGTCCGGCTGCTCCGCCGCACCACCAGGGAAGTCACCCTCACCGCGGCCGGCAGCCGGGTGCTGGCGCACGCGCGGCGCGCCCTGGCCGCGGCGCAGGACGTGGTGCGCGAGGCGGCCGCCGGGCCCGCCCGGCTGCGCATCGGCTACGCCTGGTCGGCCATGGGCCGGCACACCACGCCCTTCCAGCGCCGCTGGGCCGCGGAACACCCGGACATCGAGCTCCAGCTGATCCGGACGAACTCCGCAACGGCCGGCCTGGCCGAAGGCGCCTGCGATGTCGCGGTCATCCGCACCGAGCCGGATCAGCGTCGCTTCCGCGACGCCATCGTCGGCCTGGAGCGCCGGTACTGCGCCATGGCCGCCGACGACCCGTGGGCGGCGCGGCGCTCGCTGCGGCTGGCCGAGATCAGCGAGCGCGTCCTGGTCATCGACCGGCGCACCGGCACGACCGCCCCGGACCTGTGGCCGCCGGAGGCGCGCCCGGCGGTCGAGTACACCGGTGACATCGACGACTGGCTCACCGCGATCGCCACCGGGCGCTACGTCGGCATCACCCCGGAATCCACCGTGACGCAGTACCCCAGGCCGGGAATCGTCTACCGGCCGCTGCGCGACGCTCCGCCCGTCCCGGTCCGGCTGGTGTGGTGGCGGGACGACGCACACCCCGCCACGGCGGCGGCGGTCGGGCTCCTCACCAGCCTGTTCCGCCAATCGTCCCGGTAACCCGTCAGCTCGCCTGCCGGTACCGGTCGAGGATCGCGGTGCGCAGCGCCGCGGCCGGAGTGCCCGCCTCAGACAGGATCTGCGGCACGAGCCCCTGCTTGATGGTGCTGAGGGCGAGCGCGACGTGCTCGACGCCGATCTGCGAGTCGTTGAGGGCGACTGCCTCGCGCAGGGTGAGCTCGAGGATCTTCTTGGCGGCCGGGGTGAACGGGATGTGCCCGGTGGGCCGGGGGCCCGGCGCGCAGTAGCGGCCGGTCGCCTCGGGCAGCCGGCTGGCCTGCGCCGGCGGGCTAGGCATGGCCTGCCGGCCCCGGTGTCTGCGGTGCCGCCGGCGCAGCAGCCGGGGCGGCCGCGGGCCTGGCCGCCTGCGCGGGTCCCGGTGCGCCGTCTGGGCGGCGCGGGCGAGCGCCTGCGGCCCGAACGAGGCCTCGATCCTGGCCCGCACCGCGTCCACGTCGATCCCGACCGTGGCCAGCGCGTCCTTGTCCAGGCCGCCGAACAGGCCGGCCCCCGCGCCCAGCCCGACCCGGCGGACGATCTCCTCCTCGACGAGGTCCGGCGTGACGCCGTGCGCGCGCAGGACCGCGCTGGCCGGCTGGCCGGCGGTGACCGTGGCGAGCAGGAGGTGCTCGCCGCCCACGTAGCGGTGCCCCAGCCGGCGGGCGTGCTCGCTGGCCAGCGCGACGAGGTCGCGAGCTTCCTGGGTGAAGCGCTCGAACATCATCGCCTCCCGAGCCGCCGGCCGTACTTGCGGTGCACGGTCTGCTTGGTCACGCCCAGGCGTTCCGCGATGTCCTGCCAGGACCAGCCGAGCTCGCGCGCGGTCTGCACCTGCAGCACCTCGAGCCGCTCGGCCAGTGCGCGCAGGGCCGCCACCGCGCGGAGCCCGACGTCCGGGTCGCTGCTCGCGGCGCCCTCGGCGATTTCAAGTACCACTGGTTCCATGGCTGTCAGCATATGCTGACAGGCGGGTGAGCGTCAACATATGCTGACGGCGCCGCGAGGACTCAGGAGGCTGCCATCTCCCGAGGCTCAGAGCGCCGCCAGCAGCTCGCGCTCGCGCTCCGCGCTCAGCCCCGCCCGCCGCGGCCGGTCCAGGCCCTGCTCGCGCTCCCAGGCCAGCAGGTCGGCCTGGAGCTCGGACCGCGGCCGGTGCCGCAGCCCGGCGGCCGCCGCGGCCCGGCCGCTGCGTGCGGAAAAGCCTTCCCAGCCGGGCTCGGCGACCCACATCGGCAGCGATTCCGGGCCCATGTACTCGGCCACGCCCTGGCCGAGCAGCCACGCCGGGTCCGCCTCGACGACCGGTCCGGTATGCCCGCCCACCGCCCGGGCCTGCTCGATCCAGCGGCCGAACGAGATGACCGGCCCGACCGCGTCGTAGGTTCCCGTGGTCCCGGCCTGAGCGCAGTCCAGCAGCCAGGCGGCCAGGTCGCGGGCGTCGACCACCTGGGTCGGCATGCCGGGGGTGGCCGGCACGAGCATCGGCCCTTGCGGGTCGCGCGCGGCCCGCGTCACCCAGTAGCCGGATCGTCCGCTGTTATCGCCGGGGCCGCCGATCAGCCCGGCGCGCGCGATCAGCTCGCGGCCGCCGACCGCGGCTGCCGTCGCCTGCTCGCACGCCACCTTCGCCTCGCCGTAGCGCTCGATGTCCGCCTCGTCGCCGTCGTGCGCGGCGAGCAGCGGCTCGGATTCGTCCGCGCCGATGACCGCGTGGGACGCGTAGACGCTGCCCGAGGAGACGCAGGTCCAGTGCGCCGCCTGCCCGCCCAGGGCGGCCAGGGCGCCACGGACCATCCCGGGCTGCCAGGAAACCTCGATCACCGCGTCCCAGTCACGGCCTCGCACCGCGTCGTAGCCGTGGTCCTGGCGCCGGTCCGCGGCGACCAGCACCGTGCCCTCGGCGACCGGTCCGCTCTCGCCCCGGGCCAGGCAGGTCACCACGTGTCCCCGGCCGACCGCCTGCCGGGCCACCTCACGGCCCAGCCACGCGGTCCCGCCGAGTATGAGCATCTCCATGAGCTCAAGTCCAGCATCTTCCCCAGGCGGCCGCAGCAGGGTTCACGGTCAGCGAAGTGCGGCCGCCTGGTCTTGGCATTACCGCACGGGCGGGAATCCGGACCTGGTGACAAGACCGGGATCGCCGAACACCACGATGCGGGCGATGCCTGTCGGGGTCACGGTGAGCACGGCCAGGCCGAAGGCACGGTGCACCCCGTCGGCCCCGCGCAGGTACGCGGCCGCCGCGGGCTGCCCGTTGGCCGCCATGGCCGTCATCTGCCAGTCGCCCGGAGCGCCGAAGAACTGCGAGACGTTGCGCATGCAGGTATCGCGGCCGGAGAACCAGGTCAGGGAGCCGACCGGCTCCAGGGCCGCGTCCTTGCGCAGCACCCGCTCCAGCGCGGCCGGGTCGGCGTTCTGGAAGGCCGCGATGTAGGCGTCGAGCAGGGCCCGGGCCTCGGGCTCGGCGGGCTCGCTGACGTCCTCGGGAGATGGTGCCACCTGTTCCAGCCGCGCCCGGGCCCGCTGCAGCGTGCTCTTGACCGCGACCGCGCTGGTGCCGAGCATGGCGGCGACCTCGGCGGCCGGGAAGGCCAGCACGTCCCGCAGGATGAGCACGGCCCGCTGCCGGGCGGGCAGGTACTGCAGGCAGGCGATCAGGCCGAGGCGCAGGCTCTCGCGCGCCACCGCGATAGCCGCGGGATCCTCGGCCGGACCGGTGACCAGCGCGTCCGGGATCGGGCCCAGCCAGCTGACCTCCGGTCCGGCGGCGACCGGTGCTCCGGCCGGGTCATCGCTGGGCGCGCCGAGACCCGACGGCAGCGCGCGGCGCCCCCGCTGTTCCAGCGCGGTCAGGCAGGCGTTGGTGGCGATCCGGTACAGCCACACCCGCAGCGACGACCGGCCCTCGAACCCGCCGTGCGACCGCCAGGCCCGCAGGAAGGTCTCCTGGACCAGATCCTCGGCCTCCGCGTGAAGTTACTGTCTGCACGTTGGTAGCATATAGGTGATACCGCGCCTGACCTGCGCACACTGCGACCGTAGGAGAGCTGCGACATGCCGTCATACCGTGGATGGCCCGGCGATGAGCCCGGCCACTCGTTCAGGATCGAGGATCTCGCCGGGAAGCCGGCCGCCGGGTACTTCCGGGTGTCGTCCAACCGGGACGAGACCGAGCAGAAGTCGACCGGCGAGCAGGAGGCCGAATACCTCGGCTGGGCAGCCCGCACGCCGGTGCTGTACGGCCCCGGGGACCTGTTCAGGGACGATGACCGGTCGGCGTCCACCTTCGCCAGCAAGCAGCGGAAGAACTTCGACGAGCTGCGCCAGGCGATCGCCGCCGGCCGGTACAAGATCGTCTGGTTCTGGGCGACGTCGCGGCAGACCCGCGGCGACGTCCCCCTCGACGTGCTGGCCGATGAGTCCGCGAAACACGGGGTGCTGTGGTGCGTCAACGGGCAGCTGCTCAACCCGGCCAACGGCGACGACCACCTGTTCCTGACGATCCACTACATCATGGACCGCCAGTACTCCTACCGGATCTCCAAGGACTCCAGGCGCGGCCATAAGTACATCGCCCACGATGGCAAGCCGCACGGTCCCGTCGTCTACGGGTACAAGCGCGTGTACGAGCACGATGCCAGCGGCCAGCTGGTGCTGGTGAAGGGCCGTCCCAAGTTCAAGCGCGACGTGCCGGACGAGTTCGACGGCAACGGCCGCGCCATGACCAACTCGCCGGCCTACATCGTCCGCGAGATCTTCGACCGGCTCGCCGCGGGCGAACCCGTCACCAGGATCGCCGCCGACCTCGAGCGACGGAAGATTCCCCGGCCGCGCGAGCCGCGGAACCCGGAGATCGACCGGTGCCGCTGGGGTCACGCGGCGGTGCAGCGCATCGCCCAGAACCCGTTCTACATCGGCAAGAGGATCTACCACCAGGAGTCGTGGCGGCCAGCCGACCGGCGCGCCGCGATCCTCGACGGCGTCACGGGCCTGTGGGACCCGCTGGTCTCCGAAGAGCAGTTCTGGGCGGTGCAGCGGATCTTCACCGGCCGGCTGCCCGCTGACGCATGGCGGCCGGCCGGCTCGCAGACCCTGCTCGCCGGCGTCGCCCGGTGCGGGGAATGCCACGCCCCGCTGAGGCTCCACAAGGACGTCGGCCGCGGTGTCGTGGACTACTACGTGTGCTCCCACCGCAGCCACGTAGGCATCCGCGTCGACTGGCTCGACGCCTACGTCGAGGACCGGGTCGTCTCGTGGCTGGCCGACGAGCAGGTGTGGGGGCAGCGGCCAGCCGACACCGCGGTCGCCGCCGCGGCCCGCGCCCAGGCCGGCGACCTGAGGGACAAGCTGGAGTACGCCCGCGCCAAGGGCGAGGACCCGGACGAGGACGAGGAGTACTGGAGCCGGCGCGCCGCTTCCCTGGCCAGGAAACTCAAGGAGGCCAGGGAAGCGGCGGGGATGGCCGAGCCGTCGTCGCTGCCCGGCATCGTGGCCGGGGTGGCCGGCCCGGACGCCGCCGACAAGTGGTGGAAGCTCCGGCAGGACAACCTGCCCGCCGCCCGGCAGGTCATCAAGATGATCGCCGGCATCCGCGTCCACAAGGGCGTGCACGGCGGCGACCGGCGTCACGCGCGCATCGACCCGGGCCGGATCTCCTGGGCGTGGCTTACCGGGCCCGGTGACCATGAGCGCGTGTTCGGCGAGACCGCCCCGCGCCCGCGCGACCGGGCCGCCGAAGCGCTCCGGGGCGCGCCCGGGGAAGCCGACCACGCGCTAGCGCAGAAGGCGGGCACCACGCACCGGACCATCGCCGTTACCCGCCGCGAGCTTGAGGACGCCGACGAGATCCCGGTGATACGGCGCAAGGGCCGCGGCGCCCCGGTCAACCACGGGTATAAGCCGCGCTCGGCGACGTAGACGCCGCGGCCGGGCACGACCTCGACCAGGCCCTCATCGGCGAGCAGGCGCACGGCCTTGCGCGCGGTCAGCCGCGCGACCTCGAACCGCTGCACCAGGTGGGTCTCTGACGGTATCGGCCGGCCCGGGGCGTACACGCCGCGCTCTATCTCGCCGCGCAAGATGGCCGCTACCTGCTGGTAGAGCGGCGTCTTGCCCTCATGATCCACCGTCACGCGGTCAACGTATCCGGGTAGTGCCGACACCACACTGTCCTATCGGACCCTAGCCCGGTGTATCCGGCTAGGCGTACAGTCTCCAGTACAGCACGAAAGCGGGCCCGCCCCGGTGCGGCACACCGGAACGGGCCCTCGGCCATCACCTGCCGGAACAGGAGAACAGCCGTGACTCAATCTTCCCCAACCGCGTGCGGCGGGGCCAGCCTCACCGCCGCCGACCGTGACACCATCGACCGGGCCCGCGAGGTCCTGGCCGAGGAACCCCCCTCCCTGTACGAGCTGGGCGACATGGCCGCCCGCATCGGCCGGCTTGAGTGGCACCTCGGCGAGCTGCTGCGCCTCGCCGGCCGGGCCGCGGGGTGAGCGCCGTGGACAGCGACCGGGACGAGCACGACCTCGACGAACTCCGCTGGCACTGGGATACCGCCTACCTGATCCACCACCTCGGGGACAGGTGGATCGCCCAGCGGCGGGACAGCCGCGAGTCGTTCAGCGCCGAATCGGCCGATAAGCTGCGCGACCTGATCGTGGCCGACTACGGCGAACGGCCGGTCCCGCGGAAGGACAGCAAATGGCTGCAGTGATCGTTTTCCCCGTCCCGCTGCCCGGCCCGGACTGGGCCGCCATCGACGCCTACGCCGCCGCGGCGGGCCTGTGGGACCCCGCCGACATCTGGTCGCTCAGCGACAAGGTGTGCCGGGAGCGCGGATTGCCCACCATGGTGGGCATTTGCCGGCCCCGGCTGCGGGTGGTCAAATGAGCGCCGACAAGCGGGAGCGGTGGACCGAGCGCGACCACGCCGACGCCTACATCGTCGACGCGATGCTGCCGCTGATCGAGCTGGCCGACGCCATGCCGAAGATGGTCGAGCTGGTCGGCGAGCACCTGCTCGCCCGGTTCGGCCACCCGGAGCGGGAGGATCTCAGGGTCTCCGACCGTGACGTGCGGATCATGTGGGGGAACCTCGTCAGCTTCCTTTCCGCGGTGGAGGACATGCTCTGGTCCGACCGGCCCGAGGCGATGAAGGGCGTGGTCCGGATGCGCCGCGAGTACG
>Ga0070699_100000747_pt1 | contig 30088 bp, 26 predicted proteins | sample KBSK1503metaG_FD_65473 | JGI IMG/M metagenome (GOLD analysis project Ga0070699, IMG submission 65473) | Corn, switchgrass and miscanthus rhizosphere microbial communities from Kellogg Biological Station, Michigan, USA - KBS K1-50-3 metaG | ecosystem: Host-associated > Plants > Roots >...
CCCATCGCGATACTGCGCGACGAGATCGTGTTGGTGTACTCGAAGACCGACCGGAAGCGAGTGATACCGGTCGCCCCCGAAATGCCGATGGCGTGCCGGTCGGTGGGATTGGGGGAAACCACACCGTACGCGTAGAACGAGCTGCCGGTCACCGGCATGTTGAAATAGAGTGGTGCCGCGTCACAGGTGTTCCGGCTATGGAACGTATTGCTGTGGGTGAAGCTCTCTCCGCCACCGGGGTTGGTGATGGTGATTAACCCGGCTTGCGGAACGAACGAAAACGGGTCGGTTTGAATATTCCGGGTTCCGAACCCGGTCGCCGGGTTTTCGTCCCGGTCGATCAACATCCGGTCGGTGAAGGCTACGATGGCCTGAGGGTGGCTGTAGATCACCAGGTCGCGAGCGCCGGTGCCCGCGTCGTTCAGCGTGAAAGTGCCGGCCGGCGCCACCGCCTGCGTCGCCGCCCCTCCGAACGAGACTTGGGCAACATCGAGGGACCCCATCCCCGCGACGGTTCCGGTCAGGGTCCTGCCGCTCGGCGTCGTGGTTCCGCAGAAGTCGATCGTCCCTGCGGTCCATTCCGCCTGCGTCTTGTACCACACATTGACCTGGCTGTCGCCGCCATCCAGCGTCACGTACGTGAAGCCACCTCTTCCGGCATTCACGGGGAACGTGTAGACGTCATTGACGCCGGTCACCACGTGCCACGGAGCAATGAAGGTCCCGTCTTGCGACGCCGCCCACACCGGCCGGTCTGCCGCTGCGCACGCCGCGAAGCTCACGGTCACATTCCCACCTGGCGCAATGATGTTGATCGTCAGGTTCACGGTCTGCTCGGCCAGGCCGGTGAAGTTGCCGTGGATGACCACGGGATAGGCACCGGGCGCCAGGCTGACCGCCGCGGTGATCTGCAGCGTGGAGCTGGCTGCCGTGGACGGATTGGGTCCATAGACGAAGGTGAGCCCGGCCGGCAGACCGGTGGTGCTGAGCGTCACGCCTCCGGCAAACCCGCCGGTGCGGACGATGTTCACCGTCATCTGCGCCGAGGTCCCCTGGGTGACGCCCGCGCTCCCGCTCGGAGTGGTCGTGAGGGTGAAGTTGCCGACCACCGCCGCGGTGACGGTCACCGCGAGCGTGGTCGTGGCTTCGACCGACACCGGGTCACCGCCGGGCAGCCGCAACGCGGCCGGCCCGGTGCCGCGGATGGTGATGTTGTAGACGTCGGGCGCGAGCCCGGCCGTTGCGGTCAGGGTCAGCACCGATGTATTGCCGGCCACCGGGTTGCCCGCGAAGGAGGCCGTTAGCCCGGCCGGCAGATTCTCCGCGGTGAGCGTGATCGGGAGGGTGTAGTTGGTCCGGGTGATGTTGATCGTCTTGCTGGCGTCGACGGTGCCCTGCACCATGGTCACGCCGCCCGCGGGGGTTATCCCGAGCGTAAAGCTTCCGGCCGCGAGGACGGTGACCGCGAAGACGGTGGTGCGGTCGGTCAGCGACGAGGTGCCCCGCACCGTCATGTTGTACGTGTTCGGCGCCACGGTGGCGGCGACCGAAATGGTCAGCACCGACGCGTTGAGGGCGACCGGATTGGGGGCGAAGACGCCGGTGATGCCGGCGGGCGCCCCTTCGAGCGCCAGGGTCACGTTGCCGGTAAAGTTCGCCCGCACCAGGACGATGTTGGCCGGACCGCTGCCTCCCTGAACGATCTGCGGGTTGTTGTTCACGATGAGCGCGTACGCAACGAGCTGATCGACGGTGAGGGTGAAGTTCGCGGTCGCCTCGGTGACCCCGACGGCGGTCCCGTGCAAAACCAGGTTGTAGACACCCGGCGCCACCGCCGCATCGACCTGGATGGTCACGGTGGCCGAGGTCACCGCGCCCACGGTCGACACGTTAGAGAGGGAGGCGGTAACGCCGGCCGGCTGGCCGGTAACCGTGAAGGCGACGGTGCCGGTAAAGCCGCCCGCGCGGGTCAGCGTAGCGGCGACCGGCTGCGACCCGCCCTGCACGATCGTCGCGCTGGTTGGATTGATGGAGAGGGAAATGCTGCCGGGGTTGGTGCCGCCATCGCCATCGGAGCTGCAACCGGCGATGATCGCCAGCAGAACCGCGGCCGGAACTCTCGAACGTCTCATCGTCATCTCAGGCAGTGGAGTGGTTCGGCAAATCTACCGCAAGTGGGAAAACCCGATAGCACCACGTAAACGGCAGAAGGGCCGGCGCTTCCGCCGGCCCCCCTAGCTCCCTAGCTCCCTAGCTATGGCGGACATCATGGCGTTTTCGGAAGATCGATGGCCGGATTTCGGCTAAAGAATCCAACCGGACGGATTTCGAACCCATGCCACGCCACCGGCATGACGGGCCAGTCTTCCGGCCGGGGCACGTGGTGGAAACCCATCGTGTACCAGACCACGACATCGGTGTCCATCACCGGTCGATTTGCCGCCGTCCACTTCGACAACCCGTCGCCGGCCACGCCACCGGTAGGATAGTCTCCTGCCGCGTACAGCTCGTCGGCGCGGTGCGGAGTCACCCACAGCGTGTGGTCGGTGAAGGCGGCGCGCCGCTGCAGGTAGTCTTCCGGAAGCATCAGCGTCATCGCGCCATGACCACCGCTGATTTCGTATCCCACCGGATCTCCGTAGGCGCCCTTCACGCTGGAGTTCACCACTCGCCAGATCTCCGGCGCGGCCATGGTCGAATGGCGCATGCCCTCCGATTCGGTTTTCGCCGTGCTGGACTCCACTTTCCAGATGCTCTTCCGGCCGATGCCCGGCGCCAGCCGCTCGGTCACCAGCTTGTCCACCACGACACTGTTCGAAGTACCGTCGACGTCGAGATCCATTCGAAAAGAGAACAGGTGGCTGTGATTGATGCCGATCAAGTACGGTGCGATGAAGCGTCCATGATCGAGGTTGTCGAGACCGGCCGTGGCGTCCTTGCCCTTGGCGCCCTTGACTTGGTCCACGCCGGTCGCGCCCACGTTCATCGCGATCGATCCGTCCTGCCGGAACACCCAGTCGAAGAGGTAGTCGTAGTTCCCCGCGGTGAGGATCATCCGAAGCACCAGGTCGCGCCGCGCGCGCGACTCCACCACGCCGCCACCGTCGCGGCTGTGGCGCCAGGCCGGATCACCGGTAAGCCGCTCGAACAGGCAGGCGGCGCGGGCCCGCTCCACCGGTCCACCCTTGTCCTTCATCACCATTGAATTGACGTAGACCGCATTCGCGGGGCAGTCGAGTCCCGGCTCGAGCGTACTGGCCACGCCGCCGAACACCGAGGGATAGGTGCCCAGATCGAAGAACGCCTGAGCCACCCACGGCTCGTTCGGGTCCTGGTAGGGGACGACCAGCTCGGAGAGTGAACCCTGATACAGCACCGGACGCTCCCGCTCTCCCTCCACGTAGCGCACCAGCGACAGGACGATGCCGCGACGGGGATCTACCCGGAAATGGAACTTCCAGTTCTGCCACGTCACCTGCTGGCCGTCCAGCTTGAACGACGGACCCATCGGCTGGGAGACGGCGATGGGGGCCGCCGCGTCGCGCACCGGGCCCACCGCCTCGGCGTCGTGTTCTCCCTGCAGCATGCCGCGGGGGCGGGCGCCGTCATCCATCACCCGGAGGATTTTCATCTCGGTGAGGTCGACCACGGCAACCAGGCCCTCGATCGGCCTGCCCCACCCCGACACCGCGCCGTAGCCGTCCTCGCACGCGGCCCGTGCCATCCGCTTGCCCCGCTCCTCAGGAAGGTCGAAGTAGGGGTGGTTGGCGGCAAAGCAATGAATCAGATCGAAGTTGTCGTAGCCGCGGCCCCGCAGCGCCTTCTTGACCCGCTCGTCCTTGATCAGCAGCTGGTGCACGTCGTCGCTTTCACCCTCCACGACCATGTATTGGTGGCCGGGGCTCTCCTTCCAGGAGAGGACCTTCTTCCCCAGGAGGTCCACGATGGCCTCGTATCCCTTGCCGCCCTGCACCAGATGCACCTTGGCCTCGCGCCGGAACGGCTGACCCGGGCGCCAGGCCAGCACCTCCGCCTTGGGCGGCTCCTGCAGCCCCATGTAGGCGTACCGGGTAGTGGAGTCGGTTTTCCAGTGCGAGCGGATCGCGTCGTACGCGGCCCAGTGCTCCGCGCCGGACAGGCCGTCGAGTGGGTGACGGGGGGCCTGGGCCGAGAGGAGCGACGCGCTAAGCGCCGCGACGAGGAGCGGGATGGAGCGCATGCTGAGTTCCTGGTGGGGGCGAGGCCAATATAGCAGACGGAAGGACGGCAAGACGGGAGGACGGGAAGACGGGAGGACGGGAGAGAACTAAACGTGGTTCCGGCTTCCCATCTCCCGTCCTCCCGTCGTCCCGTCTTCCCGTCTTCCCGTCTTATCGGAACGGTACCTCGATGGTCATCCCATCCCTCGCCACCACCACGTCCGGAAAAACCGACGCTGCTTCTGCCACGAGCTCCGGCGCGTCCCGGGTATAGCGCGGGCTGATGTGGGTGAGCACCAATCGGCGAGCGCCGGCTTCCTTCGCGACTTGCGCCGCCTCGCGCGCGGTGGAGTGCCCCGTCTCGACCGCCCGGGCGCGCTCGTCATCGCCGAACGTGGCCTCGTGCACCAGCAGGTCGGCGCCGCGGGCCGCCGCGATCACCGCGGGGTGCGGGCGGGTGTCGCCCGAGATGACCACCGTGCGCCCCGGACGCGGAGGCCCCACCAGCTCCTCGGGGCTGACCGTCTTGCCGTCGGACAGTCTGACCGTCTGCCCCTTGTGGATCTGCCCCCAGAGCGGGCCCTCGGGAATGCCCAGCTCGCGGGCGCGATCGGGATCGAATCGCCCCAGCCGGTCATGTTCCACCAGCGCGTAGCCGACCGTATCGGCGCGGTGCTCGGTGGCGAACACGGCAATCTCGTACTCGCCCCGGTCCAGGCGGTCTCCCGGCTTCACCTCGACGATGGTGAACGGAAACTTGGTCCGCTCGATCCCGATCGCGAGCGCGCCGCTCAAGATTCGCTCGGCGCCCTTCGGTCCGTAGAGGGTGACGGGCTCGGTGCGGTCCATCAGCCCCATGGTGCGGAACAGGCCGATCACGCCGAGGAAGTGGTCGGAGTGGTAATGGGTGAAGAAGATATCCTTGAAGGAGAACCCCACCCCGTAGCGCATCATCTGGCGCTGGGTACCCTCGCCGCAGTCGAACAGCAGCATCTCGCCCTCGCGGTGCAGCGCGAGGGACGCGACGTTGCGGTCCACGGTGGGACAGGCCGCGCCGGTGCCGAGGAAGGTGAGGCTGAGCATGGGGGAGAAGGTAGAGGCTAAGAGGCTAAGACGCTAAGAGGCCAGGAACCTGTTCTTTCCTAGCCTCTTAGCGTCTTAGCCTCTTAGCCTCCTAGAATACCCGCACCGTGATCCCGATCTTCCCCGGGTTCTTCTTGAGGTCATCTACGAAGTCCTGCAGCGACTTCAACAGCTTCTGGGCATTCTGGTAGAGCAGTGTGTCGCTCGCGAGCTTGCCCAGGCTCCCCTCGCCCCGATTGACCCTGGCCAGCATCTGGTCGATCTGGCCTAGCGTGCTCTTCGCGTCGGTGGACAACGCAGTCAGCGTTTGCAGCAGCGAATCGGCGGTGCGAGAGGCCTTGTCGAGCTGTGCCGCGGCGAGCACCGAGTCGAGCCGCGCGCCAACCCGCTGAATCCCCTCCATCGTTGCGGGGAGCTGACTGAGTGGCCCGGTGCGAGTATTGCTGTAGATCGCAGCGATGTGCTGGAACGACTGCAGGGTCTTGTTCAAATTCTCCGACAGCCGCTTGAACTCGATCGCCTGGAGCCCCGCCATCACTTCCTTGGCCGAGCCGCCCAGCTCGCCGCCCATGTCCATGAGGCCCCGCTCCACCGTCCCGTCGATCACGGTTCCCTCGGGGAGCGGCTCGGCGGACGTTCCCGGGTTGAATTTGACCACAGCGTCGGCCACCAGCCCGATCGTCGCCAGCGTGGCGGACGCGTCCTTGCGCGGCGCGATCTGTTCGTCGAGATCCAGCCGCACCAGCACCTTGCCGTACGACTGGTAGGTGATGTCGGCCACGTTACCGAGGGTCACGCCGGATACTTTGACCGGGCTGCCCCGCTTGAGCGTGCCGGCGTCGGGAAAGGAGACGCTCACGTTGGGTGAGCGGCCCAGCCCGCTGCCGCCCAGCCACATGGTGCCGGCCACGAATAGCCCGACGCCGACCAGGACCAGCGCTCCGACGGTGACTTCCTGCTTGTAGTGAAGGTCCATGACTCCGCTCAGGCCGCGAAGGGGGTATCGGGCTCGAAGTCCCGCTCGAGAAACGCCTTGACCTTGGGATCGGTGGATTCGCGAAACTCCTCCGGGAGCCCCTGCAGCACGATCTTGCCATCCGACAACAGCGCGATCTTGTCGGCCACATTGAACGCGCCCCGCACGTCGTGGGTGACCATGACGCTGGTGACACCCAGCTCCTTGTCCAGCCGCCGCACCAGGTCGTCGATCACGTTGGCGTTCACCGGGTCGAGCCCCGAAGTCGGCTCGTCGTAGAGCAGATACTTGGGCGCGCCCGCGATGGCCCGCGCGATGCCCACCCGTTTCCGCATGCCGCCGGAGAGCTGCGCCGGGAACTTGGTACTGGTCTCCGGTGCCAGATTCACCAGCTTGAGACACTCGGCCACCCGGGCCTGGGCGTAATCCTTGTCCTTGTACTTGGCCTCGTCGGAGAGCCCGAGCCGGACGTTCTCGAACACATCCATCGAATCGAACAGGGCGCCGTTCTGGAACACGTAGCCGATCCGGGTCCGCAGCTCGGCCAGCTCGTTCCGTTTGAGGGTGTGGACGTTGAGATCGTCCACGATCACCTGCCCCCGGTCCGGACGGATCAGGCCGTTGATGTGCTTGAGCAGAACGCTCTTGCCGGTGCCGGACGGCCCCAGCAGGGCCATCGTTTCGCCCTCCCGCACCACGAAGTCCACGCCGTCGAGCACAATCTGCTCGCCGAAGCGCTTCCGCACGCCACGGAGCTCGATCATCAGGTGAGCAGGATCCGGGCGAGGAGCAGGTTCAGCAGGAGAATCACGACGGAGCTGGTGACGATCGCGGCGGTGGTGGCTTTGCCCACGCCTTCGGCCCCCTGCTGGGTGTTGAACCCCATATAGCACGACACCACTCCGATGGCGAGGCCGAACGCCGCGGCCTTGATCACCGAGTAGTAGGCGTCGAACGGGCGCCAATAATAGCGGGCGCCGAAGGCGAAATCTTCATCGGTGACGGGCAGGACCTGCTTGACGCCGTACCATCCGGCGCCCACGCCGATGATGTCGGCGATGACCACCAGCACGGGCAGCATGACCGTCGCCGCGAGCACCCGGGGGATGATCAGGTGCGAGGCCGGCGAGCGGCCCAGCGATTCCAGCGCGTCGATCTGCTCGGTAACCCGCATGGTTCCCAGCTCGGCGGCATAGCGGGCGCCGATGCGCCCGGCCAGCACCAGGCTGATCAGCACCGGCCCCAGCTCGAGGACGATGGTGTTGGTGATCAGGGTGCCCAGCACATAGACCGGAAGGCTGGTTTGCCATTGATAGCCCGCCTGCAGCGCCGTCACGCCACCCGCGAAGGCGGAAATGACAATCACGATGGGCAGGGACCCGGTGCCCACGGTGGCCGCCTCGGAAATGGTGCGCGGCAGCCAGATCTTCACTTCGGCGAGGCCCCGCACCAGCTCCGCCATCATCAGGCTCATCCGGCCGAAATGAGCCAGGAAGCCCAGCAGGAGTCGGCCGAGGAAACGCGGGAGCCGGAGCGGTAACGCCATGGCTTATCTTGGTCCGGTATGCCTCCGAAGTCCACCCCGAGGGCGCCGCGCGATGCGGCCACGTTCCGGCGCCGGTTGCTGGCCTGGTTCCGCCGCCATGGCCGCGACCTTCCCTGGCGCAACACCCGGAACCCGTACCATGTACTGGTTTCCGAGGTGATGCTGCAGCAGACTCAGGTGTCGCGGGTGGAAGGGTACTACGGGAAGTTCCTGCGCGAGTTTCCCGACGTGTCCACGCTGGCCCGGGCGACACCTGGGCGGGTGCGTGAAGCATGGGACGGGCTGGGGTATTACCGCCGAGCCGCCAATCTGCACCGGCTGGCGCGAGAGGTCGTCGCGTCACCCAGCGGAGCCATCCCCGCAGACGTCGACGCGCTGCGCCGGCTTCCCGGCGTCGGCCGCTACACCGCGGGCGCAGTGTCGAGCTTCGCGTTCGAGCGCGCGGTGCCGGCCGTAGACACCAATGTGGCCCGGGTGCTCCGGCGGGCGTTTCATCCCCGGGTGGGGAAAGATGCTCGCAGCGCTCGACGACTCTGGGATACTGCCGCCGCGATCCTGCCCCGTGACGGCGGCCGCGCGTGGAGCTTCAATCAGGCGATCATGGAGCTGGGAGCCCTGGTGTGTACCGCGCGGGTGGCGAGGTGCGCGATCTGTCCGGTCGCGGCGGTCTGCAAGACGGGAAGACGGGAGGACGGGAGGACGGGAAAGAGCTAGCCCGGAGTAACTCCCGTCCTCCCGTCTTCCCGTCTTCCCGTCATCTCAACAGCACCCCTCCAATCAACGCGACAAGAGCCAGCAGCCCCGTCATCGAGCCCGAGAGCGCCGCGCGGCGCGACAGCATCTGAAACAAGGGTGCGTGCTCGCCGTGGGGATCGAGCCGGGTGAGCCGGCTCACCGTGGGGAAATTCACCATCAGCACGAGCGCGGCGGCGATCAGACCGGCGCCCTGCATCACCATGAGCTGAGTCGGGAAGCCACCCACGCTGGTGGCGCTCCCGTACAGCCGGAGCGTCAGGATCAATCCGGAGATGACTGTCAGCACCACGCCCGGCAGGATGAGCGCGCGATGCAAGCGTCCCGAGAGTGCCAGCAGAGCGGGCAGATCCCCGCGGGCGCCCCGCCGGATCGCGATGCCGACGTTCATGGCCGCGAATCCGCCGCCCATCCACAGCACGAAGCCGAAGATGTGCGCGAAGAGCCAGAGATGTCTCAATGCAGAGTTGTCGTCAGGAAGGTGGCGTCGACCGGCTGACGCCCGGCGTACCCAGCCTCTATGTCGTGCCAGTGGGTGATGTGGTCTTCATCGACCCGCCAGCAGAGAAAGACCAGGCGGTCGTCACGCAGGGTATAGAAATCCACCAGTCCCGCATCGAAGCCTTTGAAGAGGCAACCGATCGCCTCGATTTCGCCGAGGTAAGCGCTGATGCGGTCGGCGGAATCCGTCACCGCGCGCCGCGCCGCCAGCAGCTCCTCGGTTTCCCCGCTTTCGGCGCGGGCGCCGCCCGTGAGAAGTTCGTAATCTCCCAGTGCTTCTTGCCAGACGCGGTATTCGGTACGGAGATCGGTCAGGATGCGTCGTAACAGCGGCAGGGTCCGCTCCGCCTCTTCAAGAGTGAAGATGCGCGCTTCAGCCACGTATCCTCCGCTGTCGGTGGGAGTCTCCCCTAACATTCGGTGCCGAAGGGTGCGCGTCAAGTACCGCGGGCCGCGAGGGCCACAATGGCGGCCCGTTCGCCCTCTTCGAGATACCACTGAATCTGATCGGTCGCGAATGTTTCGTTGAGCCGAACTCGGGGCCGGATCCACAGCAATGGCGGCCGTCCCGGCGTCGCGAGCCAGAGCGCCCGGATGAGCGCGGAGTTGCTGGCCATCAGCACGCGCTGCGAGTCGCCCTGGAGCTGAATCAGCGCCGGCGCCTCCGGTGGCTCCCGTCCCGGCTCCATGTCGAATCCGGAGCCCACGTCGACAGCCACCACGAGATCGGCGCCGAAGCGACCCGCCACTTCCAGCGGCACCACCTCGCGGAGCCCGCCATCGGCGCAGCGTCGGCCCAGGAGCGAGACGGGCGGGAAGAACAGCGGCAGCGCACAGCTCGCGCAGAGCGCGTCGAGTAGCGGCACATCGCTGCCTCCGGCGCCGAAGACGAGCTCCTCGCCGCTGTCGAGATCGGTGGCGGTAACGCTGAGTGGCACGGCGAGCTCGGCGAACGACGAAACCGGGAGGAGGCGCTCCAGCGTGCGCCTGAGCGCCTCGGGTTTGAGCAGCGCGCGAGCCCATACGCCCTTGAGCAGCGCGGTGCGGTCGATGGTGAAGATGTCGCGCTGCTTCACCTCGAGCAGCCGGGCCGCTACGTCATCGGGCGAGAGTCCCGCCGCGAGGCCCGTGGCGATCACCGCGCCCATCGATGTGCCCACGTAGCGTGTGGGTATCACGCCGGATGCCCGGAGCGCGCGCACCGCGCCCAGATGCGCCGCGGCCTTGGCGCCACCGCCCGACAGCACCAGGACCACGCGCTCGGCGCGACCCGAGGTCACCTGCGCTTCCGCGCCTCGTGCCGAACCCGGGCCTCCTCGTAGCGGGCAGTCTCCTCGGCGGTTTCCGGAACCAGGCGGGGTACTCGCTGCGGCCGCCGGTTCGGGTCGATCGCCACGAACACCACGTGCGCCGTGTGGGTGTGCCGACTCTCGCCGGTGCTCACCGTCTCGGAATACACGTTCACGGTGATGTCCATCGAGCTATTGCCGACATAATCGACCGTGGAGCGGCAGGTGACCAGCGCGCCGACCGGAATCGGGTGATGGAAGTCGAGCCGGTCGATCGATTTGGTGACCGCGGGCCCGCCCGCATGGCGAATGGCCGCGACCGCCGCCGCCTGGTCGACCAGGGCGGCAAGGTGTCCACCGAAGAGATCGCCCAGCACATTCTGCATGTGGGGCATGACGAACGTGCTTATCTCTCCCCTGGAGTAGGACATCAGGCGGGAGTCTGGTACCATGCGTGGGGCTCCTTGCAGTCGGTAGGTCGGTAAGTCGGTAGGTCGGTAGAGAACCAGACACGGACGCAGCGTCTTACCGACATACCGACCTACCGTCCTACCGTCTTTAGTAATCCACCGGCCTGAGATAAAACTCATTGATCGCCGTCTGGCTCAACACCGCAACCGTCGGGAGCTTGCGTTTCCAGTGGGTCGAGTCGAGCCGCTTCCGCACCAGCTCGACCTCCTCCGGCAGGAAACCCAGCGCCACGATCCGCGCCGGCTCGTATCCCCGCAGTAGCCAGTGCAGGATCATGTCGGCTTTGGCGTAGCTGATGCCGAAGTCTCCCTCGTCGGTCTGATCCGTCACCAGATCCGCCGTGGGTGGCTTGGCGAGAATCTCGGCGGGCACGTCCAGGTGTTTGGCCAGCGCCTGCACCTGGGTCTTGAAGAGATCGCCCAGCGGATTGACCGGCGGCGTATCGTCCGCGTGCCAGGTGAAATACCCGAACAGCCGCTCGGTCTTGTTGCCGGTGCCGAGTGGAAGCGCCCCGAGCGCGGCGGAGCGGTCGAACAGCACCGCCATTCGGACCCGCGCGCAGATGTTTCCCATCCGCGCCTGGTCGGGCTGCTCGGGTAAAGCCGACGCCAGCCCATCCGCGCCGGCGGAGATGTCGATGGTTTCCTGGGCGATGCCCAGCCGATCGATCACCTGCGCGGCATGCGAGAGGGAATCGGGACTGGAGAGCCGGAAGGGCATCCGGATCGCCGTGACGTTTTCAGGACCGAGCGCTTCCGCGGCGAGAAAGGCAACCACCGCGCTGTCGATCCCGCCGGACAGCGCCACCAGACCCCGGGTGTAGCCGCGACGTCGAATCAGCTCTTCGCGCAGGAACTCCACCAGCCAGCGGCGAGTAAGCTCGGGGTCGATGGCGAGGGGGTTGCGTGTTGTTCCGAGACGGGCGGACTCCGGTGCCAGGACGGGAGGGCGGGAGGACGGGACGACGGGAGCTGCCCTTTCATTCCCGTCCTCCCGTCTTCCCGTCATCCCGTCCAGCAAGCGGGGCAGCCTGGACCTGAGGTCCGACAGCAGCGGGAACTCCGCCCGCACCCGCGGAATCTCCTCGAGATCGACTGTCACCCGAAGGACGTGCTCCTGGAACACCGGCGCCCGCGCCAGCAGCTCGCCTGTCGGTCCCACCACGAACGAGCCGCCCGGGAAGCCTTTCCCTCCTTCGAACCCGACCAGCTGGGCCAGGGCGACGTACATCCCGTGCTCGCTCGCGATTCCCTGGGCGACCCGCTCCCAGCGGAGCAGGCTCGCCGGCCGGGCCTCGGCTCCGTCGTCCGATTCAGCAGGCAATAGCCCCCGGGCGGGAGACGCGCTCACCACCAGGAGGATCTGGGCCCCGTCGAGCGCCGCAATGGTGGGGACCAGCGAGTGCCAGGCATCTTCGCAAATGATGACCGCGCCACGGCCCCAGCCCGCATCGAATGCCGAGACCGACTCGCCCGGCTCCACGAAACGTTCCTCGTCGAAAATCCCGTAGGTCGGCAGGAAGATCTTGCGATGGACATGCCGGATGCCGGCGTCGGCTCCGCCCAGCCGGGCGACCAGCGCGGAATTGTGGAGTCGGGTGCGCCACAGCTCGTAGAATCCGACGGCGATGTCGATGGGAGGCGCACCGGACGCCGCGTGTTGCGCCGAGAGGTCCGCGAACAGCGATTCGGCGGTGCGGGCGAGCTCCTGTACCCCGCCTTCGACGAAATAGCCGGTGAGCGCAGCCTCCGGCATCACCAGGAGGTCGGCCGGCTCGGGCCCTTCACCCACGGTTCGGAAAACCTCCTGGAGTCGCGCCAGGTTTTCCCGGTAGGCGCCCTTTCTGGGCTTCAGCTGGGCGATCGCCAGACGCAGCATAGGTGAAAGGTAAGCGGTGAGCGGTGAGCAGTGAGCGGGGAGCCCCACCTGCCGCTCACCGCTTACCGCTTACCGCTCACCGCTTACTATTGAGCCCATGGCCTCCATCCCTAACTTTGCCGAGCCCCTCCCCGGGCTCTATACCGCCGGTCAGCCCGGCGCGGCGGAGATGCGGGAGCTCAGCGCCAAGGGTGTCGAGGCGGTGATCGACATCCGCGACCCGATGGAGCCCCGGCCCTTCGATGAGCCGGCGCTGGTTCGCGAGCTCGGCATGACGTACGTCAATGTGAGCGTCCGGCAGGGCGCCCTCGACGACGCTTCCATGGACGCCACCCTGGCGGCCATCCGGGCCCACGCCGGCAGACCCATGCTGCTGCACTGCGCCAGCGCCAACCGGGTGGGCGGGGTGCTGATCCCCTACTTCATGATCGACAAAGGAATGAGTGAGGAAGAAGCGGTGGACGCCGCGATGAAGGTGGGGCTGCGCGGCGCCGATCTACTGGAGTGGGCCCTGGAGTACACCCAACGCAAAACGGGCGGCTGATCGCCGCCCGCTCCGCTTTCTACCGTCTGACCGTCCGACCGTCTGACCGTCCTTATGGTCTCCGCGGCCTCGACGGCGGCGGCGATGAATGCCCACCACCACCCCCACCCCCGTTGCCACGCGACGGTTCGGCGCGGGCCGGTGGAGCACTGCGGTGCGAGGGCTCGCTCCGGGCCGGAGGGGCCGACCGCGCCCCGTCATTGCCGCCCCGCGCGGCCGGCGGCGCTTCCCGGCGGCCCCGGTCGCTGATTCCGCGATCACCGCCGCGATCGTTCCCACCGCGCTCACCACCGCGGGCCGCGGGATAACTCACGCCTTCGGGACGGGAACGCCTGGCCGGCGGAGCCGCTTCCGAGCCGCGATCAAAGCCGCCACCACGGGGCCCCGCCTGCGGTCCCCGGTCAAAGCCGCCATCACGGGACACCGACTCGGGGCCACGGCTGGTGATACCGCTCGCCGGGCGAGCACGCGACCGCCAGTCGATCGTCGGCGGCGACACATTGCGCTCGGAGTTGAGACCCCTGGGCAGGGCGCCCGAGAACCTGTTGCCGATCACCGGACGGGGCTGAACGGTGTAGCTGCGGGGCCGGCCGACCAGGATGGGTCCGCGGTTGTACCTGCCGGACCGGTAGGGGTAGTAGGGATAGTACCCACCGTACCCGTAACCATATCCATAGGGGGAGTACCCGAATCCGTAGTTGTAACGCGAGTATCCGAAGCCGTAGGCCCAACCACCATAGGGCCAGCCCCGGCAGCTGTTGTAGAAGAAGCTGCTGTAATAGCAGTTGTTGTAGGTGTCGTGCAGATAGATGTTGGTGTACGAGTTGTAGTCGCTGGAGTAGCTGGTCTCACCGTACACCCGATACCCGATGACATCGTAGTCGAACCCGCTCGGACCGGCGATGCTCTGGACCAGGCTCGACAGGTCGGCCTCAGGGTCTCTGGAGCTGGGGTCGATCTCGATCCGGGTGTAATCCCACCGGTCGGCCAGTACCACATCCTCGAAGCGCCAGGGATCCCGAGAGATCGCGGTAAAGATCAACCCGGTGCCGTCGCCGTAGGCGCGAAAGGCCTCCTGCGATGAGCCGTCGCGCACTTCGTAGCGACGGCCGGCCTGGACCCTCGAGTCATCCCGGGGGTCGAGCGGGAAGAGCACCTTCACCCGACCCTCGGTGTCGTAGTTGAGTACCAGGAGGTAGCCATCCGCGTCGGCATCGACCTGCAGCCGAACCCGGTCGCCCTGGCGGTAGCGGCGGTCGTTGTTCATCCAGAGCCGGATCGGGGCGCTCTCCGATCCGAGCAACCTGGCTTCCGGGAGCTCGGCGACCACCGAGCCGGAGCCGATGGTAGAGAGAAGCGTGAAGAGAGTCAGCATATCTACCTCCCGGGACGACTTCGCCGAACGTTGGCGATACTGGTATCTGAAATGGACACTTGCCTGACGATCAAGGCAATATCCAGTTCCGTGCCATAGCGGTCAATTGGTTCAAATCCATACATGACAACCACTTCCGAAGCGCCGCCGAGCCGGTCTTCTGTCCGTCCAGAAGGACAGCAAGCCGACTCGGTTCTCCCGCCATGGACTCAAGGGTTCCGGTGCCAGTACATGCGCATCTCTGAGATGCGGCCGTCGTTCGTCTCGCAGAAGAGGGCCCCGCGAGCCTCGACCCAGTCGCCGGTGCGACGGCGGCGGAATACCGATTTGAACTCCGTGCCGAACCAGGGACCGGCCACGTAGACCTCGCCGGTGCTGACGCTGATCTCGGACTGGTGATAGGGGACGTCACTCCAGTAGCGACGGATCGCGTCGGTTCCGCTAAGAGGCTCGGCGAATGGAGTCTCCAGAAAAACGGCGTCCGTGTTGAACACCGAGATGATCAGGTCGACCTGTCCCTTCGACCAACCCTGGGCAAAGGTGTCGATCAGCTCGCGGGGGTTCATGCGTTGAACTTAGCTGCATGAGCCGGGAGGCGGTCGAGCGGTCGGGCGGTCGCACACTTTGATACGCGCCCAAGTGTGCAGATCCACCGGTCCGGGCCCGTCACTAGAGGAGCATGGATCATTACAATATCCTCACGTTCGAACTCCAACTCATCCAGGAGAGATCAATGCGACGCAAGATTTTCGGCCTGATCCCAGCGGCCTTGCTGTTTGGAGTGGCGGCAGCAAGCCCTGCGGCCGCTCAGGCACGCGGGTATATCGGCTTCGGCCCCGGCGTCTCGTTGCCTGTCGGCGACTTCGGCGACGCCGCCAAAACCGGCTGGCTTGGGCAAGTGTTCGGCGGCATAACCGGAGCAGTGGCATGTTTGGCGGCCGGGTCGATGGGATGTACGTGCGTCACTCCTTGGAGCTGCCTGATGCCTCCACCGCCCTGATCGGGGCCAATGCCGACCTCGTCGTGTCGCCAGGCAGCGCGGGCTCGAAGGTCCGGCCCTACATCCTGGGCGGGGTTGGGTTCTTCAACTCGAAGTCAGAAGTGGGCAGTGTAGAGGGTGAAGGCCAGACAAACTTTGCCTACAACCTTGGCGGAGGACTCCTGTTCAAGGCCGGCAGGATGGGGGTATTCGTTGAAGCGCGGTACATCAGCGTTTCGACCGATCCCCAATCTCAAGGCTTTATTCCGATCGTGCTCGGCCTACGCTTCGGCGGCAACTGATCGAAGAGCCAGCGACCGAAAAGCAGTCCCCTGGGTATGGCGCCGCCGTGTGCAGCTTGCACCGGCGGCGCCGTCATTATGGGTGCATGAGGAGTTGTTAAAGAATCTTCATCTTCACGCAAAGAGGGCAAACTCCATGATGCGGAAGATCACGGGCCTGGCTGTCACAGCCCTGTTGCTCGGTGCCATAGCCGCCCGGCCCGCGGCTGCTCAAGCCCGCGGGTACGTCGGCTTCGGGGGCGGGTTGGCGTTCCCAACCGGCGACTTCAAGAACTGCTGCAAGACCGGATTCCTGGGTCAGGTGATCGCCGGGATAACCGGTCCGAGCGGAGTGCTGGGCGGGCGGGTGGACGGCATGTACATCCTCAATAACGTCAAGTCTCCGGGCAGCGGGCACAGTACCCATCTCGGCGCGAATGTCGATCTGGTCTGGACCCCCGGCAAGCGGCCGGCCAAGGTGCATCCCTACCTGCTCGGCGGCATCGGGTTCTTCAACAGCAAGTTCGGCACCTTCGACGAAACCAAGTTCGCCTTCAACGCGGGCGCCGGTATTCAGATTCACCTCGGCAATCGGATGGATTTCTTCGGCGAGGGCCGGTATCTCTCGGTCCAGACCGACGGCGGTTCGACCAACATGATTCCGTTCGCCATCGGGTTGCGTTGGGGGGGCATTTAAGTAGGGAGTCAGGGAGCCAGGGAGTCAGGGAGTTGGGGAACGGGGGTCCGGACAGGGCTCCCGTTCTCGTCTTATGGAGCCAGGTTGCGCTTGCCAACGCACCAGCACGACCCTAGACTGACGGCACAATTGAAGTTCAGCAGACGCGGCCACCCGGAAGTCCGGTGCAACACCGGCGCGGCCCCGCCACTGTAAGAGGCAGCTCGCCGTCCCACACCCTGCCACTGGGGTTTCGACCCCGGGAAGGCTGGCGACGGCGCCTCGAGCCAGGAGACCGGCCGCGACTGCTCCCGCACGATTCCCTCGAGGGGGGGGAGCGGGGCCGAGGTGTCTCCACCGACGTCCCCGTCTCGCCCTGCGCCTCCCAAGGACGCAGGGCGACTTGTGTCGGGACCCAACCGTCGGTTCCGGAGAATTCACATGTCCTCTTCAATCCGTCCGCCCGTCCTCACCGTCCTCACTGTCCTCACCGTCCTCACCGTCCCCACCGTCCTCACGGCGCAAGCCACCGACACCACCCGCCTGCCGGAAATCACCGTCGTCGCCAATCGCGCGCCGACACCGAGCAAGTCCGTGGGCAGTAGCACCGATCTCCTCTTGAGCCCCGAGCTGGAGCGGCGCCAACGACGCACTCTGCGCGAGGCGCTCGGGCTTGTGGCCGGTGGCGCGTCCTTCTCCAACGGCGCGCCCGGTGCCGTCACTTCGGTCTTCATGCGCGGCGTGTCCTCGAGCCAGACCCTCCTGCTGGTGGACGGCATCCGCGTCAACGACGCCAACACCAGCTACGGCAGCTTTCTGGGCGGGGCCGACTTGACCGGTCTGGGCCGCCTCGAAGTGGTTCGCGGCCCCCAGAGCACGCTCTACGGCGGCGCGGCCATCGGAGGGGTGATCTCGCTGGACGCGGCGCACGGCCGTGGCCCCGCCAGCGTCGAGGCCGAGCTGGAGGGCGGGTCCTTTGCCACGTGGCGCGGAGCGGTCCTGGGATCAGCCGGCTCGGAGCGCTCCGGCGTGTCGGCGGCATTCACGGTGAATGGAACCGACAATGAGCGCCGGCCAAACCAGTGGCGCCAGCGAACGCAGCTGGTGCGCCTGGATCACGCCTTCAGCGAGCGAGTGTCCGTTGGTGCTACGGGTCGCGGCCTCCAGCAGCGGTATGTGAGCCCCGGTGATATCCGCACCAGTAACACGACTCCGGAGGGTACCACCGTCTTCGAGAGTCATCTCGCCACGCTCTGGATCGAGGCGCTCCCGACGGGCCGCTGGCGCAGTCGCATTCTTCTCGGGGGACAGGAGCAATTCACCCAGGGTAGCGGCCGCTTTAACGGAAGTCCTGAATTCAGGTTCAACCTCTCCAATTCCCGCCGGGTGGCCGAGTGGCAGAACACGGTCTCCCTGAGCCGCACCGCACTGCTGACCGCGGGAGTGAACCGCGAGTGGAGCACCGCGACCTCCGACGGCGCGGAACAAGACGAGCGGTTGTGGGCATTCTATGCCCAGGCGCGAGTTTCGCCGGCCGCACCAGTCACCCTCACCGCCGGAATCCGCAGCGACGACTACACCACCTTCGACGACGCAGTGACCTGGCGATTCACCGGAGCGTGGCACATCGCGGGGAGCGACACCAAGCTCCGCGCCTCCTATGGCACCGGCTTCATGCCGCCGAGCCTGGCGGCGCGCTACGGCAGTGTGTTCCAGAACCCGAACCCGGACATCCGGCCGGAGCGCTCCAAAGGCTGGGACGCCGGAGTGGACCAGGGGTTCCTGGTGGGCCGTGGCTCCTTGTCCGTCACCTGGTTTCACAACGCGCTCCGCGACCTGATCGGATTCGAGGGCGCGGACTTTCCCGCCCTGGGTCGGAACGTGAATGTGGATCGAGCGCGTACCCAGGGACTCGAGGTGAGCGGCAGGCTGGCGGTAGGGCCGGTCGATGCGCGGCTCGCCTGGACCGTCCTCTCGGCCAAAAGCCTGTCCGAGAGCGAGCCATCGCTCACGCGTCTGATCCGGAGGCCGCGGCACTCGCTCGCCGCGGACGTGGTGGTTGCCGTCGCGCGGGGGGCAACAGTCGGCGCAGGTGTGGCGGCGACGGCCGACCGGGAGGATACCGATTTCAACGAGTTTCCCGCGGCCCGGGTAAACCCCGGAGACTACGCGGTGGTCCGGCTCTACGGCTCCTGGGATCTCACGGCGCGGCTTACTTTGCGCGCCCGCGCCGAGAATCTGTTCGATGCCGGATACGAGCCGGTATTCGGCTTTCCCGGGCTGGGAAGGAGCGTGACGGCCGGCGTCGCGTTACGGTTCTGAGGTGGTGCAACGTTTTCCGCCTCTTACGCGTTAACAATTCGGCAGGCGCAATGTCGTCCCATATGAACCTCGCCACTGCTGGAGACCGTGTGATGCACAACCGTCCCCCCAGCCACCGGCTCGTGTTGCCGGCGCTGGGTTTCTGCCTGCTTGTCACCGGAACCAGCCGGGCACAGACAGCTCCCCAGGGTCTGACGGGACGCTGGACGCTGAACCTGGAGCTGAGCGAGCAGGTCGAGGAAAAGCTGGGCGCCGCGCTCCGGCTGGGTGCCTTCAGCCCGCGCGTCGCCCCGGCGCCGGGCGCCGCCGGCAAAAACCAGCCGCCGGACGACCGGGAGCTGTTGGCAATGCTGCGACCCCCGATTCACCTGGTCATCCGCCAGGACGACTCCACGGTGGCGATCAGCGACGCGGGGGGGTTCATGGTGACCTACCCAACCGACGGCAAGAAGGTCAACGAGTACCTGCTTTCGGGTGTGACCATTGAGATCTCCGCCAGGTGGAAGGATGGAGTGCTCACGATCGAGCGGAAGCAGGAGCGCACAGGATGGGTGCGGGAGACCTATTCAATCGATCCGGCGCACGGCAAGCTGGGGGTGACACTCCGGATCAGGACTTCTACGCTGCCGCGCGTTCTGGAAGCGCGGCGCGTGTACGACCCGACCCCTGGAAGCTGACATGGGACTTCGTTTCGCGGCGCGCTTCGCCACACTCCGCCCCTTCTGCTTCGCTGCGCTCAGCGTCAGGGTGACATTCCTGCTCGCGCTCCTGGGAGTGGCTCCGGCATCCGCGCAAGTCGGCACCACAACCGACGTGCTCACCGGACTGGTCCGCGACAGCACCGGCAAGCCGATCGTCGGCGCGGTGGTGGAGGCCACGTCGCTCGAAACCCAGGTGGTCCGCACCACCAAGACCGATCCGCGGGGCCGCTACACCCTGCTCTTCCCCGACGGCGGCGGCCAGTATCGGCTGATCATCCGGTCGATCGGGAATACGCCGGTGCAGCGCACCATCGCGCGCCAGGCCGACGAGGACCGGCTGGTCACCAACATCACCATGGGAGTGGTGGCAACCCGCCTGGATGAGATCGTGGTGCGGGGACGGAATCTTCCTCCTCCGGGCCGCGGCGGTGACGGCCCACCAACGCCCGGCTCGACCGAACGGGCTATCCCCGCCGATCGTGCGGCGCGGCTGCCGATCGACGCGAGCGACCTGACGATTCTCGCCACGCTCGCACCCGGCGTCGTTTCGGTGACCGGCAGCGACACGACGGCCGCGGGCTTCTCCGTGGCAGGCCAGCGCCCTTCCAGCAACAGCACCACGCTCGACGGGCTCACCTTCGGCGGCGCCAGCGTTCCCCAGGACGCGGTGCGTAACACGCGGGTCATCACCAACAGCTACGACGTGGCGCGGGGCCAGTTCAGCGGCGGCCAGGTGGCCTCGACGACGCGGAGCGGGACCAACGCCATCCAGGGCACCGGCAACTACTCGCTCCGCGACCGCGATCTTTCGGTGAGCGCGGGCGACAGCACCGCGTTCGCGCAGGGATTCACCCAGCACCAGCTCTCCGCCGGAATCGGCGGGCCGCTCAAGCGCAACAAGGTGTTCTGGTTCGGCTCGATGCAGGGCCGGCTCCGGGATGACGGGCTCCAGTCGCTGCTCACCGCTTCGCCGTCCTCGCTCACCCGGCTGGGGCTGGCGCCCGATTCCGCCAGCCGCTTCTTGAGCTATCTGGCCGCGACCGGGCTGCCGCTCGCCAGTGATGACAGCACCACCAATCGCGCCACCGACAACTGGTCCGCGCTGGGCCGGTTCGACTTCATCCTGGGCCAGAATCAGACGCTGACGCTGCGGGGCGACTGGCGTGAGACCCGGAGCGAGCCGACCGGCGTGGGCTCCCTCTCGGTGCCGGCGGCCGGCGGAACCACCCGCTCTTCCGGCGGTGGCGGAATGGCCACGCTTTCTTCGCGCTTCGGCACCAAAGTCCTGAACGAGTTCCGCGCGTACCTCTCGACCAGCTCGAACCGCGGTGAGGCGTTCAACGATCTGCCCCAGGGCAGAGTCCAGGTGGTTTCCGCCTTGACCGATGGCACGCAGACCGTCTCCAACCTGGTATTCGGCGGAAACTCCGGGCTGGCTCAGCGACGCGGAAGCACCGGTCTCGAGCTGACCGAGGAGCTGTCGCTGATCCCCGGTGACGGCGCCCACCGGCTCAAGGCCGGCGCCCTCTACAGTCGCTCGTCGTCGAGCCAGGTGGTCGCGTCGAACCTGACCGGCACGTTCACGTTCAATTCGCTTGCCGACCTCGAGGCCGGACACCCGACCGGCTTCACGCGCACCCTGCGCCCTTCGGACCGCTCCAGCACCGGCATTAATTCGGCGCTGTATCTGGGCGACACCTGGCGAATGTCGGACGCGATGCAGCTGACCCTCGGTGGCCGGCTGGAGCGGTCGGTGTTCGGGCACGAGCCGGCCTACAATCCGACCGTGGAGGAGGTTTTCGGGTTCCGGACCGACCGGCTACCCCGGGAAACCCATTTCAGTCCGCGGATCGGCTTCACCTACAACATCTCGAGCGGCGAGGACAACCCGGGCCCGCCGCTGCTCACGATCCGCGGCGGGGTGGGCGAGTTCCGAAGCCCGATTCCGGGGTCGCTCGCTTCCGCGGCACAATCGGCTACTGGACTGCCGAGCGCGGAGACCCAGCTCGTCTGTGTCGGCGCCGCGGCGCCGATCCCCGACTGGACCGCGTATCTCAACGACCCGTCGACCATTCCGTCGGCGTGTATCGGAGGCGGCGGCTCGCCGCTGCCGACCCAGAGTCCGCAGGTGACGGTGTTCGATCCGGGCTTCGGAGCGCCGAGGGCGTGGCGGGCATCGCTCGGCATGCAGCGGAGAGTCGGCACCTGGATGCTGGGGGCGGACCTCAGCCTGGCTCGTGGAGTGAGTCAGTCGGGATATACCGACCAGAACCTGGGCGACCGACAGTTCGGACTGAGCACCGAAGGAAACCGGCCGGTGTTTGTTCCGGCAACGCTCATCGATCCTACTTCGGGCATAGCACCGCTCGCGGGCTCCCGGCAGGATGACCGCTTCGGCCAGGTGCTGCTGCTGGACAGCCGGCTCGGCTCGCGCTCCGCTTCGCTCACCTTCTCCGCCAACGGCGTCACCCGGGGCGGAATCGCGCTCCAGGCGTCGTACACCTGGTCCCGTTCGCGGGACCAGTCTTCCTCTTCGGAAGGTGGCGGGCAGCGTGGCTTCGCGGGACAGACCGCCGGGTTCGACCCCAACGACCGGGAGTACGCCACCAGCGATTTCGAGCGGCGGCATTCGTTCCTCACCGTTCTCACCTGGCCTGCTACCTCGGCGCTCGAGCTCACCGGCATCGCCCGGCTCACTTCGGGGAGCTCGTATACGCCGCTCGTGGGCGGCGACATCAACGGAGATGGATCGCGCAACGACCGGGCCTTTATCTACTCGCCGTCGAGTGCGCCGGACACGGCGATCGCCAACGGGATGCAGCGGCTGCTTGCCGGAGCCTCGGCCGGCGCGCGGCAATGCCTCACCGCCCAGGCCGGCACCATCGCGGCCCGCAATAGCTGCCGGGGGCCCTGGCAGCCGTCGCTCGATCTGCAGCTCAACTATCGTCCGGCGTGGGGAGGTCTCAACCGCAGGCTCACGATCACCCTGGTAACCCAGAATCTGCTGACCGGCATCGACCAGCTGGCCCACGGGTCTGACAATCTCCACGGCTGGGGTCAGACAATCCGGCCCAGCACCACGCTGCTGTCGGTGCGCGGCTTCGACCCCACCGCCAGTCGCTACTTGTACACGGTAAACGAGCGGTTCGGCGCCACCTCGGCCTCGAGCAACGCCTTCCGGGTGCCCTTCCAGCTCGGCTTCCAGCTCCGTTACGCCCTGGGTCAGACCGGATTTGCAGCCGCATTCCCCGGGTTAGGCGGCGGGCGAGGGCCCGGAGGCGGCGGGGGCGGCGGACGTGACGGTGCGCGCGGCGCGGGGGCCGCGGGCGGTGCGGGTGACTTCTCCAACCGGTTCGCGAGCCTGATTCCGAATCCGATCAAGGAAATCCTCGACCTCAAGCTCGGGCTCAGGATCACCGACGAGCAGGAAGCCCGGCTGAAGATCGTTTCCGATACGGTCGCGGCGCAGAACGAGGCGCTGGCCAAAACACTCCAGGCGGAAATCGCCAAGATGGGCGCGAACGCGGACGGCGCCCGCATGATGGTAGTCATCCGGCCCAAGATGGAGGAGGCGCAGAAACACAGGCAGGCGGCCATCGACGCGGCCAAGGCGATCCTCACACCGGAGCAATGGAATCAAGTGCCGGACCGCATCAAAAGCCCGCGCAATTTCGGGGGCGGTGGGCAGCGTCGCGTTCCCCCGCCGAACGAGTAGATTAGAAGCATCCCCAAAGCTTCGGAGCTCTGACGATGCGCCACACCATGGCGGCCGTCGGCCTTTTGGTACTGGCGGCTGTGACCGCCCAACCCGCCTCCAGCCAGACGGTGTCGTTCGCAGGCACCTGGAAACTCAACACCGACGAGAGCGATAACGCCCGAGGGAAACTGGCGGAGGCAACCGAGCGGGGACCCACGGTCGTTTCCGGGATGCGGGAGGGAAACGGGCGGGTCAGAACCGGGGCCGGCTCAATAGACCGGGAGAGCGGCGGCGGAAGCGGCAGCGGTGGAGGGGGCGGCGGTGGGTCGGCGCTGTCGGGACCCGACTTCATGCGGGTGATGCGACCGGCGCTCCAGATAGTCGTGGAGCAAAACGATACGGTTGTAATCATCCGGGACGACCGCGGCCTGCCCCAGGTGTTTTACCTCGATGGCCGGAAGGTCGAGGAGGCCATCCCGGGCGCTGAGCCCAAGCAGACTACCGCCAAGCTGGGCAAGGATGGAAAGCTTACCATCGAGCGAAAGCTGGGTGGCCAGGGTGCGCTGAAGGAAGTGTACATCCTGGATTCCGAGAAACACCGGCTGGTGGTGGAGGCCAAGCTCACCAGCCCGACCCTGGGCAAGACGGTGGAAATCAAGCGAGTCTACGACGCCGGGAGCTGACCACGAGTCTTCAAAAGTAGGTCGCGAAGCCAAACTGAAATCCGCCGGTGCGGGAAGCCGGATTGCCGGGTGGATCACGAAATGACTCCCGGCGATAGTTGACCCGAAACACGGTTCCGGCAACCGGCCGGAAGCTCGCGCTGGCGGTCAGCGCGTTGGTTTCATCGAAAATCTTCTCCCCGGTCGAGCTGAACGTCCCCCGGTTGAAATCGACCCGCTCGAGCCTGAGACCGAGGCTTACCACGGGACTCAGGAGCCCCCGGATTCTCGGGTGCCATACCGGCAAAACCGCATCCAGGTGTACTCCCCACTGGCGCTCCCCCAGCACCTCGACCAGTGGGGTCGGGACGTCGATGTGCGCCCACGCTGCCTCGCCTCGCACTTCGAGCCCATACACGTCGGTGTTGAAGTCCACCGCAAAGATCGAAAGGCCCCGCTTCTCATCGACGGTCACCCCTTCGATCCGGTAGGTGTTGTAGACCCCCCCGTAGAACGAGACGCCCAGCTCCCCGAACCGCCGCGACTGCGCCGCCATCCGTCCGGTGAAGGCGGGGGATCCGTTGTTGTCTTCCTCGAAGCGGCTCTCGCTCTTGCCGCTCGGAATGTCGGTGCGGCCGGTTCCGTTCAGGATGACCCCGTCGCCCAGGCCGTTGGTCAGATACGCGTCGTAGGAGAGGGAGACACCGCGAGCCGGCGCCAACCGACCGTGTGCGCCGAAACCAACTTCGGAGAGCGTGGAAGGAATCACCTGGGTGGAGACGAGGGGCCGCTCGACGAAGTCGTAGCGGGGGCTGTCGTGGCTGACGTTGAACGCGCCGACCGGCGGGAGCAGGATGCCGCCGCGAAAGATCAGCGACGGGTTGACGGTGAAGTCCACCAGGGCCGTTTCCAGGGCGATTTCCTCGGTGCCGTGCTCGAACTCGAGCTCCGAGATGAACCGCAGCCGTCGACCGACTGACGAAAAGAGAAAGATGTTGAAGCGGCGAAGCTCCATCGAGAAACCTTCGCTCACCCCATCGGTCCTGAAATAGTTGGCATTCCCCTCGGCGTAGCCCCCGACCGCGGTGCGTCCGGCCGTGACGAGGAACGGCCGCTGGTAGATCCCGCCCTGCACCATCGCGGTGTCCTGCTGAGCCGAGAGTGCGGCCGGCGCGCACAGAAGCAGGAGCGCCAGGCCGGACCGGGTCACAGTGCGTCGCCGCCGGCGGGGATCTCGATCACGATGCTCTCTCCGACCACCGACACCGGAATGCGCCGGAGCGGACGCTGGGTCGGTCCCTTCAGCACCTCCCCGGTATTGGTGTATTCGCTTCCGTGGCAGGGGCAGACCAGATGCTCCGCGGCGGGCTCGACCTGGCAGCCCCGGTGCATGCACCGCGTGGAGACGGCGGAGAAGCCGCCGTCGTCGAGCCGGTAGAGATAGAGCGGAAGCTGCAGGCCGGGCGCGTCGACCAGAGCAAACCGGCTGGAGCCGAGCTCCGACATCCTGACGATCAGCCGGTTGCCGGAGACCGTGGTGTTGACGTAGTGAAAGCCGATGCAGCCAGTGAGAGAGAGCCCCGCCCCGCAGGCGAGCGCGCCGGCAAATTCGCGTCGGTTCATAGGGACCGCAGAAAAACGAGAAGGCGCTCTTGATCCGCCGGGGAGAGGCTTCGGAATGCCTGCCGGGCCGAGGAAGCTTCGCCGCCGTGAAGCTCGATCGCCTCCCGGAGTGTCTTGGCCCGGCCGTCGTGCAGGAAGAATCCGCGCCCGCCCTGAGCCCGATCGGCCAGGCCCACACCCCACAGTGGCGCCGTTCGCCACTCCGACGTCAGCGCGATGCCCTCGGTGTACCCGTCATCCAGCTCAGGCCCCATGTCGTGGAGCAGGAGATCCGTGTAGGGGTGGAAGGTCACCCGGTCGAGCGCGGCAATGCGGGAGCTCCCGGTGGTGAGCGCCGGCATGTGGCAGCTCCCGCACTTGAGCTGCGCGAAGAGCGTCTGCCCGGCCTGGACTTCTGCGGCTTCCGCGCCACGCCGGGGCGGAGCCTTCAGCGTCTTGAGGTAGAACACGACATTGGCCACCGTGTTCGACAGCACCTCCGGGTCGGCCACGTCGTCGCCGGCAAAATTGCCCACCTGCGGATTCACCGGATCCTCGAGAATCAGGTCGGTGGTGAGGCCCATGTCTTCCCGATAGGCGGTGACGGTCTGGTGCAGCAGGTTGATGGCCGAGCCCTTTTTGCCGAAACGGCCGACGTAACGGCCGTTGATCGGAATGTTCCGGGTGGGTTCGGCGGGGTCGAAGATCAGCTCCAGGCGGGCCAGCTCCGCGATGAACTCGGACTCCGCGATGAGCTGCGCGCGCCCGGAGATTCCGTCACCATCGGCGTCGTTCGGGTCGGCGAGCGCGAGAATGGTGGCGTCGTCTACCGCCTCGAGGAATCCCAGACCGGTGACACTGGGCGCGGTGAACTGAGCCACCCCGGTGACGCCCTGCGGCACGACCTCGGCCATATAGGTCAGGATTGCGCGATTCTGGATCTGGGGCCCGCCCTCGTTCCGCATGGGGTCGAATGCGCTGCCCACCATGCGTCCGAACCGCTTCAGGTTGAAGGAGAGGTGGCCCTTCCCGTCCCCGATGTGGCAGCTTTCGCAGGAGGGCGCCACAAAAATGGGCCCTAGCCCGTCGAGCGTGCTGAAACGCCGGGAGAATTCCCGGTCTCCGGCGAGGAACGCGGCGGCCTGCTGGGGTGACAAGCCCTCAACCGGACCCTCGAGCAGTGCGTCGTCCTGCGGTGCGTCGGGCAGCACCGCGTTGCACGCCGCGGCCAATGTCATTGCGAGGCCGCAGAGCGGCCGAAGCAATCTCGAGATCGCCACGAGCCTTCGGCCCTCGCGATGACTGAGTGAAGTCACTAGGCCACCCATTGCCGGAAGACACCCACCAGCAGCCACGCGTTGAGGCCGATGATTACCACGGCCGCGACCGATGCGAGTGCGATCAGGGCCCTGCTGTTGGCAAAACTGCCCATCTTGGACTTCTGGCTGGTGAACAGCACCAGAGGCACCACGGCGAAGGAGAGCTGCAGGCTCAGGATTACCTGGGACAGGATGAGCAGCGAGCCGGTGCCCTTCTCTCCGTACATGGCCGTCACGATCACCGCCGGGATGATCGCGATGAGCCGGGTAATGAGCCGGCGGAGCCAGGCCGGCAGCCTGATGTTGAGGAATCCCTCCATGACGATCTGCCCCGCCAGCGTACCGGTGATCGTGGAGTTCTGTCCCGAGGCCAGAAGCGCAACGGCGAAGAGCACGCTCGCGATGCCGGTGCCGAGCAGCGGAGCCAGCAGCCGGTGCGCGTCTCCGATGTCCGCCACGCTCTGGTGGCCGGTCTGGTTGAACGTTGCCGCGGCGAGGATCAGGATGGCCGCGTTGATGAAGAAGGCGAACAACAGCGCGACGGTCGAGTCGAGCGTCGCGAATTTGATGGCCTCCCGCTTGGACGCGACATCGGGGAGCACGTGTCGGGTCTGCACGATCGAGCTGTGCAGGTAGAGGTTGTGCGGCATGACCGTGGCGCCCAGAATCCCGATGGCGATGTACAGCATGGCGGGATTGGAGACGATCTCTCCCCGCGGGATCAGCCCCAGGCCTATCGCGGCGAAGTCCGGCCTGGCCAGGAAGAGCTCGATCGCGAAGCAGGCGCCTACGGTGGCCACCAGCGCAATCACCAGGGCCTCGAGGTAGCGGAAGCCCTTGTGCTGCAGCAGGAGGATCAACAACACGTCCGCCGCGGTCAGGCAGACGCCCCAGAGCAGCGGAATCCCGAAGAGCAGGTTGAGCGCGATGGCCGATCCGATCACCTCGGCCAGGTCGCAGGCGGCGATGGCGATTTCGCAGAGGACCCAGAGCGCGAAGCTGACCGGCCTGGAATAGTGGTCCTTGCAGGCCTGGGCCAGGTCCCGCCCGGTGACGACGCCGAGCTTGACGGCGAGCGACTGGAGCAGGATCGCCATCAGGTTGGACAGCAGGATGACGCTCAGCAGGGTATAGCCGAACCGTGCCCCACCGGCGAGGTCGGTGGCCCAGTTGCCCGGGTCCATGTACCCCACCGCCACCATGTATCCCGGCCCCGCAAACGCCAGAGCCTTACGGAAAAACCCGACTCCTTTGGGGATGCCGATCGTCTGGAACGATTCGGGAAGGGACGGGCGGGTCCGCGGGCGGCGCCAGCCTTCCAGCAGCTCCTCGACCGGAGGACCGGCCGCGGGCGGCAGCGGTGCTGCGGGCGCCGCGCTCATCGAGCCCCCGGTCGGACGCACAGAACCTGGGTGGCGATCTCGTGGCCGATGATCTGCTCCTCACCTCCGGCGCTCACGGTGATGGGGCCGCGGAAGGGCTGCCGCCGAGTGATGGCAACCCTGGTGCCCGGCATCAATCCGGAATTCTCCAGGTAGCGGAGCCGATCGGGCTGGCTGGTATCCACCCGCCCGATTTCAACCGTCTCTCCCACGGGGACCTCGGCGAGCGGCGTGTAGACCAGCTCATCGATGGCACCGTCGGGATCGGGGATCGGGTCTCCATGCGGATCGAAGCGCGGGTTGCCCAGCGCGAGAGCCATCCGCTCGATCAGTACGTCGGAGACGGCGTGCTCCAGCCGCTCCGCCTCGTCGTGCACCGTATCCCAGGAATACCCCAGGAATCCGACGAGGTATGCCTCCAGGACCCGGTGCCGGCGCAGCATCCGGAGGGCCACTTGGCGCCCGGCGGCAGTGAGCAGGACCCCGCGATAGGGGGCGTGCTCCAGCAGCTCCTGCTCGGAGAGCCGGCGGATCATGCCGCTCACCGAGGGAGCCGATACGGTGAGCAGCTCGGCGATGTCATTGGTGGAAACCGGCTTCCCGGTGCGGGAAAGCCGATAGATGGCCTTGAGGTAGTCCTCGACGGATCGGGTGAACGGCTCGTGGGCGAGCTGGGGTGCCATGCGAACTCCCTGTCCGGTTCGGAGATGGTCGATAACAAGGCCAATTTAGTAGAGCCTAAAAATTTTGTCAATAGAGCCGAATTGACAACTAATTAGTCACCTCAAGGCTATGTCGGATAATGGATTCGGACGCCGGTTTTGGTCGAGACACTAAAAAGCAGACGCGGATGCTGTTCGGTCCGGTGCGACCTAGCCCAGCAGATCGAGCAGCGGCGTGAGGATGCGCTCGGTCATCCCCCAGAGGATTCCGTGCTCAAGGTGGTATCCCGAGCTGCGCACCAGGGTTCCGTAGCGCTCGTACTCCATCGGCCGGAGCAGATCGGGTTCGAGCAGGGTATCGAGCTCCACCCACCAGGCGGCGTCAACTTCGGGATTGGTGAGCAAAACGACTGGACGGGTCAGCACGAAGACGAAGGGACGGACCAGGATAGGTGGTAGCACCGGCGTTCTCGGGGCCAGGTCGTCGAGAATCGCCGTGACCGGTACACCGGCGAGATCGACGCCGACCTCCTCCCGCGTCTCTCGCCGCGCCGTATCGGCCAAATCGGCGTCACCGGGGCTCCACCGTCCGCCCGGAAACGCGATCTGCCCCGACCATCGGTCTCCTTCGCGCTCGGCGCGCCGGATCAGGAGAATGCTGTCAGGGTCGGGGGCCAGGATGACGGCCACGGCCGCCTTGGGTCGATCGAGGAGCAGCTCCTCTTTCGGTATGCGGGCGGCCAGCCGCTCGATCAGTCTGGGAATCCGGCTCACGGCAGGTGCCGGATCAGCCATCCCGTGGTGGCGTCGAGCGCCGACTCGAGACTGGAGGCTGGGATCACCCGGAGCCAGGGGACCCTAACCCGCTCTGCGGCCGCCTCGATTTCCGCCGAGGAAACCGCGGACCAGGTCACCAGGGTGGCGATCCCCGGAGAGCCGGCGGCGGCGAGGATGACGGGGCCGCCGCCGGCGCCCTGTCCAACCATTCCGATCGAGGTGGGTCGGGAAACACCCAGCTCGCCCCGGTCCAGCGCGGCGATCACCGACTCGAGATCGTTCGGTGTGATCCGCTCCGCGTCGAGTGAGACCGCGGTGAAGCCGGCGCGAGCCAGTCGCTCCTCCAATCCGGAAAAGGCCTGCACGACGATGACGGCGGGTCGCGGCGGGCGATCGGCGGCGCCGCGGATGTC
>Ga0070699_100000748_pt1 | contig 30071 bp, 28 predicted proteins | sample KBSK1503metaG_FD_65473 | JGI IMG/M metagenome (GOLD analysis project Ga0070699, IMG submission 65473) | Corn, switchgrass and miscanthus rhizosphere microbial communities from Kellogg Biological Station, Michigan, USA - KBS K1-50-3 metaG | ecosystem: Host-associated > Plants > Roots >...
GACCGAGCGCGAGCGAGGCCCGGATGACCCCGAATCGTGCGAACTTCGCCGCAGGAGACGCTCAACACCACGAAAATCGCACACGAGCGGTCGTTGTCGCCACGCACCTCGCGTTCTTGACACCCCACTCGTGCGACACCTATTCTCGGACCACCGGCGACGATCTGGAGGAGATCGACGTGCGGGCATTTGACTGTCCGCCGGAATGCGTCCCGGACCACGTGGGTCTCGTTCCGTCGTTCCGCCGCTTCGGGAGAGCCGCGAGTGTCTGAAGTCGACGTCCGCCTCGTCGATGTCGTCAAGAAATTCGGCGACGCGGTCGCCGTCGACCGGATCAACCTCGAGGTGCGCGACGGCGAGTTCTTCAGCCTGCTGGGACCGTCGGGCTGCGGCAAGACGACGACGCTCCGGATGATCGGCGGGTTCGAGCAGCCGACGTCCGGCCTGATCGAACTGAAGGGCAAGGACGTCACGTGGCTGCCGCCCTACCAGCGCGACGTGAACACGGTCTTCCAGAGTTACGCGCTCTTCCCCCACCTGACGATCTACGAGAACGTCGCCTTCGGTCTGCGTCGGAAGCGGGTGAAGGACAGCGAGATCAAGAGCCGCGTCTCGGAGATGCTGGCGCTCGTCGAGCTGCCGGGATTCGAGAAGCGCAAGCCGACCCAGATCTCCGGTGGCCAGGCCCAGCGTGTCGCCCTGGCCCGGGCCCTGATCAACAGGCCCGCGGTGCTCCTGCTCGACGAGCCGCTCGGTGCGCTGGACCTGAAGCTCCGCAAGCAGATGCAGGTGGAGCTGAAGCGGATCCAGCAGGAGGTCGGGATCACGTTCATCTACGTGACCCACGACCAGGAAGAGGCGATGACGATGTCGGATCGTATCGCCGTGATGAACAAGGGCCGATACGAGCAGCTCGGGGATCCCGAGGGGCTCTACGAGCGCCCGACCACCCGCTTCGTCGCCGGCTTCCTCGGCATCAGCAACCTGCTGCCGGGGACGATCACCGGCACCGCGGACAATTACGCGATCGCCCAGCTCGGCGACGACGCCCGGGTCCGCGTTCCCAAGGCGCTCGTCAACGGCCAGACCGCGATCGAGGTCGGCGTCCGGCCGGAGAAGATCCGGATGCACAAGCTGGAAGCCACACCACCGCCGGGCTCGAACGAGCTCCAGGGCACGGTCATCGACGCGTCGTATCTCGGCGTCTCGACGTCCTACGTGATCGAGGCGCACTCCGGGGCGCGCCTGACGGTGTACGAGCAGAACGTGGAGCGGACCGTTCACGGCTCGCTCCATCGGCCGGGGGAGACGGTCCGCCTGTCCTGGTCGCCGGATCACACGTTCGTGGTCCGGGCCGACCCAGTCCCCGCCGAGCCTCTTCCGGCCTGACCAGCCGAAGGCTCAGCCCCCGAGCACTAGCGAGGAGACGATGACCGACCAGAAGCCGCTCCAGATCCAGCAGCCGGACATCACCCGGCGCCAGTTCATCCAGGGCACGACCCTCGTCGGATTCAGCGCGTTCCTCGCTGCCTGCGGCACGTCCGGAACCGGCAGCCCGTCGGCGTCGGCGGCCGCGAGCCCGTCGGCTGGGGCGTCCACCGAACCGTCGGCGCCCGCGTCGGTCGAGCCGCAGTCACCGTCCGCGGAGTTGAACTTCGCGAACTGGCCGCTCTACATCGACACCGACGACAACGACCCGACGAAGCACAAGACCCTCGAGGACTTCAAGGCGAAGTACGGCACGACCGTGAAGTACTCCGAGGTCATCAACGACAACGACGAGTTCTTCGGGACGATCCGGCCTGCGCTCCAGGCGGGTCAGGACACCGGGTGGGACCTCGTCGTCCTGACCGACTGGATGGCCGGACGGCTCGTCCGCCTCGGCTGGGTCGAGCAGTTCGACCTGGCGAACATGCCGAACAAGGTCGCCAACATGCAGGACGTCTACAAGGGCGTCGACTTCGACCCGACCGACGACCACCACGCGCCGTGGCAGTCGGGCATGACCGGCCTTGGCTTCGACAGCAAGGTGACCGGTGACCTGACGAGCCTCGAGGCACTGTGGACGCCCGACCCGAAATGGAAGGGCAAGGTCACGTTCCTCACGGAGATGCGGGACGCGGTCGGATTGACCCTGCTCAAGCTCGGCAAGGATCCGTCGCAAGCGACGGTCGAGGACGGCCAGGCAGCGGTCGACGAGATGCAGAAGGCGGTCGACGCCGGGATCGTCAGGGCGTTTACCGGCAACGAGTACGCCGAGGACCTCGTCTCGGGCAACGTCGTCCTCGCGATGGCGTGGTCCGGCGACGTCATCGCCAAGCAGGCCGAGAAGGAGACGCTCGTCTGGCAGCTGCCGGACGAGGGCGGCATGCTCTGGACCGACAACATGATGATTCCGAAGGGCGCCCAGCACAAATACACCGCGGAGCTGATGATCGACTTCGTCTACGACCCGAAGATCGCAGCCCAGATCGCGGCATGGGTGAACTACGTGACGCCGGTCAAGGGGGCGAAGGAAGCCCTCGCCGCGGACGATCCGGATCTCGCCGAGAGCCCGCTCATCTTCCCGTCGGACGAGGTTCTCGCCAAGGTCAAGATCTTCAAGTCGCTGACCGAGGACGAGGAAACGACGTTCAACGACGCGTTCTCGGCGTTGATCGGCAACTAGGTCCCCTAGGTCGGCGAGGCAACCTATGGGCGCGCGGCGGTGGCTGATCCGGCTCACGCCCTACCTGCTGCTCGCGCCCGGTGTCCTCTGGCTGCTCGTGTTCTACGTGTACCCGAGCATCCAGATGTTCATCAGCTCGTTCTGGAGCGGAACACTCGAGACCGGGTTCACCTTCTCGTTCGATAACTGGCGGACATACGCCGACGCCCTGGATCGGTATGAGCCGCAGTTCGTCCGCTCGCTCGTCTACGGCGGCGCGGCGACGATCATCTGCTTCCTGATCGCCTACCCGCTCGCCTACGCGATCGCGTTCCGTGGCGGGCGCTACAAGAACGTCCTGCTGTTCCTCGTCATCGCCCCGTTCTTCACGAGCTTCCTGCTCCGCACGCAGAGCTGGAAGATCATCCTCGGAGACGACGGGATCCTGTTCGGGCCGCTCAAGGACGCGGGCTTCCTGCCGCCGGAGTTCCGCGTCCTCGCGACGCCGGCCGCGGTCATCGCCGGCATCGCCTACAACTTCCTGCCGTTCATGACGCTGCCGATCTACGTGTCGCTCGAGAAGCTCGACATCCGGCTCGTCGAGGCGGCGCGCGACCTCTACGCCGGGCCGTGGCGACCGGGCGGGATCGTCGCCGGCATCGTCGTCGGCGCGCTCGTCGGGGCGGGCCTGGCGGCCGCGATGAGCTACGACGTGGTCGTCATGGCCGCGATCGGTCTCGTGGTCGGTCTCGTGATCGGGGCGTTCTTCGTGTCCGAGTCGTTCCTCCGGGTCGTCCTCCCGCTCTCCCTGCCGGGGGTCTTCGCCGGGTCGCTGCTGACGTTCATCCCGGCGATGGGCGACTTCGTCAACGCCCAGATTCTCGGGACGTCGGAGACCCGGATGATCGGCAACGTCATCCAGAGCCGGTTCCTCCAGAACAACGACTATCCGACCGCCGCGGCGCTGAGCTTCATCCTGATGGCCGCGATCCTGGCGATGGTCGCGGTCTACGCGAAGATCCTCGGGACTGAAGAACTGACGAGCGCTCGATGAGCGGTTCCGCGAGCGTCGCCCTGTCCGAGCGCCCGTCCGCGGCTGTTCGGGCCGGCCGGTTCCTCCACCGCCACCTGATCTCGGTCTACACGGCCTTCGCGATCCTCTACCTGATGCTGCCGGTCGCGGTCATGGCGCTCTTCAGCTTCAACGACCCGCCCGGCAAGAGCAACGTCATCTGGCACTCGTTCAGCCTCAAGGCCTGGCTCGACCCGTTCGGTGTGCCGCAGCTCTTCGACGTCGTCCAGACGAGCGTCGCGGTGGCGTTCCTCTCGACGATCGTCGCGACCGCGCTCGGGACGCTGATCGCCCTGGCGCTCGTGCGCTACGGGTTCCGCGGCTCGGCGCTGACGAACATGCTGATCTTCCTGCCGATGGCGACGCCGGAGATCGTCCTCGGGGCGTCGCTGCTGACGCTGTTCGTCGCGATCGGCCAGCCGCCGTTCTTCCCGACGAACTTCCTGACGATCCTCATCGCCCACATCATGTTCAACATCAGCTACGTGGTCGTGACCGTCCGGGCCCGGTTGTATGGCTTCGACCGGCACCTCGAGGAGGCCGCGATGGACCTCGGGGCGAACGAGCTGACGACGTTCTGGAAGGTGACCTTCCCGATCATCTTGCCCGGCATCCTCGCCGCGGCCCTGCTCGCGTTCAGCCTGTCGATCGACGACTACGTGATCACGAGCTTCACGGCGGGCCGGACCTCGACATTCCCGATCTTCATCTGGGGCTCGGCGCGCATCGGCGTGCCGGTCCAGGTCAACGTCATCGGCACGGCGTTCTTCCTGATCGCCGTCGGGTTCGTCGCCCTGACGACGATCCTCCAGGGTCGGGCGAACCGGCCGCCCAAGCCGGAGAAGTCGCTCGGCGCCCGGACCGTGGCCGCGCCCGAGCCGACGCTCGCACCCGCACCGGAGGCCTGACATGGTCGATACCGCCCGCGAACCCACGACCTCCGATGCCGATGCGGCGCCCGCTGCGAGCGGGGCGTCATCGCTCCCCGATCGATCCGTCGTGCCGCCGGTCTGGGGCCGGATCACGAACCTCATCGTCGACCGCGGCGAGGCGTCCTGGCTGATCACCACCGACGGCGACCGCTACCTCGACTACTCGGCGGGAATCGGCGTCGCGAACACGGGCCACGCCCATCCTCGTGTCGTGGCGGCGATCCAGGCGCAGGCGGCGAAGATCATCCACGCCCAGCAGAACATCACGTACCACGAGCCGGGTCTCCGGCTGTACGAGCGGCTGTCGCACCTGCTGCCCGGCGACGGTTGGGGCGCGTTCCTCTCGAACAGCGGCGCGGAGGCCGTCGAGGCATCGGTCAAGCTCGCCAGGATCGCGACGGGCCGGCCCGTCGTCCTCGCGTTCCGCTATGGCTACCACGGCCGAACCGGGCAGACGATGGCGCTCACGAGCGCGAAGGATGTCTACCGCGGCCACTTCGAGCCGCTGCCGGGCTCCGTCTATCACACCGCCTACCCGTACTGCTACCGGGCGGCCGGCGGCGCTCACGCCCCGGATGCGAACTGCACGTGCGACTGGGAAGCCCAGCTCGACCTCACGTTCCACCAGTTCGTCTACCCGGAGCACGTCGCGGCGATCATCGTCGAGCCGGTGCTCGGCGAGGGCGGCTACATCGTCCCGCCGCCGAAGTTCCTGCCGCGGCTCCGCGAGATCACCCGCAAGCACGGGATCCTGCTGATCGCCGACGAGGTCCAGACGGGCTTTGGGCGGACCGGCGAGCTGTTCGCGGTCCGGCATTGGGACGTCGAGCCGGACATCCTCGTCATGGCGAAGGGCATCGCGTCCGGCCTCCCCCTGTCGGGGCTCATCGCCCCGCGGGCGCTCATCGACAAGTTCCCGCCCGGGTCGCACGGCGGCACGTACGGCGGCAACGTCGTCGCGTGCGCGGCCGCGAACGCGACGCTCGACGTCATCGAGGACGAGGGGCTCGTGGCGAACGCCCGGGAACGCGGCGCCCAGTTCCTCGCCGGCCTGCGGGCGCTGGCACCGAAGTACCCGTCGATCGGCGACGTGCGCGGCCTCGGGCTGATGCTCGCGCTCGAGTTCGTGAAGCCCGGCGAGGGCGACGGCCGCGTCCCGAACCCGGACGTCACGAAGAAGGTCCAGACCGAGGCGCTCGACCGCAAGCTGATCGTCTTGACGGCCGGCACCTACGTGAACGTCGTGCGGATCATCCCGCCGCTCGTGACGACAGCCGAGGAAGTCGACCTCGCGCTGCGCACCCTCGACGAGAGCCTCGCCGCCGCGGGAGCGTGACGGGCGACATCGAGGTCGTCCCGGCGACGCCCGATCGCTGGTCGGACGTGGTCGCGATCCTCGGCGGCCACGGCGACAAGGGCTGCTGGTGCCAGGCGCCACGCGGAAGGGCCGTCGGCTACGGCACATCGGATCTCAGCTCGCGACGAGAGGCACTCCAGGCCCAGCTCGAGGACGATCCGCCGGCCGGCATGCTCGCCTACGTGGACGGCGAAGTCGCCGGCTGGTGCGGCTTCGGGCCACGGCCGAGCCTGCCGCGCCTCGAGCGATCGCGAACGATCCCGAAAGTCGACGACCTCCCGGTCTGGTCGGTCCTCTGCTTCAACGTCCTGCCGCGATTCCGCCGGCGCGGCGTCGCCGCGGCGCTCCTCGATGGCGTCGTCGACTACGCCCGACGTTCCGGTGCGCCGGGCGTCGAGGCCTACCCGATCGATCCCGAGGGCGGCCGCGTCGACGTCAGCTTCGGCTACGTCGGCGTCACGCCGATGTTCGAGAAGGCGGGCTTCCACCGCGTCGTCGAGACCTTGGCCCACAGCGACCGTCGGCCGCGCATCCTGATGCGCCTCGAGTTCTGAACGGCACGCAGCGGACTCCCGCCCTGGGTCGTAGGATGCCGGGGGTGACGGAGCAAGCTGGATCGATCGCGCGCGAACGCCTAGAAGCGTTCCTCCAAAAGCTCGAGCGCACGAACGTCGACGATCTCATCGTCATCGCGTTGCCGGCACCCGATCGGAGGCAACGTGCGGATCAACTCGCCGCGGCGACGTTGGCGGCATCACGGACCGGCCGCGACGCGCTACTCAACGAGGCGCGGCTACGCGCTCGTGAGTTGCTTGTGGCTGGTTTCGCGCGACGCGCTTACGACCCGACCTGGTTCGGATTGAACTGGGGTCGCTCGCTCGGACGGTCTGCAGACCGGGCCGCATTGCTTGCTGCGGCTGAGGACGCGGCGGCTGCGGCCGTAGTCGAGGACCTCATCGACGTGGCGCTCGTCGACGACCTCGAGAGTCCGTTCATGTCCGTTGCGGGTATGCGCGGTTCGGCGCCCGCGGTGAATCCGATGCTTGCTAGGTCGCGAATTGGTGTCGGCGGCCGGCTGGCATTGCTAGTGGTGATCGCTCTCACGTTCACGTGGGGACTGGCTGGCGAACTCTTGCAGATACTGATCGCGGCCATCAAGTCGCGCGCTGACGGGATCATCGACTTCTGAGTCTGCGAAGGCCGTCTACTGCCTCGGTCGGCCGTCCTGCAGCCGTTCGAGGAAGGTCTCGTGGAGGATGCCGTTGGTCGCGAGGAACGTCCGGCTGTCGATCGCCCGCCGGCCGTCGAAGTCGGTCACCCGTCCGCCCGCCTCCTCGATCAGGACGGTCGGCGCCGCCGCGTCCCACGGGGAGAGGTCGACCTCGACCATCGCCTCCGCCGCGCCCTCCGCGAGCAGCGCGTAGCCCCAGAAGTCGCCGAACCCGCGCTCGCGCCAGACGTCGCCGAGGAGCGCGTGGAAGCCCGGCGCCCGCCCCGATGCCTCGATGTCGTGGCCGGAGCCGTACAACACCTGCGCGTCGCCGAGGGCGGCCACACCGGAGACCCGGATCCGGCGCGGCGCGTAATCGTCCCAGCTCCGCGCCCACGCTCCCCCGCCCCGCCGCGCCCACCAGCGCTCGCGGAGTGCCGGCGCCGAGATCACGGCCGCCTGCAGCTCGCCATCCCGTTCGACCGCCAGGAGCGTCCCGAACAGCGGCACGCCGCGCATGAAGTTGTGGGTCCCGTCGATCGGGTCGATGTACCAGCGCGTCGCCGCGTCGGCGTCGTCCGTCCCGTACTCCTCGCCGACCAGCCCGTGATCCGGGTGGGCCGCCCGCAGCCGATCGCGGATCGCCCGCTCGATCGCGGTGTCGGCCTGGGTCACGAACGTCCGGTCGGGCTTGGTCTTGATCTCTAGGTCGCGCCGGAACGACGCGCGGGCAATCGCGTCGGCCTCGTCGCACGCCTCGTGCGCGAGCGCGAGCCAACCGTCGAGCTCCGCCTCGCTACCGCGTCGGAGGCCGGCCGACCAATCCGGCCCGTAGGCCGCGTCGCCGCTCACGAGCGGAGTCGCTCGCCGGCGGGGTCCCAGAGCGGCTCCCGCGCAACCTCGAACCCGACCCACTCGCCGAACACGTCGACCTCGCCACGGGCGCCGATCGCGACGTCGGGCGGCAGGTAGGCGTAGGCGATCGAGCGCTCGACGGCGAACCCGTAGCCACCCGAGGTGACCCGGCCGGAGATCTCGCCGCCGATCCGGACCGGCTCGTTGCCGAGGCAGACCGAGCGGGGGTCGTCGAGGACAAGGCAGCGCAGCCGCTTCCGCGGGCCGGCCGCCTTCGCAGCAACGAGGGCCTCGCGGCCGATGAAGTCGGCGCCCTTGTCGAGCCTGACCGCGAACCCGAGACCGGCCTCGAACGGTGTCTCGTCGGGCGTGATGTCGCTCGACCAGACCCGGTAGCCCTTCTCGAGCCGAAGGGCGTCGATGGCGCGGTAGCCGCCGGCGACGAGCCCGTGGGGCCTGCCGGCTTCCCAAATCGTGTCCCAGAGCGCCGGCCCGAACTCCGTGTGCGCGTACAGCTCCCAGCCGAGCTCGCCGACGTAGGTCACTCGCAGGGCATAGACCGGGACGAAGCCGACCGTCAGGACCCGGGCGCTGAGGTACGGGAAGCCCTCGTTCGACAGGTCGTCGGAGGTGGTGGCGGCGAGGATGTCACGCGCCCGCGGGCCCCAGAGCCCGAAGCACACCCGACCCGACGTCAGGTCGCTGATGAACACGCTCCCGTCGCGCGTGTCGTGCCGCCTGAGCCAGCCCAGGTCGTGCTGCCCGAACGCGGTCCCGGTGACGAGCATGAATCGGTCGGCGGCGACGCGGGTCACCGTCAGGTCGCACTCGATCCCGCCGCGCCGATTGAGCAGGGAGGTGTAGACGATCGTGCCCGGCGGGCGGTCAATGTCGTTCGCGCAGAGTCCCTGCAGAAACGCGCAGGCGCCCGGCCCCGCGATCTCGATCTTCGCGAACGACGTCTCGTCGAACAGGCCCGCGGCCGTCCGCGTCGCGACGGCCTCCGCGCCGATCGCCGGGCTCCAGTGCTCGCCCGCCCAGCCACGAGGCCGCCACTCCTCGTTGCCTGCGGCCTCGTTCGACGCGAACCAGTTCGGGCGCTCCCAGCCGGACTTCTCGCCGAAGACCGCGCCGAGGTCCTGGAGGCGGGAGTACGTCGGCGAGAGCCGCAGCGGCCGGCCTGCCTCGCGTTCCTCGTTCGGGTAATGGATGTCGTAGTAGGTCGCGTAGACCTCGTTCGTCCGCGCGAGCGTGAACGGCTGGCTGCGGTAGTGGGCCCCGAACCGGCGGATGTCCATCTTCCAGAGGTCGAGCTCGGGCTCGCCCTCGACGATCCACGTCGCCATCTGCCGGCCGATTCCGCCGGCGCCCGCGATCCCGTGGGCGCAGAACCCCGCCGCGACGAAGAACCCGCGGACCTCGGACTCGCCGAGGATGAACTCGTTGTCCGGCGTGAACCCTTCGGGCCCGTTGATCATCCGCGAGACACCCGCGTCGGCGATCGCGGGAACCCGCCGGATCGCGCCGTCCATGATCTCCTCGAAGCGCGGCCAGTCCGGCGCCAGCAGCTTGCCGTTGAAGTCCGGTGGGACGCCGTCGAGCGACCACGGCGCGGGGCTTCGCTCGTAGCCGCCCATGCAGAGCCCGCCGACCTCCTCGCGGAAGTAGACGAGGTTGTCGGGGTCGCGGAGCTGGGGCAGACCGGGATGGACGCCCTCGACGGCCTCCGTGAAGAGGTACTGATGAGCCATCGGGATGATCGGGATCGTCACGCCGGCCAGCCGGCCGATCTCGGGCGCGAACATGCCTCCGGCGTTCACGACGACGTCGGCGGCGATCGTCTCGCGGTCGCCGTTGCGAGTCTCGACCTCGACGCCGGTCACACGCCCGCCCTCGACGCCGATCCCGACGACGCGGGTGTGGGTCCGGATCGTCGCCCCGCGCGTTCGGGCCCCGGCGGCGAGCGCCTGGGCGAGTCCCGACGGGTCGAGCCAGCCGTCGGTGGGGAGCCAGACGGCGCCCAGGACGCCGTCGGTCGACATCAGCGGGAACCGATCGCGGGCCTCCGACGCCGAGATCAGTTCGAGCGGCAGCCCGAACGTCTTCGCCCAGCCGGCCTGGCGCTGGAGCTCCTCGAAGCGGGCCTTCGACGACGCGAGTCGCAGCGACCCCACCTCGTGCCACGACGGATCGACGCCGGTCTCGGCGGCGAGCCGCCGGTACAGGTCGGCCCCGTACATCATCATCTTCGTCAGGGTGACCGAGCTCCGGAGCTGGCCGACGAGGCCTGCGGAGTGGAAGGTCGACCCGGACGTCAGCTCGGCGCGATCGACGAGGACGATGTCGGTCCAGCCGAGCTCGGCGAGGTGATAGGCGATCGACGTCCCGCCGACGCCGCCGCCGATGATCACCGCCCTCGCGTGTTCCACCATCCGCGCAGCCTATCGGCTCAGTGGCACGGTCCGCTGCCCTTGTCCGACACGAGCCCGGACGTCGGGATCCAGTTCCATTCGTAGCCGTCCGGGTGGAGCGTCAGCTCGAGGACGCCCGGCGTCACCGCGACCCGAAGCTCGCTATTCGCGACCGGAGCGTTGAACCCACGCAGGGCTGCGCCGCCGGTCCCCGCGACGAACTCGCGGATCCCCTTCGCCCGATCCTCCTGCCCGTCCGGGTTTTGGGGCTTGAATCGCTCGTAGTCGTGGTCGTGGCCGTTGACGATCACGTCAGCCCCGGCGGCGTAGAGCAGGCGCCAGAACGGATCGGTCCGGGGGTCGTTGCCGTGCTCGTCCCCGGAGCTGAACCGGGGGTGATGCCAGATCGCGAGCGTGCAGGTCGTCTGGTTCGCGGCCAGGTCCGCCGCCAGCCACGTTCCCTCGCGCGAGTTCGCATCACAGCCGCCGATCGCGCCGCAGTTCGAGTCGAGCATGACGATGTGCCACGTCCCGAGATCGAACGAGTACCACGTGTCGCCGTCCTCGTTGAGCGCCGCCGCACCGAAGTAATTCCGGTAGCCCGCCGCGTCCTTGGTCTGGTAGTCGTGGTTGCCGGGAGTCGGCTTCGTCCGGCTCTTGTGCCGGCCCCACGTGGGCTCGTAGCACTGGGCGTAGTTCTCGTCGCTGCCGTCCTCGTAGGCATTGTCGCCGGCGGTGAACACCGTTCCCGCGATCCCGTCGATTAGCTCCGCCGTCGCCTCGTCGCCGTCGAGGCCGCAGCTCGCGATGTCGCCGGCCCCGACGAGCACCGGGTCGCCGGAGGGAGACGGCGTGAGGTTCGGCGGCTCCGCGGAGGGCGTTGTCGCCGCAGCAGACGGAGAGGTCGCGCCGGTCTCGATCGGCGGGCTCGGCGTTGCGCTCTCGACCGCCACCGGGATCGGCGTCGCCGGCGCCCGTCCCGCGAACCCGATCGCGAGTCCGCCGAGCAGAATCAGCGTCGCGACAAACGCGACGATGAGAAGGCCCGCGCTCCGGGCCAGCCCGCGACGGTCATCCATGCGGCAAGCCTAGCCGAGGTTCCGAAGCTCGGACTCAGTCGCCGGCCGCCAGCCTGAGCGACCGCTCGAACTCGGGCGTCGTCGCCCCGCCGAGCAGACGATCGAAGTGCTCGCCGGCGTACGCGACGAAGTCGACGTCGAGCGTGCTGATCCCCTGCTGGAGGACGCCCCACATCGCTTCGCGGAAGTCCGAGATCGTCCGCATCAGCGTCAGGCGGGCCAGGCGATCCGGCCGAACGGCGCCGTCGTAGGCCCGCAGCAGCTCGGCGTCCTCGTCGCCGCTCAGCTCGTGGTTGGTCGAGACGTTGCCGAGATCGAAGAAGGGGTCGCCCATTCCCGCGTACTCCCAGTCGACGATCCGGATCCGCGTCCCGTCGTCGATGAAGTTCGCGTTGAGCAGGTCGTTGTGGCACGGCCGCAGCTCCAGCGGGTTTGACAGGAGCGCGAGCTCGATCCTGCGCGCGATCGAGCGCGCGACCTCGTATTCGGGCGGAATGGGGACGCCTCGCGCGGCCGCAAGGGCCTGGTACGCCTCGACGATCCGGAACGGGACGAAGAGGCCCGGGATCGGCGGCCCATGGTGGATGCGGCGGAGGGAATCCGCGACGCGGACGAGGGTCTCGGTGCGATGAATCGCTTCGTCGCTGACTCGGTCGCCGATGATGAAGACCGTGACGAGGTAGCCCTCGGGTCGGATGAACGCGGTAACCTCCGGCCCGACGCCGACGCCGGCCGCGGCGACCGTCGCGGCGTGCTCGACCTCGCGGCTGATCCCGAGCAGGTGGGTGTCGTTGCCGGCGAGCCGGATGACCCACCGATGGTCGCTGCCGGCGGCCGAGACGAGGAAGTTGCGGTTCGTGATCCCGCCGCTGAGCGGGCGGAGCGTCAACTCGAGCCCAGCCACTTCCGGCACGCGCTGCAATGCGCCGACGAGCTCGTCCCTCAGCTCGCCACGGATCGGATCGCCCACCGCAGGGCCGGTCATGCAGTCTCCGTTACACGCCGAGGCGGCGCGTCAACTCGTCGTCGCCGCGCCGCCTCGCTTGCCTGGCTACGAGGGTCAGCCGATCGTCGCCTCGCCGGTCGCCAGATCGGCCTCGACGTCGGCGACACGTCCGCGCACCGACACTGCGTAATAGATCGCGCCCGTGACAATCAGGACGATCACGAGCGTCTCGAAGACCGGCAGGCTCGGCATGCCCGCGATCTCGTTTCCGAACGGCTTGATGAACGTGTCGATCGTCGGGTTCGTGATCGCTCGACCGGCGCCGCCGAAGTCCCCAAACAACCTTGGATCCTGCCAGATGCCGATGTTGATCAGCATCAGGCCGCCGTACACGAGCGCGAGAATGTTGACCAGCTTGCCCCACTGCCCGAGATTGAACCACGCCGGCTTATGCGGCCAGCCGCGGAAGCGGGCGACGAGGACGCCGATGTTCGTCAGCAGGTAGCTGAGGTAGATCAGGCCCGTGGCGGCGATCGAGATCGAGAAGCCGCCGCCGGGTCCGATGACGAGGATCGGGATCGCCGCGAGGATGCCGACCGCGATGGCCGCGTTGGCCGGCGTCTTGAACCTGCTGTTGACTTGGCCCCAGATCGAGCCAAGAGGCAGGTGCCGGTCACGGCTCATCGAGAACATCATCCGGGTCGCCGCGCCCTGGATTGCGAGCGTGCAGACGAACACCGAGACCAGGATGATGAACAGGTACACCTCACCGACCGTGATCCCACCCACGATCTCTTGCTTTAGCGTCGCCGTGATCGTGTCCGCGATCGGGAAGGCCTGGCCCATCGCTGTCGGGATGTCGGGGATCGCGAGGATCACCGCCAGCAAGAAGATCGTTCCGATGATGCCGGAGATCGCTACCGACCAGAGGACGCCGCGCGGTGCCTGGCGGCCCGGGTCAACCGTCTCCTCGCCGAACGTGCCGGCAGTATCGAAGCCGTAGACGACGAACAGGGCCATGAACATTCCGAGCGCGAACGCCGGCACGTAGTTGCCGCCGGTCGCTTGCTCCGTTCCCGCGGTGTCAAACAGGACGGCCGCTGACTGGTGGTTCTCGAAGATCAGCAGGATCAGCGCGAACACGAACATCCCGAGGATCTCGGTGCCGACGCCGATGTTGTTCAGGATCGAGAGCAGTCGTACGCCGTACGCGTTGATCAGCGTCGTGACGACAAGCGTTACGAGCGAGATGAACGTGAACATGGTCGTCAGACCGGTCGGGTCCGGCGTCTCGAGGAAGGGCGTTTCGCCGACCGGGCCATGGATGCCGTCGACGACGTAGGCGACGATGACCGCGACCGCCGTGACGGTGACGACCTGAGCCCAGAAGTAGAACCAGCCCGTGAACCAGCCCAACGTCCTGTTCGACAAGCGCTTCGACCATTGGTAGATCGAGCCCGCGACCGGAAAGTGGCTCGCCAGTTCCGCGAACACGAGGGCGACGATGAACTGGCCGATGATCACGATCGGCCACGACCAGAAGAATGCCGGTCCGGCCTGGCTGAGGCCAACTCCGAAGTTCCCGTACGTCCCCGTCGAGACGCTGATGAAGCTGAATGCGATCGCGAAGTTCGAAAGGAACCCGAGCGTCCGCCTCAACTCCGGTTTGATCCCCAGCGACCGCAGCTGCGCATCATCGCGCTCCGTCTGCTCCTGGACCGATCCCGTCACGATCTCCTCCTCCTACCTCCGCGCCGGGCGGCGCGAGACTGACCTCTGGAGAATGGACGCGAGGACACGAAGCTGGGCGCCTCCCTCAGAGGCCCGGCTTGGCGGCGAGAATAGTTGTCGGTATCGGCCGAGTCAACGAGCGTTTTAAGGGCCGTGCCAACCCCGGAGGGAGAGACGATGACATCGACCGCAGAGTCAACTCGGCGCGAGGCATACGTTCGGCGGATGACCGATTCGACGAACGGCGCCTTCGACGTCGCGACCGCGTATCTCGGCCTGCGGTTGGGGCTCTACCGCTCGCTCGCCGACGACGGGCCCGCGACGCCGGCGGAGCTCGCCGGGCGGACGGGGTTGAACGAGCGACTCGTCCGCGAGTGGCTCGAGCAGCAGGCGGCGACGGAGGTGCTCGAGGCCACCCGAGACGGCCCCACGTGGCGGTTCGCGCTCCCCGACGAACACGCCGCGGTGCTCCTCGACCCGGAGGCGCTCGATGGGATGGGTGGGACGATCCTGGCCCAGGTCGCGAGCGTGGCGATCGCGCCGCGCCTGCTCGAGGTGTTCCGGACCGGCGACGGCATCCCCTTCGCCGGGTACGACACGGACATGATCGAGGGCCAGGGCGCGTCGACGCGACCGGTCTACGCGACCGAGCTGGCGACCTGGTTCGCGGCGATCCCGGACATCTCGGCGCGGCTGGCGTCCGAGGCCGGCCGGGTCCTCGACATCGGCTGCGGGATGGGGTGGTCGAGCGTGACGATGGCCCGGATCTTCCCGAACGCACGGGTCGACGGCGTCGACCTGGACACGGCCTCGATCGAGGCGGCTCGCGCGAACGCCGAAGGCGAGGGCGTCGCCGATCGGGTGACGTTCGAGGTCCGTGACGCCTCGACCCTCGCTGGCGCCGGCTACGACGTCGCGTTGATGTTCGAGATGCTCCACGACCTCTCCCATCCGGTCGAGGCGCTGCAGTCGGCTCGCGCCGCGTTAGCGCCGGGCGGCGCCGTGCTCGTAGCGGACGAGATCACGAGCGACGAATTCAGCGGGCCGGCGGACGAGGCGGACCGCCGCCACTACGGCTGGAGCGTGCTCCACTGCCTGCCGGCGAGCATGACCGACCGGGACTCCGCAGCGACCGGGACCGTCATCCGGCCGGCGACCGTGCGCGCCTACGCCGAGCGAGCCGGCTTCTCCTGGGTCGAGATCCTGCCGGTCGAGAGCGCCGCGTTCCGGCTGTACCTGCTCCGGCCCTGACCTTGAGCTAGGAGCTGGCGGCGCCGGCGCCCTTGAGCGCGTCCGGCAGCGGAAGCTGGGTCCGGACCGGGTGGATGTAGCCGTCGACCATGTCCCGCGACCCGTTCACGCCGAGCTCCGTGAACAGGAACGCGATCTTGCGCGACTGGGCCGCGAGGATCTCGTCCTTCGTCGAGAGGTCCCAGAGCTCGCGCTTGAACGGCCCGATCGCCTTCTTCCGCGTCGAGTAGATGAACTGCTGGTCGGTCTGGCCGTCCTTCCGCTCGTCGGCGGCGTTCTCGACGACCCACTTCTCGATCGCCCGGTGGAGCTCGGCGGGGAACGCCGGGTGCTCGAACAGCGCGTTCTGGAAGCCGGTCGCGAGATGGATCTCGGCGGTCTCGACGGCCGGGAAGCGATGGAACAGCTCGTCCGGAAGCGTCGACGCGCCGTGCTGGACCGCGCCCGCCAGCCCGTTCCGCCGGGCCAGCTCGCCGAGCCCGCGCAGCACCTCGAAGTCCAGCTTGACCTCGGCGACGCCGCCGTCGGGCAGCGGCACGCCGCCGTGCGACGTCCCGGTCTGGACGCTGACCTTGCTGATCCCGACGGCGCCCGGCGCCCGCGCGTCGAGCTCGCGCCGGTACCCGTCGAGGTACGCAGTCAGCTCCGCCTCGTTCGAGTTCTCCTTGCCGACCTCGCCGATCTCGCCACCGACGCTGATCGTCGCGCCGTCGGTCTCGAGCGATCGGATGAGGGCGGTGAGCTCCGCGGCCCGGACGTAGTTCTCGTGTTGCTCCGCCTCCACGCTCGGCTTCGAGAGGTCGACGAGCGTCGAGCTGTCGATGTCGATGTTCCGGTAGCCCGCGTCGATCGCGAGCCGGCAGGCCCGCCGGATCTCCTCGGTCATCGCCTCGGGGTCGGAGGCGTATTTCTTCGCGTTGAACTGGTAGTGGTCGCCCTGGATGAAGACGGCGCCCTTCCAGCCCGCCGCGATCGCCCCCGCCAGGACCGCCGTCGAGTAGTCGATCGGTCGCTGGAAGGTGTACGTCTGCTCGCTCCGGGCGAGCTCGAGGATCACCGCCCCGACGTCCGCGGAATGGGCCGTCTCGAACACCGTCCGCGCCATGTCGAACGTCTGGGCCCGGATGTTGATCGCCGGGACGGTGAAGCCACTAACCTCGCCGCGGGCACGGGCCATGTAGAGCTCGTGGATGCTCGCCGACATCGCCCCGAGCTCCGCGGCCGCCGCGTGGATCATCCAGCGAGCGGCGTCGACGACGGGGCCCTCGGGGGCGAACGTCGCCGTCCAGGCCAGGTCGCGAATCGTGTCGCCACGGAACGCCGCAGGGTCGTCGACAACGAGGCGTTCACCGTCGAGATGGGCGGCGGCGCCGAGCCGCGCGATGAGGTCAGGAAGGGTCTCGGCGACGTGCGGCATCGATTGATCTCTCCTGTCCGGGCGGTGGCTCGTCATGGTAGCCCGTGCTCAGGTGAGTGCGTATCTCGCCTTCCAGCTCGGCGGGATTTCGAGCTTCAAAGCGTACAGGTATCGGATGAGCTGACCCTGGTGAGCGGCCTCATGCTCGAGCAGGTCGAGGACGAGGCCCTGCGCGACATCGGTCGCCGAATCGAGGACGCCGAGTGCCTCGCGCACGTCGGCCTCCGACCTGGTCAGGGCCGCGCGGACCTTCGATGGGCTGGCCGGGTCGTCGAGGCTGCACGCGAATCCCGACCACTTGCCGGCTTTGATCGCTCGGCTGTAGCTCTCCCGCGCGCCGACGACACACCAAAGCTGGCCACCGATCGTGTTCGAGGGCACGTCGCCGAGGCGCGACCCCAGGTTCTCCGGACTGATCGAATCCACGAGGTCGCGGTAGAGGCCGAAGGATCGCTCGAACCGCCCTCGGACGGCTGTTTGGATCGACACGCCCGCCCCAGCCGTCAGAACGTCGGCTTGGTCACCATCAGGATCACGATCAGGATGACCATGATCCCGCTGAACATCCCGCCGCGCTGGACCTGCTTGATCAAGGCGAGCAGCTCCGGAGGCGGTCCCGAGGCTCCCGGAGGGGGCGGTGTCGAGGTCATCTCGATGACCTTCTTGACCCTCGGCGTGCCGATGAAGATGTTGAAGCCGAGAACGATCAGGTACAGGACGATCCCGATGAGCAGCCAGGGCGTCGCCAGCAGGTTGATCCCGGTCACCCAGATCAACGCGACGCCTGTGATGCCCTGGAAGATCGCCAGCGGCACGACCCGCTGCTCGACGATCGTCTCGGTCACGCGGGTCGCGAAGTTGGCGTGCTGGGGCTCCTTCCCGCCCATCGCCCCGATGATCGGGAAGGCGTACGTCGGCCCGAACGCGATGATCGCGCCCATGACGTGCAGGAACAGGAAGATGGCGAGCCAGATGTTCATTCAACCCTCACTCGACTGGCCCCGGTGGATCGTCCCCGCAGGGACTCTACGCCACCGTCCGGGTCCGGCGTGAGACGAAATCGACGAGCACGTACTCGCCCAACCGTTCTGGCGTCGCGTAGAACGCGCGGCCGCGATTCATCCGGGTGATGAGCGCCACGAACTCGGCGAGCGCACGTGATCGCTCGAGCATGAAGGTGTTGATCGTGATGCCATCTCGGGTGCAGCGCTGGACCTCGCGGAGCGTCTCCTGGATCGTCCGGCGGGTCGGCGGGTAGCTGAACTCGACCTGGCCGTTCTCGAAATGGGCGGTCGGTTCGCCGTCGGTGATCACCACGATCTGGCGCTCGCCGCCATGGTGTCGGGCGAGGATCCGGCGGGCGAGCATCAGGCCGTGCTGGAGGTTCGTGCCGTACTCGTAGCCATGCCAGGTCAGCTCGGCGAGGGCCTCCGGGCGGAGCTCCCGAGCGTAGTAGGCAAAGCCGATGACGGCGAGATCGTCGTGCGGGAACTGCGTCCGGATCAGCGTGTCGAGGGCGACGGCCACCTTCTTCGCCGCGAGGAAGCAACCGCGGAGCAGCATCGAGCGGCTCATGTCGACGAGCAGCACGGTCGACGTTCGGGTCAGGAGCTCCGTGCGGAACACCTCGAAGTCGGCGGCCGCGAGGCCCACGCCTGACGCCCCGCGGATCGCCGGCGCGTTCTCCGGCCGGCGCAGGGCGTTCTCGATCGTGCCCCGGATGTCGAGGTGGAACGGGTCGCCGAACTCGTACGGCTTCGTCGTCTCCTCGCGCTCCCCTCCCCGACCGGCGCGGTCGATCCGGTGCCCGCCGAACGCGTCACGCGACAGCCGTGCGAAGAGGTCGTCGAGCACCTTCTGCCCGATCCGACGACTACCACGCGGGGTCAGCTCCAGCCGTTCGCCGCGGCGGGTGAGATAGCCGGCCTTCTCGAGCTGGCGCGACAGCTCGTCGAGCGCGTCGAGGTCGCGAACGGCGTCGTCGCCGACGAGCTCGCGTACCTGGTCACGGTCGAGGCCTGCGAGGTCACCCGGGCTGTCGATGTCGGCCAGCGCATCCTCCAGCGCGTCGATCTCCTGGAGCCGGCCGATCTGCTCGAGCGCCGGCTCGAGCCCCAGCCCCTCCTCCCCGGAGAACTCGTAGCCCTCGCCGAGGCCGTCAGGCATCAGCTGGTCCATATTCGAGGCGAGCCGGGCGAGGTCCCAGCGGAGCCGGTCGTCGCGGAGGAGCGCGTCCATCATCGATTGCAGCTCGGCGCGCTGCTGGGGCGTCATCGAGCGGAGCAACGACTGCATCGCCGCCATCCGCTCGGTCAGCTGCTCGACGATGTCGTCGAGCGTCCGCGCGCCGGGGAAGAACTGGCCGTGTTTCGAGAGGAAGTCGTCGACGTGGTCCTGGCTCGGCTCGCGGCCCTCCAGCCGCTCCTCGAGCAGCGAGTTCAGGTCGCGGACCATCTCGCGGTTCGCCTGGAGCTCCTCCGGCGTCGTGCCCTGGATCGCCTGCGATAGGCCGTCGACGAAGCGGTCGAGCGTCTGCCGGCGCAGCCGATCCGTCAGCGCCTGGAACCGGTCGCGCGCGTCCGGCTCCATGAAGTCGTACTCCTCGAGCGCCCGGATCCGCCCGCCGATGTCGCGCGGAAGCGCCTCGAGCTGGTCCATCCGGCGCGCGGCCGCGTCGCGCAGCATCGCCCGCAGCTTCGGGTCGACAGCGGAGCCGTCCGGTGGTTCGGCGGCCTCGTCGAGGCGACGCTCGATCCCGGCCCGTTCGTCGTCGACGATGTCGTCGAGCTCCTGCCGGACGTCGGCCAGGACGTCGCGGAGCTGGTAGCGCTCCTGCAGCTCGTCGCGCCGCCGCCGCAGCCGTTCCCGGAGATCGTCGAGGCCGGCGAGATCCCGACGAGTCGGATCGCGGCCGCGCCAGCCACGTTCCATCAGCCGGCGGAGTGCCTCGCCGAGATCGCCCTCGGCCATGACGTCGTCCGCGAGGGCGTCCATGATCTCGTCGGCATCGAGGGCCGGGATCGACTGGGTGCCGTCCCAGCGGGCGTAGCGGGCGGCCCGCGCGAGGAGCGCGTCGCGACCCGCAATCGACGTCTGGTTCGCGTCGAGGTCGCGCGGGTCCGGGCTGTAGAACGTCATCGACCCGGGCTCGATCTCACCGCCGGTAGACGGTCGCGGCGCCGGATCGGTCCTTGTTGATCCGGCGCGACAGGTGCAAGCCCTCGAGCAGGAACTCGACCGCCGATGCGACGACGGCGGGCTCCTCCGCCCCGTCGGTGACGTCGAAGGTCCCGAGGTTGCGGACCGCGTCGCGGAGACCCGGGATCTCGCGCATCCAGACGACGTACTCGCGCGACGCGACGCCCTCGCCGGTCTCGACGACGAGGCCGTCCTCGAACGCGAGGACCACGTCGTCGAGATCGTCGATGGACACGCGCCGACCGAACGTCGCATAGAGCGCCTTCGTGATCAGCCGCTCGACGACGCGCTCCTCCGGCGCCTCGTCACCGACGGATTCGAGCTCGATCTTGCCGACGGTCGAGGCGATCACGGCCCCGAGGTCCGACACGCGCGGCGCGCCGACCGACTCCCCGAGACGGATCGCGCGCCGGAGCGCCGCCGCCTCGAGGACCTCCGAGTTCGCGACCGTCACCCGGACGCTGACCCCGGATCGCTGGCTGATCTCCGGGGAGCGCCTCGCGAGATGGGTCAGCTCGGCGAGCAGCTCGTCCATGAACGACGGCACGACCACCGCCGGCTCGTCGTCGCGGCGCTCGAACCGCTGCTTCTCCTGCTGGACGATCTCCAGCTCGTGCTCGAGGGTCCGGGGGTAATGCGTCCGGACCTGCGTCCCGAGCCGGTCCTTGAGCGGCGTGATGATCCGGCCGCGGCTCGTGTAGTCCTCCGGGTTGGCGGACGCGACGACGAACAGGTCGAGCGGCAGGCGGACCTGGAAGCCGCGGATCTGGACGTCTCGCTCCTCGAGGATGTTGAGCAGCCCGACCTGGATCCGCTCGGCGAGGTCCGGGAGCTCGTTGATCGAGAAGATCCCGCGGTTTGCCCGGGGGATGAGGCCGTAGTGGAGCGTCAGCTCGTCGCTCAGGTAGCGGCCCTCGGCGACGCGGATCGGGTCCACCTCGCCGATCAGGTCGGCGATCGTGATGTCCGGCGTGGCGAGCTTCTCCGCGTAGCGGCGGTCGCGGGGCAGCCAGTCGATCGGTGTCGCGTCGCCGTGCTCGTCGACGATCGCCCGGCCGGTGGGGCTGATCGGAGCGGACGGGTCGTCGTTCAGCTCGCCGCCGCGGACGACCGGCAGCCACTCGTCGAGCAGATCGACCAGCAGGCGCGCCATCCGCGTCTTCGCCTGGCCGCGCTCACCGAGGAAGACGAGATCCTGGCCGGCGATGATCGCGTTCTCGATGGCCGGGAGGACGGTCTCCTCGAAGCCGACGATCCCGGTCATGATCGCGCGGCCCGATGCGAGCCGATCGAGCAGGTTCGAGCGGAGCTCTTCCTTGACCGTCCGGCTGGTCCAGCCGGAATCGCGCAGCGCTCCGAGGGTCGTCGGCAGCGTGGCGTGGTCTGAAGGCAGTCGGGTCACGGGCGGCGAGCGTACGACCGGCCTCGTCTCATCGTCAATCGCCCCGGACTGCACCTCGGTCCGGGCGCGGTCGCCGGAGGCGGATCTGGCAGTCTCCGATCCTGGACGTCCGACCCTTGCCCGGCGCCTCCGCGAGGAGGTCGACAGTCGCCGTTGGTCCGCTGTCCTCTCCCGGCATCGCGAGCCGGACGGCCTGGGGGCCGACGACGACGCGCACGGCCCGCCGGCCGTCGGGCTCGACGCTGGTCGCGAGCAGCGACCGGATCCGGCCCGCCGCTACGGGCGGCGATTCCACCAGGATCTCCAGCGTGGCCAGCCGGACCCGGCTCCCGATCGGATGCTCTTCCACGGCGCGGGCCGTCCGCTCGTCGGGCGTCCACTCGGCACCGGTCAGGTCGTGCTCGATCACGAACGGCAGCGCCGGGCCGAGGTCCGGCGGGTAGGCCAGTCGCCAGCGAACGACGCGGCCGTCCGGTCGGCGACGCTCCCCGTCGATCGGTCCGATGAACCGGCCCTCGCCCGGCGCCCAGCGCAGGTGACCGTCGAGATCCTCAACGGCGATCGCCCAGGTGACGAGGCCGCCTCCGCGGTCCAGGGAGCTCAGGACCGGCCGGCCGAGCCAGCTCTCGGCGGCGAGGTCGCGGTCGAAGACCCCGACGAGCTCGAGGTAGGTATCGCCGAGCCAGATGAGGCGGTTGAACGTCCCGAGCGCCTCGTGCCGTCCGCCGCCACTCGCCCGAAGCCCGAGCTCCGCCTCGAGCTGATCCGCGGTCGCGTCGGGATCGTCGACCGCCAGCACGACGTGGTCGATGCCGAGGAGCACGGCCTCAATTGGCCCGCTGGCGGAGATGCGGCCAATGTCGGATGGCGTCCGCGACCGCCGCCGCGTCGGTCGTCGGCGTCGCGGCAAGCCCGTCCAGGAACGTGGCCCGCTCGCCGATGTCCCCCTCGAGGTCGCCCGCTTTCCGGCCGAGCGCCTCAGCGAGCTCTGGCAGGACACCCCACGCGAAATGCTCGAGTCGGTCGTCCGCCTCGACTCGTGCCGCGAGGACGGCCGGGCCCTGCGGTCGGATGTGACCGGCGCCGTCCCGGAGCGGTGGCCGAAGGAGATGCGCCGACGAGACCCGACCGTCCGCGTCGAGGATCACGATGGCGCCCGTCGCCGGGCGGAGCGGGACCGGCTGGCGCAAGACGTCCTCGATCGTGGCACCGGGACCATCCGTCACGAGCGCGGGGTCGCTCGCCAGCCCGCGCACGACTTCCGCCACTGGCGTCGTCGCGGGCGACGCGACGTGGACCGGGACGCGACCCTCGCCGAGGAGCCAGAGCAGGGCGGCCAGCTCGGCATCGAGACGGCGCCCGCGGATGAGGTCGACGATCGTGGTCACCCAACGAGAGTAGCCGCCGGCCCGCGTTCGTTGAGCGTCGCGGCCGAATCCTGACATTCGGTGGCGTCGCCCTTCGATAGCATCAACCCATGGCGCATGACGAGGTCGAAGTCCTGCCGCTGACCGCGGATCGTTGGTCGGACCTCGCCGCGCTCTTCCAGGAGGGCGGCGACCCGAAGTGGTGCTGGTGCCAGTACTTCCGCGTCCGCGGCCTCGACTGGACGAACTCATCGGCTGACGCCAATCGCGAACGCCTGCTCGACCTGGCGAACGCCGGTCCCCCGCCCGGACTCGTCGCGTATCGGGACGGAAAGGCGGTCGGCTGGGTCAGCCTCGGGCCTCGGCCGTCCTTCGATCGGTTGACGTATGCCAAGCTCCTCGCCCCAGTCGACGACCAGCCCGTCTGGTCGATCGTCTGCTTCGTCGTCTCGCGAACCGCCCGCCGGAGCGGAGTCGCCGCCGCGCTCCTCGAGGCCGCCGTCGACTTTGCCCGCAAGGCCGGCGCGGAGCGGCTCGAGGCCTATCCCGTCGACACCGGCGGGGAGCGCGTCGCCCCGGCCAACGCCTACCACGGGACGCTGTCGATGTTCGAGACGGCCGGCTTCGAGGTCGTCGCCACGCGCCAGTTCAATCGCTCGAGCCCGGTCCGCCCGATCGTCCGCCTCGAGCTGTGACCGACCTGACGTTCGCCCCGCTGACCCCCGACCGGCTCGGCGACCTGGCGACGGTCTTCGACCAGCCAGGCGACCCGAAGTGGTGTTGGTGCGCGTCGTTTCGGATCCGCCAGAACGTCAAGAGCCGCCCGCCCGCCGAGAACCGTGCGGTCCTGGCGGCAGCGGCGCGCCGGCGTCCACCCGGGCTCGTCGCCTACGCCGACGGCCGGCCGGTCGGCTGGGTGAGCGTCGGGCCGCGCGAGGCCTACGTGAAACTGGCGAGTCTCAAGGTCTTCGCCCCGATCGACGACCGTCCGGTCTGGTCGATCGTCTGCTTCGTCGTCGCTCGCTCGGATCGCGGGCAGGGCATCGCCCGGAACCTCCTCGCGGCGGCGATCGAGTTCGCACGGGCCGAGGGCGCGACGACTCTCGAGGCCTACCCAGCGGACCCAGGCGGCAAGCGGATCCATATCGCCGACGCCTACAAGGGCACGCTCCCGATGTTCGAGCGAGCCGGATTCGAGGTCGTCGCACGACGCCGCTGGAGCGCGACGACCGTCGAACGCCTCACCGTCCGCCTCGAGCTCTGACGCGCTCCGTCAGCTGCCCAAGCGCCGGTAGACGGCCCCGACGAGCACCCAGACGACGGCGTAGAGCGCAGCCGCGACGAAGGTCAGAACGGCAAGGACGAGGGCGGCTGCCGCAAGCGCATTCGTTCCTGGGCCGATCAGGACCGCGACGAAGATCACCAAGCCGGGGAGCCAGAGGCTCTTCAGCAGCAGAGCCGGCACGGCCGACGACGCCCGCCGCCGCGGACGCGCCGGCCAGGATCCCAGTGGGTCCACCGTCGGGATCTCCGCTCGCAGCCCTGGCCGTCGCAGCGAGTCGTACCGCGCCCGCTTCGATGGGTCCATGAGCCACTCGCGGGCGATGTTCAGCCGCGCGGTCCGGACCGTCGCGGCGCGCTCCTCGCCGCTGCTCGCGCGGTCGGGATGGACCGATCGGACGCCGTCGCGCCACGCCCGTTCAATGACATGAAGGTCGGCGTCGGGCGGGACACCGAGCTCCGCGTAGAGGTCGAACTGCGGCATCGGATCGACGGGCGGCAGGGCACGACTCCCGTGGTTGAATCGACCGAAGGATAGTCCGCGGACCGCGGAGCACCCGCCGCTCGTACGTCATGTGTCGCGCACCCGACATCGTCGTCTGACAGGGTTGACGGACGCGAGCCCCGCCGCGTAGACTCGCCGCCGGCGCGCAGATCGCCCGCCATGTCTAGCTCAACGGAGGCGGCTCCGAATGATGAAGATCTTCCGGACCCCGCGCATCGCGCCACTCAGTGGCGACGTGAACGGGAGATTTGCGCCCATCTCGAGCTAGCCTGAGGCGGCAAGACCGCCAGACGCAAGCCACGAGCCGTGGGCCAGATCGGGCCCTCGGCTTTTTTGATGCCTTTCCCTGACCGGCAGCGCATCAGAGCCGCGAGGCCCACCCGACGACCAATCGTTGCGGGCCCGCGGCTCTTCTGATTCCGGGTCCATCCCCCGCCCAGCCAGGCAGCAACCGTCCAGGAGCGCGACAGACGTGACCGCCACCCTGATCCGACAACCGAATATCGCGAGACCGATCGACTCCGTCGACGCGCTCGCCGACCATGCGGCCGTTCCCGCGCTCGTCATCGACAGCGTCACGAAGCGGTTCACCGTCGGTCGGAAGCGCAAGCCCGTGACGGCGATCTCGAAGGTGACACTACGCCTCGAACGCGGTGGCATCCACGGGATCCTCGGTGCCAACGGGTCCGGCAAGTCGACCCTCATCCGACTGGTCAGCGGCCTTCTCACGCTCGACGAGGGTCGGGTCGAAGTCTTCGGCCACGACATCGTCCGCGAGGAGATGGCCGTCAAGCGACTGATCAATCGGGTCAGCGTCGACGCGGCGTTCTTCAAGAAGCTCAGCCCGATGGAAAACCTCCTGTTCGCGGCCCGTCTCTACGGGAAGGACGCGGGAGACGCCCGTCGGGAAGCGATCGAGATCCTCGGTCGCCTGGGCATCGGCGAGAAGCGCGTCGGCCGGCCGATCGAGCAGATGAGTCGAGGCATGCAGCAGAAGGTCGCGATCGCGCGAGCCCTGCTGACAAGCCCCTCGCTCCTGTTGCTCGACGAGCCGACCACCGGCCTCGACCCACGCTCGAAGCTCGACGTCCAGACGTTCATCGAGGAGCTCCGGGAGACGCATGACGCGTCGATCGTGCTCACGACCCACGACCTGGCGGAGGCCGAGCGGCTCTGCAACCGAATCACCGTTCTCGACGGCGGCCGCGTCGTCGCCGAGGACACCCCGGATGGCCTCATCGCCGACGAGGCCGAACGAACCGGAACGACCGCAACGCTCCACGACGTGTTCATGACCTACACCGGTCGATCGCTCGACGAGGACGTCGAGGACGAGACCGACGACGAATCCGAATGAAAGGAGGTGAGAACGCAATGAACAACCGACCGTTGTACCCGCTGGCCCTGTACCTGGCGAACGACGCCCGCGATCGCGAGATCCGCGACGCGGCCCGAGCCCGCCGGGCCCCGAACCAGCCACATCGATCCGTCCGACAGGCCGTCGGGCAGTCCCTCGTCCGCGTTGGCGAGCGATTGGCCGGCGAGCGCTATCCGGAGCTGGCCCGACTCCGCTGAGGAGCGGGCCGGCTCCCCTCGCAGGAGAACCACCATGTTCGGCGTCGCCCATGAGCTGAAGGCTTCGTACGCCTTCGTCGAGCGCAACTTCTTTCTCACACGCCGCTACTGGGGCTGGGAAATTGCCTTCCTGGTCTATTCGGTCGCGGGCGCGCTCTCGATCTCGCTCATCGGTGCTGACCAGGGCAGCCCTCGGCTGATCCTGCTGCTGATGGTGGGCGCGATCTTCTGGAACTACCTCTCGGTCGTCTTCTCGTGGATCGCCGAGACGATCGCCGTGGAGCGCTGGGAGGGCACCCTGGAGTACACGATGATGGCGCCGATCCGGCGCTCGTCGCAGCTCCTGGGATCGGTCGTCTACGCGATGGTCTACGGCCTGGTCCACACGGCCGTGATCCTCGTCGTCCTCGTCCTGTTCTTCCCGCAGCTGGACTTCAGCGGTGCGAACCCGCTGACCGTTGGCCTGTTCATGGTCCTCGGCTCGTTCAGCTTCGTCGGGATCGGGATGATCGCCGCGATCCTGCCGTTGCTCTACGTGGAGCGCGGCGCGCAGATGACGTTCGTTCTGCAGTCCTGCCTGCTGCTCGTGTCGGGCGTCTATTACTCGATCGACGTCCTGCCCGGCTGGATGCAGGTGCTCTCGCGCCTGTCGCCAGCGACGTACGTCCTCGACGGCGTGCGCAAGGGCCTGATCGACGGCTCGTCGATCGGTTCGCTGCTGAACGACGTCTGGCCACTCGTGGTCATGGGCGCCGTGCTGATTCCGTTCGGGCTGTGGGCCTTCGGCCGCGCCGAGGCCTACGCGAAGCGAACGGGCAAGCTGAAGCGGGTGGGCTGACATGGACGCCGCGCTCGTCTCCTTCGGCTGGCACGACGGCCTTCGCGAACCCTTCGCGGCGCATGCCGCGACGGGCCTGCAGCCGGCGCGCGTCGTCGCGGAGGACCGCGGCTCGTACGTGGTCCAGACGTCCGGCGGCGAGCGCCGTGCGAGCGTCACCGGCCGGTTCCGCTTCGAGGCCGGCAATGACCCGGCGGCCTATCCGGCCGTCGGCGACTGGGTCGCGGTCGAGGCTCGGGAGGAGGGCGCATCGGTCCACGCCCTCCTGCCGCGCCGCACGAGCGTCCTCCGCCACGCGCCGGGCAACCGGTCCGTCGCGCAGGTCGTGGCCGCCAACGTCGACATCGTCTTCGTCGTGGCCTCGCTCAACCAGGACCTCAACATGCGGCGGCTCGAGCGCTACGTGTCGTTCGCCTGGGAGAGCGGCGCAGAGCCGGTCGTCGTCCTGTCGAAGGCCGACCTCTGCGACGATCTCGAGGGCGCGATCGCGGCGGTCGAGTCCGTCGCGATCGGGGTCTCGATCCTCACGGTCAGCGCCGTGGACGGCCGGGGCCTGGACGAGGTCCGGGCGAGGATCGTCCCGGGGTCGACCGTCGCCTTCGTCGGGTCGTCCGGCGTCGGCAAGTCGACGCTCGTGAACGTCCTTGCGGGGGACGAACTGGCGGCCGTCGCCGAAATCCGCGAGGACGACGCCCGCGGTCGCCACACGACGTCACGGCGGCAGCTCCACCGCATGCCGGACGGCGGGCTCATTCTCGACACGCCGGGGATGCGCGAGCTCGGGCTGTGGAACCCCGACGCCGGCATGGAACGGTCCTTCGCCGACATCGACGCCCTCGCCGCGACGTGCCGGTTCTCGGACTGCGGCCACATCGGCGAGCCCGGCTGCGCCGTCGCGTCCGCGATCGCCGACGGCGACCTCGACAGCAGCCGGTTCGAGAGCTGGAAGAAGCTCGAGCGCGAGGCTCGACATCTCGAGCGTCGCGTCGACGCCCTCGGCCGCGCCGAGGAGCGCCGGAAATGGAAGGTCATCAGCAAGTCCGTCGGCAGGCACATGGAAATGAAGTACGGGAGGGCCGACCGATGACGTCGGACACACGCACGGACGTCCGGGTCCCGAATACCGCCTCGATCGAGGATCTTCGGTTCCGGCCGGTCAACCTCGACTGGGACCTCGAGCCGCTCGTCGACCTCATGTCGACGGCGAACCTGGTCGACAGGATCGAGTGGCTCCCGACGGTCGACAGCCTTCGGAACGAGCTCGTCCACCGCTCGAACTTCGACCTCGTCCGGGACACGCTCGTCGCGGAGGCCGCGGACGGCGAGCTGGTCGGCGCGATCGAAACGAGCATCGGTGTTCGCGATGGGATCGCGCTCCACTCGATGGAGACGTGGGTCCGGCCGACCCACCGCCAGGACGGCCTTCCTCGAGCGCTCCTGCTCTGGGCGGAGGATCGCGCCCGCGAGGCCGCCGCCGAGTGGCCGCTCGACCAGCCGCACGAGCTCGGAACCTGGGTCGACGACAACGAGTCGGGCGCGATCGCCCTGCTCGAGGCCGAAGGCTATCGGCAGGTCCGATTCGGATTCATGATGGTCCGGAGCCTCGCCGACCCGATCCCGGATCGACCGCTGCCCGACGGCCTCGAGGTCCGACCGGTCGTCGAATCCGACCATCGTCGGATCTGGGACGCCGACTCGGAGGCGTTCCGCGATCACTACGCGCCGCTCGAGCGCACCGAGGAGGACTATCTGGGCTGGTTCTCGACACCGAGCCTCGACACGTCGTTGTGGCGCGTCGCGTGGGCCGGTGACGAGATCGCCGGCTCCGTGTGGAACTTCATCTGGCCCGAGGAGAACGAGCGGCTCGGGGTCAAGCGCGGCTGGCTCGAGCACATCTCGGTGCGGCGGGCCTGGCGCCGCCGCGGGCTGGCGTCTGCGCTGATCGTCGACTCGATGCGGATGCTCCGGGACCTGGGGCTGACCGAGGCGGCGCTCGGCGTCGACGCGGAGAACCTCTCCGGCGCGCTCCACCTCTACGAGTCGCTCGGCTTCCGACGGCACCGGACGGGAATCTCGTACCGGAAGGGGATCTGAGGCGCCGGCCGACCGGCGGGCGCGCTCGGGACCATCGAGCCAGGGCGTCCGTCGGTCGGCCGGATCATCATCGCGGCATGCCCAACCGGCCTGTCTCCGCGCGCCGCGCATTCGCCTTGCTCGCCGTTGCCGTCGTGCTCGTCGGGGGCTCCGTCGGCTCGGTCGCGGCTCGCGGCCCGATCGTCGTCGGCATGGGGATCAGCGGCTCGTGCACGATCCTCCCGACGACGAACGTCTGGAACCGCCGCGTCGACTCGCTGCCGGTCCGCTCGGACTCCGCCACGCTGATCAGCACGATGGGCTTGACCCGATACCTGCACCCGGACTTCGGGTCGTACGCCGGCTACGGAATCCCCTTCAACAAGGTCACCTCCGCCACACCGCGGAGCAGCGTCAAGTTCACGTGGCCGGGTGAGTCGGACGCAGGTCCGTACCCGATCCCGTCGTCGCCGAAGATCGAGGGCGGCAGCGACCGCCACCTCCTGATGATCGACACCTCCGCCTGCAAGCTCTGGGAGCTGTTCGCCGCACAGAAGGGCGCGTCCGGCTGGAGCGCGGGGTCGGGCGCCACCTTTGACCTCCGCTCGAACGCCCTGCGGCCAGACGGCTGGACGTCCGCCGATGCGGCCGGCCTCCCGATCTACCCCGGGCTCGCCCGCTACGACGAGGTCGCGTACGGCGTGATCGCCCACGCCCTGCGGTTCACGGCGCCCGAGACCCGGGCAGCCCACATCTACCCCGCCCGCCACGACGCGAGCTCGCTCACCGGGGCCTCCTACCCGCCGATGGGGCTTCGGCTGCGGCTCAAGGCGAGCGTGAACATCAGCTCCTACGGGCCGCAGTCACAGGTGATCCTGCTCACGTTGAAGCGGTACGGGATGATCCTGGCCGACAACGGCTCGG
>Ga0070699_100000750_pt1 | contig 30008 bp, 20 predicted proteins | sample KBSK1503metaG_FD_65473 | JGI IMG/M metagenome (GOLD analysis project Ga0070699, IMG submission 65473) | Corn, switchgrass and miscanthus rhizosphere microbial communities from Kellogg Biological Station, Michigan, USA - KBS K1-50-3 metaG | ecosystem: Host-associated > Plants > Roots >...
CCGACGCAAACAGCCCCCGCGGGCGGCGTTCCAGCTCCCGCAGGCTGCTCTGCAGGCCTGCAATGTGGGTGTCGCGCTCCGCGAGCGTGGCCTTCAGGTCGGCGATGTGGGTGTCGCGCTGGGCGATGCTGGCCTCCAGGTCCGCCATGTAGGCGGTCCGGTCGGCAAGGTTGGCCCGCAGGTCCACGATGTGGATGTCGCGCTGGGTGACGCTGGCCGCCAGCTCGGCAATATAGTCGTCGCGCTCCGCCATCTCGGCCTTCAGGCTGGCCATGTCGCTGTCACCCTTCGCGATGCCGGACGTGAGCTCCGTCACGCGGGTGTCCCGCTCGGCAATGCCGGCCTTCAGACTGGCGATGCCGCCGTCCCGCTCCGCAACGGCGGCCTTCAAGGCGGCGATGGCGCCGTTGCGCGTCGCCACGGCGGAATTGAGGGCGGCGATGGCGGCGTCCCGCTCCGCCAGGCTGGTCTGCAGGCCGACGATATCGCCGTCGCGCGCGGCGATCCCGGCACCGAGCTCGCCGATCTGGGAGTCCCGCTCCTGGATGGTGGACTCGTGGCTGGCGATGCGGGACTTGAGCTCCCCGTGCACGCCCTCCGTGTCCGCCAGCTCCGCCCTCAGTCGGGCTGCCTCGTCCTGCGCCCGACCCAAGGCGGCCTGGGCCTCCGTCAACTGGTCGTCCTTCTGGCGCAGCTCCTCGTTGAGCAGCCGCCCGGCTTCAGCATGCCGCTCCTCGGCGCGCGCGAGCCGCTGCTCCAGCTCCACGATTCGGGCCTCAAGCTTGAAGCGCGACTTGGCGTCGGCGTCGAGCTGCGCCTGTAGGCCGGCGGCCTTGTCCTGGGCCGCGCCCCGCTCGACTCGCTCGCCGGCAAGCTCCTCGTTCAGCGCCTTGCACCGCGCCGCGCCCATCTCGTACTGGGCGCGCCAGCGGGTGCGGTCCATCTCCACGTCGTGCATCAGGCGCTGCACCCAGAGCGACGCCTTGAGCTTGGCCTCGATCCGCCGGCACAGCTCCTGCCAGGCAGGGTGATCGAGGTCGCCGCTCCAGCCCGAGAGATAGAGGCCGTCGCTGCCGGCCCCCGGCAGGACGCCGCGCGGCTCCAGCCGCACCACGATGAGCTTGCCATGCTCCTTGGCCATCGCCTCGACGTGGCTCATCCGGTTGGACAGGACCGAGGCGCCAGAGCGCAGCACCAGCACGCATTTGCAGCGCGCGAGGCGCCTCAGCACCCATCTCTCCCACTCGGCGCCAGCCGGCGGCTCCAGGTCCCAGTGCACGTCGAAGCCCTGCGCCGTGAGGGTGTCGCGGACGGGGCGCACCCGCTCCCGGTCGCTGCTGTCGTAGGCAAGAAAAATCTCTGTCACGGCAAACCCCTCGCACGTGGGCCCCTCGCACGTGGGACTGAGGTTCAAGCTTAACCATAATCGGCGACCGGGGTGCAATCGGGATTCTTCGGCCAAGCCAGGCCGCCCGCATCGGCCGATATCCCACCGCCGAACGGCGCCGCAAAGACTCCAGCGGTGCGGTCGCCGCGGGCGCTTGCTCTGGGCCTTGAAGCAGTGTTCCTTGTGGCGCGGCGGCCCCCGCAGGCGGGCGGCGGCCGAGAGCGCTGTCAAGCAGGGGGCCGGGGGATGGCGAGGTTCGGGATTGGGCAGGCGGTGCGCCGCGTCGAGGACGAGCGCTTCCTCAAGGGCGCGGGCAACTACGTCGGCGACATCGCCCTGCCGGGCGAGCTTTGCGGCGTCGTTGCCTACTCCTCCCAGGCCCGCGCCAGGATCAGACGGGTCGATGCCAGCAAGGCGCGAGCTGCGCCCGGCGTCGTGCTGGTGCTGACCGGCGCCGACGCCGTCGCCGACAAGATCGGAGCCCTGGCACCGGCCGCCATGCCGGAGGACATCGGCGGCCCCAAGGGCTACCGGACCTTCCGTCCGGTTCTCTGCGCCGACGAGGTGCGGTGCGTGGGCGACCGCGTCGTGTTCGTGGTTGCCGAGACCGAGGCTCAGGCGCGCGATGCCGCCGATCTGATCGAGATCGACTACGAGACGCTCCCCGCCGTCGTCTCGCTCGAGGACGCCGTCAAGCCGGGCGCGCCCGCTGTGTGGGCCGAATGCCCCGGCAACGTCTCCTACAGGGTCGGCTTCGGCGACGCGGCGGCCACCAATGCCGCCTTCGCCGCCGCCAGGCATGTCGTGTCCGTCAAGCTCGTCAACAACCGCGTGTCGGCCAACTCCATGGAGGGGCGCGCGGCGCTCGGTCAGTACGATGTCGCCGGCGGTAACTACACCCTCCACACCAGCACGCAGGATCCGTTCGGCATCCGCCTCAAGCTGGCGACCAAGGTGTTTCACGAGCCGGTCGGCAAGTTCCGTGTGATCTCCCCCGACGTCGGCGGCGGCTTCGGCATGAAGGGCGACTGCTACCCCGAGGACGTGCTGGTGCTGTGGGCGTCGCGACGCCTCGGCGGCCGCCCCGTGAAGTGGGTCTCGACCCGCGCCGAGGCGCTGATGGGCGACGCTCACGGCCGCGACCAGGTGATCAGCGCCGAGATGGCGCTCGACGGTAGCGGCAAAGTGCTCGCGGTGCGCACGCACGCGCTCGACTCCCTCGGCGCCTACACTGCCGGCGCCCAGATGGCCAGCGTCTTCTACGGTCTGCGCCTCACCACCGGGGCCTACGACATCGGCGTGATGCATGCCGTAGCGGACGCCGTCTTCACCAACACGACGCCGCTGGTGCCCTATCGTGGCGCCGGCCGCCCCGAGGCCGCCTATCTCATCGAACGGTTGATCGACGAGGCGGCGCTTCAGATCGGCATGGACCCGGTCGAGCTCAGGCGCCGCAACTTCGTGAAGCCTGAGCAGATGCCCTACCACACGCAGACCCACTACGTGTACGACTCGGGCGAGTTCGAGCAGGCCATGGCCAAGGGCCTGGAGCTTGCCGATTGGTCGGGCTTCGCCGCCCGCAAGGCCCAGTCCGAGCAGGCCGGCAAGCTGCGCGGCCGCGGGCTTGCCTATTTCATCGAGGAGGCCGGCATCTTCAACGAGCGCATGGATCTGCGCTTCGACCCCGGGGGCAACGTCGCCATTCTCGCCGGCACCCACTCGCACGGGCAGGGCCACGAGACGGCGTTCGCACAGATGGTGCACGAGTGGCTGGGCATCCCGTTCGAGAGCATCCGCTACATCCAGGGCGACACCGAGAAAGTCTCGATCGGGCGGGGCACCTACGCCTCGCGCAGCGTGATGGTGGGCGGCTGCGCGCTGAAGGCGGCGGCCGACGACGTGATCGCCAAGGGCCGCAGGATGGCGGCCTTCCTGATGGAGGGGAAGGTCGAGGAGGTCGACTTCGCCGACGGCCTCTACCGCCTGCAAGGCAGCAACAAGGCGATGCCGATGCAGGAGGTGGCCATGGCCTTCTTCCGCCCCATGGGCATTCCCATGGACCTGGGCGTGGGTCTCGAAGGCCACGGCTCCTTCGCCAGCGAGCCCGGCAACTTCCCCAACGGCTGCCACCTCTGCGAGGTGGAGATCGATCCCGACACCGGCGTGGTCTCCCTGGTGCGCTACACCTGCATTGACGACCTGGGCCGCGTCATCAATCCGATGATCGTGGAGGGCCAGATCCAGGGCGCCCTGGCCCAGGGGCTCGGTCAGGCGCTGATGGAGCACGTGGTCTACGACAGGAGCTCGGGACAGCTCGTCTCCGGCAGCTTCATGGACTACGCCATGCCGCACGCCACCGACATGCCGCCCATCGCCATCGCCTTCCACAATGTGCCCGCCAGGACCAATCCACTGGGCGTAAAAGGCATCGGCGAGGCCGGCTGCACCGGCAGCCCGCCCGCCATCATGAACGCCATCCTCGATGCGCTGCGGCCGCTTGGGGTGAAGGCGCTGGATATGCCCGCGACACCGTTCCGGGTCTGGCAGGCCATCGCCTCGGCGAAAGCGGCGTGAAGGCGACGGGGCAGACCCTGCGGGTCTGACCCCGGTACCCACCGGCTACGCACGAAATCGATCTGCTTACGCTACAGCTCGCCGCGACGCGACATCATCGCGACGGTCGAGGAGGCGGACGGCGGGGCTCCACCCCCAACTCCTTGAGACGTGTCCGCGCTTGGTCGCGGGCTGGACCGTAGTGGGACCAGTTGGTTTCGATGGCTGCCTGGTAGTCCTCGATTGCAGCCGCCCGGTTGCCCGTCAGCTCGTGGCCGCGGCCGCGCGCAAGGTAGGTGACGGGGCTCCGGTCGCCGAGGCTGACGGCCTGATCGAGATCCTTCAGCGCCTCGTCGACGCGGTTCAGCGCCAAATAGACTCGGCCGCGGAGCTGGTGCGCGGATCTCGCGTCGGCCTGAACATACAAGGTGTAGAAGGCCTCTGCGTCGGCAAGGCCTTCCTCGGGCTTGCCATGCTGGAGCCAGGCTTCGGCAATCTCGGCCCTGACCGTCGCATTGCTGGGCTTCTCGCTGGTCAATAGCCGCGCGAGCGCGAATTGGGCTTTCGCCGCGGCTTCGTCGTCCCTGAGCTTATCCTTGCCCCGCTGCACATGGGCTCGCGCCCGATCGGCACCGATCCTGTCGGCAAGATTGGGGTCATGAGTGATCGCCAGCTGAGAGGCCGTCTCGGCCGCTGCATCGTTGCCGTCCGAGAGCAGGCGCTGCGCCTTGTCCGCGAGATATTGGGCCCAGCTGGCCCGGGAATTCCGCGCTTGGTCTGGATGCTGCTTCAGTGCGCGGTCGATCACGAGCTCGGCTTCAGGCAGCTTGCCTTCGTCCAGGAGTTGACGCGCACGGCTCACGAGTTCTGTGGCCCAGGTCGAGCTTACGTCCGTTGCGAGAGTTGGATCGTGCCGCAAGGCCTCCGCAAAATGGGCTTCAGCCTCGCTGTCCCGACGCATTTGCAGTTGCAATTGTCCCGCCTGCAAGTGCCCCGAGGCTTTGAGCTCTTTTATTCTGGGCGCCAGACTGGAATCCAGGTCGACGGCGCGGCGAAAGGCGGCCTCGGCATCGTCTCCAGAGTCTGGGCTGTAGATACGCTCGCGCCATCTGCCGAGGTAAGCCTCCGCCCAGGCCGCGCTGGTCGCCTTGGCGCTGTCCGGCCATTTTTGGGCGGCGCGCTGAAACAGGAAGTCGGCTTCCTCGACCCTGCCAAACCTCATGGCCTCCCCGCCGCTCCAGACATAGGCTTGCAGCCAGTCGGCATCGATCGACCCGGCATTGTCCGGAGCCATCCGATGGGCCTTCTGGAACAGCGCGTCCGCGTCGTCGGCCTTGCCATTGCGAATAGCGGATTCCCCGCCGCGAACGTAGGCCTGCGACCAAGCGGCGTTGATTTTCTTGGCATCCTGCGGCGTCTTTCGAAGTGCCTGTTGGAACAGCGCTTCGCCGTCCGCGATCCTGCCACCTGCCATGGCGTTCTCGCCGCGAGAGACGTACGCCTCGGACCAGGCGGCGTCGATCCGACCGGCCAGTCCCTGGTCGTACTTCAACGCGATTGCGAAATCGGCGATGGCCTCAGTGTCAAACCTGCCGCCGTCGCGCAATCTATTTGCTCCGCTCTTGACATATCCTTCCGCCCGAGCGCTCACAAGCGTCGCCGCGGCGCTCGGGTCGCGTGTCCGCGCCAAGACCACGTACATCTCGCCAAGCTCGATATTGCCCGCCAGGAACATCTTGCGGCTGGAGTCTGCCGCGACCGCGGCGTCCTCGACGATCGCCTCCTTGATGGTCCGCATCGTGGTCCCACCCGAGAAGGCCAAGCCTCCACGGATCTGCTTGGGGTCCTCTGTGCCGTACTGGATGATGCCGAGGAGCGTGCCGTCGTTGGCATCGAAGACCGGGGTTCCGCTCGAGCCTATGGTCGTGCTGTCAGTCGCGACGAACTTGCCCTTGGCGCTCGGTATGCTCTGGTCTCGCCCCAGGGCGTTGGCGAGCGAGAGGGTCAGACGAAGCGGCGGATTGGGGGTGCCTCGCGGCGCCATGGTCGTAGCGCCGAGCGTGATCAGGGGGAACACGCGGTCCAGGACGGAGCCTTCGACGGTCAGTTGGTCGGAGCGAATGAATTTGGCTTCGGGCCATTGCATTACATCTACGTCGGAGATTTCAATCACCGGCTGGACGCCAGCGGGCAGCTTGTCGCTCAGGCTGAACACGGCGGCATCTGCCGTTTCCATGTTGGGCGCGTCGGTATCGCCGGACGAAGGTAGTGCAGCAACCCACAGCGGGGGTCCTAGTGCGACGCGGGGCTTGTGGTTGAGGGCCGGAAACTGGATGCGGGCACGCTTTGCACCCCGTTGCTCATGATAGACATGGCCCGCCGTCACGAAGACCACTTGCTCGCCCCACGGCGGATACAGGTCCTTGCCGCGGATCACGAAGCCGGAGCCGGCCGGATACCACTTCTCATCTTGGGTGAACTCGATGAACGCGACCGAGATGGCGTTGGTGGTGGCGAGCTTGTACCAGCGCTCGGGTATCTCATAGGCATCCTTCCCGAACGGGGCCACGCGCAGGCGCATCTCCGCGCCGAGCCGCTGATTGGCGGCTTCGAGGTCGGTTGTTCGCGCGGTCAGCGCCTGCTGGCCCTGCCGGGCAAGCAACCCGGCCACACCTGCAACCGCGGCCAGCACCAGGGACGCCGCCAGCCCGACGGTGCGGATCCGTACCGCACGGCGCGCCTGCTCGGCTTCGCGCCGCTGCGCGGCTTCCCGCTCCGCCTGCTCGGCCTCGGCCTTGCGCACCAGCTCCTCGCGTTCGGCCAGTCTCTGGCGTTCCTCGCTCTGGCGGCGCGTGTCGTGCTCCTCACTGGCGCGGATGTAGTCGAGAAGCAGCGTCGTTGGGGGTGGCGCGTTGCTGGGCTGCCGCGCGAGCCAGCCCTTGGCCGCCGCAATGCTGTCGCCGAACAGCAGCCGGCCGTCGCTGCGCCGCCCCTCGTCCCACTCGCTGGAGCGCTGCAGCAGGCGTGTGCCTTCCCGCAGCCAGTCGAGGTCGGTCTCCAGCGTCTCGACGAGGCGGACGAGCCCGGTGCCGAAGCCCGAGCCGGGGTAGTCCGGCTCGCCGTAGAAGTAGATGTAGTTGCGCTCGGCGAGCTGCTCGGGTGCCGTGGCATCGCCAAGGGGGCGGCAGAGGACCGGGACGATGCGTTTGCCGAGCCGGACCGCCTCGGCAACCTCCCACCTGCACACGGGCGAGGCGGCCGAGGTGGGCGAAAGGATGAAGGCGACAGTGTCTGCATCGCGGATCATGGCGCCGAGCCGGGGCTGCCACGGCTCGCCGGGCGAGATGCCCTTGCGGTCGAGCACGACGCCGAATTTGTGCAGGCGCAGGGCCGCGTCGAGCTGGTCGGCGAAGGCGAGGTCGTCCCGGCTGTAGGAGATGAAGACGCTGATCTTGTCGTCCGAAAGTCCCGTCGCAGCCATACCTCAAAATCTCCTATCCAAAATCTCGAAACAAATGAAGCGACCCAGAATCCCTGAGCACGAAATGGGGCGATAGCGGGACAACGGGCCAAGATCGGGCATGGGCCGCGCATCAAGAGGCAGCGGAGAGCCCGCCTCCTGACACCTGGTCTCTCACGGCCCTACCCATCCAGCCGCGCCACGTCGAGCCGGTGCACGATGCCCTCGGTCTCGCTGTTCAGCGCCGGGTAGCGCTGCAGCACCAGGGGGTCGTGGCCGGGGACGACGCGGCGGGGGGAGCCGGCGAGCGCCACCAGCCGCTGGTAGCCCGCCAGCACGTCGGCGATGTCCACCGTGATGGGGAACACCTTCCCCTGCTCGAAATTCTCGTAGAAGTGCGAGGCGTCGGAGGCCAGCACCACCGGGCCGTTGGCCGTGGCCACCCTCACCGACTGCAGGCCGCGGCTGTGCCCGCCGAGCTTGTGCACCGTCACCCCCGGGGCGATCTCGGTGTCCCCGTCCTGGAAAATCACCCGGCCCGAATAGACGTTCTTCACCATTTCGCAGACATGATCGACGGTGAAGGGATGGCGCAGGTAGGCGTGGCACATGCAAGGGCCGGTGGCATAGGCCATCTCGGCGGTCTGCAGGTGGAAGCGCGCCCTGGGGAAGGCGCTCAAGGTTCCGGCATGGTCGTAGTGCAGATGGGTGACGATGACCTGGTCGACCTGGGGCGCGGCGACGCCGATCTGCTCCAGCGCGGCGGCGGGTGCGCGGATCACCCGGCGTCCGCGCTTGGCGCCCTCGATGGCGTCGAAGCCGGTGTCGACCACGATGGTGCGCTGGGCGTTGCGAATCACCCAGACGAAGTAGTCGATGGGGTGGGGCTGGTCGTGGTCGTCGGCGGAGATGAAGCTTTCGAGCCGCTTGCGCTGCGTGTACTCGGCGTATTTCAGGGCCAGAATCTCGTAGGTGTCGCTGCTCGCAGGGCTGGTCATGGGTCTCGCCTCCTCCGGTCGCCAGAGGGTAAGAATTGCGCATTTCGGTACGCGCTGTCACGGCCCGAGCGGCGTGTGCCCGAGCGGCGTGGGCGGGGGCCGCGCCGGCGTTGGGAGACCGCCCCGACCCATCCCGCCGTGCACGAGGCGGCGGCACGCCCCTTGCTTCGTCAGACCTTCACACTACGATGCGAGCGTGGCCACAGGCTTGGCTCGCTCGCCTGGCATGCCCATGTTAGGTCTCGTCGCAATTTGATTGGTAAACGGCAGGTCGCATGAACGTCTCGTTCCTGCAGGAGTTGCTGACCTCGGTGGCCGAGCAGGGCCGCCAGCTGCTCCCTCGCTCGCTGCGCGGCCCCGGCCGCGAGGATGACATCATGGAGCTCGCCGGCGCGCTCGGCTCCAACCGCGGCGAGGCGTCGGGGGTGGCCATCGCCAGCGAGCTGCTGCGCCGCTACCGGGGACTTGGCCCGGCGGACCGGCTCGACTTCCTCAAGTTCCTGGCCCGCACCATGCAGCCCGATCCGGCCGAGGTGGCCCACGCCGCCAAGGCCTATCTGTCGGGCCCCGAGACCACCACGCTGCGCACCCTGCAGCGGGCGGTGGAGAGCCCCCGCATCGAGTTCTTCCGCCGCCTCAATCTGGCGCCGGGGGCGACGGCCGAGATCGTCAAGCTGCGCCGCGACCTGCTTGGCACGGGAGACCAGTCCCTGAGCTCCCTCGACAGCGACCTGCGCCATCTGCTCGCGTCCTGGTTCAACCGCGGCTTCCTGGTGTTGCGCCGCATCGACTGGCATACGCCCGCCACCATCCTCGACAAGATCATCGCCTACGAGGCCGTGCACGAGATCCAGGGCTGGGACGACCTGCGCCGGCGGCTGGACCCGGACGACCGCAGCTGCTTCGCCTTCTTCCACCCATCGCTGATCGACGAGCCCCTGATCTTCGTCGAGGTCGCGCTGATGGGTGACATCCCCGGCGCCATCGACCAGGTGCTGGACGAGGCACCCAAGAACGGCGAGAGCTCCGGCACGCCGACCACCGCGGTGTTCTATTCCATCTCCAACTGCCAGGAGGGCCTGCGCGGCATCTCGTTCGGCAACTTCCTGATCAAGCAGGTGGTGGAGGATCTGGTGAAGGAGCGCCCGAGTCTCAGGACGTTCGTCACCCTCTCACCGGTGCCGAATTTCGCCGACTGGCTCGACGCGGCGCTCGCCAGCAGCGACAGCGGGCGCCTCGCCAGCGCGGAGGAACGTGAGCGGCTGGCGGTGCTCTCCGACCCGGACTGGGCGTCGAGCGAGGCGGTGGCGGAGGGATTGCGGCCACTGCTCCTGCGGCTGGCCGCCAGCTATTTCCTGACCGAGCGGGCGGGCGACGGGCGCCCGCTCGACTCTGTGGCACGCTTCCACCTGGGCAACGGCGCCCGGCTGGAGCGCATCAACTGGCTGGGGGACACCTCGCCCAAGGGCCTCAAGGAGGCGCACGGGCTGATGGTGAACTATCGCTACGAGCTGAAGGACATCGAGCGCAACCACGAGGCCTACGCCAATGAGGCACACGTGACCGCCTCCCGTCAGGTGCACGCCCTGCTAAAGCAGCGCGCCAAGCCGCGGGCCGAGCCTGCCGCCACCAAGCTCCTGCAGCGTCTGCGCCCTGCCAAGTCCGGTGCCGACCAGCCCGAGGGCAGCTGAAAGCGCGCCACGGCCCGGCCTGCGAGCGACCCGAGCCTATCCCGAGATCACCTCCACGCCCATCCGTGCCATGTGCGGCACGCGCTCGCCGGATTTGAGGGCCTTCTCAGGGTTGGAGGCGTTGCCTTCCAGCGCGCGCTTCTTGACGCCCTGGACGATGGCGGCAAGGCGGAAGAAGGAGAAGGCCAGGCAGAACTCCCAGTGCGGGATGCCGGCGAGGCCCATGCGCTCGCAGTACCTGGCAACGTATTCCTCCTCGGTTGGAATGCCGAGAGCCTTGCGATCGACGCCGGCGAGGCCGCGCATGGCCTCATGATTGGGAAAGCGCCACTGCATGCACTGGTAGGCCAGGTCCGAGAACGGGTGGCCGATGGTGGAAAGCTCCCAGTCGATGATGGCCAGCAGGCGCGAGCCGTCGGAGGCGAAAATCATGTTGTCGATGCGGTAGTCGCCGTGCACCAGGCCGGCGCGGCCGTCGTCCGGCGGCTCGTTCTTCTCGAGCCAGGAGATGAGCGTCTCCATGTCCTCGATGCGCTCGGTCTCGGACGCCCGGTACTGCTTGGTCCAGCGGTCGCGCTGGCGCGCGAAGTAGCTGCCGGCGCGGCCGAAGTCGCCCAAGCCGACCTTGGCAGTGTCCACCGCGTGGAGGGCGGCGAGCGCCCGATTCTGCTCGTCGTAGAGCCTGGCGCGCTGGGCGCCGGCGAGCTCGGGCAGCGCCGGGTCCCAGAACACGGTGCCCCGCACGAACTCCATGACATAGAAGACGGTGCCGATGACGGCATCGTCCTCGCACAGGTGCAGCATGCGCGGCACCGGCACGTCGGTGCCCTCCAGGGCCTTCGTGACCCGATATTCCCGGTCCACCTGGTGCGCCGATTTCAAGAGCGGGCCCGGCGGCTTCTTGCGCAGCACGTATTTGCCGCTGGGCGAGGTGAGGATGAAGGTTGGGTTCGATTGGCCGGTGGGGGTCTTCTGAGCCTCTATCGGCCCTTGGAATCCCGAGAGCCGGGCCTCGAGATACTTGGCGAGTGCGGCCGTATCGAGCTGTGCGACCTCATGGGCGAAAGTGCTCATGGCACAACCGCCGTGGAGCCGTAGGGTGCAATAAGCGGAGCGCATTGCACCGATTTGTGCGCATGAGCGGTGCAATGCGCCTTCGGCTTATTGCACCCTACGGATTGGCGCATCGTTCCCCCTCACATCTTCTGGTTCGTATACCGCTTCAGCTCCGCCCGCGCGACCTGGCGGCGATGCACCGCGTCGGGGCCGTCGGCCAGACGCAGCGTGCGCAGGCCGGTCCACATGCGGGCGAGCGGCACATCCTGGGTCACGCCCATGGCGCCATGCATCTGCACCGCCTCGTCCGTGATCTCCAGCGCGATCCTCGGCGCCACCACCTTGATCTGCGAGATCCACGGCGCCGCCTCGCGCGGGGAGGCGGTGTCCATCATGTAGGCGGCCTTGAGGCAGAGGAGACGGGCCATCTCGATCTTCATGCGGCTCTCGGCAATAATGTCGTAGTTGGCGCCGAGCTGGGCCAGCGGCTTGCCGAACGCCTCGCGGGTGAGCGAGCGCCGGCACATCAGCTCCAGCGCCCGCTCGGCCTGGCCGATGGCGCGCATGCAGTGGTGGATGCGTCCCGGCCCCAGCCGGCCCTGAGACACCTCAAAGCCGCGGCCGCGGCCCAGGATGAGATTGTCCTTCGGCACCCGCACGTCCTTGAAGCGCAGGTGCATATGGCCATGCGGGGCGTCGTCGCTGCCGTAGACGTGCATGGGGCGCACGATCTCCACGCCCTTGGTGCCGGCCGGCACCAGGATCTGCGAGTGGCGCTTGTGCTTCTCAGGCGCGTCCGGGTCGGTGCAGACCATGACGATGTAGATCCTGCAGCGCGGATCGCCGGCGCCGGAGGCGAACCACTTCTCGCCGTTCAGCACCCACTCGTCGCCGTCGGGCTTGGCCTCCATGATGAGGTTGGTGGCATCCGAGGAGGCCACCCCCGGCTCGGTCATGACGTAGGCCGAGCGGATCTTGCCCTCCAGCAGGGGTTTGAGCCACTGCTCCTTGTGGGCGGGCGAGCCGTACCGCTCCAGCACCTCCATGTTGCCGGTATCGGGGGCCGAGCAGTTGAAGGTCTCCGGGGCCAGGCGGGACCAGCCCAACTCCTCGGCCAGATAGGCGTATTCCACCGTGGTGAGCCCGTAGCCCTTGTCGGAGGCCGTCAGCCAGAAGTTCCACAGGCCCCGCTCGCGCGCCTTGGCCTTCAGGCCCTCCAGGATCTCGGTCTGGCGCTCGGTGTAGACGAACCGGTTGCCGGCCTTGCCGATCTCGGCCTCGTACTCCTCCTCCAGGGGCATGATCTCGTCGCGCACCATGGCGCGCACCTTCTCGACAAGCGGCTTTACCTTGGGCGTCATGCCGAGGTCCATTTGGGCGTCTCCGGGCCGGTTCGATGATTTGCCGGCAATTGAAGCATGCCCACCGGGCAGTGAGAAGGAGAAGCGGGCCGAGCCGGCAAGTGAGAAGGATTTGGCGCACGCTGCCGCATTGCGCCCTTGCGGGCGCAATGCAAATTCTATAGGCGCCTGCTCTGTAGGCGCTTGCTGGCGGGGCCGCTCTGGTATACGGTATACCAGGATAGCGGACCGCGTTGATTCCAGGGTGGAACAATGGCCATCGACACTTCGGGCGGACATTCCGCCATGGACTATCCCGAGCACCTGCGCACCTACTCGGGCTTTCTGCGCGCGACCGTGATCCTGGTCGTGTTCGTGGTGGTGGTGCTGCTGTTCCTGCTCAGCCGGGTGCCCTGAACGGGCGGCTTCGACAGGTCCACCGGCTGCTCTCGCCCGGACCGGGCGGATCGTGCGGCCCGCTAGCTGCTGGGGCGGAGCGTCAATGGTTACGATAGCGGTCACGGGAGAGCGAGACGGGGAGCCCCGGGTTGCCGTTTCGCCGGAGACGGTCAAAAAGCTGACCGGGCTGGGGTGCACGGTGCGCGTGCAGGCGGGCGCAGGGGCGCAGTCCCGCTTTGCCGACAGCCTGCTTGAGGCACAGGGGGCGAAGATCGCCGCCAGTGCCGCGGAGGCCCTCGACGGAGCCGACATCCTGCTCAAGGTGCGCCGTCCCTCGGCCGAGGAGGTCAAGGCGGCGAAGCCTGGCGCCATCGTGGCGGCCATGCTGGCGCCCTACGACGACCGCGCGGGGCTCGATGCGCTGGCGGCCACGGGTGCCTCGCTGATGGCCATGGAGTTCATGCCGCGCATCTCGCGCGCCCAGTCCATGGACGTGCTGTCGAGCCAGGCCAACCTCGCCGGCTACAAGGCGGTGGTGGATGCGGCCGCCCAATTCGGCCAGGCGCTGCCCATGATGATGACGGCGGCCGGCACGGTGCCGGCTGCGAAGGTGTTCATCATGGGCGTCGGCGTGGCCGGGCTGCAGGCGATCGCCACGGCGAGGCGTATGGGCGCCATTGTCTCGGCCACCGACGTGCGGCCCGCGACCAAGGAGCAGGTGGCCTCGCTGGGGGCCAAGTTCATCGCCGTGGAGGACGAGGAATTCCTGCAGGCCCAGACCGCGGCCGGCTACGCCAAGCCAATGTCGGCGGAGTATCAGAAGAAGCAGGCGGAGCTGATCGCCAGCCACATCAAGGGCCAGGACATCGTCATCACGACGGCGCTGATTCCGGGCCGCCCGGCGCCCAAGCTGGTGTCCAGGGCCATGATCGAGAGCATGAAGCCGGGCTCGGTGATCGTCGACCTGGCGGCCGAGCGCGGCGGCAATACGGACCTCACCCAGGCCGACAAGGCCATTGAGCACGGCGGCGTGCTGATCCTGGGGCCGACCAATCTGGCGGGCGAGGTGCCCGTCAACGCCTCCAGCCTCTACGCCAAGAACCTGTTGGCTTTCCTGGAGACCATGATCGACAAGAAGGAGAGGGCGTTGAAGGTCAACTGGGACGACGAGATCGTCAAGGGCACGCTGCTCGCCAAGGACGGCCGCATCGTGCACCCGGCGTTGCAGGGGAAGTGACATGAAGCGCACGACGGCCCTTCTCGCCGCGGTGGCATTTCCTCTCCCGGCCCTGGCAGCTGGTGGCGGGGATGTCAGCCCGTTCGTCTACCAGCTCATGGTGTTCGTGGTGGCCATCTTCGTGGGCTACTACGTGGTGTGGAGCGTGACGCCGGCGCTGCATACGCCGCTGATGTCGGTCACCAACGCCATCTCCTCAGTGATCGTGGTGGGGGCGCTGCTGGCGGCGGGCGTGGGCCTCGTCGCCGAGGGCAGCCTGCTCGCCAAGATCTTCGGCTTCCTCGCGCTCGTCATGGCGTCGGTGAACATCTTCGGCGGTTTCCTCGTCACCCAGCGCATGCTCGGCATGTACAAGAAGCGCGAGCCCAAGCGGTGAGAAGGGGGCATGCCAAAGGGGTCAGACCCCTGACGACATTCCTTCGTGCTTACCTCCAACGTGGAGGTCAGGGGTCTGACCCCTTTTCGCCAACTCCAACGTCGAGGTCAGGGGTCTGACCCCTTACGAGCCCATGTCCCCCAACGTCATCGCACTCCTCTATCTCGCCGCCGCCATCCTGTTCATCATGGCACTGCGCGGGCTGTCGAGCCCGGAGACCTCGCGCCGCGGCAATCTGCTCGGCATGGCCGGCATGACCATCGCCATCGCCACGACGCTGGCCCAGATCGGCGCGCCGGAATCGCCGCTGACGTGGCTGCTGATCGCGGGCGGCCTGGCCATCGGCGGCAGCATCGGCGCCGCCATCGCCCGCAAGGTCTCGATGACGTCCATGCCCGAGCTGGTGGCGGCGTTCCACTCGCTGGTCGGCATGGCAGCGGTGCTCGTGGCGGCGGGTGCGCTCTATGCGCCGGAGGCGTTCGGTATCGGCCACCCCGGCGCCATCGCCGGCGCCAGCCTGCTGGAGATGTCGCTGGGCGTCGCCATCGGCGCCATCACCTTCACGGGCTCGGTGATCGCCTTCGCCAAGCTCTCCGGGCGCATGTCGGGCAAGCCCATCATCCTGCCGGCACGACATCTCATCAACATCGCGCTGGCCGCGCTGACGGTGGCGCTGATCTACATGTTCTGCCAGTCGGGCGGCGTCCCCGTCCTGTTTTGGGCCATCACCGCCATCGCGCTGCTGTTCGGCATCCTGATCATCATCCCCATCGGCGGCGCCGACATGCCGGTGGTGATCTCGATGCTCAATTCCTACTCGGGCTGGGCCGCAGCCGGCATCGGCTTCACGCTCGGCAACATCGCCCTCATCATCACCGGCGCGCTGGTGGGCTCCTCGGGCGCCATCCTGTCCTACATCATGTGCAAGGGCATGAACCGCTCGTTCATCTCGGTGATCCTGGGCGGGTTCGGCGGCGAGACGGCAGGGCCGGCGGGTGACACCGAGCAGAAGCCCGTCAAGCTTGGCTCGGCCGAGGATGCGGCGTTCCTGCTCAAGAACTCGGGCAAGGTCATCATCGTGCCGGGCTACGGCATGGCGGTGGCCCAGGCCCAGCACGCGCTGCGCGAGATGGCCGACCAGCTCAAGAAGGCCGGGGTAGAGGTGAAGTACGCCATCCACCCGGTGGCGGGTCGCATGCCCGGCCACATGAACGTGCTGCTGGCCGAGGCCAACGTGCCCTATGACGAGGTGTTCGAGCTGGAGGACATCAACAACGAGTTCGCCCAGGCCGACGTGGCCTACGTGATCGGCGCCAACGACGTGACCAATCCGGCGGCCGAGGACGACAAGTCCTCGCCGATCTACGGCATGCCGGTGCTGCAGGTGTGGAAGGCCGGCACGGTGATGTTCAACAAGCGCTCGCTGGCATCGGGCTACGCCGGCATCGACAACCCGCTGTTCTACCGCGACAACACCATGATGCTCCTCGGCGACGCCAAGAAGATGACCGAGGAGATCGCCAAGGATCTGGCGGCTTAGAAGGTGTCAGACCTTGCGGGCCCTCCGGGTCTGACACCGTTGCCGGCATCTTCACGCCGCGTCACATCTGCGTCAGAACGGTAACAGGTCGTCGCGCCGCTGCGTATCTTTGTGCGGTAATGAAGCGAGGGAGGATAACTCCATGCTGATCAGGCGCCCGTCCGACATCGCCCCGTCCGAGATCACGCCACGCGACGTTTACCTTCGCCGGCGCGAGTTCCTGGCGGGCGCCGCCGCGCTGGGGCTCAGTTCCGGTTTGTCGGCCCTGCTCTCCGGCAATGCCCAGGCGGCTCCGCTGACGGCCGAGCCGAGCCCGCTCTCCACCACCGACGAGGAGAAGACACCGCTCGCCAGCATCACCAGCTACAACAATTTCTACGAGTTCGGCACCGACAAGGGCGACCCGGCCCGTCACGCCCAGCGCCTCACCACCAGCCCATGGAAGGTCAAGATCGACGGCCTCGTCAACAAGGGCGCGGACTACGATTTCAACGACCTCATCAAGTCGTCCCGGCTGGAGGAGCGCATCTATCGCATGCGCTGCGTGGAGGGGTGGTCGATGGTCATCCCGTGGGTCGGCTTCCCGCTGGCCGAGGTGCTCAAGCGGGCAGACCCACAGGCCAGCGCCAAGTACGTGGCCTTCGAGACGGTGGTGCGGCCCTCCGAGATGCCGGGCCAGAGCGGTTTCTTCCAGCCGCTGGATTGGCCCTACCGGGAGGGCCTGCGCCTCGACGAAGCCATGCACCCCCTCGCCATCCTGGCCGTCGGCCTTTACGGCGAGACGCTGCCGAACCAGAACGGCGCGCCTATCCGGCTGGTGGTGCCGTGGAAGTACGGCTTCAAGAGCATCAAGTCGGTCGTGCGCATCTCCCTGGTGGAGAAGGAGCCGCCGATCACCTGGAAGTCGCAGAACGCGCGCGAGTACGGGTTCTATTCCAACGTCAACCCGCAGGTGGATCACCCGCGCTGGAGCCAGGCCACCGAGCGGCGCATCGGCGAGGGCGGGCTGTTCGGCAAGCGCCGGCCGACGCTGATGTTCAACGGCTACGGCGAGCAGGTGGCGGGCCTCTACGCCGGCCTGGACCTCAAGGCCAACTACTGACATGGCGGCGCGGCAGGCATCGGCGGGGCTTTCCCGGCTCCTGCTCGGCGCCGATCCGGTGCGACGCGCGATCTACATCCTGGGCATGGTGCCGGCGGTGTGGACCTTCTACCTCGGCCTCACGGACCAGCTCGGCGCCGATCCGCAGAATACGCTGGAGCGGACGCTGGGCCTGTGGGCCTTGCGGTTCCTCATCGCGGCGCTGGCCGTTACGCCGCTGCGACGGCTCGGCGGCCCGAGCCTCATCCGCTATCGCCGCGCCATCGGCCTCCTAGGCTTCTACTACGCGTGCCTGCACCTGACCGTGTATCTCGTGCTCGATCAGGGCCTCGACCTCGCCGCCATCTGGGCCGACATCGTCAAGCGGCCCTACATCACGGTGGGGATGCTGGCCTTCACCATCCTGGTGCCGCTGGCCGCCACCTCCAACAACGCCATGATCCGCCGTCTCGGCGCCCGCGCTTGGCAGCGCCTGCACAAGCTCGTGTACGTGGCGACAGCGGCGGCGGCGATCCACTTCGTCATGCTGGTCAAGTCATGGTGGACGCCGGAGCCGGCGATCTACGCCACCCTCGTCGCGGCGCTGCTGCTCATGCGCTTCTGGTTCTACGCCCAGAAGCGGCTGTGGCCCAAGCCGCGCCCCGTCTCCCGGCCCGTCAGCGCCGAGGGCTGAACCCGCGGCTGCTACGCCGCGATCTGCATCTCCGCCGTCTTCTTGCCCTCCAGGATCGCCGCCACGCCCATGCCGCCGGCCGTGCAGATGGAGATGAGGCCGCGGCCGCCGTGCTCGGAGAGGAGCTTGGCGAGGTTGGCGAGGATGCGCGCGCCTGTCGCCGCGAAGGGATGGCCGAAGGCGATGCTGGAACCGTGCACGTTGAGCCTGCTGCGGTCGATGGAGCCGAGCGGCTCGTCGCGGCCGAGGTGAGTCTTGCAGTAGACCGGGTCCTCCCAGGCCTCCAGCGTAGCCAGCACCTGCGCCGCGAACGCCTCGTGGATCTCGTAAAAGTCGAAGTCCTGCAGCCTGAGGCCGTTGCGTTCCAGGAGGCGCGACACCGCCACGGTCGGCGCCATCAGCAGGCCCTCGCCGGCGACGAAGTCGAGCGCCGTCGTCTGCGCGTCGACGAGATAGGCCTGGACGGGGAGCCCGCGCTGGGCCGCCCATTCCTCGGAGGCCAGCAGCACGGCGGCGGCGCCGTCGGTAAGCGGGGTGGAGTTGGCGGCGGTGAGCGTGCCGCGCTCGGACTTGTCGAAGGCGGCCTTCAGGCTGGCCATCTTCTCCAGGCTGATGTCCTCGCGCATGTTGTTGTCGCGGAATACGCCGGAGAACGGGATCACGAGGTCGTCCATGTAGCCGGAGCGGTAGGCCTCGGCGGCCTTCTTGTGGCTCTCGAAGGCGAGCTGGTCCTGGTCGGCGCGGGAGACCTTCCACTGCTGCGCCATCAGCTCAGTGTGCTGGCCCATGGAGAGCCCCGTGCGCGGCTCGCTCACCGACGGCGGCTGGGGGGCCAGCTCGCCGGGGTGGAAGCCCTTGAAGGCCTTGAGCCGGTCTCCGAACGAGCGCGCGTTCTGCGCCTCGACCAACCGGTGCGCGAACTTCTCCTTGAAGACGATGGGCGCGTCCGAGGTGGTGTCGGACCCCATGGCAATGCCGCTCCCGATCTGGCCGACGGCGATTTTGGCGGCGATCCCCATGGCCGCCTGCAGGCTGGTGCCGCAGGCCTGCTGCATGGTGATGCCGGGCGTGGTGGGCGCCAGCTTGGTGCCGAGCACCGCCTCGCGCGCCAGGTTCCAGTCCCTGGAGTGCGAGACCACCGCGCCGCCCACCGCCTCGTCGATGTACACGCCGGCGAGCTTGTACTTCTCGACCAGGCCGTTGAGCACGGCGGTGAGCATCTCAAGGTTCGACTTGTCCGCGTAGAGCGTGTTGGAGCGGCAGAACGGGATGCGCACGCCGCCAATGATCGCCACGCGCCGCAGGGCATTTTGTGACATGAAGCCCTCCTTATTCTCCGTTAGGGCATTGATGTTTGGGCGTGCCACAGATCTTCTGAACTATCTCGCGAATCTGCGGTGAATAATGGCATGCAAGCTTGCTCTGAAATTCAGACCCTTTCAGATACATGCAATGGTAAGCAACCTGGCTGCGGACAGCGCGGCCCCACTCTTTGTCGTCGGGAACCTGCAGCAATATGCGTTCGCCAGCATTGAGCATGATCGAGACGAACCATCCGTATTTCTCACGAGCTAGAGTACTATCACCCACCTCAGCCGCCGCAAGATCTGGGTGCTCAAAGCTCAAACGCAAGTACTGGTCGTATGTTTGTTGTGCGGTTGCCTCTCGCTGAAGAATGCTGGCATTTCGATATTGGCCAAAAGCGATACAAGCGCCAGCGATGGCGGTCAGCAAAGCTAAGGCTGCAACGGCAGCACTGACGGCTTGCCAATTGACAGAACCGATCGACTTCCTCTCGGGCACAGCAAAATCCCCCCAATATATCTCCCGGCATTCGTCGCCTTAAGCGACTGCAGGTCTGCGGAGCACCTCGACATTCGACTTCACCTCGTTGGCCGCGAAGTGCAGCGGGCCGCCGCGGAAGGGGGCGAAGCCGGTGCCGAAGATCACGCCGGCGTCCACCAGGTCGGCGCTCTCGACGACATTCTCGTCGCGCACGCGCTCGGCCTCGCGGATCAGCGGGTCCACCAGCTCGCGGCCCAAGCGCTCCAGCTCGCCCTTGTCCCACGGCTTCTCAGGGCTCGCCTTCTGCGGCTTGCCGTCCTTCCAGACGTAGAAGCCCTCGCCCGACTTCTTGCCGAGCTTGCCCGCCGCCACCATCTGGTCGAGCTTCGAGCCTCCGGGCGGCGCGATCTTCAGGATATTACCGACGCTGGCGCACACGTCGAGCCCCACGGTGTCGGCCAGCTCCACCGGCCCCATGGGCATGCCGAAGGTGCGGGCCGCCTCGTCGATCTTCTCCTTCATCTCGCCGCGCTCCACCCGCTGCAGCGCCGCCATCATGTAGGGGCCGAGCACGCGGTTGACGACGAAGCCGGGGCTGCTCTTCGCGATCAGCGGGAACTTGTCGATGGCCGTGACGAAGGCGCAGCCCTTCTGCACCTCCTCATCGCGCGTATCCGTCCCCTTGATGACCTCGACCAGGGGCATCTGCGCAACCGGATTGAAGAAGTGGATGCCGATCAGCCGGCCGGGGTCGGCGAGCGGGGCAGCGATCTCCTCGATCATGATGGACGATGTGTTGGTGGCGAGCACCGCACCCGGCTTCAGCTTGCCTTCGATCGACTTGAAGAGGTTCTGCTTGGCCTCCAGCCGCTCGACGATGGCCTCGATCACCACGTCGGCACGGGAGATGTTGGCACCCGTCGGATCGGCGATCAGGCGGGCCGCGGCGGCGTCGCGCTGGGGCTTGGTCCTGAACTTGCGGGCGAACAGCTTCTTCTGCGCGGCGATGCCCTTGGCGATCTGGTCCGCATTCATGTCCTGCAGCGACACCTCCATGCCGGAGGCGACGCACCAGCCGGCGATATCGGCGCCCATCACGCCGGCGCCGATCACGTGCACGCGCAGCGGCTTGAACGGCAGGTCCTTGGGCGCCTGACCTTTGAGCATCTCCATCAGCTTGAACACGCGACGCAGGTTGCGCGAGGTGTCGCTCATCATCAGGGGTGCGAACGCGCGCGTCTCGGCCGCCTTCATGCCCTCCAGGTTGCCGCCGTGCGTCTCGAACAGGCCAATGAGGCGGAACGGCGCCGGGTAATGGTCCTCCCGCACCTTCTTGGCCGTCTCCGCGCGCATCCTCCTGGCCAGCAGATCCCGCGCCGGCCATTGGCGCGCGAGGTCCTTCCAGAGCGGTGCCGGCTTGGACCTGCGCTTCCGCTCGATCGCCTTGCGCGCCATCCACGGCAGGTTGAGAGGGCTTGGCGCCAGTTCGTCGATGAGGCCCATGCCGCGGGCGGCGCCCGCGCGGATCATGGAGCCGGTCAGCATCATGGGCATGGCGGCAAGCGCGCCGGCCTGGCGGATCGAGCGGGCGGTGCCGTTGAAGCCGGGGAAGATGCCGAGCCGCACCTCGGGGAAGCCCAAGCGGGTGGCATCGTCGCGGGTGGCGATGCGCCAATGGCAGGCGAGCGCCAGCTCCAGACCGCCGCCGAGGCAGAAGCCGTGGATGCAGCAAACGACAGGCACTGGCATGCGCTCGATGCGCTCGAGGTAGCCGTTGACGAGGCTCACGCTCTCGACCACCTCGCGCTCGCTCGTCAGCTGCTCGAACTCGCGCACGTCGGCGCCGACGATGAAGCCCTTCTCCTTGCCGGAGATGATGACGAGGCCGCGAACGGTGCGGTCGCGCGCGCCGCGCTCCACAGCATCGACGATGGCGCCCAGCTCCTCCAGCGCCCGCCGGCTGAACGAGTTCTGGCTCTCGCCCTCGCGGTCGAACACGGCCCAGGCGATGCCCTGCCGGTCCACCGAGTAGCGCCAGTCGATGAGGCTCGTCACATCCGTCATGGCCCTACCTCCGCATTTAGTGGTCAGTCGTCAGTGGTGGGGTGCGGGCGGGAGGGTGGCTACCACTGACCACTGACCACTCACCACTGACGCTTTCATTCTGCCGCCGCGCTCTGCACGGCGCGCGCGTTGTGGCCCGCCGTCATGTAGTGCGGCCGGAGCTCCGCCGGATCGAAATGATCGACGGCGATGACGCGGGCCGTCAGCGCCTCGACCTCGCGCAGCAGACGCGCCTCGTCGTCGGAGATGACGCCCTGATCGGCGGCCTCGCCGATCCAGTCGGTGCCGTGCACGCGCCGCACCCGGCCCTGCCGCACTGCGCGATCCAGCTTCTTCTCGGCGGCCTCCGCGGCGACGGCCTTGGCGAACGTGACCTCCAGGAGGCCGGTCGGGTCGTTGGGGTTGTCCGAGACATAGATATAGCGGGTGAGGCGGTCGCGCACCTCGCCGGGGGCCAGCACCAGCTCCACGCACGTGTGGCCCAGCCAGTCCGGTGCCGGCTTGTAGCGTGCGCCCAGCGGGAAGGCGGCGAGCCGCATCAGCCAGCGCAGCGGCAGCGACGGGAAATTGTCCACGGCACCGCGTAGAGCCTGCTGGAAACGCCACAGGCCGTTGTGGGCGCAGAGCCCCACGATGTGGCGGTCGCCCGCCGGCTTGCCATCGTCCTCGTAGCGCTTCAGCACGCAGGCGAGCAGGTAGAGTTCCGAGAGCGCATCGGCAAGGCGGCCCGTTATCTTCTGCTTCGTCTTGAGCCCGCCGCCGAGCACGGCCACCGCAAGGTCGGCCACGAGCGCAAAGCTGCGGGAGCAGCGCCACAGCTGGCGGTACCATTCGGCGGTGCCGTAGGCCTTGTCGGGGACCCGGCCGAACCAGCCGCCCGTCAGGTTATGGAACAGCGCGCCGGACAGGTTGGAGACGGTGAAGGAGACGTGGTCGGAGAACGCCTGCTCGAAGGCCGCAAGGCCGCGCTCGTCGTCGGCGTCCTGGCAGGCCTGGATCTCCTTGTAGAGATAAGGGTGCGATCTGAGCGCACCCTGGGCGAAGGTGATGAGCGAGCGCGTCAGAATGTTGGCACCTTCCACCGTGATGGCCACCGGCATCATCTGGTAGGCGCTCTGCAGGTAGTTGGCCGGCCCGTCGCATACGCCCCGGCCGCCGTGCAGGTCCATGGCGTCGTTGAGGGAGCGGCGCATACGCTCGGTGGTCTGGTACTTCATGATGGCGGAGATCACCGACGGCTTCTCGCCGCGGCTCACCATCGAGGCCGTCACGCCGCGCGCCGCCTCGTTGACGTAGGCGTTCTCGACCATGCGGGCGAGCGGCTCCTCCAGGCCCTCCATCTTGCCGATGGGGAGGTCGAACTGCTTGCGGATGCGGGCGTAGGCGCTGGTGTTGCGCAGCAGCGACTTGGCGCCGGCCGCTGCCGAGGAGGGCAGGGAGATGGAGCGGCCCGCAGCCAGGCATTCCATCAGCATACGCCAGCCCTGGCCCACCATGGCTTCCCCACCGATCACCCAGTCGATAGGGATGAACACATCGCGGCCCCAGTTGGGACCGTTGGGGAAGGCCGCGCCGGACGGCAGATGGCGGCGGCCGATCTCGACGCCGGGATGGTCGGCCGGGACCAGCGCCACGGTGATGCCGCGGTCCTCCCCCTTGCCCAGCAGGTTGTCGGGGTCGAACACGCGGAAGGCGAGGCCCACCAGCGTCGCGTTCGGCCCCAGCGTGATGTAGCGCTTCTCCCAGGACAGGCGGATGCCCACCACCTCCTTGCCCTCGTGCATTCCGCGCGTCACGTAGCCCACGTCGCGCATGGTCGCGGCGTCGGAGCCCGATGTCGGGCCGGTGAGCGAGAAGCATGGCACCTCCAGCCCCTGGGCGAGGCGCGGCAGGTAGTGCTCCTTCTGCCCGGGCGTGCCGTATTTCTCGATCAGCTCGCCCGGCCCAAGGGAGTTCGGCACCATGACGATGGTGCACACGTCGGGCGAGCGCGAGGCGATGCGGCCGAGGATGAGGGACTGAGCCTGGGGGGAGAAGCCGAGGCCGCCGTGCTGCTTGGAGATGAGCATCCCCAGGAAGCCGTGCTGTTTCACGAAATCCCAGATCTCCTGGGGGATCTCCTTGTCGTTGTGGCGGATGGTCCAGTCGTTGACCAGCCGGCACAGCTCGCTGGTGGGGCCGTCGAGGAAGGCCTTCTCCTCCTCGGTGAGCGTGATGGGCGGCACCGCCCGCAGCTTGCCCCAGTCGGGCTGGCCGGAGAACAGCTCGGCGTCGAAGCCGATGGTGCCGGCGTCCAGCGCCGCGCGTTCGGTCTCCGATACCCTGGGGAGGATGCGCTTCACCTGCTGGAACAACGGCCTGACGAGGAGCGCGCGCCAGATCGACGGCACGCACAGGGCGGCGAGGATCGCTGCCAGCACCCAGCCGGCCGTCCCGAGCCACCCCGGCTCAAGCGCGCGCGGCTCGCCGTGGAGGGTGCCGGACTGCCAGATCAGCATGGCGGCGGCGAACCCCAGCACCCAGGTCCAGAGCGGCGCCTGCCGCATGCCCAGGACGAAGGCCCCGACGACGCAGAGGACGATCAGCACCAGCTCGGGCATGGCCTCTTCTCCTTCGCGGGGCGCCGAATCGCGCCGTGACATCACTCGTGAATTCAACGTCTTAAATTTAGCTAAAGTTGACGTTTACGTAAAGACTGGCGAATGGGACTGGCGAGTGCGAATGGTAGACGATCCATTCGCCATTCGCCATTCGCCACTCGCCACTCGCGTCTATTGCACCTCCACTGTCAGCCGCATCGAGGGATGGATACCGCAGAACGCCTCGAACGTGCCGGCCTCGGGGAAGGGGATGGTCACGCTCTCCTTGGGCTCCTGGGCGCCGGAGTTGAAGTCGAGCTTCGGGTGGAAGATGCGGACGTTGTGGGTGCGCGTGTCATCGTTGAGCACGGCGAGCGACTGCCCGGCCTTGAGCCGGACGTGACCGGGCGTGAAGGTCTTGTTGATCTGGCTCACCACCGAGGCGTCCTCGGGCGGCGGCGGGGCGGGCGGCCGGCCGCCGCCAACCCACGGCTCTGTGGAGGGCTGCGGCGGCGTCTCGCTGGACAGGGATTCCAGGAACGCCACCAGGTCGGCACGCTCGGCGTCGGTGAGGCGCAGGCCCCGAGGCAGGTCCTTGCTCCGCGTCGGCCGCGCCACGCCGCCCCTCTCGTAGTGGCGCACCACCTCCTCCAGGGTGGCGAGCGAGCCGTCGTGCATGTAGGGTGCGCTCCAGGCCAGCTCGCGCAGCGTCGGGGTCTTGAAGGCATGGTCGGCGGCGGGGAGGCCGATCTCCTTGCCGCGGCCCGCATCCGTGCCGGGCAGGCCGATGTCGTAGAAGTTGTGGTCGGTAAAGTCGAAGCCGACGTGGCAGGAGATGCAGCGGGCCCTGCCCGTGAACAGCTTGAAGCCACGCGCCTCCGATTGGGTCAGCGCGTCCGCCTTGCCGGCCACCCAGGCATCGAACCGCGTCGGCGGCGAGACGAGCGTGCGCTCATAGGCGGCGAGGGCCGCGGCGATGGTGCGTGGGGAAATCGCCGGGCTCTGCGGGAACGCGGTCGCGAAGGCGGTGCGATAGCTCTGGTCCGTGGCGAGGCGCTGGGTGGCTGCCGCAAGGGTGCTACCCATCTCGTCGACGTGCTCCACCGGGAACCGCACCTGGTCCTCCAGGGTTGCCGCGCGGCCGTCCCAGAACAGGAGCGGATCGAAGGCCACGTTCCACAGGGACGGCGTGTGGCGCGCGAGGCGCTTGCCCGTGACGCCCTTGCCGGTGGGCTCGCCGTCGGCGAAAGACAGGCGCGGATCGTGGCAGGAGGCGCAGGCGATGGTGCCGGTGGAGGATAGCGCCTTGTCCTCGAACAGGCGTCGGCCGAGGGCGACCTTGTCAGGGTTGGGCGGATTGTCCGCCGGGTGCGGGACGAACCGGGGCCGCTCGAATTTGGCCTTCAGCGCCGCGAGCGGATCGGGGGACTGGCCAAGCGAGCCTTGCGCTGCCAGCCCAAGCACGATGGCGAGGAGGGCCGGCGCGCCGGCCGCTGCAACCGCTGCGACGGCGGCAGGACTGCGCAGGCGACGGGCTGGGGAACGGGCACTCATCGCGTGATCGGGGAGGTGTACAACTCGATCTCCGAGATCAGCGCCGAGATCTGGCCGACCTCCAGGAGCGGCTTCGGCGGCGGCAGCGGAGCGGGCCACGCCGCCTTGAGCCTGGCGAACGTGTCGCGCACCTTTGCCAGCGAATCCGCGTCGAGCGGCTTCGGCCCGGCCTTCGCCGCCTCCTCGATGACGCGCTCGGCGCGCCAGACGAAGCCGCGGCTGTCCTGATACTCCACCGGCTTGGTGAACGCGCCGTTCTGCATGGCGCCTTCGTACTCTGATTGCGCCGTGCGCAGCACCTCGACGGCCGACTGGATGGCGAACTTGCGCTCGGGTCGCATGAACCTCTTGGCCACCTGCAAGGCGGCCCCGACCCGCTGGTGCACCGGCTTCAGGGCCTGCTCGTAGGCGCCCTTGCGCCTGGCCTTCACTGTCTGGGCAAGCACCTGCAACTCGCGGCCGAAGGGCCGCATGTTGTGGAGCTTGATGTATTTCTCCATCAACCCATACAGCTCCTCGGTGGGGTGCAGGAAGTGCGGGAGCGCCTCGTCCCACAGGTCCATGTCGATTAGCTCCTGGCCGACCAGGAGATGCCCGCGCGTCAGCTCGATGTCGCGATAGAAGCGGATGCGGGTGTCCCTGGGGCCGCCGTCGGTGAGATAGGCCTCGCCGCCTTCGCCGGAGTTGAGGCCGGAGTTGGGATCGGCGGAGTTGGGATTGGGGCCATCGTTCTGGGCGGCAGGAGGTGGGCCGTGGGCCTTGTGCTCCATGTCCTGGGCTGCGACGTGGCGGGGCATGGAGGCGGCGCCGGCGAGGGATGCGACGCCGATCCCCACCCAAAGCTTGCGCGTGAGCTTAGCCATCGCCACCTCCTCAGAGCGGGGTCAGGCCCCTTTCGTCGAACGTTGGAGTATCGCCTCTACTACGCTCGTCGAAAGGGGTCTGACCCCGTACCCTACGTTAGGCTATCGTCGCTTCGCTTGTCGAAAAGGTCTGATCCTCTATCCCGTGAAGTATACTCTTATCTTCAACAATGTAAGCGACCGAGCATGATCCTGGCAGTCTTAGATGTCCTGTCCAAGGCCGATGTCACAGCTTTGTGCAAAGGCCTCGCCCAGGCGCCGTTCGTGCCGGGGGAGGAGACTGCGGGCTGGTCGGCCCGGCTCGTCAAGTCGAACTTGCAGGCAAGCGATACGGTCGAGACCGAGTCCATGCGGTCGCTGGTGCACAGCCGGCTGATGGCGCATCCGGTATTCGCGCTGGCGACGCGGCCCAAGACCATCGTCGGCCCGCTGTTCTCCCGCTACCAGCCCGGACATGGCTACGGCACGCATGTTGACAATGCCCTGATCGGGGGCGTGCGCACGGATGTATCGTTCACCCTGTTCCTGTCGGACCCGGCCTCCTACGACGGCGGCGAGCTCGTCATCGACACGCCCTCGGGCGAGGAGGCCTTCAAACTGGAGCCGGGCTCCCTCGTCGCGTATCCCGCCACCGCGCTCCATCGCGTGGCGCCGGTCACGCGCGGGGAGCGGCTGGCCGCCGCCGGCTGGGTGCGCAGCCACCTGCGCGATGCCGCCCGGCGCGAGCTGCTGTTCGACCTGGAGACGGCCCGGCGGCGGCTGTTCGAGCGCGAGGGCAAGACCGCGGAGGCCGATCTCCTCGACAAATGCGCCGCCAACCTCATGCGCATGTGGTGCGACGACTGAGGCGGCCGCATCTGTCCGATTTTCCTGCCGGCGCAGACAGGGAGAGGACGGGACTACGCCTGCGCCGTCTACAGCCAGCCCTTGTGCTTGAAGTAGAGCCACGGGATGACCGCGGAGACGACCATCAGGCACAGCGCCATCGGGTAGCCGAAGGTCCAGGAGAGCTCCGGCATGTGCTGGAAGTTCATGCCATAGATGGTGCCGACCAGCGTCGGCGGCATGAGGGCCACCGCCAGCACCGAGAAGATCTTGATGATGCTGTTCTGCTCGTTGTTGATCATGCCGAGGGTGGCATCCAGCAGGAACGTGATCTTGGCGGAAAGGTAGCCGATATGGTCGGCGAGCGAATGCACGTCGCGCTGCGCCGTCTTCACCCGCGCCCGAAGCGGCTTGTCGTCGCCGCGCTCGGTCATCACGTGTCCGAGATAGGTGAGGAGCCGCCCCAGCGTCAGCAGGCTCTCCCGCGAGCGGGATGTCAGCTCGCCCTCGCGGCCGATCGCCCGGATGCTCACGTCGAAGCGAAGCGCACGCGAGCGGTCGCCGCCCTTCACGCCGAAGATCGATTGGGAGAGCGTGTCAACCTCGGCCTGGGTCCGCTCCACCCGGTCGGCCTCGCGGTCGATGATGGCCTCCAGCAGCCCCACCAGGATGGCCGCGCCGCTCATGCAGGCCGCGTCGCCCTTCTGCACCCGCGACAGGAAGATGGCGATGCCGCGCGGCTCGGCGTAGCGTACGGTGACGAGCCGGCTGCCCGCCAGGATGAAGGTGACGGGCGTGGTGATGAGCGGCTCATTGGGCGCATCCGGCTGGAACAGCACCACCGCCGTCATGTAGTGCGCCCCGCCCTCCTGATACAGGCGGCTGGAGGCCTCGATCTCGGCCATCTCCTCGCGCGTCGGGATGGCGATGCCGAGCGCCTTCTCGACCTGCAGATCCTCCTCCTTGGTCGGGTTGAGGAGGTCGATCCACACCGACCCGTTGCTGATCGCCTGCGGGTCGCTGGCCGGGACCAGCGCTCCATCGGTGGCGTCGTAGACCGTGAGCATCGAAAGCTCCCGCGCTTCCAACCCGGGCGTGCCGATCCCCTCTGCCGATGTCCCGGCGGCGCCGGGGGAATCGGCGGGCCGAGCCTAGCAGATGCCACCTCACGCCGACGAGGCCGAACGACGGCCATAGATGCCGGCGTTCCTGAACCAGTACAGCGCGGCGAGGCCGACCGCCGGGATGGCCACCAGCACCGCCAGCACCCACCCGTCGGCGCCGATGCCGAACAGGCGCACCACCCAGTCGTTGAGCTGCTCGTAGCGCAGCACCGCGACACCGGCGAATACCACGCCTGAAATCTGCCCAACCAGCTCGCCCTGCCTGCCCAGGCGGCGCAGGAAGTAGAACAGCAGCAGCAGCGCCCACGGCACCAGCACCAGGCTGAGCCGGAGCTGCGGCCCCGCCGTCATGCGGCCGTAGAGCACGTTGGCGGTCTGCTGGTAGCCATAGTCCATGGCCAGCCAGAACAGCATGGCGAAGCCGCCGATAATGATGCCGCGCTCCAGGTTGGCGATCTTGTCGGCGTAGAGCTGATCGATGCGGTCGCGCCAGTACGCCAGCAGCACGGCAATGGCCACCACCACCAGGATGAAGAACGCCTTGAGCGGCAGGAACAGCAGGCGGTCCATGTCGGCCGAGAACGAGCGGGTCTCCGGGTTGCGTTGCAGGCGCGACACTGCCTTGGAGAACGCGGCCTGCACGGCGCAGCATGCCTCTCCGTTGAGGTTCTTCTTGGCCGGGAAGCAGTAGCGCTCCTTCAGGTACTCGTCCGGGACCTCGAGCATCGGGTCGCGCATGCACGAGCGCCCGAAGCTCGACAACCCAAACCGCTGCTGGGCCGTCTTCCGCAGCGTGCCGAGTGCATCGAGAATGGCAACACGGCCCGCGGCTTGGTCGCCCTTGTCGGCGGCAAGGGCAAAAGGTGCCGCCTCGTAGATGGCGCGCGGCTCCTTGTCGAGCGAGCCGGCGAAGAGATAGCTGAGCCCAGCCAGCACCAGGACGCCGACGACAAAGCGCGCTTTGCCGTAGGGCAGGTGGGTCCAATAGAGATGAGTCAGTACAACCGACGGCAGATAGAAGGCGACCAGGGCCAGCAGGCCGAATACCGGAAAAAACAGAAACAGGTGACTGTAGGCCACCAGCATCGTCAGCCAGTCGAGCTCCTGGAACTCGACGATCAGGAGGCCTGTGGACGCGAGGAACGCCGCGCCCAGGACGACATACACAATGGCGACAAAAATGCGGGCACCGGTCATGGCCGCTTCCCCCCGTGCGAGGTGCTTCCCCACCCCGCCCGATTATCGGGCGTCCCGCGGCTTTCGGCAAAGGGGGACTTGACGGGGACACACCCCTTGCGTCCGGCCGTGGCGATTAGATCGCGATGATCCGCGCAGGGCGTCTGACCCCGTCCCGGTCAAACGAAAGGAGCCGCCCTGGCAGGCGGCTCCCCGTGAGTCTCGG
>Ga0070699_100000751_pt1 | contig 29996 bp, 20 predicted proteins | sample KBSK1503metaG_FD_65473 | JGI IMG/M metagenome (GOLD analysis project Ga0070699, IMG submission 65473) | Corn, switchgrass and miscanthus rhizosphere microbial communities from Kellogg Biological Station, Michigan, USA - KBS K1-50-3 metaG | ecosystem: Host-associated > Plants > Roots >...
GCGCCCCACGCCCCGGCTCGCACTTCAAGGACGCCGACACCAGCGGCACGCCCGGCTGATCGAGGAACGTCAAGAACGGCGTCGATACGTCGCGCCCCGCCTCCGTGTCGAGCGCCTTCAAGAGATCCGTGGCGACCGCCGTTCCATGGGCGTGATCGCGGAGGTAGCGAAGGACACCCGCACGAAACGTCTCCGGGCCGACCCACTGCTCGAACATCGATAGGACCTGGCCGCCCTTGCTGTAGGTGATCGCGCCGTCGAACGAGCTTTCGATGTCGGTGCGCTTGGTGATGGGCTGGCGAATGGCCTTGGTGCTGACCAGCGCGTCTGCGGACATCGCGGAAGCCGTGGCATTGATCGCCTCCATCCGGTATCGCCAGGACGGCTCGAATCGATCCGTGATCTTCTTGTCCACCCACGTCGCCATCGCTTCGTTGAGCCACGTCTCGTCCCACCACTCCATCGTGACGTAGTCGCCGAACCAGTAATGGGCCAGCTCGTGGATCAGGATGTTCGCGTAGCTTTCCTTCCGCTGGAGGCTCTCTTCCGCAGGCTTGATGAGCGTGAGCGGCTGGCCCATCGCGACGATCCCCGGGTGCTCCATCGTGCCCCAAAACCGGGGCGGCACCGCGACGTCGAGCTTGCCGTAGGGAATCGGCATGTCGAAGAAGTCCTCGAGCAATCCCACGGCCTTCGAGGTGACCTCGCGGGCGTAGCGCAGCTCGCCGGCGCGACCGCGCGGGATGACGAATCGGAGCGGCGTTCCGTGGTGGCCTGCAGTCCCCGCGTTCACGATGTCGAACGGTCCCACGACGAAGGCGACCAGGTAGCTCGGGAGCGGCTTGGTCTCCGCGAACTCCCAGGTCTTGCCACCGTTTTCGTCGCGCGGGGCGCCGGCCAGCGCCGCGTTCGCGACCGCCACGTCGCCGGGGCGCGTGCGGATCGTGAGGCGCCAGGGCACCTTGAAGTTCGGCTCGTCCAGGCAGGGAAACGCCCGTCGCGCGTCGACGGGCTCGAAGAACGTGTACGCGTACCACCTGCCGTCAGGCTCTTTCACACGATAGAGGCCGCGGCTCCGCACCGAATCGAGGGCGGCGGCGTAGGTGATCCGCAAGGTAGCCGCGCCGGCCGCGAGCGGTCGCGAGAACGCAAGCCCAAGGAACCCGTCCTCACCGACGACAGGCCGCGCCTGGATCTCCTGGCTCTCGGTCGTAACGCTCGCCGACTTGATGTCGAGATCCGTCCCGTGGAGCCAGATGAACGAGGTGGGCGAATCGAGCGCGAGATCGATCGCCACCGCGCCGGCGAAGGTCGGCTGGGACGGGTCGATCGAGAGGTCGACGGCGTAGTGCGTGGGTCGCACGCCGGGCGGGAGCCGGAGCGCGGGCGTCGGCGGGACGGGCGGCTCCGCTGCCGCGGCCACGCCGACGCCAGCGCCAGCGCAGAGCGCCGGGAGCAGGGAGGCGACCACCAGGAGCAGGGGCGCGTTGCGGCGTGTGTGCTTCACGGGGCACACTCTAGCACCATCGACTCTGTCGCCAATTAGGGAAAACCGGGTGTGCACTTGGTCCGTTCCGCGCGTTTGTAGAAGTGGCGCGCTGAACCTGCGAGGCGCCGATCCCGTTTCTCGTGGCAGTTGAACGGAGGCCCACCGTGAAACCCGTCGCCGCATTCTTACTCCTGTCATGCGCTCTATTCGTGTCCCCAGCGTGGGCTGACGAGACCTTCCCGGATGTCCAATACGTCTCCGGCAAGGCGGGCTTCAATGAGAAGATCAAAGGCACGCTCGCCTGGGGCGCCACCGACCTCCAATTCACCGACAAGAACGCAAAGGTGGTGTTCACGATCCCGCTTGCGGACATCACGGAAGCTTCGAACTCGGTCGAACAGAATCCAGGCAGCACGGGGGCGAAGATCATGTTGGGTATATTCGCTTCGAAGAAGGAAGAGTTCGTCTACATCACCACGGAGACGAGCACCGCCGCGGAGGCTCTTGTATTCAAGGTGAAGAACAAGACTTCGCCGGCAATCGTGGCCAAACTCAAGTTTCAGTTGAAGAAGGCGAAGTCGCAGGACGTCGAGCCGCCATCGGAGGCAAAGGCTACCCTAACCGGAATCGCTCAGGCGGCCCCGCCGGATACGTCGAATGTCCCAGACTCCCTGATGACGAAGTAGACCGAGGGCCGCGGCAACGCGGCCCTAAGTCTACTCTTGACTTTCACCTTTTCTTCACCTATCCTTACTCACGTGGGCAGTCGCGTATCGCGACCGCCCGCTAACCCGCCGGGCGCGGATCCCGTACCGCCTGGAGGGAGGGTTTCCCGGACGGTCGCCGACAGGGCGCCACGCGGCCGCCTCGGGAACCCACCAGCGCCAAACCCGAATCTCAGGAGGGAAATGCTCACACCCAGGCAACGGACGGCCTACGACTTCATCACCGCGTTCGGGGAGCGGCACGGATTCGCTCCATCCTACGAGGAGCTCAGACGCCATCTGGGTGTCGCCTCCCTGAACGCCGTGGCGAAGCTGGTCACTCAACTCCGACGCCGCGGGTATCTGACCGAGGCGCCGCCGAATGCGAAGCGCTGGCTGGCCCCGCACGCCCATCGCGCCCTGCGAGAAACCATCCCACTCCTGGGCGTGGTGGCGGCGGGCCGGCCGATCGAGCCGGTCGAGACGCCGGAGGAGATCGAAGTGCCCCCTTCGCTTCTCGGCGCCGGCAAGCGCTACGCGCTCCGCGTGCGCGGCGACTCGATGATCGAGGACGGAATCCAGGACGGCGACACGATCGTGGTGCGCCAGGCGCGCCGGGCCGAGAACGGCGAGACGGTCGTGGCAATCGTGGACGGGGAGGCGACGCTCAAGCGATTCCACCAGACGGGCGCGCGCGTCGAGCTGCGCCCCGCCAACGCGGCCCTGGCGCCGATCCGGATCGCCGCCGATCGCGTCGAGATTCGCGGCATACTCGTGGGGCTCTTGCGCCGGTACCAATAGCGAGGGGGACGCATGACGGATCGAGAAGCGCTACGTCATAACGTGGCGACGCTGGCCTATCGCGCCGCCAAGACCATGCGCGGCGCGCCCGCGTCGTTCGCGACGTTCAAGGCCACGCCCGAGGCGCGCACTCCGCTCGAGATCGTGGCGCACATGGGGGACCTCTTCGACTGGGGGCTCAGCATGGCGCAGGGCAAGGGGAAGTGGAACAGCGCGACGCCGCAGGCGTGGGACGCGGAGTGCCGGCGCTTCTTTGCCACCCTCCAAGCCTTCGACGACTTCCTCGCCTCCGACGCGCCGCTCGGCTACGAGCTGACGCGGCTCTTCCAGGGGCCCGTGGCGGACGCGCTGACCCACACGGGGCAGCTCGCGATGTTGCGACGCTTCTCGGGCGCGCCGATGAAGGGCGAGAGCTACAACCGAGCGGACATCGTCATCGGCCGCGTCGGCGCCGAGCAGACGCCGGCAGATCCCAAGTTCGAGTTCGACTAGGCGCGGGCGCCGCACCGCGCCGGCCCCCCCCGCGCCGGCTCCGCCCCCGCAGAAAGTCGCGCCATGGAAACCACGATCCTCCACGTCGCCATCGATTCGTTCGCCATCCATGCCGAGCGCCTGCGCTGCCCGAAGCTCGTGGGGCGGCCGCTGGCGCTCGCGCCCGCCGACTCGCCGCGGCCCCGCGTCGTCGCCGTCTCGCGCGAGGCGCGCGCCGCCGGCATAACGCCCGGCACGCCGCTCCTCGTGGCGCGACGCCTCTGCCGCGACCTGATCGCGCTCCCGCCCGATCCCGACCTCTACTTCGGGCTCTCGGATTCGATCCGCGGGCGCCTCTCGCCGTACGCGCCGCTCGAGGGCGTGGGCGGCGCCAGCCCCAAGGCGGGCCGCTTCGTCCTCGACCTCACGGGCGTCGCCCGCGGCCACGACGCCACGCGCGACCGCGCCGCGCGCGCCGGCAGGGAAGTGGAGCAGGGGTTCGGCCTCCATCCCACGCTCGGCCTCGCCGCGACGCGGCTCGTGAGCGGGATCGCGGCGTCGGTGCTGGCCCCCGACGGCGAGCTGCTCGAGGTTCGCGCCGGCAGCGAGGCCGCGTTCCTCGGGCCTCTGGCCGTGCGGGTCCTCCCCGCGTCGCGCCTGCCGCTCGCGACGTCGCGGCTCGATCTCCTGAACGTGCGGCAGGTGCGGGACGTCCAGGCGCTGACGGTCCCGCAGATGGAAGCGGCGTTCGGCGCCATCGCCGCCGTCGCGCTCTGGCGCGAATCGCGCGGGCTCGACGCGCCGCCCGCGCGCGCTGCCGAAGCCCCGCCCAGCGCCATCGCCGAAGAGACGCTGGCTGCCGAGACGAACGACCGCCGCATCCTCGTCGCGCGCCTCGAGCGTCTCGCGGTGGAGGTGGGCACGGGGCTACGCGCGCGGGGCGCCGCCGCGCGGCGACTGGCCGTTGCCGTGACGTACGTGGACGGTCGCGGCGACCGGGCGCAGAAGACGCCGCGCGAGCCCGTCCGCAGCGAGCGGGCGATTCGGGCGATCGCCATTGAGCTCCTGGACCGGGCGGTGACGCGCCGGGTTCGGGTGCGCCGTCTCCGGCTCGAGGCCTGGGAAGGCGCGGCCGTGGGGACGCAACTGTCGTTGTGGGGCGCGCCGGAGGGGCTGGGCACGGGCGCGCGGGCCGCCGCCCTGGAATCCGCGGTCCACACGCTACGCACCCGCTTCGGGACCGAGGCCGTGGTCCCCGCACATTGGATGGCGCTCGGCGTCGCGCGTGGTAGTAGCCTGTGACGCATGGACCGCGAGCGCTACGAGAAGGAAGCCCAGGCGCTGATCCGCAACCGAGTCACCGCGTTGCGCGCGCTCACATTCGCTCAAGCCACAGCGCTCCCCGAAGCACGCGGCGAGGACGTAATGCTCGCGGGCCAGAAGTGCGCGCTCACGACGTTCCGGCAGAGCCTGCGGCCGAACGAAACCCTGATCACGATCCAGGTCGCCCGGCCCGCCTTGCTCGGAATGGCCACCACCCACACGGAGCACGGTCTCGTGTTCAACCAGCGCGGCTCGGTCCGAGATGCGTCCGAAGAGGAGCTTCGCACGTCCGGTGGATGACAAACCCCGCGAGCGAGCCAACCGCTACCACGACGCGGTGAACGAGATCCTCCTCCGCGACTGGGATCCGATCGGCGTGGCCGACGCACCGACCGCCGCGGGCGAGTACAGCACGTACGCGGCCGCCGTCACGAGCCTCCTCGTGCGCGGGGAGTCCAAGGAGCGGTTGATCGAGTATCTCTGGACCAGCGAGACCGAGACCATGGGGCTGGACGGCGACCGGGCCCGGATCGAATCGGTCGCCGAGCGGCTGCTGCAACTCCGGCACGACATCGATGGGGACACCAATCCATGACTTTCGCTCCGGAGGGCCTCCATGCCACGAGATGAACGCGTCGATCGCCACTTCGTCTTGCAGCAGGGGCTGGCGGCGCCGGGCCCGGGCGCCTGCACCGTGCTCGCCGGTGCCCTGTTGTTTCAGCCACGGGTGATCGGCGGCATCGTGATCGTCCTGACGGTGCTTCAGTACGCGCCGGGCTTTCTCGTGCTGGCGGGCCTCCTCTGGTGGAGCGCGCTCTTTCCTCGATGGAACCCATTCGAGGCGGTCTATCGCGTCCTTACGCGCAGAAATCCGAATGCCGCGTCCCTGCCTCTGGCAGCGCCGCCACGTCGGTTCGCTCAGACGCTGGCCGGGACGACCGCCGCGTTGATCGGCCCCGCCATTCTCGGGAGCCAATGGATCGCGGCGTATTCGCTCGAAGCCTTTCTCCTGGTCGCGCTGGCGGCGCTGGCCTTCGGCCGCTTCTGCTTCGGTTCCTTTTTCTATTACCTGCTTCGTGGTCAAGTCGCGTTTGCCATCCGGACGTTGCCGTGGGGGCGCGGCGTCTAGCGCAACTGAGCAGAAAGGAGGTGGCGGGAGGATGGGGACCACACGAGGGACTTGGACTCTTGCCAGAGTCCTCGGTGTTATCGCCGGCGCCCTGGCATGGGCGGCCGCGGCGATCGCGTATTCCCAAGACGGCAAGGTCAAGTTTGGACTTATCGCAGCGGGGGTATTCATAGCCGTCCTCCCGTTCGCGGCGTCGAGGGGGCCAAAGGATCCTCCAGCCTCGACACCATGAACCCCACGATCCCCATCTCCGAACCGGACGGGTCAGAGCCACTTCCGATTTGTGGGGCGCAGCGAGAGTGGTTGATTGCGCGCTACAGGTCGGATACGGGCCTTGCCCTGAAGTTCTTTTCGGACGATCAACCCGTATCGGAAGGCGACATGCAAACCGATCACAGGGCGATCGACCACGTGCGCAAGTGACCCAAGTGCCGGGCCTGGTTTCATGCAGTCGTGCCGGCGGATGTCTTGCGGCGTCAGAGCCGACTCACGCGCTACTGCTGTGCCGGTATGTTCGTGGCGGTGGAAGAAGCCGAAGAGGGGAGCAACCGCGTGACGTTCGAGATGTTCCGTGGAGAGGATCCCTGCTGGATGTTTGATGGCAACCATACGTTTGCATCCTACTGTCCGTGGTGCGGCAAGGAACTACCGGACAAACCGTTCATCGCTGATGAAGACGCGGTCTAAGAGGAGATTCCATTGAGATTGCGAAGGTTGTGTTGCGCGGCCGCCATCGGCGGTTTGCTTGGGATCGCGCTGATGTCAGGCTGCTCCTCCACCCACGTCACCCCCACGCCCGCGGCCGCCCCACCCGCCTACGAGGTGTACGCCGTCCGCTACGCCACGCTCCTCGGCTACCCGACGCACGAACTCGTTGCCGGCGCGGACACGAGCCGCCGGTCGGATCTCGCGATGACCGTCTGGCTACTAAAGGGGCCGGGTGATCGACGAGTGCTCGTGGACGCGGGGTTCTATCGCGACGAGTTCGTCCTGGACGCGAAACCGACCGATTTCCATCGGTCGTCGGAAGTCCTCGAGTCGCTCGGCGTGGCGCCGGGGAGCATCACCGACATCATCATCTCGCACGTCCACTGGGACCATCTCGACGGCGCCATTCTGTATCCCAACGCGCGCGTGTGGATCCAACGCGCCGAATACGAGTACTACGTCGGTCCCAAGGGCGAGGCGCTGCACGCGGACATCACCCGCGTGGATGCCTTCATGCTCGCGACATTGCGCACCGCCGGACGCGTGGAATTGGTCGACGGCGACGCCAAGGAGATCATCCCCGGCATCCGCGTCTATACCGGCGGGCGCCACACCTACGCGTCGCAATACGCCGTCGTCAACACACGCGCGGGGAACGTCGTGATCGCGTCCGACAACGTCTACCTGTACGAGAACATGGACCGCCACGCCCCGATCGGAACCACATTCGACGCGGCGGCCAATCTCCGCGCCCAGGATCGCATGATGGGCCTGGCCGGCACGAGGCGTCTTGTCATCCCCGGCCATGACCAGGCTGTCTTCGATCGCTTTCCCCACGTGCGCCAGGATGTCGTCCGCATCGACTAGGGCAGGCGCGTCGGCGCCGCCATGCGCGAGCCCATGGAAGAGCCACGGGAGGTGATTACATGAGAACATCCAGCATCGTGCCAATGGCCGCGGTCCTGGTGGCCTGCCTGGGTCTGCTCGGCTGCGCCGGTGTCGGCACACGTTCCCAATCTCCCGCTGCGGCAGAACAGGAGTCTGGAATGTCCGAGGTCCGCCTGATCCCCGGCCAGCGCGACACCACTGTTCGCGCACCATGGGCCAAGCTGCTCGTGACCGACGAACGCGGGCGCTACCTGCTGGTGAGGTGGAAATCGGAGTGGGAGGTTCCCGGGACCGCACTCTCGACCGGTGCCGGGGTCGATGAAGACTCGTGCGCCCGCTTCCTGGACGCGTTCGCGAACGACCTTGGCGTCAAGATCCGAACGCCGCGGCTCGCCGCCGACGTGTTGCAGTATTTCGCAGGGCGACCCAAACCTATTCCGTTTCGGTGGTACCAGGTCCGGCTGGTGGAGGGGACCGCGAAACCCCCGGCGGGGGAACCGGACATCGACGAAGTTGCGTGGATGCCGCTCAGCGAGGCGCTTGCCGCCATGCCCTACCCCGCGGCGCGCCGCACGCTGGAGCTGATCGCTCAGTGGCCGCATCGGACGATTCGGGGAGAGTATGAAGTGGACTATACGGTGAACCCCCCGGGAGGCTCGCTGCGCATCATTCAGGACTTCTCACCGGGCAAGTAGCCATTCTCGCCAAGACGGCAGCTACCTTCGCGCACCTGCACGTCCACAGCCACTACTCGCTGATGCGGGGGACGGACTCGCTCGAGTCGCTCGCCACCGCCACGCGCGCCCGCGGCATGGACCGCTTTGCTCTCACCGACACGAACGCGCTCTATGGCTTCGTGTTCTATCGGCAGATCTGCGAGGAGATGGGGCTGACGGCCATCGCGGGGGCGGAGATCGTGCCGCCGAACGCGCCGGCAGCGGCGCCGGGAGGGCAGGGGCGCGCGGTGCTGTTGGCGCGCGGCCGCGAGGGCTACGCCTCGCTCTGCCACGTCATCACGGCGCGGCACCTCGAGCCCGAGTTCTCCCTGGAACGCGCCGTCCGCGCGCATCCCGACGGCCTCGTCCTCCTCTCCGAGGACCCGGCACTCCTGACCGCGCTCCGCCCCCACCTCCCCGTCTACGCCGAACTCGTCCCCGGCCGAGGCGACCGAGCCCTCCGCGACTGGGCACGCTCGCCCGCGACAGCGATCCCCACCGTCGCCACCAACGACGTCCACTTCACGCGCCCCGAGGGCCACCGGCTACACCGCACCCTCCGTGCCATCGCCCACAACACCACGATCGAGCGCGTGCCGCCAACGGACCTCGCCGAACCCACGCGCACCCTCGACTCCGCCGGGCACATGGAAGCCCGCCTCGCCCACGCGCCCGAAGCCCTCGAGAACGCCGCCCGCCTCGCGCAGGAATGCGCCGCCACGTGGCCCATCGGCGTCACCGTCTTCCCGGCCTACCCCCTCGACCGCGGCGACGCCTTCGAAATCCTCCGCGCCCGCTGCGAGGCCGGCATCGTCCATCGCTACGGCAAGAACCCCGCGGCCGCCGTCACCGCGCGCCTCGCCCGCGAACTCGCGGTCATCCGCGAGAAGGGCTTCGCCGACTACTTCCTCATCGTCGAGGCGATCACGTCGCGCACGCCGCGCCTCTGCGGCCGCGGCTCCGGCGCGGCGAGTATCGTGGCGTACCTCCTCGGCATCACGAACGTCGATCCCGTGCGGCACAACCTCTTCTTCGAGCGCTTCCTCTCGCCCGCGCGGCAGGATCCGCCCGACATCGACGTCGACTTCGCGTGGGACGAGCGCGACCAGATCCAGCTCGACGTCCTGGCCGAGAACGGCGCGCCCGTGCGCGCGGCGATGGTGGGGAACCACGTGACCTTCCGCGCCAAGGCGGCGATCCACGAGATCGCGAAGGTGTACGGGCTGCCCGAGGCGGAGATCCGGAACGTGACGAAGCGCCTCGCCTGGCACTCGTGGATGGAGGACGGGCGCGAGCGCCTGGCCGACCGGCCGCGCTTTCGCGACGTCGACTTCGAGCCGCCGTGGCCCGAGATCCTGGCGCAGGCGGTGGCGCTGGAGGGGCATCCGCGGCATCTCTCGGTGCACTCCGGGGGCGTCATCTGCGTCCCCGACGCGCTCGCGAACCACGTGCCCGTCGAGATGGCGCCGAAGGGCGTGCCGATCGTGCAGTGGGAGAAGGACCAGGTCGAGGACTACGGCCTGGTGAAGATGGACCTCCTGGGGAACCGGTCGCTCGCCGTGATCCGGGACGCGCTCGCCGCCGTGGCCGCGAACACCGGCCGCGTGGTCGACGAGCGCACGTGGAACCCCGTGGACGATCCCGAGACGCAGGCCCTGATGGCGCGCGGCGACACGATCGGGGTCTTCTACGTGGAGTCGCCCTCGATGCGGCAGCTCCAGCGGAAGGCAGGCATGGGGGACTTCGATCACCTGGTGATCCACTCGTCGATGATCCGCCCCGCCGCGAACCGCTACATCCGCGAGTACGTGCGGCGGTTGAAGGGCGGCGCATGGGAGCCGCTCCATCCCGCGCTCATGCACACGCTCGACGAGACGTACGGGATCATGGTCTACCAGGAGGACATTACGAAGGTCTCGATGGAGTTCGCCGGGTTCACGGTGGCGCAGGGCGAGGATCTCCGGAGGGTGCTTCCGAAGAAGCGCCCCACGAAGCCGCTGTCGGCGCATCGCGAGGAGTTCGTCGCCGGGGCGCTGGCGCGCGGCGCGTCGATGGAGGTGATCGAGCAGGTCTGGGACATGATCCTGTCCTTCGCGGGGTACTCCTTCTGCAAGCCGCACAGCGCGTCCTACGCGATGGTGTCGTTTCGAAGTGGGTGGCTGCGCGCGCACTTCCCAGCCGAGTTCATGGCGTCCGTGATCTCGAACCAGGGCGGCTACTACCAGACGTTCGCGTACGTGTCCGAGGCGAAGCGGATGGGGCTGCGCGTGCTGCCGCCGGATGTGAACGCGAGCGAGGTGGCGTACACCGGGCGCGGGCGCGAGATGCGCGTGGGGCTGATGCAGGTGAAGGGGCTGCACGAGGAGGCGATGGAGGCGGTGGTCGCGGAGCGGGCGCGCGGCGGGCCGTATGCGTCGTGGCAGGATTTGCGGCGACGGGTGGCACTGGGGGAGGGGGATGCGGAGTTGCTGGTGAAGGCCGGCGCGTGCGACTCGGTAGCCGCCGGGAGGACGCGGGCGGAGCTTTTGTGGTCTCTATATTTGGAAGAGGGCGGTCGGCCGGAGGTTCGGGGAATCGGACGGGCGGGGGGCGAAATGGACCTGTTTCCGGCGGTCGCGGTGGCGGCACCCGAGGCGCCCGCGTACGATCGTGCGACCATGCTCCGGCACGAGGTGGAGACGCTCGGGTTCCTGCTGGGCGCGCATCCGCTGGAGCCGTACGAGTGGGCGATGCGGGGACAGGGCGTGATCGCGGCCCGAGACCTGGACCGGCACGCTGGCCAGCGTGTACGGGTCCTGGGGTGGCACGTCTCGACCAAGCCCGTCACGACCAAGAACGACGAGCCGATGCAGTTCACCTGCTTCGAGGACACCACGGCGCTCTACGACGCCACGTTCTTTCCGCGGGCGTACGAGCGGTTTTGCCATTTGCTCGCGAACACGCGACCGTTCTTGCTAACGGGGCGGGTGGAGGAGGAGAACGGGGTGTGCACGATGAATGTGGAGGCGGTGCAGCAATTGTAGAGGATGCACGGAAGGCGGGTGAGTGCGGTAAAGACCCCTTCGATGCTCACCAGGCAGGAGATACAGAGCTTCGTCCTGATCGGCGCCGCCGGAAACAGCATAGTTGATCTATCTCGTATTTATGCTGCCATCTCGCGGATCTGGTCTGCGCCATCTCGCCGGCCGGAGGGTGATTGCCCAGCGCCTTCAGATATGAGATCTCTCGTTAGCCCGTAGTAGGAACCCGTCGCCTCTTCCTGATCCCAGAATCTACCGATGCGCTCATCTCGGACGTAGGCGGAAATGCCCTTACACCACGCTCTCCAGACGATTCCTGGAATCACGCCTTGTGAGTAGTAGAAGTATTCCTCAGCGCACAGGTTGAAATAGTCAGTGAGGAGCGTCGTCTCGCTGATTGTGAGCTTTCCTGTGCCACCAACCAATCGCTGCAGCCTGTCGTTGTGTCGGTCGTAGCGATCATTGAACTCACGGAACAGCCTATGAAAGAGCTCGAACTCCCGAACCCTCTGCTGTTGAATGAAGTAAATGACACCCAGCACGGCTACTAGACTAGGGACATCTCCTTTGGCACCAAGGAGAAACCATATGGCCGAGCTGGCCGGAATCACCCACCAATAGTTGGCCAAGACCGCTGGCATATGTCGGCGAACTGCTCTACCTGAATCTCTCATAACCTATCATCCTCACGGTAGTTGGCGAGGTAGCTAGTTAGGGCGCCTCTGCTCCTGAATTGATCGTCTTTGGGTGTCACGATCTTGATCACGGTATTGCACAGCTGGGATCCGTGAGTCAGAGTTGCCCGAAATGGTCCTCTGGCTCAAGAGCTACGCCCGCCTAGTCAAAGTTGCTCTGCACCTACGGATGCTCCGCGAACGGCGGTATTGGACAAGCCGGCTCGCGATGATGTTCGCAGCATTCCAAATCCGCCGCGCTGCATACTCCATTTCATGGTGGTCGGCATCTCGTCGAGGTGACATCAGCGTGGCCGCTCAGCTCGCTGGCGCGGGAATCCCCGGTGCCGGCGCCGCGCTCCTAGTATTCTGCGCGATAGTTTCGCTTCGCCTCGTACCGTTCGAACGGCTGATTCGCTTTGCACCCGCGCTCGAATCAGCCTTCCAATCGACGACACAGCTGTTAACCCCGATCTTCGCGCGACCGGATCTACAGACTTACGGCACGTTCCTCTCAGCTGTTGCGGCCGTCACGGGTGTATTCCTTGCCCTCTACTTCACGGCCGCGACTGCCGTCATTGGTGCGACGTACCGGAGCGTGCCCGGCCCCGTGCGAGACCTCGCCCTCGCCGAGCCCGCGGGTCGCGTTTATTCCCAGTGGCTCTCCTTCCTCGCCACGCTTGCCCTTTTGTTCCTCGCAGACGCTGCCGTGGAAGGCAGGGTGGACGCGGTCGGTCTTGTCGCTGTGACGATGCTCACACTCCCCAGCATCTTCGCGTTCGCGGCGCTCGGTCTAAGTACCTTAGCCCTCCTGGATCCCTCCCACCTGCACCCGCAGATCCTTCGCGTGTGGAGCGCGGCCGCGGCGGACAGTGCGTTCCCGGCACCCAACGCGGAGCGGCCGGAGTACCAGGATTTCAACCGGAGGCGCGCCGCTTCCGCACTCAGCCAATTTCGGACCCTCGCCCGGCACTGCGGGACGGAAGAGCATCTCCGGGCGGGCCCGCTCCGTCGGGTTCTGCGCGGGGGAATTGGATTTGTCGTAGGGTACCAGCAGTACCGCACTCGCATTCCAACCGCGAGCCAGTGGTACGTCCGGCAGGCGGAGTACACGCCCGTATACCTCGCCTCGAGCACGGACGTCGAGCGCGCGGACGCGACCGGTACCGTTCCCGGACCCCGGGAGCGGATCGACGACCTCTGGCTCGAGCGAGGGATTCTCTCGGGCGCCCTCGAAGCCGTGTCTGCAGCGGTGGCCGCTGGGGTCATCCAGGACGTGCCCGCAGTACTGACGCGGCTGTCCGCCGCCCTGCGCGCGATCGCCGCAAACTGGGAGGTTCCGTTCGCCTGCGAGGAGCTCGCGCGCTGGCAGGCGGTCCGGCAGGCGCAGCCCTCTGGGGAGGTTGCAGATCCGATGGCACGCGCGGCGTGCACTGAGGCGCTCGCACTGTGCCCCGTCGAGATCCTCCTGGGCTTCACTTCGGGCCTGGAGGATTTCCCCGCAGCGCACGTGCAGGGCACAATCTCCTCCTCGCCGGGGGGGATGCGACGGTCGATTCTGGCCAGTGCGTATCCGCCGACCCTCCTCGAACGGGCGGAGTTCATCGATGAGCGGCTCGACTTTGAAATCCACGCCGAAGGCGAAGTCATCTCGCCGGACTGGTACCTCGTGGAGTTGATGGACCTGGCGGGCGCGCAGGCGATCGATCGTAACGCACGAGCTGTTCTCGCCCTCGGGGAGGGATTCTACGCGACGCTCGCGGAAACCTACCTCCAGGAGGAGCGCCCGACGGAGGGTGCACTCCTGCTCGCGCGCGGTAGGGAGTTCTGCTGGAAGCTCGAGCGCCATCTCGAGACCTGGCGCGAGGCGTACCGGGCGTTCGCCTCCAATCCGGTCAACAAGGATCTCCCGTGGCCAACCGTCGACTGGGACGCGCTGGCAGGCGTCATCCAGGCCGCACGGAGCCGTCTCGAGACGATCCAGGCTCGACTGATCCTTCCCCTGGCCACCGTGCCCGATACCCCTGGCAGGCCGGACTTTGCAGGGATCGCAGTCCACGAGTCGGGGAAAGCCGTCTTCGAGGCGCTCAAGAGGAACGACGCTGACCACGCCCGATCTGTCTTCCCCCCATATATGGTGGGAATCCTGGTCACCTTCGAGAAGCTTCGGGGCGCCGTTGCTGGTCTCCCGCCACGAGATGCCCTCATGGCGATGACGGAGCCCCTGTCGGATCTCCTCGAACTGAGCGGTCTAGCGTTCGCCTGGTCCGACTTCCACGTTCGGCCGGAACTCTGGAGCGCCGTCACCAGCGTCTGGGACAAGTACCTTCAAAAGAATCCCCAGGCCCTGGCCCAACTCGATGCCGTAATGAGCGCCCGCAGCACCGACTGGCGGATGACGCACCGCTCGGTGCTCCGCACCTCGTGGAGGATGGGTCTGGAGCGCGCAGTCCGCGGGCTGCCCAGGAAACCGCCCATCAAAAGTGGGTTCGGATTCGACGAACCGGAGGTGGACCACCCCAGCGCGTTGATCCGGCGGATTGGCCGGGATGGCGGATGGCTTGGCGACGGCGGGGAGCAGATCTTCGCCCGGCAGTACCTTCGGAGGCGGCCCGACGCTACGGGACTCGGGTTCGGACTGCGGCACCTGGAACGGGACGAGGCTCCAGGCGCGGAGGAGGACGAGTGAGGCGATCCGCAGCTGACGAGTGGAAGTGGAGTGGGAGGAAGGCGATCCGGATGATCCAGGAGGAGGGGGCGATACCGGAAGACGGCCGCCGCGAGGGGAATGCCCACATGCTCCGGCAGGACGTGGACCTGGGGATCATGCCCATCGGAGGACGGAGCCGATCCCGTCCGCAATTTGCCGTCGAGCTGAGGCCGGACGACGGACTCGCCGTCGATCTCCTCACGGAGGCGCTCGGCGGAGACATTCCCGGGGACAGTCTGACCGAGACCGTGTGCGACTTTGTCCGGGATGTGGCGTCGTCGCTCGTGTGGGAAGGGCGCACGCTCTACGAGGTCGTATGGGGGCCGCCGCATGCGAAGGACGGGACGCGGCGGCGGTTCTTCCTTGCACACTTTCCGATCTGGGGGGTGGTACGCAAACAAGGGTCCTATATCCAGGGGGGAAGCGTGCTCTCGATGAAGACGGGACAGACAGAGGTGCGGACCGCCTCCATCCCAGAGCGCGACGTCCTCAATATTGCGTTGCCGTCGTTCCTCGGAAGTGCACCGGTTCAACCCCGGTTCCTAAGTCTGCTCGGGCGGATGTATCCGTACCCACCAGACTGGGTGCTGCGGGAATGGTCCGGGGAAGTCGCGAATTCCGGCTACGCGTTCGAAAAGCATCGCCGGGAGACGGAGATCCTGGTCGCGAACGTAACCAAGCCGTGGGGGTGGGATGGACGGTGGGCATGGCGCGATCACAGCCTGGAGTACTTCCAGGTCTTCCGGGCTCTGATTTTCCGGAGATCCCTTGCGCGATTGCGAGAGCACATCATCGGCCAGGTTAACCAGGTTCTGCGACGCCTGGACTTTCGGACCGGAATCGAACTCGTCGGCCTGCCATCGAGCGCGGAGGTCGAAGACGTCATCGCGGAGCTCCACGCCGGAAGGATCGATTTCAAGACGGCCCTGGACCGTAGCTCGTTCAGTTGATCTGCCTGCGTAGCTCGCGTGAATCACCTGCCGACAGCAGCCACTTCGCAGTATCCGGAGAGCCGACTTCCCATAGGCCGACAGGGTGCGTACACCTCGCGAAGAACGGAGCGAGGCACTCAACCAACGAGAGACAATTGACAGTAACTAGTAGCGATAAATAGAATGTCGGGCCTTCTCTATTGCAGGGTGTGAGCTGGGTCGCAACAGATCGCGGAGACCTCATGCAGACAAGGACCGGAGCAGTCCTGACCGTCGACGAGCTTGCAGGATACCTTAGGATCCCGAAGTCGACGCTGTACAAGCTTGCGCAGGAGGGAAAGGTTCCCGGCCAGAAGGTGGGGCGGCATTGGCGTTTCCGCAAGGAAGCCGTCGATCGCTGGCTGGATAGGACGGAAGATCACCGGGGCGTGGCCAGTCAGGGAGGAAGGAAGTGACCACGCCCACCTTCGAGCAACTCACTCCCGGGGTGGTCGTCAGGGGGCCATTGTTTCCTGAGCCCGTGGAGATAATCATCACGGTACCGATGGGGAGCTCGGTAAAGGTGGTTGGGAAGGGGCTTCGCACCGGCCAGGTACACGACCCCATCCTCAACCCAGCCCAACTCGCACAGCTCACGATTTCGCCGACCCAGGAGCCGTTTGACGGGGACCCGCTCCGCTTTCGCCTCGGCGTAGAGGCAGCGCGCCTTGGTCTGGCCTACGAGTACGACCCCTACTTCTCCCTCTCCATTGCCCGGGTCGATCCTCTCCCGCACCAGCTCGAGGCAGTCTACGAATACTTCCTCAAGATGCCCCGGATTCGCTTCCTGCTTGCCGATGACCCCGGCGCTGGCAAGACGATCATGGCGGGACTGCTCCTCAAGGAGTTGAAGATCCGCGGGCTGGTCGAGCGAACTCTCATCGTGGCCCCCGCGAACCTGACCTTCCAGTGGCAGCGGGAGATGAAGGACAAGTTCCGCGAGCAGTTCGAGGTGATGCGAGGGGACATCCTGCGCAGCCAGTATGGCCAGAACCCGTGGCAGGAGAAGAACCAAGTCGTCACCTCGGTCTCTTGGATCTCGAGGATTGATGACGCCAAGGACAGCCTGCTTCGCAGTCGCTGGGACCTCATCATCGTCGATGAGGCCCACAAGATGAGCGCCTACAGCCAAGACAAGAAGACGCTGGCATTCCAGCTTGGCGAGGCGCTGAGCGAGCGGACAGATCACTATCTCCTTATGACGGCCACCCCTCACAAGGGGGATCCGGAGAACTTCAGGTTGTTCCTGAGCCTCCTCGACAAGGACGTCTACGGAGACGTCAAGAGCCTCGAAGAGGCGATGCACCGGCACGAGGCGCCCTTTTATCTGCGGCGCACCAAAGAAGCGCTCGTCACATTCCCTGACGAGAACGGAAACGTGCATCCGCTCTTCACGAACCGCGACGTCAGGACCGCGAAGTTCAACTTGGACGGGGACGAGTACGACTTCTACGACGCCCTGACTCGCTATGTCGAGGATCAGTCAATCAAAGCAGCCGCGAGCGATTCCCCTCAGGCGCGGGCGCTTGGCTTCACAATGGCGATGCTACAGCGGCGCTTTGCTTCGAGCGTGTACGCGGTGCGCCGGAGCCTGGAGCGCATGCGCGACAAGCGCCAACGGATCCTCGATGAACCCGAGAAGTACAGGGCCGAACAGATTGAGAGGAAGTTGCCCGAAGACTTTGAGGACTTGACCGACGAAGAGCAGGAAGAGATTCGGCTGCAGCTCGAAGAGATGGTGCTCTCCGTCGACCCGGCTGCGCTGCGCGACGAAATCCAGCGGCTTGGGCGACTGATTGATCACGCGAAGAGCATCGAGGGGCGGGAGGTCGAGTCGAAGCTCACGAAGCTGCGCGAGGTCCTGACTGATAACGGAATTTTCAACGACCCAAAGATGAAGCTTCTGCTCTTCACGGAGCACAAGGAGACGCTCGACTACCTGGCGGGAGATGGCAAGGACGGGCGGCCCGTTGGTAAACTTCGCGAGTGGGGTCTCTCCGTCACGCAGATTCACGGCCGCATGAAGATCGGGGACCGGGACACGCCGGGAACCCGCATTTCCGCAGAGCGGGAGTTCCGTGAAGAAGCCCAGGTCCTGGCCGCCACCGAGGCAGCGGGCGAGGGCATCAACCTCCAGTTCTGCTGGTTCATGATCAACTACGACATTCCGTGGAACCCGGTCCGGCTGGAGCAGCGCATGGGGCGCATCCACCGGTACGGGCAGGCCCACGACTGCCTGATCTTCAACTTTGTCGCGGTCAATACGCGAGAAGGCCGCGTTCTACAGAAGCTCCTCGCGCGGCTCCTGGAGATCAAGAACGAGCTTGGCAGCGATAAGGTCTTCGACGTCGTTGGGGAGGTCTTCCCGTCGAACCTGCTGGAGAAGCTCTTTCGGGAGATGTACGCGCAGCGCCTTTCGGCCCCCAGCATCGAGGATCGCATCGTCCGCGAGATCAACGCAGCTCGGTTCCGCGAGATCACGGAGTCAACGCTGGAGGGCCTGGCAAAGAGGGAACTCAACCTCGGGGCGCTCATCGGCAAGTCAGTTGAAGCCAAGGAACGCAGGCTTGTTCCAGAGGTCATAGAGGACTTTTTCGTGACCGCTGGCCCCATTGCCGGCGTTCACCCGACGGAACAACGCGGCCGCTCGCACGTCTACCGGATCGGGAAGGTTCCGATGACACTCGTCACACTGGGCGACGTGCTGGAGCCCCGCTTTGGCCGGTTGGGCCGCACCTACCAGCGGATCACCTTCGACAAGAAAGAGCTTGGAGACGATCCCACGCTTGAATGGGTGACGCCAGGGCACCCCTTGTTTGAGGTTGTGCGTGCGGACGTGCAGGATCGCGTCGGCGAGGATCTCAAACGCGGGGCCGTCTTTCTTGACCTGCATACGTCACAGCCCTACCGGATCGATGTGTTTGGCGCCTCAATCAAGGATGGGCGCGGCAACACGCTTCACCGGAGGCTGTTCATCATTCGAACCGACCTCGACGGGAGTATGTCCGTTAGGCAGCCAACGCAGATTTTGGACGTGATTGCGGGCCCGAAAGGCTCACCGGCACCATCTGTTGCTGGTCTTCCGGACCGTCAGGAATCGGAACGGGTGCTTGTCGAGCGCGCCTTGAACCCGTTTCTTGGGGAGGTCTCGGCCCAGCGCTCCCGTGAAAACCAGATCGTCCAGGAGCACATGGAGATATCTCTGGGGGAACTGATCCATCGCCAGAATCTCCAACTTGCGGATCTGGTCTCGAAGCAACAAGCCGGGGACACTTCACCGGGGCTATCGGGAAACGTGACCATCGCGGAGCAGCATCTAGACGAGTTGAATCGTCGCCTTGAGCTTCGCCGTGAGGAGTTGGAAATGGAGCGGCATTGCACGATCGGGGACATCCTGCACATGGGGCGCGCTTGGATCCTGCCGCACCCAGAGCGGGATGCACCCGGGATCGCTCCCATGGTTCGCGACGAGGAAGTGGAGGAGACGGCGGTTCGGGAAGTGATCAAGTTTGAAGAATCCCGCGGTTGGGTGGCTGAAAGCGTGGAATCGGAGAACCGCGGATTCGACCTAATCTCCCGGAGGCCCCACCCCCACGATCCCAAGACATTCTTGGAAGTCCGCTTCATTGAGGTGAAGGGCCGGGCTGGCGTGGGGGAGGTCGCCCTGAGCGCGAACGAGTACAAGACCGCACAGCGGCTCGGAGCCGACTACTGGCTCTACGTCGTCTACAACTGTGGCGGAACCCCTGATCTCCACGTGGTTCACGATCCCGCCCGGCTTGGCTGGAAGCCGGTCGTCCGAGTGGAGCAGTACTACCTAGGTGCCAAGGAGATCCTCGAGGGTGAGTAGCGCGGATCGGTATCCGAGGCGCCTCATCGAAGTCGACCTTCCAATCAAACGCATCTCTGCGCACGCTCGCCGAGAAAAGGCGATCAGGCATGGCCACATCTCCACGCTTCACATCTGGTGGGCGCGGCGGCCTCTGGCAGCGTGCCGGGCGGTGGTATGTGCGTCGCTTTGGCCTGATCCAGCAGACGAGTTGTGTCCTGAGAGGTTCCGCAACGTCGCTCGTGAGCAGATGCAGGCTTGGGCATGCGACCGGCTCAACCTCTGTGGCGCGGAGAGCTGGAAGGCGTTTGTCGCCATCTCGAAGAACCGCGCCGCGCTTGCTGACAATGCCGTGCTTCGCCAGGCGCTCCTAGACTTCATCGCCGACTTTGCCAACTGGGACAACTCCTCGGTACGCGAGTACTTGGAGACAAGCCAGACTCTCACTCAGGAGGCGCACGAGGCGCTTGGCGGCGCCGCCGGCACCCGTCCGCTCGTCGTCGATCCTTTCGCTGGCGGCGGCTCAATCCCGCTAGAGGCCTTGCGCGTGGGCGCAGATGCCTTCGCAAGCGATCTCAATCCAATCCCCGTCTTGCTCAACAAGGTCGTCCTCGAATACGTCCCTAAGTACGGGCAGCGGCTGGCCGACGAGGTGCGAAGGTGGGGAGAGTGGGTTGGAAGGAGGGCCGAGGAGCAGCTGTCGAGGTTCTATCCGAAGGACGTGGATGGGGCGACGACAGTCGCCTACCTGTGGGCACGCAGGATCAAGTGCGAGGGCCCCGGATGCGGGGCGGACGTGCCACTCATCCGCTCCTTGTGGTTGTCTAAGAAGGCCCAAGAGTCCGTCGCGATTCAACTAGTTCCAAACCGCGAGGGAATGAGCGTCGAGTACCGGCTCATTGTGAAGCAGGGCGAGACCTGGGTCGACAAGGCTGATTCCAAGACTAGGGTCAAGAATCCGAAGTTTGACGGAACGGTGAAACGCGGCTCGGCGACGTGCCCTTGTTGCGGATATACCACCCCGGTTGCCCGCGTCCGCGAACAATTGAAGGCAAAGCACGGTGGGGCCGCGGATGCTGCGCCCTACGCTCGCGTGATTTTACTTCCCACGGGGGGACGCACCTTCCGGCTGACTTCAGAAAACGACGCGCGAGCGATTGAGTGCGCGCGGAGTGCACTTGAAGAGGCCAAGAAGGCGCATTTGGGCCCGCTCAGTCTGGTCCCGAACGAATCGACGGCTGGATACGAGAGCTTTGTGAACCGCGGCCCGATCTACGGCATGACGACCTGGGAAGACTATTTCACGCCACGGCAAGCTCTTGCATTGGCGACCCTGTCTACCCTGGTTCGAACGGTCGAAGCGAACGTGGAGCAACTGAAAGACCGACAATTCGCCAATGCCGTGACGACTGTCTTGGCCCTTGCTGTTGGGCGGTGCGCCAACCAGTTTTGTTCGTTGTGTAAGTGGAATGTGGGCCGTGAGCTTGTGGACGGAGTGTTTGCGCGGCAAGCGCTGCCGATGCTCTGGGACTTTGGCGAGATCAACCCCCTGGGAAGAAGAGACGGGTTCTGGATGAGCGCCATCGAGTGGATCGTCGCCGTCCTGGACTCCACACAACTTAAGCACGAGGGCCACGCAGAACAGGCGTCAGCTGATCGGCATCCGTTGCCGGATGACTGTGCAGCGGGTATTGTGACGGACCCACCGTACTACTACTCCGTGCAGTACGCTGACTTGTCGGATTTCTTCTACGTGTGGCTTCGTCGCATCCTCGTGGACGTGCATCCCTCGCTGTTTGTTGGCGCGCTCTCGGATAAGACGGACGAGATCATCGTTCAGTCACCGGGCCAGCAGTTCGCAGCAATCGGCAAGAACAACAACTTCTTCTTGCGACGCATGAGCGACGCCATGGCCGAGTCCCGGCGTATCGTCTCGCCAGGTGGGATCGGGGTCGTCGTGTTCGCGCACTCCTCGACGGCCGGATGGGAAGCTCAGCTTCAGGCGATGATTGAGGCAGGATGGATCATCACTGGGTCTTGGCCAATTGACACCGAACTGGCGTCGCGCGTGATTTCCCAGGGACGGTCGGTGCTGGCGTCTTCGGTCCATCTCGTGTGCCGGCCGCGGGAGCATATCGATGGGTCCATCCGCACCGACGATGTCGGGGCGTGGAGCGAAGTCCTGCAAGACCTTCCGCGACGAATCCACGAGTGGATGCCTCGGTTGGCCGAAGAGGGCGTGGTGGGAGCAGACGCAATCTTCGCCTGTCTCGGGCCGGCTTTGGAGGTGTATTCGCGCTACTCGCGCGTGGAGAAGGCTGGTGGGCAGACGGTATCGCTCAAGGAATACCTGGTACAGGTGTGGGCGGCCGTAGCGCGCGAGGCGCTCTCGCTGATCTTCGAGGAGGCCGACGCGACGGGTCTGGAGGAGGACGCTCGGCTAACAGCTATGTGGCTGTGGACGATGTCGACAGGCGAAGACGGGGAGGAAGGCGGAGCGTCTGGCTCGCCTGACGAAGCGGATGCGGAGGATAACGACGAATCGACTGACGTGGCTCGGGCGATGACGGGGCTTATCCTGGAATTCGATGCCGCGCGAAAAATTGCACAAGGCCTCGGGGTACATTTGGAAGCCCTGAAGCACGTTGTCGAGATAAAGGGCGACGAGGCCCGGCTCCTCTCCGTGGCAGAGCGCACGCGCTACCTCTTCGGGGGTGAGGGACTAGATCCAGCACCCGTGCGACGCCCTATGAAGGCAGAGCAGTTGCAGCTATTTGAGGAGCTTGTGGCCGCAGAGCGCGCAGCCGGCTGGGGCGATGTGGGTCTGCCTCCCGTCGGTAAGACCACTCTGAACCGAGTGCATCAGGCGATGATCCTATTTGGTGCTGGGCGGGGAGAAGCGCTTAGACGGTTCTTGGTGGATGGCACTGTTGGGCGGGATGGGGGTTTCTGGAAGCTGGCGCAGTCTTTGTCGGCGCTCTATCCGGCTGGAACCGACGAAAAACGGTGGGTGGGTGGTGTTTTGGCACGCAAGAAGGGGCTAGGCTTTGGATAGGGGCGTATGGCGCAAGGCAGGGTGCGAGGAGAAATCGAGATGGCGATGAAGCCGTGGTACAAGGTGATTACGCCGCGCGAAGACCTGCGCGAGGGCCGGCCTCTCGATGCCTCTGAGTTCGCCGTGCACCTTGACCAGGTGCGGGATGGCAGGGCTCCGTCTGTCTACCAGAATCCTGCGGACTTCTTCGAGCGAACGTACCTCACCACAAACCTAAGTGGTCTTGCTGTCGAGGTCATCAGGCGCCTCAGCGGAGTCAAGGTGGAGACCTCGCCAGTCTTCAACATGACCACGCAGTTCGGCGGCGGAAAGACTCACTCGCTCACACTTCTCTACCACCTAGCGCGCGGGGGAAAGAATGCTGCGAAGTGGAAGGGGGTTAATGCCCTTATCTCTACGGCTGGGATCTCGAAGGTGCCCGAGGCCACCACTGCGGTGTTTGTCGGGTCCGAGTTCGACTCTCTAGCTGGCCGGGGCGGCACAGATGGCAGCCCCATACGCAAGACGCCGTGGGGGGAGATCGCCTGGCAGCTCCGCGGCGCAGAAGGACTACAGGTCCTCGCTGAGCATGAGAGGACGCTCACGGCGCCGGGCGGGGACGTCGTCGCAAGGATGCTTCCGCCGGACCGGCCGGTGCTCATCCTTCTCGATGAGCTGATGAACTACGTTAGCAGGAGTCGAAAGAGTGGACTGGCGAGTCAGCTCTACACGTTCCTTCACAACCTATCCGAGGTATCGCGCTCCCGGGACGACGTAGTTCTTGCCGTGTCTGTCCCGGCGTCTGAGCTGGAGATGACGGCCGAGGACCAGTCGGACTATGAGCGGCTGAAGAAGCTTCTGGACCGTGTCGGCAAGGCGGTCATCATGTCTGCCGAGGCTGAAGCATCGGAAATCATCCGGCGGCGGCTGTTCGAGTGGCACGGCCTGCCAACGGACGCGTCGAAGACCGTGGCTGAATACGCTGAGTGGGTTGGGGATCATCGTCAGCAGGTGCCAAGCTGGTTTCCAGTCGACAACGCAAGCGAGAGTTTCGGTGGCACGTATCCGTTCCACCCGTCGGTTCTATCTGTATTCGAGCGGAAGTGGAGGGCCCTCCCGCGATTCCAGCAGACCCGCGGCGTCTTGCGGTTGCTAGCCCTGTGGGTCTCGCACGCGTATGCCCAAGGGTTCAAGGGAGCGCACAAGGATCCGTTGATTACGCTTGGGACAGCGCCCCTGGATGATCCGACGTTCCGCGCGGCCGTGTTTGAGCAGCTAGGCGAGTCCCGCCTGGAGGCTGCCGTCACGACAGACATCGTGGGCAACAACCATGCTCACGCGATACGCCTGGACAAGGAAGCTACGGCGGAGGTCAAGAGCGTACGCCTCCACCGGAAGGTAGCTACCTCAATCTTCTTTGAGTCAAACGGCGGGCAGCAGCGAGGCGAGGCGACATTGCCTGAGATTCGGCTTGCCGTCGCCGAGCCCGGGCTAGATGTGGGCAACATTGAGCAGTGTGTCGAGTCGCTGGTCAACATGTGCTACTTCCTTGCCGCGGAAAAGAACCACTATCGCTTCAGCTTCCAGCCAAACCTCAACAAACTCCTGGCCGACAGGAGGGCGAGCGTTCAGTCGGCCGCGATTAGGACTCGCGTGCGTTCGGAGATCGAGAAGGTGTTCACGGCAGGGAAGGGCGTCGAGAGGGTGCTCTTCCCGGAGAAGTCCGGCCAGGTGCCGGACCGACCCATGCTGACACTCATCGTCCTTACGCCAGAAACCGATGTGGCAGAATCGGGGACGCTAGGGCTAATGCAGACGATGGCCAAGGAGCACGGAACGTCGTCGCGCACCTACAAGAGCGCGCTATTGTGGTCCGTTCCTGAAGACGGTGCTGTCCCAACCGAGGAGGGAAGGAAGGTCCTTGCTTGGGAGCAGATCGCTTCAGAAGCAGACGCGCTCAAGCTCGACGAACCCCAACGCCGTCAGTTGGACGAGAACCTGAGGCGAGCCAAGCGAGACTTGCAGGAGTCCGTGTGGCGTGCTTACAAGAACGTATTCCTGCTTGACGATAGGAATGAGCTGCGCAGGATCGACCTTGGCCTTGTGCACTCAAGCGCCGCCGACTCCATGGTGTCCCTCATCCTGGCGCGCCTTCAACAGGAAGACCTCGTCGTCGACGGCGTGAGTCCGAACTTCCTCGTGCGCAACTGGCCACCGGCGCTGCCCGAGTGGAGCACGAGGGCCGTACGGGATGCGTTTTTCGCATCGCCGAAGTTCCCTCGCCTCCTGAACGCCAACAGCGTGAAGCAAACCGTCTGTCGCGGTGTTGACGGCGGCATTATGGCCTACGTTAGCAAGAAGGTGGATGGGACCTATGACGCCTTCCAGTTCCGTGTCGGACTTATGGAGAGCGAAGTGGAACTGGCGGATGACGTCTTTGTCATTCGCAAGGAGGACGCCGAGGCGTATCTGGGAAAGGAGAAAACTGCCCGCCCGAGCACCGTGGCGTCACCGGAGCTTGAACCGATGAACAGCGCCGATGTGTCCGGAACATACATCGAATCAGGGGCGGGAACGATCACGGGGCCCGGGCCCGCCCCAATGCCGGCCAGCGAAGAAGAGATGAGCCCAGAGAACGTCCATGGCTTCAGTTGGACCGGTGCGATAGCGCCTCAAAAGTGGATGATCTTCTATACGAAAGTCCTCGCTCGTTTCGCCACGGTTAGAGGCCTAAGGCTCACCATCAATGTCGACGTTGCTCCGGAGGGCGGGGTCTCTAGTGCAAAGCTCGATGAAGTAAGAGGGGCGCTGAGAGAACTTGGCTTGCCTGAGGATCTAAATGTCCAGAACAGGGGCTAAACGGAAACAGCGTCGATCCTCAGGTGCGTGTACGCTCGCTGGCCCGCTGAGCAGGGCCGGCTCGTTGGTGGCGCCGAGGCCGCACGGGCCCCCCTACCTTAACCCCCGCGCATGAAACAGCGGCGAATCGATCCTCGTGTAGGAGCACACGTAGCGCTCGCCGTCCTGCGTGAATCGCACCGAATTCATCCCCCTGACGCCGCTTCGCTCCGTTGGCGTGATCTCCATCCACGGCTCGGTCTCGCCGGTCGAAGCGTTGACGCGTAGCACCTTCGCCGGGACCGCGCCCCCGCGCACCACGAAGAACGACTTCGAATCTCCGGCCCACGACGACAACCGCCAGAGCGAGTCCAAATTCGGAAACCGACGAGGCGCCCCGCCGTCGACGGGAAGGAGCACGGCGCAGGCGTCCTCACCCCGCGTGAGCACGTACGTGCCGTCCGGCGACGGAATCGAGGCGCCCGATTGGATGATCTGGTCCGATAGCGGCGCGAATGCGCCCGATTCGATATTTACACGGTACAAGCGGGCACCTTGACCGGGCGCGCTGGCCGACACGCCTACCTCGCGGCCACTCGGAAACCAGAAACCGTGGCTCGGCACAATGCCCTCCGTCGGCACGCGCCGCGCTTGTCCGGCCCCGATCGGAAGGATCGTGATGAACCGATTGCCGCCAAGCTCGCCGCCCATGACGAATCGGCCGTCCGGCGAGATTGCCGCGGCGACCCCGTCCCCGAGTCGAATCGCCGGCCCGCCGTCGATCGAGCGCACGTAGACGCCGTCGGTGCCTTCGGAGGCCGGACCGGTCTCGTCGAAGAGTACGGTCGAGCCATCCGGGCTGAGGTCTCGAAGCAACGTCCAATCGAGCCAGGAGAGGTCCGTCGCTTCCGCCGATCCGCCCGTGCGGGTCGACGTCTCCATTCTCATGCGCGGGGTGATCATCGAGAAGAGTGCGTCGCCGTTCGCCGCGATGTCCTGGAGCCCGGGGTATCCGGGGGCTGAGTAGACGTGTCGCTGAGCACCCTCGAGGGTCACCGCGTAGATTCCGTCCGGGGCGTTCATGCCCTGGGCTCCGAACCAGATCTCCCTGCCATCCGGCCGCCACACAAGGTTCGAAATCGTCGGCATGTGTTGGCTCAGGCGTTGTGCCGCCTCACCCGGACGAATGACGCACGCGTAACCCCCATTGCTCCCGGGCATCGGATGGTCCAGGAAGGCGAACAGTTTCCCATCGGGCGATGTGCGAAGGTTGCTCGACCAGCCACTGTTCGTCTTGTGGATGACGGTCCCGATCGGCGCCTCGATCTGAAAGGCAGAGCCGACCCGCCGGATCGCTGCCAGTGACTTTCCGCCGGCGAACCAGTCGGCTTGATATACGTCCTCCGCGATTTCCCTGGGTCTTCCCCCAACGAGAGGCACACGGGCCAACGTTCCAAGGTGGACGAATCCGCCGACGTCCCTCGGCCGGAGCGTCACGGCGAGTTCCGCCGACTCGGAGACGGCCTGGAGGGCGGCATCGCCGAGGCCGATCGGTCGCGCGTCCGGAGATTCAAGCCGGGCCAGGAAGATCTCGCTCGGCTGGCCCGCAAAGGCGGCCTGATAGACGAAGGTCTGACCGTCTGGCGTGAAGAGGGCGCGGAAGAGCTCGCCGTCCCGGAAGGTGAGTGCCCGAAAGCTCACCCCGGCGCCGGGGGAAGCCGCCGCGCCGGGGCTGGCGTCCGCGTCGGCACCTGCGCCGGCACCGCCCGCCGCCGGAGCGGGGCGTCGCGCGAGCAGCTCGAGCGTGAACGCGAGGTCGGCCGCCGACTCGAGTCGCCCTTCCGGGCGCTTCGCGAGGAGGTGCGCGATCATGGCGCCCATTCCGGGGATCGCGTCCTCCACGTCGGGGGTAAGTGCCGGCGGGTCCGCCATGAGGATCGCGCTCACTCGGTCCGCGGCGGTGTCGCCCTGGAAGGGCTGCGTCCCGGTCAGGAGTTCGTGGAGGATCACGCCGAGGGCGAAGAGGTCGGCGCGGTGATCGACCGCCTGGTCGCGAAGCTGCTCGGGCGCCATGTAGGAGACCGTGCCCATGATCGTGCCGCTCATGGTCAGGGACGCGAACACGGGCGTGGTCTCCGCCGTGGCGGTCGTGGCCCCGGTCGTCAGCTTGGCGATCCCGAAGTCGAGGATCTTCACGCGGCCGTCGGGGAGGACGAAGAGGTTCTCGGGCTTCAGGTCCCGGTGGACGATGCCCTTCGCGTGCGCGGCAGAGAGCCCCCGCGCCACCTGGACGACGATCTGCACGGCTTTTCGTGCGGGTAGGGGCCCGCGGTCGATCAGCGCGCGGAGGTTCTCGCCCTCGAGCACTTCGGTGACGAGGTAGGGGATGCCGCCTTCGACTCCGACGTCGTACATCGTGACGATGTTGGGATGGTTGAGCGCGCCCGCCGCCCGCGCCTCGGTCTCGAAGCGCTGCTGGCGCTCCGGGTCGCCCGACACCGCGCGGGGCAGCACCTTGACCGCCACATCCCGTCCGAGGCGCGGATCCCGCGCGCGGTACACCTCGCCCATGCCGCCGGCCCCGAGGGGCGCGAGGATTTCGTAGGGACCGAGTTTGGTGCCAAGCGAGAGGGTCATGGCTGCGTATCCTATCGCAAATGGACGGGTCGCGCCTGGACACGGCTGGCCGCTAACGGCTAACCTGCCCTTCCATGGCCTTGCGGCCCGGCACTCGCCTCGGACCATACGAAGTCCTCGCCCCACTCGGCGTGGGTGGTATGGGAGAAGTCTATCGCGCCCGCGATACCCGGCTTGGCCGCGAGGTGGCCGTCAAGGTACTGCCCCAGCACGTCTCCGCCTCCTCCGAGGACCGCGCCCGCTTCAAGCGCGAAGCCAAGACGATCTCCAGCCTCAACCATCCCCACATCTGCGTTCTTTACGACGTCGGCCAACAAGGCGATACCGACTATCTCGTGATGGAGCTTATTGAGGGGGAGACGCTTGCGCAGCGAATCGCGCGCGGGTCGCTCCCGCCGGATGACGTATTGAGGATCGGCGTACAAGTCGCGGACGCGCTGGATCGCGCGCATCGCGCGGGCGTGATCCACCGTGACCTGAAGCCGAGTAACGTGATGCTGACGAAGAGCGGTGCCAAGCTCATGGACTTCGGTATAGCCCGCGGGGTCGGCGGCGCAGACCAAACAGGAGCCTCCGACGTCACGGCCACGTCCCCCACGACGCCGCTCAATCCGGACGAGCCGATCACCGCGAAGGGGACGATCGTCGGCACGTTCCAATACATGGCGCCGGAGCAATTGGAAGGGAAGCGTGTCGACGCGAGGGCCGACATCTGGGCGTTGGGCTGCGTGCTGTACGAGATGGCGACCGGCAAGCGGGCGTTCGAGGGGTCGACGCCCGCCAGCCTCATTTCTGCGATCATGCGCGATCAGCCGCGGGAGATGGCGAAACTTGAACCGTTGACTCCACCGGCCCTCGAGCGAACCGTCTTGCAGTGCCTGGCGAAGGACGCCGACGATCGCTGGCAGACGGCAGGGGACCTGCGTCGCGAGTTGGGCTGGATCCATGCGGCCGGATCGCGTGCGGGCGTTCCGACGCCGGTCGTGACTCGTCGCAGGACTCGCGAGCGGCTGAAGTGGACGCTGGCAGTCGTCTCCGCCGCGGCCATAGCGGTGTTGCTCCAGCCGAAGCATTCTCCCGAGTCGGTCATTTTCGAACTGTCGACGCCTTCACAGATACACTTCGTGGATCTCCCGCGGATCTCGCCGAACGGGCTGACCCTCGCGTTCAACGCGACGGATTCCACCGAGGTCTCGAGCATCTGGGTACGCCAGATGAACTCGCTCGAAGCGAGGCGCCTTCCCGGGACGGAAGGAGCGGGGCGCCCGTTCTGGTCGCCGGATAGTCGCTACCTGGGGTTCTTTACCGCGAGCAAGCTGATGAAGATCGACCTCGGCGGCGGGCCTCCCGTTGCCTTGTGCGATGTTGCCGGTGGTGGGGAGGGCACCTGGAGCAAGCGCGGCATCATCCTCTTCGACCAACAATCCACGGACAGCGTTCAAATGGTTCCAGCCGCAGGAGGAATCCCGACGGGGGCGGCGCATCGCTCCGAGCGGGAGACGGGCTCGGCCTGGCCCCAATTCCTGCCCGACGGGCGGCACTTTCTCTACATCGCCTACGGTCAGGATTTCGCTTCCGGGACGCTCAAGGTGGGTTCCGTCGGCTCCAAGGAGAGCAAGACGCTCGGACCTGCAGCGTCCAGAGCGGAATACGCCTCCAAACGCCTCCTTTACGTGAGCGGCAGCACGCTGATCGCCAGGCCCTTCGATCCGGGTGCGCTCAAGTTCACGGGTGAGCCGGTTGCGGTAGCACAGGACGTCGAGGCGGACCGGGGGGGAGGTGCTCGGTTCTCGGCATCATCGGCGGGCACGCTTGTGTTTCACTCGGGCTCATCACCCGCCAACACGCGCCTCACATGGCTGAATCGGATCGGGCGACAAGTTGGCACGGTCGGGAACCCCGGCAATTACGACACGCCGGTACTCTCGCCTGACGGTAGGCAGGTCGCGGTTCAGTTGATCGCTACCTGGACGAGCAGTGAGATATGGGTGTGGGACCTGTCTCGAAATCTCGGCTCCCGGCTCACGTTTCCAGACCAGAACGCGCGATCGCCC
>Ga0070699_100000752_pt1 | contig 29996 bp, 22 predicted proteins | sample KBSK1503metaG_FD_65473 | JGI IMG/M metagenome (GOLD analysis project Ga0070699, IMG submission 65473) | Corn, switchgrass and miscanthus rhizosphere microbial communities from Kellogg Biological Station, Michigan, USA - KBS K1-50-3 metaG | ecosystem: Host-associated > Plants > Roots >...
AGTTGATTAGTGCCCCCGCAGGGATTCGAACCCCGAACCAACAGATTATGAGTCTGCTGCTCTAACCGTTGAGCTACAGGGGCACAATAACTTACGGGCCGTCGACTTTGGACTGTAGCGGAAACTGTAGCGACTCAGCGTAGTTTTCCGCTTTTTCGACCGCCTCTCGGTTCAATTAGCAAAGCGCTCGAAGGCGCGTTCTTGTCCTTCAGGATGTAACGTCCTGGGATCGTAACGCTGCTATGACCCGCAACCTTCTTTATAGTGAAGGCATCGGCACCAGCCTCACCGAACCTAGTCAAAAACGTGTGACGCAACGAGTGTATCACGCGGTCATTTGGAAGCTGCAAATCGTCCCTGAGCTTCTTATGGAGATGATCAAGCGACGTTACCAAGTATGGATTACCTGCATGATTTGCGAAGACATATTCCGATTTTACTCTCCAGCGATTGATTCGATTCACCCTCCGTCATAACAGAAGAAGCCGGCAATCAACACGAAGTTGACTGCCGGCATCTGTCCGTCATTCAACTCGTTCTTTACGGTTGAGTGACGCCTGCGAAGGTCACGAGATCGGCGACGGTGAAGTTGCCGGGCATGGCTGAAGGAAGTATGGGTACGAACCCACCGGCGTTCAGGTAGGATGCTGCGTCACGCTTTAGAATCCGGACAAACGTCTCCGCTACAATCCTGCCACCTACCGGGCCCAACTGATTTCCGCCTCCGAGCACCGAAGCCTCGCGGAGCACGTAGTACCACAACGGCGTCTTGGTCAACAGTACACCGCCGCTGGAGTTCAGCACAGCCACTTCTGCCGCCGGTAACCCTGAGGTCAACTGCGCCGCGGTCATGGGCGCGATGCCGAACTGGTTGGCCATACCCTGTCCACTCGGCAGACCGAGAGCCAAGCCTCGCCGCAGGTTTCGCGTCGCCAGAATCGCCATCATTCCTGCGAACCCCGGCAGCGACTCCAATCCGTTAGCCAGGAAACTATCGATTCTCCGCGCCTTGTTATGAACTGGCACCGGCACGCCGGTGTCAAAGAACGCGTTGAAGTCAACAACCCAATTGGAGAAGACCGGCAACCGCGGATTGCGATTGAACTCGAACACCTGTGCCAGTGTGGCGTTGATGAAGTTGAAATTCACCCAGTACCTGTCGCGGATCATGCTGTGACCGAAACGGTACGCTGCCACGGCAAACTCGACCGGCATTCGGAACGAGCTGCCGATGGGAGCAATTACGCTCGCCATCGCATTGTTAACAGTAGCAACTCCGCAAACTCTCTCCAGGAAGTCGTGCACGACGGCCCATTGGTAGTGATGGGTCACAATGCGTTTGGCCTCTGCGAAGATGTCGCCCGCGAACGCGATCGCAACCAGCATGTCAACGACGGCGTTATGGAAACGAAGCATTGCGTGCTGGAACTGCACGATGATCAGGTTTTCGTCGTTGCGTGGATCGCCGATTACGGCAGTGTTCGTACCCGCCATGCGCGGCACGTCCCAGTTCGTTTGTTGGACCATGCCTCCGGGGGCTCCGGTATTGCTGGGGCCGCCAGGTCCAACAGGTGTATTCGTGCCCCTATGCAACTTGATCGCGGTGGGTGGACCAACGGTAGGAAAGTCGTAGAGGAAAGGGTCTAAGCCAGGCCCGCGGCCGTATACGGAATCCAGATCCAGCGACGGGCTGCGCATGTTGTTGATCGTATTCGCATCGGTATCTGCATCGAGAGTCGACGAGACGTCAAACGTGATGTCATGGTCCACGAACTGACCGAAATAGGTGAAGCCTGCCGGTATTGAAGACACGCCTGCGTCAGCCGGATTGTTAGAGTTTATATTGGGATCGCGACCGGGGTCTCCCATCATGTTGCCGAGCTGGCCCAGGAGCGCCTGCGACGCGACATTGAATGGCAGCTTCGTTGCCGTTCGCGTTGCCGCGGAAGACATGTATCCGAATTTATCCGCACAGGCAGAGCTCAGCCAGGGAAACGGAAACCAGTAGAGGGGAATTTTGATGCCGTGAAAACGTCGAATCCCAGGCTTTAGTGCGGGGATCGACTCTTTGACGTCTTCCGGCAACTTCTCAATGGGAACGTCCGCCGGCTTGATGCGGTTTACGGTAGCCAGCAGTTGTTCCAATGGAACTGTGGCTCTGATATTGGTCTCGGTCACACGCTTTCGGAGATCTGTTAGCTCGATCTCCTTGGCATTAACGAATCCTTTGGGAATTGATGTGTTCTTAAGAAATGCCCGCACGATTTCGGGAATATCGGAAGTTGCTGCGGGGATCTCTGGCTCGAGTTCCAGCTTGGGAGCTTTCGTCGCAACGGTTTTCTTGGATTTCGCCGAAGCTTTCTTTTTGGTAACCATATTTTTGACCTCTTTGAGGAAGGAACTTCTAAGAAGTGGGACTATTCGCCCCACAAAATGCGCGGTTTCAGCAAGGTTCAGGACTGACCCTGATAATGGTTATGAAAAATCGAAGCGAAATGTTTCGGCGAAATGTTTCCGGGTAGAAACGTCATATCAAGTAGACAGAAGCGCTGACCCGACGCGCGAACGTGCCCGCTCAAACCTTAGAAGCAGGCAGCACCATGGAGTCAACTGTAGCCCCCAATTACTTCTCCCGTTCTAAAGCAGAAAGCTACTTCAATGCCAACAGAAGCAATCATTACCCTCGAAGATCTGGAATGTATCACCATCAAGGATTTGGAGACGAAGGTTGAGCCCTACATCTGGCCAGCCCTCATAAAAATCGACACCTCGACAATCAATGCTCCGGATGGAAGGTTCGTGGATGTAATTGCGCTCTCGCCGAGCGTCGCGTCAGTGGTAATTAAAAATTCAATGCGCCAGGGTGACCTGGCGCCGATCCCCGCCTCAGTGGCCACGCTCCGAACACGGTTTGAAGACAGCGTAGCGCTTAAACAACTCATCCTGATTGTGAGCTTATTGGAAAGGGATGAGACGCCGCAGGATGCCATTCGGGCTGGATTTGAGGCCTATATTCGCGAACTGCGCGCCGCCTTCAAGGATGAGTTTCCCAAGCTGTTTCAGGCAGGTAACGACGAGGAGGAGCAGAAGGCAATCATCACGCGCATCAAGAATAGAGTTGAGGAAAAAACCAAATCGGCCATTAAAGATGCTTTGAGCGCTGCTGATAAGATAAAGTCTAAACTCGGCTTTCTCGACAATGATGACTTCGTCAGCAGTTCAAATATTAAATTTGGCGAGAACTTTTTTCTGACGACTCCCAACTCGGCACCCATCACGCTTGTCTTTCAAAAGAAAACCGTAATTCTTGAGCAAGGTTTCCCTCCTAAGTTGGGGCAAGGGTTGGTCCGATACCACATCCGCGCCCGGCTTCAAGCGCGACCTCCCGTGATCGATCCGTGCCAGTCGCAGGCAACTGCCGTTAGGACTGCACAGGCGACTGTAGACGGCATTCAAAACGAGATTAAGGAGTTGCAAGGCGAGTTTCCAAAGGGAGCCAACAACGCTGAGATTGAGCGTATCCGCAAGGAGGAGCTTGCGCCTGCTTTGGCAGAGCTGGAAAAGGCAAAGAAGGCACTTCAGTCGTGCCGATCGCAGCAAACGCTAACTTGAGCAGTTGTGTAATCCGTTGGAAGTAAAAATCCAGGGTTGTTAGCGTAAAGCAAACAACCCTGGGAAACAGACTCAGGAAACCGCCGAGCCGGGAGGGCCGATGTCGACCGGAGTGTCTCCGGATACATCCACGACGTCCTGAATGGAACGCAGCTTACCCTCACTGCCCGCATGTCCTTTGCCCGTCACTACGTTTATCGAATCCAAAACCTCTTCGACTTCAAACCCGGCGTCCTTGAGATCGCGCGCCACCTCGTGAAGCGGACGTTTACCCGAAGTCGTGATCACCAGCGATTGTTTCTGCGGCATTAGTGCTTCCTCCGCGATCAATTATAGAACTTGAATCACGAGGGACTCGAATACACGAGCCCCTCGTAATAAGAACCCCTAGAACGGCGGGGCCTGAACCAGGCCGGCGCCAACGTCGGAGTGTGGGAACGGCAAATGTCTGGCAGTCGCGATCAACTTCGCTCGTAACGCAACGCCACGCAATGCCGGGCTCGTCTGCGCCCATAGCGCGGCACAGCCCGCGACGTGCGGAGTCGCCATACTCGTTCCGCTGATCGTTCGGTGTAATACAGGCCTCGGCCACGATGAAAACACGTCTACGCCGACGGCCGAAATGTCCACCTTACCACCATTGGAAAATGTTGCTGGTCGCAACGCCCGATCAAGTGCGGCAACCGACATGATCGTAGGCGAGTTAGCCGGCGCACCCGCCGGTCTGATGAGGGCCGGCCGGTGACTGTCGTTACCAGCCGCAGCGATAATCAAACAACCATTGGCGAGGGCTGCCGCGCCGGCCGCAGTGTAAGACGGCTGGACCGGAATCGCCGCGCCCAGCGACATCGAAATCACCGGGCATTTATTCGCGATGGCCCAATTCATTCCCGCCAGCACCTGCGCCTGCGTGCCGGAGCCGGAATTCGTCAGCACCTTGCCGATGAACATCTGCGTTCTGAAGCCAATGCCATAACGCGGAATTGCTCCCGCCGGTGATTTTGGTCCACACGCAGTGCCCGCCGTGTGTGTGCCGTGTCCGTGCAAATCCTGCACAGGCTGACCGACAAACGTGCCGGTTGCGATGCTTCGCCCGGCGAACTCCGGATGGCCCAGGTCAAAGCCGGTGTCGAGCACTGCGACTTTGATCCCGCTGCCGTCGCGCGAACTGAACGGAACTCGCGACAGTATCAGACCCGGCGTAGCGCCGATTACTTCCGGCCCAACTTCGAACTCCTCCACCACTTCAGTTTCACTGAGATCGGTGGAGATCATTTGCGCCATCCGCAAAATGCCGCGCATGTAGTCGGCCGTGTTTACGGAAGTCGCAAACATGAAATATTCCGGATCGATCGATTGCACCGGACTATCCTCTGCGATCGAGGCTTCCGCCGACATCCCGCGCGACGCTGCTGCCTCGCTGCCAACGAGCGCAACACCGATCTCGGGAAACACTACTGCGTCCGCGTCTCCGGTTGCTTCGAGAACGACAGCCTGATCCGTGAAATCCCTGGCGTTTGCAGTTCTGAATCCGCTGACTGTCTCCAGGTGTTCGAGGCCCTGCTCAGCCGCACCTTCCTTAAAAGTAATCAGGAAGCGACCGGTCGTTTCTGGATCTTTGCCTGACTGCAATGCGGCGAGGAGCAGCTCGTCGGCATTGGTGGATACTTGCGCGCCGTTGGGAGCACCGTTCGAATGTCCATTCTCGGCACGTGCGCGTCTTGCCTTCTTAGTGGCCATGATAATTCTCCTTAGAGTGAGTGGGTTTATAGAGTGTCTATTGAAAACAGACTTCGAGCTGCGGACCGGCGCAGTCCGAAGTGTTTTGAAAGCGACGCGGAATCTCGTCCGCGAAACTTTGCGGTTCAGTTAGTAATGGCACTCGTGAGTTGTTCGTTTCCGCAGAGAACTGAAAATTTGTTGGGCGGTTTTATATCGCTATAAAACTTTTCACTTTGACTTGCAGAGGACTGCACTCCAACATGACTTCTTTCGGAAACATCTGTGTAATCTGCCGACTGTATAGTGTCGTCTCAAGGAGCATTGAGGTGTCGAAATTAGTTGTACCTACTCAGACCACTCGCGAACTTTTACGGATAGTGCGCGCGTCGCAGCCCATTCCGCGCGTGGCGGTCGCGCGCCGGCTCGGCGTTCATCGCCGTCGCATCACCGTGCTGGTAAAGCCGCTGCTCGACTCAGGCATACTGCGCGAAGGCACGCCGGAGCCGAATATCCGGCGCGTGGGCCGTCCGCCAATCGGATTGTCATTGGAGTCAGAAAAACATTTTCTGATCGGCGTGAATATCGGCGTCAGTCAAACTCAGCTCGGCGGCGCCACTGTCGATGGCAAATTGATCTTCGAAGACAACTTTGCGACACCCACCAATCCACAATCGGCACTGGCAGAGATCAAATCGTCGATTCGACGTTATCAACGACAATTGCCGGATCGCGAGCTAGTGGTTGTCGGGATCAGTGTGGCTGGTCCAACTGACGTCGATGAAGGACGGTTGTTGTACGCTCCGCACCAGGGTTGGAAAGACGTGCCGGTGGCGCAGATGCTCGGGTTGAAAGTACCGGTGCTGGTCGAGAACAACGCGACCGCGGCTGCGATCTACGAAGCACAGCGACGTCGCGGACGAAGCGCAACGCGAACTGCCGGCGACTTCGTTCTGGTGCGCGCGGGAACAGGCATTGGCGTCGGGTTGGTGGTAGGCGGCGAAGTTTTTCGCGGCGCGACTGACACTGCCGGCGAGTTTGGTCATATGACGATCGTCGCCGGCGGCAAGTCGTGCCCGTGCGGCAATCTCGGCTGCTGGGAACGATACGCGTCAGCGGCGAGCGCAGTGGACCTCTATCGCGGCGACAGCAACCGCAGCCGGCTCGACACAACGCTGCGGTTCACGGATGTCGTCGCGCGCGCACATGCCGGTGAACGGCGCGCGCAGACGACCCTCGAGCGCGTCGGCACTCACCTCGGAATCGGTATCGGCAATGTAATCTGCGGTCTCGGAGTGCCGCATGTCGTGTTGAGCGGTGACCTGGTCCATGGTTGGAAGTTTATTGAAGTTCCAGCTCGCGCAGCGATCGCGCGGTCGCTCTGCGGTCGCCTGTCGGAGTGGTCTCTCACTGCCGGCGAGACGCACGGCTCCGAACTCGGCGGTGCACTCGAAGTCGCGATCGAACATTACCTGCTAACTGTCGGCAGCAGCAAAGTCGCGGCTTAATTTCACAAAAACGAATAACCGCGGATAGGACGGATAAAAATCCGGATTTTTTCCGTGTCATCCGTGGTGTGGCTTTCCCTGCTCACAACTGGGGAATCCACGCTATGCTTATCATTCGATTCAACGGAAACTCGACGTTGATTCCAATCGATGAGCCTGAACCAAAAACTCCCGCTTCTGCTGCTCGTGGCCCTGCTCCCGCTCGGCGCATTTTCCTGTAAGTCGAGGGTCGCAACTCGCAATCGTTTCGAGGAAAACAGATTTCCCAGCCGCATTCTCTGGGCCTGGGAACGACCGGAAGATCTCGAGTTTGTTGACCCACAGCAGTTCGCCGTCGCCTTTCTGGCGCAGACGTTAATTCTCAAACACGACGAAGTCGAATTCAATCCTCGCCGCCAGCCTTTAAAGGTTGCACCTGACGTCAAACTGATTGCGGTCACGCGAATCGAATCGCGGAAGACGACGGGCATGCCCTCCGCACTATCTCCAGCACAAAGGGAACGACTCGTCGATCTGGTGCTGAAGACGCTGGAGCTCAAGAACGTTTCCGCAGTTCAAATCGACTTTGACGCCGCCGTCTCCGAGCGCGAGTTTTATCGCTCACTGTTGCACGACCTGCGCCAGCGACTGCCAAACAACACCCCGCTGTCGATGACGGCGCTCGCTTCGTTTTGTGTCGGCGACCGCTGGCTCGACGACCTGCCGGTTGATGAAGCAGTGCCGATGATCTTTCGCATGGGCGCGGATGATCGTGTCATCAAGTCGTTTCTGAAAAGCGGCAACGACTTTCGCGAGCCTCTTTGCCGTCGCAGCTATGGAATTTCAGTTGACGAACCAGTGGCGATGAACGTCGCGGCTTCGCGGCGACAATACATTTTCAACGTGCGCGCCTGGACGGAAGCAGACGCGCGGCGCTTTCAAGAGGCAAGACCATAATGAAATCCCGGCAACGAAGTCTCGCCGTCATTCTGGCAGCGTTGCTGCTGCTGAATTCCGCGTCACCGGCACGAGCGTGTGGTCCATTCTTCACCGAGCCGATATTTGTATTTGGTGACTCACCGGATCTTCCGTTTTCAGAATTCACCAACGGCAAGATTGGGATCGTGTTGCCAACGTTCGGCCGCAAGACGTTGATGATCGCTTATCGTTATCTCAATGGCGGTTCGTTCACCAGCGACGAGCAAACCGAGCTGATTGCCGCGCTGAGAGGAAAGGCGCCCGAAGACAACGGCAAAGCAGTGGTCAGACAATGGATCAAGACTCGCAAAGACATTCTGCCGGAAGATCAGCAACTGCCGGAGATTTACGTCGAGCGGCAGCATGACGAAGGCTACGACTTTTTTCCAAACTGCACGCGCAACGCTTTTGAAGTCGCGACTGATACATTGAAAGACCGCATCGCGCGTTATGGGCCGGAAGATAAGAACGTCAGAGCGTGGCTGGCAGCGCAGGACACAGTCTTTCAAAACTGTTCCAGCGGTAAACAGATACCGATTGAGCTCGGCGCCGAAAGTCCGGCCTGGTTACGCAAAGATCGCGATTACCAGATCGCCGCCGCTCATTTTTATTCCCTCGATTTTGACGAAGCCCGCGCGCGTTTCGAAAAGATCGCCGGTGATGTTGATTCACCGTGGCAAGAGCTCGCGCCGTACCTCGTCGCGCGCACGCTCGTGCGCCAGGCGAGTTTGGCTGCAACTGAAGCCGCCAAGCGTGAGTTCTACGGGCGCGCCGAAACTTATCTACAAAACTTTGTGGCAAGCGGTGGCAAATTCACCAGCGCGGGCCGCAAACTCTTCGCCCTCGTCAGATATCACTTGCATCCCGAAGAACGAGTAGCAGAGCTGGGTCATGGTCTGGCCGAAGGCAACGACGAGAACCTGCGGCAGGACCTGATCGATTACGTCTGGCTGCTCGATAAGTTTGAGACGCGCATTCGGAAAGCCGAAGAAGAACGCCGGCATCAACTCGACCCTGACTACAAAGAAGAAAAGCCGGGCAGCAAACAAGTTACAGATACATATGACCAGATCAGGCGCGGTGAGTTGATTCAGATCTTGCTGCCAAAAAAGAAGCCGAACGGCACTGTTGACAACTCACAACCGCCGATATCTGCAACTTTCAAATATGACGTTACGCAAAAAGAAATCGAAGCAGTCTTCGAGCTGGCAGCCGGCAGGAAACTTTCAGACGACGAGATCGATGAGTTGAAAGGATTGCATGAGTCGGCCATGACACTCCGGCAATATCTCATCAGTCCTAACCGACAATGGGATAAGAATGCACAGGCAGACCAGGAAGATTATTATTACTCCAGCGAGATCAAACTGACGTTGGATTTACGGCCGGAGTTCCTTTGCGCCGACGATCTGACCGATTGGATTTTTACTGTTCAGGTTGAAGATCCGAAAGCGTATGGTCATGCATTCAGCCAGTGGCGCGAAACAGGCTCGACCGCGTGGCTCGTGGCGGCGCTGATCAAAGCCGAGAAATCCTCGCCGAAGCTGGCCCAATTGCTGCGCGCCGCGGAAAAGGTTACGCGTGATGAGCCCAGCTATCCTACTGTCGCTTACCATCTGGTCCGTTTGAAAATCGCGCTCGGCAACGAAGTCGCCGCACGAAAACTTCTGGACGACATTATCTCGTGGCAAGCGGAGGTCTTTCCGAGATCGACGCAAAATCAGTTTCTCGAACAACGCATGAGGTTGGCCGAAAACTTGAGCGTCTTCCTGAAGTCAGCACAACGCAAACCCGCGGCCTTTTATAGGGAAGGATCGCCGGGAAAGATCAGCGACCTGATTGAGCGGGACAAGCGTTGGTGGAATCCTGAGTATTCGCAACAGAGCCGCGAGGAATACGAGCAGGACGTCGAACGCTCCTATGAGGACATGTTGCCGTGGGACGATCGTTTCACTTTTGACGGAACGACGGCAGACATTTTCAATCATCATTTTCCACTGCAACTGCTGGAGAAAACTGTGCACGCTCCGGATCTGCCTGCCTATCTGCAGGGCCGGCTCGCGCTCGCCGTTTGGACGCGAGCCATTCTGCTCAACAACGATGAAGTCGCGCTGAAGATTGCGCCTGATGCGCTGAAGGCCGCGCCGAAGATGAGTGCAGTGTTCGAGGCGTACATGAAGGCGCGAAGCAAGCAGGAGCGTCACGAGGCTGCGTTGTACGTGTTGCTCAAGTTTCCCGATCTGACGCCGTTTCTGGGAAGCATCATACCGAGCTTTAATACGAGCGAAGAGGTGGAATATTACTTCGATACTCGGTGGTGGTGTCCGCTTTCAGAGACGGAATACAACGAGCAAAGCATTGAGGTGCCGAAAGTGGTACCCAGGCCGAGTTTTCTGACGGCGGCGCAGTTGGATGTGGCGCACAAAGAATACCAGGCGCTTGCTGAGGTTGGTGACGGGAAGTCGTATCTGGGTCAACAAGTCATAGCCTGGGCCAAAGCCTCGCCGGCTAATCCGAAGATTCCGGAAGCGTTGTTCATCGCAGCCAGGGCAAACCAGGTCTACAAGAATGGTTGTAGTGGTTGGAATCACGACGACGCGACCCAACAGGAAGCGGAAAAAATCCTCAAGCAGCGTTACCCCTCCAGCCCCTGGACCGCCAAGCTCAGCGCGAGTGAGCAGAATTGAACCAGCCACAAAAGGCACATAAGGCACAAAAAGAGATCCCGTTTTGGTTTTCTTATTTGTGTGCCTTATGTGCCTTTTTGTGGCCAAAATGAGTGACAAACGACCGCCGCAGCGGTAGGCTATGCGGCATCATTGAGCAGGTCGGCTAACAAAACCGCCGCGTTCACTCATATCTAATGTGGGCGACCTGTTGTCTCAGGCAGCTTTTTTGCACTACCACCACTAGCTTTAATTACCGCAAAAGGAGATCCCCCTCATGATGGACCTGACTGTCGCATACCAGGAACCTACCGGGTTCAAATTTGTCGAGACCTCGCCCGATCTAAAGGAGGCCGCCGCCGCGCTGCCATGCTTTGAAGCCTTGCACTGGCCCGACTACGCCACCAAGGTTTTTAAGGATGAGATCAACGGCAAGCCGGTAGTGATCCAATTGTGGAAAGGCTGGTGCCAGCAGTTTCTGAGCTCGCCGGATTTTCCCGGCGGCATTGGCGGCGAGGTCGGCGTCTACGAAATAGTCACGGGCAAAGGTTTTCCCGCGGAGCGACCTGACTGGTGCCCGGAAGCGCTCTGGGTTTTCCTGCAAACGAAAAGCAAACTCGCTAACGACGATTTCTGGTGGCCCGTCGCCGAAGCTGACTTCCCGGAGATAGAGTGGGACTTCATCAATCCGAATAGCGGTAAGGTTGCGTTTCACGCCGATCTGCAAAAAACTTACTGGCGCAACAAGTGGATGGATAACGAAAGTTACGCGCAATACAAGAACAAACAGGAAAGGCGTTGGTCGTGGCTGCCGGGTTGGTTTCCGTTTAATTCCCAAACGCCGGTGCTCGCGGTCCATTACGTGATGGACTACAAGATCAACGGTAAGAGCTATCCGCGTTGGTGACTCTCCCGTCATAGAAAAAGATGTCGTATCTCGTAATCCCCAACGAAGTCTTTGCGAACGACGCGATAATTTGGATCGCGGCCATAAACGAAAACTTCAATCCTGCCGGCGCCGTGCTGGAGTATGGATCAAACCAGCTCGCCCTGAATGCGGGCTGGTCCAACTTCACCACTGCCGATGGCAACTTCAACATCAGCTACCGGCGGGTGACCTTGAACAACCTCACGAAGCAAACCAGCTATCCGTTGACGTTGCGTGTCGATGGTAATTGGAAAGCGGAAGCGAGCATCAAGACGATCCCGTGGCAATTACCGGGTCGCGACGAGTCGCCTTTCATCGTGATGCTCGGATCCTGTTTCTTCGCGCGCGAAGATCCCGGCGGCGCAGTGGGATGGACTTACATGAACCTCCCAACGGATGCGCGGCCGGACATAAAGTTCCTGTGCGGCGATCAGGTCTACCTCGACAATCCACCGCAGGACTTTCTCAATCCGTTGCGCAGCCGCAACTGGCTCGAGCATCGATCGTTCAAGACTTATCTCGATGCCTGGACCCAACAGACTCCCGAAGGCGGCGGCTTTGGTCAACTCCTCAAGCACGGCGCCAACTTCTTCAGCTCCGACGATCACGAATTCTGGAACAACGCACCCGACGTCGGCTTGAACGTGCCCTTTTTTACGCTCACACAAAAAGGCCGTAACCAGTGGTGGGACATCGCAACCAACCTTTACCGGATTTTTCAAACGGTTCCGAGCGCGCCCGTCAGGTTCAATATCGATCCGCTTTCGTTTTGCATTTGCGAAACCCGCTTCAATCGCGGTCACGGCGGTGGTGATGGCGACTTCATGTCGCCGGCAAACCTGCAAGCGATTGGACAATGGACCGCCGGTTTGACGGGCCCCGGAATTCTCGTGTTGGGCCAACCTTTCTTAGCCGTGAGTGGCAGCATCAAGGATTACGGACTGCCCGACTTTCATCGCCAGTACGAAGAGTTGAAAGGATACCTGCGACAGTCGAACCATTCGATCGTGATCCTCACAGGCGATGTTCACTTCGGGCGCATCGCGGTTTGTCGCTTGCGACCGGAGCTCAGCACCGAGCTCTACGAAGTGATTTCGTCGCCGATGCAGCTCGTGCCGGGCGCAAAAGGAAAGTACGCGGAGGCGCCGCAGGTGTTTGGACAAGTCACATCGAAACGCGATTTCTCACAGGGTTCCAATCACTTTCTAACACTCGAATTCAAAGCCCTGGGCGGGCAAAGTGTCTCGCTGGTGCCGCGTTACTGGCCCATCGCGAAAGCCGGTATGTCGGTTCAATCGCAGCGTATTGTCGACCAGCCAATCGAACTGTTTTAAGGAGTAAACATCGTGATTCCTATTCGCCAATCAAACGCCGACAAGGCGAACAGCAAATTAGAGGAAGTCAAAGCCGAACCAAACGAAACCAACAGCGCGTGGCTGAAGCGAGTCGGCGCCAAAGATGGCGTGTTGTTACTCGGCGGCGCTTCGATTTCGCACTTCCGCATTCGCGTGGCGCAGTCGCATGCGCGGGCTGATATGAAACCGAGTAGCTGGTCGCTCGCCGGCATCCTGTATGAATCGAGTTTTCTCTCGGTGCCGCTCGAGCTCCGTGGTGACGCGTCAGACATCGCGCTCGACAACGGCATTCAAAACTGTAGCATTAGCGACTACGACGATCCGGATCGCTTTCCGAATATCGCGGTGCTGCGATTCACGCGCGACACCGATAAGATACTCACTAACTGCGAACTCTTAGGTGGAAATAAAGCAACAAAGAAACCCGCGCAACGAAACATCCTCGATCTGCCGGCCTTGATGATCCCGTGGCTCAGTTTTGTCTGGATCTGCGGCCGGGCCAGCAATCCACTGACTGACGGACTCGGACTTCCCAGTGCCGCTTTCGTGGAAACTGTTTACGGCATCGCGGGCATTGAGCTTACGCCCGGATTATCTTCGGCAACCAGTTGTCCCGAGGCGATCTGGCAGGCCGCGAAATACTGGCAGCAGTTCTACAAAGAAGCGGCCAAGACAGGTAATAAACGGAACGCCACGCAGCAGATTCCAACCGGCCAATACGCAGTGCGACAAAAAGCAGCCGCGGCTGATTGGCCCAAAGAGGACAAGTGAAAACGACATGCAAAGATTAGTGAACGCCACCAACGCGCTAACCAACCGACCCGGTCCCGAAGAGTGCTTCCAGAGTGTTGTACCTGACTACGCACTCCTGTTCTTCGATCATCTTCACAGCGAGTACCTGGCGCTGAAACCCAGGATCAAAGATCCGCAGGTGATCACGTTGCTCGACTCGCTGCACGACAAGCGAGTGAGGTGTGAGCTGACCTGGAGCGACATCTACACTTTCGATCTCGCGCTGATCGACCAACGACCGCTCGAGAACTTGATTCGCAAAGCGTTTGACGCGCGATCGAAGTATCGCACTATTGCGGGGCAAAAAGAGTACGACGAGTATCTGGCGTCGAAGCCGCCGGATCTAACGGCGATCCTGATCAAGCCCGGTGCACTGAAGTCAAAACCGGAAGAAGAAGTCATCACTTCACCGCCGGACATTTTCTCGCCGCCCGTTCCGCCCGCTGGGCCGCCTACCGAGACGCCCGCGGAGCCAGGTATGGTGAGTTCCGCCGAGCTGGATATTGTGCAACTCATCCTGCGTGCGGATATCAGATATCTGTTGAGCAAATTCTATTTGTACTATGCGATGTTGCCGATGCGTGAAGGACTGCGCGAACAACTGACAAATCGAGCGGTGAAGATGACGGTGATCATTTTAGTAATGATCATACTTTTGGCCGTCATCAGTCTCGGTGGGTTGAACTACTTCCTCTCCGGCGGCAGGTTCGACGCAGTTTTTGGACTGACCGGAGTTTTCGGCATCACGGTCGGATCGGTAGCGCTCTGCGGCATCGTCGGTGGGTGTGTGAGTATGTTGCAGCGCATTCAGAGCGCGCCGACTGAAGGCGATGCACTGTTCAATCTCGCGGCGCTGACGAATGGCTGGCGCGGCGTCTCACTGTCGCCACTGTATGGCGCAATCTTCGCTTCGCTGTTGTTTATATTGTTCGCGGCAGGAATCCTGGAAGGATCTGTTTTTCCGAAGATAGAAACTGTCGGCTCCGAGAAGCTTCAACCCGTTGTGACCGCACCTGCGCCCGCCAATGCAGCGCCGGCTGATGCGGCGGCGCCGGCGGCGGCGGCTGCTGCTGCAACTCCGACTCCGAACGAAACGCAGCGAGTCGGGGTGCTGCAAGTCAAAGACTTTCTCAAGGAGACAGGGCCGAAGGATGGCGTATCGTTCGCGTTGCTAATGATCTGGTCGTTCATCGCCGGCTTCGCCGAACGCCTCGTCCCAGACACACTCAACCGCCTCGTTGCCAAGACCGAAGCGATTCAAGGTACTAATGCATAAGACACAGATTAACGCGGAATGAAATCCGGATTTTTTCCGTGTTATCCGCGGTTACTTGAGTATTGCGGCCTGGGCGCTGAGCGAGAGTTGGTGCCAGCGCTGAAAGGTATTGATCGTCTCGCTCGGCATGACGCGGATGAACGCGGTTTGAAAGTAGAGGGATTCCGGTTTGCGCCAGTCGAGCCGCACGATTGGATTGAACGACGGCGGCACACCTGGCGTTGTGCCAGCCGGAGTCGAATTTGAATTCGCTTTCTTCGTACTCGTCTTTTGTTCGAAACTTACCGAAGCATCGATCAACTGATCGCGCAACGGTATCCGCGACTGCGTCGGAGTTTTGCCGCCGGCATCGTAGATCGCCAGATCAGTCTCGAAAGCGGTCGCGATCTTCGAAGCATCCGGAGACCACACCGGCAACGCATCAGTCAAATTGTCGTCAAGCAAACGCTCGCTGCCGTCGGGCGCAATCAAACGCGGCCGTCCGGCCGGTAACTTATACTGCTGCTCGCGCACATTCCATTCATTTTCCTTACACGCAAGCGCTGCGAGCGCGTGTCCATCCGGCGCCCAAACAAAGTAGAAATAGATCAACCCCTCACGCCCGGTGAGCGGCTTGAGATCGTCGCCGTCGCGACTACAGATGTAGATCTGTTCCGTACTGAAACTCGCGACCGGCGCGAAGATGGGACCGAGTGACGGCGCGGGCACTGCGGGACTCGCCGAAGCCTCGGGTTCAAATTCGGGGGTCGGCGTCGGACTCGGCATGACCCGCTTGCGCGCGATGAAGTTGATGTAGTTCCCGTCAGGCGACCACGTCACCGTTTCCGGAAACACACACGCGATATCGGGCGGAACCAGATTGCGCAGAAACTGCCCGTCAGAGTTGTAGAGATCGATGCGAAAGGTAGAGCCAGGTTCGTCGGCAGTCCCGTAAAGCGCGAGCACTCGTCGTTTGTCGGGCGAAACGACCGTGCGCACCAGCGCCTCGTCTTTTCGTTTGGTAGTAAAGTCGGTGGCGACAGGACCGAACTTTTCCAGTGGATCGTCGGTGTCCAACGGCGGGGCGGTAACGTCCGGAACCAGCCGGTAGGCGAGATTCCGCGCCGGCACGTCTCGCAAAACCTTAGGCCGCACGTCCTGTCGATCGATGACGGTTTTACAGGCGGTCGCGAAGCACAACGTAAGGAGGATTGTCAGGGCGCAGGAGGTGGTCGACATTTGTGCTGTGCCTCTTTATGGCAACTTGCGATCTTCGCGATCGTTGATCAATTCGTGCACGAGCACCGGATTCAACGCGAGCAGCGCCCGAATGGTGTTGCGCGGCGAGAGATGATCTTCGTCGCCTTCGTCGAGCTCGACGCAGTTGTGCTGGATCGATCGTGCTATACGCCTGGCAATTGACTCGTAACCGGGAGTGGTCGTGATGTAAGCGCGTACTGCCATCGCGCCGATCAGGTCGCAAGTGACTTCCTCGCTGCGCTGGCCGTGAATGTCTAACCCGGTGAGATCTGATGCCTTGTTGCCGACAACTGAAACGAGTGGGCGCAAACTGTCGTTGTCGCCGTCGGCGATATGCATCAGCTCATGCGCGAGCACGCTGATCATGCCCTCATCGGAGCGCAAACCGGCGAGAAAGATCGTGCCGAAAGTGATCACGTGCGGGCGGCTCAGGTAGACGGAGGCGTTGTCGCGCGAGTCCATGTCAGGCCTGACGCGTTTGACGGAATTGACGCGGTCGATCGCCTGTTTGAGCCGCAACCGGAAGTTGGGAGACTTCTGGAAGCCGTAGTCATTTGCGAGCTGCTGGAGTGCCGCGACCATCAGCGACTTCGTTAACGGGAGGAGGCGTTGGGCGCGTTCGGCGCCGGCGCGGGCCTCGGGGCTCTGGAGCGGCAGCGACGGGCGCGCCTGCATATCGTCGATGGCGACACTGCTCTTCGGATCGAGTTTCGCTTGCGTGCAGACGACGCCGATGGCTTCTTCGAGGAGCGCCTTCGCTTCCGGCGACATCGACGCGCGCGCGCGTGAGGTGTGTGAACTGGGTTTGGTTTGAGCAAGAGAGTTCGCCGAGATCAGCAAGACGAGGAGAAGGCATTTCACGCAAAGGCGCAAAGTTGCAGAAGAAGGCGCAAAGAAAAGCAACGGCAATCTTCTTTGCGCCTTGGTTTGTATCTTTGCGCCTTTGCGTGAAATATTCTTCATCGATGCCGCCAAACCGCCTTGCGCTTCCCCAGGAACGCCTTCACACCCTCGTTCGCGTCTTCAGTCTTCATCAACTCATGCAGGTAAATATTCTCCTGCTCGTCCAACGCCTCGTCGATCGATCTGCCGCGTCCGAGGTCGAGCGCCTGTCTCGCATACACCAGCGACGTTCCCGAAAGCTCTCTCAACCTCGCCAACACTTCCAGCAGTTTCGGTTCAAGATGAGCCCCGGGCACCACGTGGTTGCACAAACCCAGCCGCCCCGCCTCACCTGAATCGATGATCTCGCCCGTCAAAATCAACTCGCGCGCGCGTTTTTCCCCGATCACGCGCGGCAAAAGCACCGCCGCCACCGGCGGAAACACACCCAGCTTTATCTCCGGCTGCCCGAATCGCGAGCGATCGGAAGCAATCACGATATCGCACGCAGCTATCAGTTCGCACCCGCCGCCGAGCGCCGCACCGTCAACCAGCGCGATCGACGGTTTCGCCAATTGTTCCAGCAAACGAAAGATCGAGTGAAACGAGTCGAGCATCTGGAAGATCGTGTCCTGCACGTGATCTTCAATCGCCACGCCGGCACTGAACGCCCGACAATCCTTGTCAGCATCGAACACGATCGCCACGAGGTCACGTTGCGCACACTCGCCGAGCGCCGCCGCAATCTCGCGCATCATTTCGATGTTGAAGACATTCAACGGCGGTCGCGCAAACGTGATCCGCGCAACGCGATCCTCAACCCGAAAGCGGATGTTCTGGTAAGTGCTCATGTAGTTCGCAGCCAGTCGCGATAGATCTTCTTCTGTACTTCAGTTTGGCTGGTTAGCGGAACGATGCGATACGTTCCCTCGCGACCCGGACCGAGTTTGAGCAACAACGTGCTCAGATCGTCGAAACGAAAGATCGTCAGGTTGATCAGATCTCCCGGCTTCTTTTCCGCGAGGCGCGCGTTGAAAAAGTCTCTGGTAACGCGCAGGTTGTCGAGCGCCACGATCTGATCGCCGGTGTTGAGACCCTGATCGTACGCGGGCGAGCCGGCATAGACGTGCTCGACCATCACTCGATCCCCCTCCTGGTTGAGATCGGCGCCAAAGAAGATTCGATCACTTGATCGAGCGGGTCCGCCCGGAGCAGTTGTCTCGAGCCGAAGTCCCGCGGCATCGAGTGCTGCGTTGTAGTCGAGTTCGTCTTTCCCCCGCACGTAGCGGCTGAAAAACTCTTCGAGACTACCGCCCGCCATCAACTCACACGCCTTCTGAAAATCCGCTGGTCCATAGTTGCGATTTTTCTGGAAATACTCGGTGTAAAGATAGCGCATCACATCGTCCAGCGACTTCGCGCCGCCGCTACGCTTGCGAATCTCCAGGTCGAGCAACAACCCGAGCAGCGCACCTTTCTCATAGTACGAGACTTGCGTGTTTACGGAGTTTTCATCCTGCCGGTAATACTTGATCCACGAGTCGAAGCTCGACTCTTCCGCACTCTGCACCAACCGCCCGGGCGTATTTTGCAACGTCTGTATCGCACGCGCGGTTGCACTCAGATATTCACCCTCGCTGATTAATCCCGCGCGACGCAAAGCCACGTCGGCGTAGTAATCAGTAATGCCCTCGGCGACCCAGAGCATCTTCGTGTAGTTTTCCTGCGTGTAATCAAACGGTCCAAGCGCGTCGGGGCGAATTCGTTTCACGTTCCAAAGGTGAAAGAACTCGTGCGACACGAGCGAGAGAAAGCCGCGATATTCGCGTGTGACCGACTCAGTGGCGTTTGGCGCCGCGGAGGTAGCACGATCGCCTGCCACAGCCCGGAAACCAAAACGCGGATAACCGAGCGCGGTTGAGTTCAAGTGTTCGAGTCCACCGCCGCCACGCAAATGAAGGATGAAGGTGTAATCACGATACGGCACTTCGCCGCCCATCAATTCGACCTCCGTCTCGACGATCTTCTGCACGTCGCGGCGCATGCGTTCCGGATCGTAATTCCCTTCACCGTCGATCACGATCCGGTGTGCGATACCTTTGACGTTGAAGACGAGCGTCTTGAAGTTACTGACTTCAAACGGCGAGTCGTAGAGAATGTCGAAGTTCTCGGCGCGGAAGGTATTCTTCTGGCCCAGCACCACGGGCAAACCAGTCGCGACTTTCCAAACATCCGGCGCGAGTACGTGCACCGTCGCAGGACTTTGCAGAAAGCCATCGAGATACATCAGGATGTTGGCGTTGTTCCAAAACGCGTGGCCCGAGTTCAGCTCGCTCGTGCGCACCGAGAGTTCGTTGGCGTAAACGCGATAACGCGCGTGCCACTCGCGCGCGCCGTTGATAGTGATGCGCCACGTGTCTTTGTTGGTCTTCTCCCATTTCAACGGCTGGCCCGCGGCGTCGATCGCAGCGAAGTCCTGCACGTGACGCGCAAACTCGCGGACCAGATAAGAGCCGGGAGTCCAAACGGGCAGGATCAGTTGCTCTTCCGGTGGACCGTTCGCCGTCCGTTTGATGGCAACGTCGACTTCGAGCAAGTGCGTATGAGGCCGCGGCATCGCGACGGTAAACGATATATCGACAGGTGGGGTTTGCGCCCTCGTCAGCAGCGGCAGGACGATCAACAACGCTGCGGCGCACACTACTCGGCGTCTATACATTTCGTAAAGCGTCTTTCGAGAAGTTGATGACAAGTGCGGTTGAATGTTACTACACTCTGCGGCCCTCTGCGTATCTCTGCTTTAGAACGCGCCATTTAACCAGAGAGACCACAGAGATACGCAGAGGGCCGCAGAGAGTTATACTCCGAGTTTGAGGACCACAACCATATGCTTAGACGGATAATCGCTACCTCTCCAACCTGGTTTACACTGCCCATCCGGCTCGCGCTGGCGGCGGTGATGATTGCTCATGGCTCGCAGAAAGTGCTCGGCGCTTTCAACGGGCCCGGCTTTACAACATTTACCGCCGGCAATACGCCTTTCGGATTTATGCGTCCGGCGTGGTTGTGGCTGGCGGCGGCAGCGCTGTCGGAACTGCTCGGCGGTCTGCTCGTCGGCATTGGGTTTCTGACGCGCGTGGGCGCGTTCTTCATTGCCTGCGTAATGCTGACGGCGATAGTGGGAGTACACCTGCCGGGCGGCTTCTTTGCCGCGAACCGTGGTTACGAATATCCTCTGGCGCTGCTTGGGATGGCGCTGGCGTTGCTCATCTCGGGCGCCGGGCAAGCATCAGTCGATCGCGCGTTGAGCGGAGGGGGTGGTGGGGGCCGCCGCCGGTAAACAAACACCAGAGACAATGAAGCGCTCGCCCCTCATCGTCATCTTTACGACTGTTTTCATCGATCTCGTCGGTTTCGGCATCGTCATTCCGGTGTTGCCGTTCTACGCCGAGGGCACCGCTTTCAACGCCACGCCACGCACGGTCGGGTTGCTGTTCGCTTCGTACTCGATCATGCAACTGATCTTCTCGCCAGTGCTCGGAAGATTGTCGGACAAGTACGGGCGGCGGCCGGTGTTGCTGCTGTCGATCATCGGCACGGGCATCGGCTTTCTGATTCTCGGCATGGCGAAGACCGTCCTGATGCTATTTATTGGGCGCATACTTGACGGCATCACCGGCGGAAACATTTCGACCGCGCAAGCCTACATCGCCGATATCACCACGAAGGAGAACCGCGCGAAAGGCATGGGATTGATTGGCGCCGCGTTTGGGCTCGGATTCATTTTTGGACCAGCAATCGGCGGCATTCTGAGCCAGTGGGGTATTCACGTGCCCTTCATGTTTGCGGCGGCGCTCTGCTTCGCCAATGCCCTGCTGCTCTACTTCAGACTGCCGGAAACAGTCACGCCCGATCATCCGGCGAAAATTTCAGCCGCCGGTGGTCGCAGTTGGGGGCAGGTGTGGCTTTCACTGAAACAACCGCGGCTCGCGTTTGTGCTCGTGATCTATTTCCTGTTCATCGTGGCGTTCTCGATCATGACGTCGTCGTTTTCGTTCTACACGATGTTTCGCTTCGGCTACGACGCGCAACACACCGGGTACTTGTTCGCTTACGTCGGAGTGATCGCGGTGATCATTCAGGGTGGATTGATCGGACGCCTCGTCAAACGTTTCGGAGAACTGCCGCTTGTGATCGTTGGCGCGCTCTGTTTTGCGATCAGTTTGTTTGCGGTGCCGTTTGTTGGACCAGCGGCAGGAGGACTCGCGGGATTGCTGATTGGCGGCGGCGTTTTTTCGATGGGCAACTCGCTCGCTACACCGGCGTTGACAAGTCTCGCGTCGAAGAGTGTCGGGCCGGAGCAACAGGGGGTCGTGTTAGGTGTGACGCAATCGACCGCGAGTCTCGCGCGCGCAGTCGGGCCATCCCTCGCGGCGCTATTGATCAGCAGTTCCATCGCGCATCTCGGCGCCGACGGCCTGCCGCACTACATGAGCGACCACTCGCTCTTCGTCACCTTCTGGACCGGGGCCGCGATCATGCTGCTGGCGTTCTTGCTCGCGTTCTATTACAAACTTCAGCCACAAAAAGGCACATAAGGCACAAAATAAAACTGACTTGGTTTTATTTTGTGCCTTATGTGCCTTTTTGTGGCTAAGATTTATTTCGCGAACTGCGCGATCGGACCTTCGGGATTGATGAGATCCTTCAGAGCTGAATAAGGCACAAGGACGAACTGCGGCCCGGCGGCGTATGGCCCCACCTGGTATGAGTCGAAGTTGATCCCGAGACCGCGCTTCGTGATGGTCCAGCTTTGATAGTTCTTCGCCGATGCAGCCGCACCTTTCTCGATCTCCTCGTCGAGTAACCCTTTATCTTTTGCCTGCTTCTTGAGATCCGCGATGCAGTAGGTCGCGATGGCCTGGAGATATTTCGCACCGGGCTTGAAAAGATCGCTGAGCTTCAACTGTTTTCCATTCTTCACATCGTAGTTGAGCCCTTCCGAGTAAGAGTTCGGATGAGCCGCGCCCTGGTAATAACTGCCGACCTTGAATTCGACACTCACCAGATCGTCCTGCGCCAATGCGATGTTATAACTAACGTTCAAGTCGCTGCCCATCGAGCCTTCGGGCCGCGGTTCTTCGTCGCCTTCCGCCGGCGCCATGTCTTTCTTGAAACCAGCGACGGTCTTAGTCGCAGTCGCGCGCGCCACCTGGTTGAACTTCTCGAAATTCGGATTGTTGCCGCCCGTGATTTGCGGATACTGCGCGGCAATCTCGTACATCAGTTTCTTGTTGCTCTCCTTGATCTGCTTCCCGACGATTTCAACCTCGCCCGTGAAACTGATCGGTTCCTCGTGCACCGAGAACGCCGTCTTCTTATCGCTGGCTTTGTCACCCGGAGGCTTGGACCAGTTGCCGGCCAGCGTGACGAGTCCGTCCGCGCCGTCGATGGTCCAGATTCCCTTGAACAGCCCGGTTTGCTTACCGGCCGGATCAAACTCTTCGAGCGTAAGATTCCCGTCTTTATCGACGTTGCCGCGCACATTAATGCGCGTGCCGATCTTCTGATAGAAGTAACTGCCGGCCAGCTGATCGCCGGTGCGCACGAGTTTCATCTGCAAGTCGAGCGAGCTGCCGATCGAGCCCTTGAAATATTTGGCTTGTGGCGCCGGCGTTTCACCGCCTTGCACGTGGGACAATTCGGGTGCGGGAGTGGCGCCTGGCGGCGGCGCGGCCGGTGGCGGTGACGTCGTTTTGCGACAGCCGATTGAAAGCAGCAGACAGGCAACGATCAGGCACGTGCGGATGCTCATCGCGCGTTATTTTAGCAGACCACGGTTCGCAATCTCAGCACGTACTTCAGAAAACGTCAGCTCACAGAGCCGCCCGCCCGTGAACAACTTCTCGTTCGTTACGTCGGCAAGCGCGAACGGCGGTGTCGAGTAGTGGTCCAGTTCTGCGTCGGTTTCAAAACTGACTTCCGCGAGCACGAGGCCGAACAGATCGCCGAGAAACATATCAACCGAGAACTTGCGGCCCTCGAATTCGAATGAATAACGATTCTTGCGAATCTCGTTGCTGTTGAAGATGGTCGAGAGCACTTCGGCTTCGAGCGCAGTGAGGTACGTGTTGGTGATGAGCGTGCGTGAGAAGTCTTCCGGGTTCGGAGCGAATTTTTGGGTGAACTTCACGGTCCACTTGTTCGTGCGCGGCTCACGCACCTTGCGCAGACGCAGGCGCGAGCCGGTCATGTAGTTATCGGTGATTTGTAGATGCGGATCAGCGCGCGTGATTCCTTCCGGCAAATCGCGCAACAGATAACGCCGCTCACGCTCAATACGCGCATACTTGCTTTCGGGAACAATCGTGTTTTGATCGGTGAGTTTAGCGACACCCATGCTGTCAGAATTTATCTCACGCAAAGGCGCAAAGTTGCAAAACAAGGCGCAAAGAAGATTTCAAGTTCCTCTTTGCGCCTCTGTTCGACAACTTTGCGCCTTTGCGTGAAGATTTACTCAGTTTTTAGATCTTCCCAGCTTTCATATCGGCCAGGCGCTTCTCGAAGTTAGTCGTGTCGACCTTGTCGGTCTTGCCGCGCTGGACGGCCTGTTCGCCCAAAGCCACTGCCTCTTCCTTCTTACCGGCTTTGTACAACGCGTTAGCCTTGGCGGAAAGATTCTGGAAAGTCTCTTTCACTTTGATCGACTGGTCCAACCACGCCATTCCCTGCGCATCGTCAGCCGGATTCTGATTGTTAAGCAGATAGTTTCCAGCCTGGAGCAGCGTACGCCAGTCGTCAGGCTTCGCATTGCCCACGCTGTTCTTGAGTTTGACCATCGTAGACGCAGCCACGTCCGGCACTTTAACCGTGAACGGCACACTCACCTTCTCCCAGCGAATGTTCACCTGCGCGGAATCTTCGCCAACCGGATCGAATGAGTAGCTGAGCCACTCCTCACTCTGACTGACCCACTGTGGCTTCGCTTTCACGCGCAGCGTGTCTTTGGCCGGATCGTAATTAAAACTGCCCCACTGATTCGCGGTGCCGTTGAAGACGATGGTCCACTCGTCTTTCGTCGGAATGGTGTGCAGGCTGTAACTACCGGCGGGAAGCTTTTGTCCGTTGATCAAAACGTCGTCAGTGATGACGAACTGTGTTGCTTCGTTCGCGCCCGTGCGCCAGACGTGTCCCCACGGAACAATCGGCGCGTTTTTAGGTCGCTCGTTTTGATTGTCGAGCGTGGCTTCACCTTTGACGGCTGCCTGCTCGGGCAAAGGGTCGCCCCAGATCTGTCGTCCTTTTACACCGGGACGACTGTAAGTGATCGTAATGTCGGTGACGCCGACTCGCTGCATCACACTTGCTTTCTGACTCGGACGCGGCACTTCGATCTGCGCCAGCGCAGAAACCGTGCAGCAGAAAACAAACATGACGGCGAAGACGGAAACATAGCTACGTTTCAGGGAACTCGAACTCATGGTCTTTCTCCTCGTGGATGGGTTTGGTGAAGATGATACAACGAATCGCGAATTGAATATAGGTCATATATAACCTATTTGAATTATAATACCGCCGCTTCAGCTATCCTTTTGCAGCCCGCAATTCCCGGAGGTCCATCGCATGTCTCGCCGCCTTAGTATCTCGTTTGTTCTGGTCTTCAGTTTTTTGGTTTTTTCTACAAAAATCGGCGCCCAGAACGGGCACGGAGGTCAAACTCGACTGCTGCGCACACCGACTGTCAGCTCAACTCAGATCGGTTTCGCTTACGCCAACAACATCTGGGTCGTGCCACGTGCTGGAGGCAGTGCGCGACGGCTAACAAGCTTTCAGGGACAAACAGCGAATCCGCATTTCTCTCCCGACGGCAGGTGGATCGCGTTTAGCGGCGAGTATGCCGGCAACTTCGACGTCTACATTGTGCCCGCCGATGGCGGCGAGCCGAAGCGACTGACGTGGCATCCCGGCGCGGACATGGTTGAAGGCTGGACGTCCGACGGCAAATCAGTTCTCTTTTCGTCAACTCGAGCCACCTGGACACCAAGCGGCGCGCCACGCTTCTGGACCGTCTCCGTGGACGGCGGCGTCGAAGAGCCGATGATTCTGCCGCGCGCGTATCAGGGAAAGATCTCGCCTGACGGCACTCACATCGCTTATCGCATGAACAACTCGTGGGACGAAGAACGTCGCAACTACCGCGGCGGACAGAATCGTCCGATCTGGATCGTCGATCTCAAAACGTACGATCTGGTCTCACCGCCGTGGACTGATTCAAAGGACGTCTATCCGGTTTGGGTAGACGATTCGGTCTTCTTCATTTCCGATCGCGATGGCGTCGCGAATGTCTGGGAATATCAAACGAAGACGAAGAAGCTCACGCAGATCACGAAGTTCACCGACTTCGACGTGAAGGCGATGGACTCGGGCGCGGGCTCAGTTGTCTTCGAACAAGCGGGTTACGTTCACGAGCTCGATCCGAAGAGCGGCAAGTCGCGCATCATCAACATCACTGCGACCGGCGACTTTCCGTGGATGATGCCAAACTGGGAAGACGTTTCGAATCGTCTCAGCAGCATGGCGCTGTCGCCGACCGGCAAACGCGTCGCAGTTGAAGCGCGCGGCGAGATCTTCACGATTCCTGTAGACAAGGGTGATGTTCGTAACCTGACTCATTCGAGCAGCTCCGCTGAGCGCGATCCGGCGTGGTCACCCGACGGCAAGTTTGTTTCTTACTTCAGCGACAAATCAGGCGAATACAAACTCGTCATCGAAGCGCAGGACGGACTCACGCCGCCGCGCGAGATCGCGCTCGCCAAGCCGACGCATTACTACACACCATCATGGTCGCCCGATTCGAAAAAGCTGCTCTTCACTGACACGAACTTAAAAGTTTGGGTGCTCGACGCCGGAACTGGTCAGGCAAAAATCGTTGGCGAAGATCCGTGGATGGTTCCGGCGCGCACGTTGAATCCGGTGTGGAGTCCTGATTCGAAATGGGTCGCATATTCGAGCCGTTTGCGTTCGTTGTATCACGCGATCTTCGTCAGCAACGTCGAGACCGGCGAGACGAAGCAGATCACCGACGGGCTCGCGGATGCGGTCTGGCCGGCGTGGGACGCAAATGGCAAGTATCTCTGGTTCCTGGCCTCGACTGACTTTGGTCTGCGTTCGCAATGGCTCGACATGACTTCGTACGACCACACCCCGACCTTCGGACTCTACTTCGCCGTGTTGCGAAAGACTGATGCCAGCCCGCTGCTGCCGGAGAGTGATGAAGATCGCGGTGTCGGTACAGGCACGCGCCGCCCGCAGCCGGGCGCATGTGCCGGCGACGCTCCCGGTGGTGAAGGCGGCGGTGGCGCTGAAGCAGGTGGACAGCGTGGACCACGTGGTCCAGTGTCGGTCCAGGTCGATTTTGAAGGCTTGCAACAGCGGATCATCGCGGTTCCCGGTGTGCCTGAACGGCCTTACTCAGATCTACAAGCGGCCGTCGATGGGCAGGTGTTTTTTCTTGAAGCACGCGCCGGGGCGGGCGGCGGACCAGGCGGTGGTGGCAGTGAGTTGTGGCGTTATCGTCTCTGCGATCGCCGCGCCAACACGTTCGTGAGTAACGTCACCGCGTATGAGATTAGCGCCGACCGTCGCAAGCTGGTTTACCGTGTGGCGGCCGGCGGCGGCGGTCAGGGTGGTGGTCCAGCCGGTGGCGGTGCGAACGCTCCGGCGCCGCAGTTGTTTCTCGTCGATGCCGATCGCCCTCCGCCGCAACCCGGTTCAGGACGTTTGAACTACGCCCTGCGCATGTATCTCGAGCCGCGTGAAGAGTTCAAACAGATCTTCAACGAAGGCTGGCGCAACCAGCGCGACTATCTCTACGTGCCGAACATGCAAGGCGCTGACTGGCCGAAGATGCGCGAGATGTACGGGCAGTTGCTGCCGTACGTAATGCATCGCGCTGATCTCAACTACCTGATGGACATGATGGGCGCTGAGATCGCTATCGGCCACTCGTACGTTCGTGGCGGCGATATGCCTAGCGTGCCGCAATCAGTCGGCGGCTTGCTCGGCGCCGACTTCGCGATCGAGAACGGCCGCTACAAGGTAACGCGCATCTACGACAACGAGAGTTGGAATCCCGATCTCCGTTCGCCACTCGCGACTCCCGGCGCCAACGTCAATACGGGTGACTACATTCTCGCCATCAACGGCATCGAGCTGCGAGCGCCCGATAACATTTACCGCCTGCTCGACGGCACTGCGAATCGTCAAACCACCCTGACTGTCAACGGCACGCCGACGATGGAAGGCGCGCGTACAGTCACCGTCATGCCGGTGGCAAGCGAACAGGCGCTGCGCACGCGCGCGTGGGTCGAATCGAACCGCCGGCTGGTTGAAAAACTTTCCGATGGTCAGTTAGCCTACGTTTATCTCCCCAATACCGGGCAGCCCGGTTACAGCAGTTTCAATCGTTACTACTTCTCGCAACAGGACAAGAAGGGGGTGGTCGTCGACGAGCGCTTCAACGGCGGCGGCTCCGCGGCTGACTACATTATCGAAGTGCTTGCACGCGACTTTGACGGTTACTTCAATAACGTCGCGGGCGATCGTTTCCCGTTCACCAGTCCTTCGGCCGGCATCTGGGGACCGAAGGTAATGATCATCAATGAGATGGCCGGGTCGGGCGGCGACCTGATGCCGTATATGTTCAAGCGCCGGAAGATTGGGCCGCTGATCGGCAAGCGCACCTGGGGCGGCCTGGTCCATACCGCCGACACGCCACCGTTCATTGACGGCGGATCCATGATTGCGCCGCGCGGCGGGTTCTTCACACGCGACGGCAGATGGGCCGTGGAGAACGAAGGCGTCGCTCCCGACGTTGACGTCGAGAACTGGCCCAAAGATGTGATTGCCGGCAAAGATCCGCAACTCGAACGGGCAGTTCAGGAGGCGATGCGCCTGCTGAAAGAGCGCCCGGTGGAACGTTTACCAAAAGAGCCGCCGCCGCCGGTATGGGGCAAACGACCTTAATCAGTAATGAATCCGTGCAGATCCGTGGTAAGGAGATTTAACCCAATGAAGTTCTTCATCATCCTATTGCTCGTCGCGATTTGCCCGCTCGCAAACGCGCAGGAGACCGAGGTCGTTCGCACCAACGTCGAACTGGTCCAGACCGCGATCACGGTCCTCGACAAGAAAGGCAACTTCGTCGAGGGGCTGCAACGCGAACAGTTTGAGTTGATGATTGACGGCAAGCCGCGGCAGGTGGCCTTCTTCGAACGCATCGCCGCCGGCAGTGCGCGAGAAAAAGAACTCGCGACGCTTGGTAATCCCACCGCCGAGTCCGGCGCCAAAACACCGGTAGCGCCGGTACGAGTCCCGAGCCGCACGATCCTTTTCTTTATCGACGATCTGCATCTCTCGCCTGACAGCATGAATCGCACGCGCATGATGCTCCAGCACTTTCTCCAAAGCGAGATGATGTCGAAAGACAACGTTGCGATTGCCACCGCCAGCGGACAAGTCGGATTTCTCGAGCAGTTCACCAACAACCGGGCCGTACTCGACGAGGCGATGACTCGCCTGATACCGCGCCCTTACGACGCCAGTGGTTACAGCGCGGGCGGCACGGCCAAGATGACGGAATACATGGCCTTCCAGCTTAATACCAGCAGGTCCGATACAAAGTTACTCGACGCCTACGTTGAAGAATGCATGAAGGGCGCAAATACTTTCCGCAAAGTCAAAGCGATTGCTCTGCCGATGATACGCCAGTCTTGTGAAACGGAAGTTAAGAATAGTTCGCGCGCCATCCTCGTACAGGCGGGACAGATCACTCAGAACACTTACAACTCGCTCGCATCGGTGATGCGTTCCCTGATGCGCGCGCCGGGACGCAAACTCGCTTTCTTTATCTCCGATGGTTTTCTCCTCGACGCTGGGCCAAATGCTCCTAACATCCGCGACAAATTCGACAGAGTAGTCGATGCGGCTCAACGCGCCGGCGTAGTGGTCTATTCGATTCACGCGAAGGGATTGGTGAACAGTAGTTTCATGGATCCTTCATACAAGCGACCGGTGGATAACCGCGTCGATCTGGCGTCGGTGGGAGAGCTCGAAGCCAACCAGGATGCGCTCAACGCGATTGCCAACGACACCGGCGGCCGCGCCCTGCGCAGCACCAACTTTTTCGATAAGTGGGTAAGCACTGTCCTCGACGAGACTTCGAACTACTACGTCGTCGCCTGGCGTCCGGAAAAAGATGAAGAGAAAGTCGCGAAATTCCGCAACGTGAAGATCACGATCATGGGCCACTCGGACCTGACTGTACGAGCGCCGCGTGGCTATGTCGATGGTCCACAACCGGAAGCGACCGCCAAGACTCCCGACAAGCCGGCTCCAGCGAAGGCACCAAAGACTCCGGAATCCGAGCTGCGCGATGCGTTGAGTGATTTCTATCCGATTGGCGGTCTGCCGACAATGCTGTCACTCACGTATCTCAACACGCCCGCAAATGGCCTGGTGGTGACTTCGTCGATCGAGATTTCTGGCACCGGCGTGAGCTATGGCGATGATCGTAAACAACCGGCGACGATCAAGCTGGCGGGCGTCGTGCTCAACGACAAAGGCAAGATCGCGGGAAGTTTCAAGAACCAGTTGAACATCGATCCACCGAAAGCCGGTGGCGCGGATGCGATCTTTTACAACCATCCCACGCCGTTGACGCCTGGTATCTATCAGGTTCGGGTGGCGGCGCGCGACGAGCGCTCAGGGCATGTTGGCAGCGCGATTCAGTGGATCGTGATTCCGGATCTGACGAAGAGCAAACTGACGCTCAGCAGCGTGTTACTCGGCGGGCAAGTGCTCGAAGACAAGAGCAAGGAAGGCACGCCGCACGTGCAGTTGAGCGTGGACCACAGTTTTCCGCGGATGTCGCAGCTTGGTTACTGGGTGTTTGTTTACAACGCGAAGCGCGACGCAGCGGGTAATGCGCAGCTGATGGTGCAAACGCAGGTACTGCGCGACGGGCAGGCCGTGTTGAGCTCACCGCAGCGCCGGCTGAACAGC
>Ga0070699_100000753_pt1 | contig 29961 bp, 19 predicted proteins | sample KBSK1503metaG_FD_65473 | JGI IMG/M metagenome (GOLD analysis project Ga0070699, IMG submission 65473) | Corn, switchgrass and miscanthus rhizosphere microbial communities from Kellogg Biological Station, Michigan, USA - KBS K1-50-3 metaG | ecosystem: Host-associated > Plants > Roots >...
GGCGCTCGGCACGAGCGAACTGGTCCTCCGGCGCATGCATCTCCGGCCGACGGAATGGCTGTTGCGGGAGGAAGAACCGCGCCGGCGCCCGGATCCGCGGCTCGGGTGGACGCTCTCTCCATCACGAACCGGCCACAGCATCGTCGGCGGGCGCACCATCGAGTACGCGATCGATCCCGCGGGATATCGCGTGCGTACGCTCGATGAGCCGGTCGATCCGGCGCGACCGACGCTGTTGTTCATCGGCGAGTCCATCATGTTCGGCGAGGGATTGGCGTGGCACGAAACGGTGCCGGCGCAGGTGGGCGCGATGCTCGGTATTCAGAGCGCAAACCTCGCGGTGCACGGGTACAGCAACGATCAGGCGTATCTGCGGCTCGAGACGGAGCTGCCTCGCTTTCGACAGCCCGTGGCGATCGTGACGTTGTTCATGACCGCTCTGTTCGGGCGCAATCTCGACGACGACCGACCGCATCTCGGTCCGGGACTGGTGTGGCTTCCCGCGGAGCAGACGTCGCGGCTCGCGGCGCTGGCGGGTCTGCTCGTGCCGTATCGCACCGACGCGACGGTTCAGCAGGGCATCCGCGTGACACGCGAGGTGCTTCGCGCGACCGTGGAGCTCGCGCGCGCGCGTGGAGCACAGCCGCTGATCGTCGTTCCGCAGATTGGTCCCGAAGCGCCGTCCGAGCAGCTGTTGCGGCGCCGGATCGTCGATGAAACAGGCTTGCCGTACGTGTTGATCGAAGTCGATCCCGAATGGCATCTGCCGTGGGACCGCCATCCGGACGCGCGCGGCGCGCGTGCCATCGCCGGCGCAATCGCGGCGCGGCTCAAAGGCAACCTAGGTATTTCGCAATGCATTCAAAGACTCTGTTGATGGTGACTCGACTGGTGATTGCGGGAGCGTTCGCGCTCGTGACGATGCCGGCCCCGCTGCGGGCGCGCGCCGCGACCGAGGTGTATCAGGTGGATGCGGCGAGGAGCCGCGTCACGATCTCGGTCGGCAAAGCCGGCGCGTTCAGCTTCATCGCCGGCCACACGCACGAAGTCAGCGGTCCGATCGAGAGCGGCACGGTCGATCTCGATCCCGAGGATCCGTCCCGTTCGCAGATACGCATCGGCATCGCGGCGGCGGCGCTGAAGGTCACCGGTGCGAAGGAGCCGCCCGAGGATCGACCGAAGGTGCAAGAGGCGATGGAGAGCGACAGGGTGCTCGACGTCGCGCGTCACCCGCGCATCACGTTCGAGAGCACCGGCGTGACGACGAAGCGGCGTGACGCGGCGACGCTCGAGGTCGTCGTGGCCGGCCGGCTCACGATTCGGGACACGACGCAGCCCGTCACCGTCCCGGTCCGCGTGGAGCTCGCCGCCCGCGAGTTGACCGCCAGCGGCCGCTTTGCGATCAAACAGACGGCGTTCGGCATCAAGCCGATTTCGGTCGGCGGCGTCGTCACCGTGAAGGACGCGCTCGACATCGCGTTCTCGATTACCGCACGACGCTGACGTGTCGTCAGAGAGCTCGAAACGCCTCGATTGCCTCGTGCAGCTGGCGATCGCTCGAGTACGGCGCGGGTCCGAGGCGCAACACGTCGCCGCGGAAGTCGGTCAACACGCCGCGTCGGCGCAGCGCGGCTGACAGCTCGCCCGCCCGCGTCGAGCGCAGCGCGAGAAATCCTGCGCGCCGGTCGTCGGCCATTGGCTCGACGCGTGCCGCAGATGGATCGAGGTCCAGCGACTCGAACGCGCCCTTCAGCAGTCCGACCTGCCGCTGGCTGATCGCGCGGAGCCGATCCGCGTCCAATCCCTGCTCGACGTGGAACGCAAACACCGCGGCCCCGCGATAGTGCGACGCCGGATCGTAAGTCGCGCCCGCGAAGCGCGCGGCGCCGCCGCCGTACTCGACGCGGTCCCGCGCCGCGCCTCGCTCGACGTCGGCGAACTCGCTGAACCATCCGGTGAGCACGGGACGGAGACGGCAGCCTGGCGGCACGCGCAGGAAACAATTGCCCTCGCCGAGCTGACAGTACTTATAGCCGCCGCCGGTGACGAACGCGTGCACGAGACCGAGGCGTCGGATGTCGAAGGGCACCACGTTCAAATGGTGGTACGCATCGACGAGCAGCGTCACACCATGTCGATCGCACGCGCGCGCGACAACGTCGAGGTCGGGAACGATTTCCGCCGTCTCGAACAGCACCGACGACACGAGCACGCACGCGGTGCGATCGTCGACTTCCCCCGCCATGCGTTCGGCGAGCGTGTCGGCCGGCCGTGCGGCGACCTTCACGACGGCGAGGCCTTCCTCGGCAAGGCGATCGAGCTGGCGTCGAATGGTGTGAAACTCGCTGTCCGATGTGATCAGCCGCGGCCGCCTGCCGAGCGGCAGCGCGGACAACAGCCGCGTCACCAGTTCGTGCGTGTTCTGCCCGAGCGCGATGTCGCCGTCCGGATCGGCCAGCAGCCGGCGGAAGCCCGCTTGCACACGCGCCGCCTGTTCCCATGCGCGCTCCCACTTGTCGTCGACCATCTCCGCCGCGTCGAGCCACGCGCGCTCCTGTGCGTCGAACGACACGTCGGGCCACGCCTGATGCGAGTGGCCGGTGAGGAGAAGACGCTCCGCGACGCGAAAGCGAGAGTAGTGATCAGCCAGTGGCATGTGATGGCTCACGACACTCACGACAAAGACTTTTGATGGCCGTCGCCGGGAAGTGATTGAGATGCTCGCAGCGTCCTGCACACCCTCACAACTGCGATCGGATTTCCCACAGATCCGGGAACGCCGGGCGACCGATCGTTTCGCGGAGATAGGCGGCGCCGGTCGAGCCGCCGGTTCCGGGCTTGGCGCCGATGGTTCGCTCGACCATCTTCACGTGCCGGTACCGCCACTCCTGGATGCCCTCGTCGAGATCGACGAGCCGCTCGCACAGCTCCGCGGTCTTCACGTCGCGGCGATAGATCTCCACGAGAATCCGCTGCAGGTCGGCTGACGCTTCCACCGCTGCCACGACGTCGCGCGTGAGCAGCGGCTCCGGCACCTTGTATCCCTCGCGCGACAGGTAGCGGAGGAACGCGTCCCACAGCGTCGGCTCGTGGTAGCGGCGCTCGAGCGCGGCCGCAGCGCGGCTGCCCTGGGGAAAGCGCCGGATCGCCCGTTCCGATTTCTCGCCGAGGAGGAACTCGATCTGCCGGAACTGATCCGACTGAAAGCCGCTCGCCGCCTCGAGCCGCTGACGGAAGCTGAAGAACTCGAGCGGCGTCATCGTCTCCAGGATGTCGAGCTGCGCGACCATCACTTTCAGGATGGTGAGGATGCGCTTCAGCGTGTGCTGCGCGCGATGCGGCTCGTCGTCTTCGAGCAGGCGCCGCACGCGATCGAACTCGTGCAGCAGCTCTTTGAACCACAGCTCGTACACCTGGTGAATGACGATGAACAGCATCTCGTCGTGCTCCGGTCCCTCGGAGCGCGGCTGCTGGAGCGAGAGCAGCTCGTCAATCTTCAGATAGCTGCTGTAGGTAACCGCGGCGTTGGTGTCGCTCATACGTTGCATCGCACCTCCATTGGTTTGGGTTCACCAGCAACCAGCAACCAGCAACTGGCAACCAGCAACTAGCAACCAGCCCCCAGCCCCCAGCCCGATCACATCTTGTCCCCCGTGAACCGGAATTCGAACCGCGGGGTATAGCGCTCGACCGACTTGTAGGGATCGGGCCACGGCAGCGCGTATCCGAGCATCCAGGCGGCGTGCCGCGTCCAGTACGGATCGAAAAGGTGTGCGCGGGCGAGCACGCACAGGTCGGCGCGCCCCGCGGCGATGATCGTGTTCACATCCATGTACGACGAGATGTTTCCCACTGCCATCGTCGCCATCCCGACCTGATGGCGGATCCGATCCGCGAACGGCGTCTGGAAGAGCCGTCCGTACGCCGGCCGCTGATCGGGCACCGTCTGTCCGGCCGAGACATCGACGACGTCGCAGCCGTGCGCCTTCAGCATCCGGGCGACTGCGACGGCGTCGTCAGGTTCCATTCCGCCCGGCATCCAGTCGACGGCGCTGATGCGGGCGCTCATCGGCTTCTCGTCGGGCCAGACCGAGCGGCACGCGTCGAAGACCTCGAGCGGGAACCGCATGCGATTGTCGAGCGAGCCGCCGTACTCGTCGGCGCGCGTGTTGGTGAGCGGCGAGATGAACGACGCGAGCAGATAGCCGTGGGCCATGTGGACTTCGAGCAGATCGAAGCCCGCATCGCGCGCGAGGCCGGCGGCGCGCGCGAAGTCGGCCACGACGCAGTCCATGTCGGCGCGCGTCATCTCGCGCGGCACCGGGCTGCGATCGGCGAAGTACGGAATCGGCGATGCGGAGATGATCGGCCATCCACCGTCCGGCAGCGGCTCGTTGTCGCCTTCCCACAGCCGCTGCGTCGCGCCTTTTCGTCCGGCGTGCCCGAGCTGCACGCCGATCGCCGCCGGCGTTTCGCGATGGACGAACTCGACGATCCGCTTCCACGCGGCGGCGTGCTCCGGACGATACAGTCCGGCGCACCACGGCGAGATGCGCGCGTCCCGCGACACATCGGTCATCTCGGCCATGACGAGCCCGGCGCCGCCCATCGCGCGGCTGCCCAGATGCACGAGATGCCAGTCTCCGATCGTCCCGTCATCGGCCAGGTACTGACACATCGGCGAAACGACGACGCGGTTCGGCAGCACGAGGTCGCGCAGCCGGAACCGCGTGAACATCGGTGGAGGAACCGCAGGGCTAAAACGAGGATCCGCAGGGCTAAAGCCCTGCGCCACAGTAGATCTCTCCGGCACAGTCAATGGCTCCGGCACAGTAGATGACTCCGACGTGGCAGATGGCTCCGATGTGGCAGATGACTCCGATGTGGCAGATGACTCCGATGTGGCAGATGACTCCGATGTGGCAGATGGCTCCGATGTGGCAGATGACTCCGATGTGGCAGATGGCTCCGATGTGGCGCAGGGCTTTAGCCCTGCGGGTTGGGGCTTTAGCCCTGCGGGTTGGGCCTTCAGCCCTGCGATCGACCGACCGACTTGCCGCTCCGCCTCGCCCGCCACCGATTCGTCGACGCGCACGAGGAACGCGGGGTCGCGAACGCGCAGATCCTCGTGCGTGATCCTCAGCGATCGCGTCAGCAGCGAGAAGGTGAACTGCACCGGCTCCAGCGACATGTACCGCTCGGTGTCCTCGAACCACTGCAGCGATGCCTGCGCGGCGCGCTGCAGGCTTTCGACCTGCGGTCGGCGTCGAGCTTCGTACCCACGCAGGGCGGACGCTGGATCGGCGTGTTGCACGAGGCAGTCGCGCAGAGCGACCGCGTCTTCCATCGCCATGCGCGTTCCGGAACCGACGGAGAAATGCGCCGTGTGCGCCGCGTCGCCGACGAGGACGACGTTGTCGCGCCACCACGGCTCGGTACGCACGGTCGGAAACTGCCGCCAGATGCTGCGGTTCGTGATGAGCCGGTGGCCATCGAGCTCTTCGGCGAAGAGGCGCTCGAGGAACGCGGACGTCTGCTCCTCGGTCGCGCGGTCCATGCCGGCGGCCTTCCACGTCCGCTCGCCGCACTCGACGATGAACGTCGACCGATCCGGACCGTACTGGTAAGCGTGCACACGCCACAAACCGTGATCGTCGTGCTTGAAGTAAAACGTGAAGGCGGGGAACGGCTTCGTCGTTCCGAGCCAGACGAACCGGTTCGGCCGCAGATCGATCGTCGTTTCGATGCGACCGCCGAGCAGCTGGCGGACGCTGCTGTTCAGGCCGTCGGCCGCGACGACGAGATCGGCGTCGCGAACCTCGTCGAGGCTCGTCACCTCGCGCTCGAAGAGCAGATCGATGCCGGCGTCGCAGGCCTGCTGCTGCAGCACGCGCAGCAGCGTGTGGCGGCTCATGCCGCTGAAGCCGTGGCCGGTCGACGTGATGCGCTCGCCGCGGTAGTGAACCTCGATGTCGTCCCAGTGCACGAGGTGGCGCGCGATGCCGCGGTAGGCCTCCGAGTCGGCGTCGGCGACCGCCGCCATCGTCGCGTCGGAGAACACGACGCCGAAACCGAAGGTGTCGTCGGGCCGATTACGTTCGATGACGCGAATGTCGTGTCGAGGATCCGCTTTCTTCATCAGCACCGCGAAGTACAGACCGCCGGGGCCGCCGCCGATGCAGGCGATCCGCATCACAGGAACTTCGGCGGGCGCTTCGCCACGAAGGCTTCGTAGGCTTCGCGAAAATCGGCGTGCCTCATCAGCGACGCCTGGATCCTCGCCTCGGACTCGAGCGCCGAAGAGAGATCGAGGCTCGCCTCGCGATCGATCGCATCCTTCGTGATCTCGAGGGCGCGCGACGGTCCGCGCGCCAGCCGCTCGGCAAACGCCGCCGCCGCGGCAAGCGCGTCCCCGTCGGCGACGACGCGGTTGTAGAGGCCGATGCGGAACGCTTCCTCCGCGGTGATGAAGTCGCCGGTCATCAAGAGCTCGGCGGCGCGGCCGGCGCCCACGATGCGCGGCAGCAGCCACGCGGCGCCCATGTCGGCGCCGGAGAGCCCGACTTTCGTGAAGAGGAACGCGATCGGCGCCGAGGCGGCGGCTATCCGGATGTCGCAGGCGATCGCCATCACGGCGCCGGCGCCGGCGGTCGTGCCGTTCAGCGCCGCGACGACAGGCACGCGACACCGGCGGATGGCGAGGATGAGATCGCACGTCATCCGAGTGAACTCGAGGAGCCCGCGCTCGTCGCGCTCGACGAGGGCGCCGATGATGTCGCGGACGTCGCCGCCCGAACAGAACGCCTTGCCGGCGCCGGTGATCACGATCGCGCGCACATCGGATTCGGTATTCAGAGCGCGAAAGGTCGTGCGCAGCTCGTCGTACACGTCGAAGGTCAGCGCGTTCAGACGATCGGGACGGTTGAGCGTGATCGTCGCGACGCCGGTCGCGACATCGTGCGCGAACAGAAACGACGTCGGCGTCTTCACGCCAGCACCGCCGTCGCTTCGATCTCCACCATCGCCTGTTCGTCGACGAGCGCGGTCACGGCGACGAGCGCCATCGCGGGATAGTGCGATCCCATGTGGCGCAGCCAGAGATCGCTGAGCGCCGGACGGCTTTCGCGATAGGCGTCCATGTCGGTCACGTATACGGTCATCCGCGCGATCTGCTCCGGCCGTCCTCCGGCCGCCCGCACCACCGTCAGCACGCGCGCGAGCGCGTCGTCGAACTGTTCGGCGAAGCCGGCGTCGCCTTCATGGAGGTGCGGGCCTTTGTTGTGGTGCGGGCCTTTGTTGTGGTGCGGGCCTTTGTTGTGGCGCGGATCTTTCAGGACCGCGTCGCCTGCTATCTGGCCCGCGACGAACAGCAGGCGGCCGCCCGCAGGAGCAATCAGTCCGTGAGCGAATCCGCGCGGTGCGCCGAGCTCAGGCGGGTTCACGATCGCGAACGTCCCGCTCACGAGGCGGCTCCTGCCGAACCCATCGCCTCGACCACGGCGTCGGCGAGAATCGCACCGAGCGCCTCGACGATCGCGCGCCCTTCCTCGGCGGTGGCTTCCGCCGGAAATCCGAAGTACGCGTCCGGTCCACCGGCCGCCGCAAAGGTCGTGTCGCCGCGACGGATGGCATCGACGAGCGAGCGCGGATTCGGCGCAAGCGTCGTCATCACGTCGGTTCGGACGAGATCGGGGCGCTCGGCGAGGACGATCGATCCTTCATAGCGGCCGGCGTGGCACGCGCCGCTCTGGAACTCGGACGTGAGGCGCTCGGCCCAGCGCCGCCGCGTCAGATCGGGAAACACGAGGGCGATGTCGCGACGGGAGGCCGAGACGTCGGCGACGGCGCGGCGCAGCGCATTCACGTGCGCCGGATCGTGATGCGCGTTCGCGATGGCCGCGATACGGATGCCGTGCACGCCGAGACTGCACGCCACGCCGGTCACGATCATCGTCGTCGCTTCCGCTGGCGCATCGAGCGTCCCCGCGAAGTCCGACGCGAACGGCGCCGGCGCAATCGTCAGCGCCGGCAGCAGCAGCACGTGAAGGCCTCGCGCCGCCAGCCGGCCGGCGCCGGCGCGCGCCATCGCCTCCGCGATGATCACGTCGGTCGCGAGCGGCAAGTGCGGCCCGTGCGCCTCGATCGCGCCGGTCGGAAGCACCGCCACCGTCCGCGATGCCGGCAGCTCGCGCACGGCGGGCGACGTCAGCGACGCGAGCGCATGAATCGGCATGACGGTTCGAGTTTAACAGCCGGCGTCGCAACTCCGGCTGCATTCGGCCGACGTGCATCCCCGCTGGCCGCGTTGCTCCTCCCTCAAATAGTGCCGGATATTCCCGGTCGTCGCGCCTCGCCAGCGGGGCGCCTCGTCGGCCTCGGTGCGACGCCGGAGTTGCGACACCGGCTGTTAATCTAGGACTCGTGATCCCGACGCGGCTCAACCTTGCCGGCTATCTGCTCGACGCGCGCGTGGCGGAAGGACGCGGCGATCGCATCGCCATTCGCACCGACGCGCGGACGTTCTCGTACGCCGACGTGCAGCGGCGCTCGGCGCAGTTCGCGCACGTGCTCGGGGCCGACGACGTCCGCCCTGAAGAACGCGTGATCGTGGCGTTGCCGGACGGCGTCGATTTCGTCGCCGCGCTGTTCGGCGTCCTGCGAAGCGGCAGCGTCGCCGTCATGGTGAACCCCGATACGACGCCGGAGCTGCTGCGCTACTTCTTCGAGTACACGAGAGCGACGGCGGCGTTCGTGCCGGCCGATCGGTTGCATCGGTTCGAAGCGCAGATTCACGACCTTTCACGATCGCCGCGGTTGTACGCCGTCGCGAGTGACGACTTCTCGGCGCGCCTCGAGGCTCAGCCCGGCGAGCTCGCGCCGTTCGACTCGCATCGCGACGATGCGGCGATCTGGTTGTTCAGCGGCGGCACCACCGGCCGTCCCAAGGGCGTGGTGCAGACGCATCGCTCGTACGTGAACACGACGCTGCTCTACGGACAACGCGTGCTCGGCGTCCGCGCCGACGACCTGACGATTTCGGTGCCGAAGCTGTTCTTCGGCTACGCGACCGGCGCGAACGTGTTCTTTCCGTTCTCGGTCGGCGCGTCGTGTGTCTTGTTTCCGGAACGCTGCACCGCCGCGGCGCTCTTCGCCCAGATCGCGCGGCACCGGCCGACGATTCTGATCAACGTGCCGACGATGATTCAGCAGATGGTGGCGCACGAGGGCGCCGGGTCGGCGGATCTCTCGAGCCTGCGGCTCGCGACGTCGGCCGGCGAGCCGCTTCCGCTGGAGCTGCACGATCGCTGGACGGCGACCTTCGGCGTGGAGCTCCTCGACGGCCTCGGCACCGCCGAGATGTGGCACATCTTCATCTCGAACCGGCCGGGCGACGTGGTGCCCGGCACGCTCGGGCGCGTCGTGCCCGGCTTCGAGGTGAAGCTCTGCGACGCGGACGGCCGCGAGGCGGCCGACGGCGAGGTGGGCGCGCTGTGGGTGAAGGGCGAATCGCGCGCGATCGGCTACTGGCAGCAGATGGACGACACGATGCGCGTGTTTCGCGGCGACTGGTGCGTCACGGGCGACATGCTGCAGCGCAACGCCGACGGCACGTTCACGTACTGCGGCCGCACCGACGACATGCTGAAGGTCCACGGCCGGTGGCTCGCGCCGGGAGAGGTCGAGAACTGCCTGCTTGCGCACCCGGCGGTACGCGAGGTCGCCGTCGTCGGCGCGACCGGCAGCGACGGACTCGTCAGCGCGTGCGCGTTCGTCGTCGCGGCGTCACCGTCGCCCGCGCTCGGCGCCGAGCTGCAGGCGTTCACGAGGTCGCGGCTCGATCACTACAAATCGCCGCGCGACATCGTCTTTCTCGACACGCTGCCGCGTACCCACCTCGGCAAAGTGGATCGTGGAGCCCTCGCCAAGATGCGACGCGCGTGACCTGCGGTCCCGCAGGGCTGAAGCCCTGCGCCACACATGTGAACAGCGCTGTGTATCGGCCGCAGGATCGTATTATTACGATACCGCACTATCCAAAACCGGAGATCATCTTTGCACGTTTGCCGCGACGCTGCGTTTCGCTGATGACAGGCGGTAACCGATCGCGAGGAGCAGCATCCACGGGCCGCCGGCCACGAGCGTCGATCGCAGGTCCGGCACCCACCACGTCGACACGAGCATCGCCGCGAGGAGGGCGGCGCCGACGTACGACCCGATCGGCACGCGCGGAGCGCGGAACGCGATGTGCGTCACGAAGATCATCAGCCACACGAACAGCGCGCCGAAGAGCGCGGCGCCGAAGAACCACACGTAGGCCGACTGCGGCCAGAATGCGCGCACGAGCACGGCGACGCCCAGACCGGCGCCCGACACGAGCAGCGCCGCGACCGGCGCGCCGCGCGCGGTCACCGCGCCGAGCTGACGCGGAACGAACCCCGCGCGCGCCAGCGAGAACAGCGTGCGGGCAATCAAATAGACGTTCGCGTTCGCGCTCGACAGCGCCGCGAGCAGGACGACCGCATTCATCACGCCCGCCGCGCCGGGAATCGCCATCCGACGCAGCACGCTGACGAACGGGCTCTCGCCGATTCCGAGCTGGTTCCACGGCGTCAGCGCGATGAGCAGCGTCGCGGTGACGATGTAGATCAGCGAGAGGCCGATGACCATCCGCCGCATCGCGCGGGGAATCGTCCGCGCGGGATCCGACGCTTCTCCGGACGTGACGCCGACGATCTCCACGCCGATGAAGGAATAGATCACGAAGCAGCACGCGAGCCACACGCCGCGGACGCCGAACGGCGAGAACCCGCCCTGATTCGTCACGTTCGCCAGGCCAATCGCCGCTCCACCCGTGGCTCCGGCGAGCACGAGCACGCCGAGCGCGACGAAGAGGACGATGGCGACGACCTTGATCGTGACGAGCCAGTACTCGATGGCGCCGAGCTCGCCGACCTCGCGCGAGTTCACGTAGATGAGCGCGACGGCGAAAACGAGCACCCACAGCGCGCCGGGCACGGCGGGAAACCAGTAGCCCATGTAGATCGACGCGGCGACGAGCTGTCCGCCGGTGGCGATCACTTCCATCAGCCAATAGCTGACGCGAACCGCGTAGCCGGCGAACGGCGACACGTACATGCCGGCGTACACGCCGAACGCGCCGGCCGTGGGATACGCGACGGCCATTTCGGTGAGCGCGGCGCCGAGCAGCAGCGCGATGAGCGCCACGATCACATAAGAAAGGATGACGGCCGGTCCGGCGACGTTCACCGCGAGGCCGCTGGCCAGGAAGAGGCCCGTGCCGATGGCGCCGCCGAGCGCCATCATGGCCTGCTGCGCCGCCGAGAGCCGCCGCGCCAGCACCTGCTCGCGGCGGACGTCGTGGTCGTGCGCGGGCCGCGTCATGTGACGAGCGATCGCGCGTCGGCGCCGACCGCGTAGTCCTTGTGCTCGACGATGCGCGCCATCTCGGCCATCAGGCGGTCGATCTCGTCCATCGTGTTGTAGAAGTGCGGCGACAGGCGGATGCCGACGCCGGAGCGGAAGTCGACGAGGAAATCGCGTGCCTTGAGCGCGCGCGAGACCGCCAGGGCATCGGGTGGATTGACGGCCACGGTGCCCGCCAGCCGATCCGGATCGCGCGCGGCGATCGACGGGAACCCGTAGCGATCGGCGAGCTCGAAAATCCGCGCGGTCATCTGTTTCGATTTGGCGCGGATGCGATCGAGGCCGATCTCCGCGACGATCTCCAGGCCCGGCAGCGCGGCGTAGTACGCGGGAATCGACGGCGTCCCGTTCATCATCCGCATGGCGTCGCCGCGCGGCTCGATCGCCCCGGTGTCGAAAGCGAACGGGCTGCGATGCGCGAACCAGCCGGTGAATCGCGGCTGCACGGTGTGAAGCCGATCGGACCGGGTGTAGAGAAAGGCCGTGCCCGGTCCGCCGCACAGCCACTTGAGGCAGCCGCCGACGAAGAAGTCGACGCCGAGTGCGGTGACGTCGACCGGGATGATTCCCCCCGACTGGTATCCATCGAGCAACACCAGCGCGCCGCGCTCGTGCGCATGCGCGGCGATCGCCGCCGCGTCCATGATGTACGACGTCTTGAACAGCACGTGCGAGAACGAGACGAAGGCCGTGCGATGGTCAATCGCGGCGAGGACACGATCGACCGGCACGCTGAAGTCGGGATCGGCCGCGACGACGACGACTTCGAAGCCGAGCGGCTGCTGCGCGCGATACAAGTAGATCGTGGATGGGAAATCGGCGGCGAGACACACGATTCGATTGCGCTGATTCCCTTCGACCGGCGGTTGCACGCACCCCAGCGCCACCATCGCCGCCGTGGTCACGTTCTCGTGCATGCTCACGGAGCCGGCCGGGGCGCCGATGATGGCGCCCACCTTGTCGCCGACTTCGCGCGCCATCTCCCACCACCGCTCCTCCCACGCGCGCACGCCGCGCGTCGCCCAGACGCGCGCGTACTCGGCCAGCGACTCCGCTGTCCGGCGTGGCATCGCGCCGAGCGAGTTGCTGATCATGTAGACGGTCGACGACAGGATCGGGAATTCGCTGCGCCAGGATTCGAGGTCGTCGGTGGTCATGTGCAGCGTGCAATTTACAATTTACAACCGACACTTTACAAAGTGAGGAGAGGCCCGACAAACGGCAGGGGAACGATTCTCTTTGTAAATGGTGAGTTGTCAATTGTAAATTGACCGCGCCGGAGGTTGTGATGTCCGAGATTCTACGTTCCGATGTCGGGGCGGCCGAGGGGCGCGACGGGGTCTTCACGGTCCGCGCAAGCGGCGACGTCCGCGGATGGAACGGCATCCGATACAAGACCGGCCTGTCCGAGAAGAACGTCAACGCGAAACAGCTGTCGATGAACGTCGCAACCATTCCGCCCGGCGGCGTCGCCGCGGCGCACATCCACGTCGGCTTCGAGGTGATGCTCTACATCCTGCGGGGCCGCGTCCGGCACGAGTACGGGCCGTCGCTGGAATTCGCGATCGAAAACGAGGCGGGCGATTTCATCTTCATCGAGCCGGGCGTCCCGCACGAAGTGTTCAATCTCAGCGACACCGAGCCGGTCGTCGCGGTCGTCGCACGCTCCGATGCGAGCGAATGGGAGCACATCATCCCGTTCACGCGGCCCGCGAACGTCTGACGCGTGCGCCGTCTTCGGTGAATCACCACCGGCGCGGTATCGGCACGAAACACACGAAACCACGAAGCACACGAAAACCTTGAAATGGTTCGTGAGTTTCGTGGCGCGCGCGAGCGGTCCCGATTTGGCAGTACGTGCCGCTCGCGAATCATTCGGGCATCAACGCAAACGTCCAGACCGATCCGCCCGACGGCACCTTGTCGCCGGTGTAGCGGCTGGCGAGAGTGCCGCCGCGTCCCGACGCAATCGTCACGTACTGCCGTCCCTTGTGCGTGTACGTGATCGCGGTGGCATTGATGCTCGAGCCGGTCTTGAACTGCCAGAGCGTCCTGCCTGTCGCCTTGTCGAGCGCCACGAACTCGCCGGTCAACTTGCCTGTGAACACGAGGCCGCCACCGGTGGCCAGCATGCCTGCGGATCCCGGGAAATCGGTCAGCGGCACCTCCCATTTCCTCTCGCCGGTCAGCGGATTGATCGCCACGAAGAACCCGAGCACGTCGCCCGGGTTGACCGGCGGAATCCGGCTGGTGACGCCGGTGGAGTTGGTGCCGAGGACCTGCGGTTTCGGCGGCCCGATCTTCTGCACGCGCGGCACGTTCCATGTGCTCACGTACACGAGCCCCGTGTTCGGGTCGAATGCGATCGGCACGGCGTTGGTCCCGCGCGACGGCCAGATTTCGACTTCCTCGCCGGCGAGGAAACGTTTGTAGACGTCGGTCAGCACCGGCCGACCCGTCGTCGGATCGATACGCGAGGCCCAGTTCACCTTGACGTACGGGTTCGCCGCGATCAGCGTGCAATTCGTGCGGTCGAGGACGTACAGGAAGCCGTTCTTGTTGGCTTGAATCATCACCTTGCGGAGCCGCCCCTCGATCTGGATGTCGGCGAGCACGTTCTCGTCGGTGCCATCGACGTCGTACACGTCGTTCGGCGTGTACTGGAAGTGACACGCGACTTCACCCGTCTTCGGCCGGATCGCGAGCACGCTGGACGTGAACAGGCTGTCCAGACCCTTGCGAGACGCGGGATCGTAAGGCTCCGCGTTGCCGGTGCCCCAGTAGACGAGATCGAGTTGCGGATCGTACGAGCCCGAGCGCCACGTCGGCCCTCCGCCGTGCATCCACGCGTCGCTGTGCTCGGGCCACGTCTCCGAACCAGGCTCGCCCGGCGCAGGGATCGTGTATCTCCGCCACAGCTTCTTCCCCGTGTCCGGATCCCAGCCATCCAGGAAGCCGCGCGTCGTCGACTCCCCGCCCGCCATTCCTGAAATCAAGACGCCGTTGGCGACGATCGGCGCGCCCGTCGCGTAGTAGCCTTCCTTCGGGTCGGCGAACTTCTGCTTCCAGATCTCCTTGCCGTCCCGCATGTCGAGCGCCAGGACGTGGCTGTCGTTCGTCACGCGAAACAGTCTGCCGTTGTAGATCGTCGGCGCGCCTCTCGTGATCGCCGCGCGCTGCTGCGTGCCCGGCTGGATCTCCACCGGCGTGCGCCAGATCTGCCGGCCGGTTTCGACGTCGATCGCGAACGTCCACCTGCCGTTGATGACGTACATGACGCCGTTGTAGATCGTCGGCGCGGCCAGCTCGCCCATGTCGTTCATCAGGCTCGTGCTCCAGATGGGCACGAGGCGCTTGATGTTGGATGTGTTGATCTGCGCGAGCGGGCTGTAGCTCTTTCGGTCGTAGCCCATGCTCTCGGTCGTCACGTTTTCGGTGTTCCTGCCGTCGTTGACGAGTTCATCCCACGTTTGCGCGAATGCTGGAGTGGCAAACACATTGGACAGGATTGCGAGCAGCAGCGTGTTCTTCATGATGACGTCCTTTGCTTCCATTCCCGCCGCGACCGGAGCAATCTAACGCCCGCACACGACTGGATCAATGCCCAAGGATCCAGCCACGGTCTTCCTCTCAGGTGGCGACCGTGTGAAAGCGACGTCGACAGGCGGTGCTATAAAAGGGGCGCGGGCGCCACGCTTCGCCCGTGAAAGGGGAGCCCTCATGCGCGTTCTCACCGGCATTCTTGTTTTCCTCGCGATCGCCGGCGCCGCCGCCGCCCAGACCTTCCGCGGCGGCATCAACGGGGTGGTCACCGATCAGACGGGGGCGGTCGTCCCGGGCGCCGACGTCAAAGCGACGAACGACGCAACCGGCCTTTCGTATTCGACGACCTCGTCGACGGCGGGCGCGTTCACGTTCGCCGATTTGCCGCTGGGCGATTACAGCATCGTCGTCTCCGAGAGCGGCTTCGAGACGATCACGATCCGCAGCGTGCGTGTGTCGGCCGGCGCCATCTACACCGTGTCCGTTCGGCTGAACGTGGCGCAGATTGAAGCGAACGTTCAGGTGTCGGCCGCGGCCGTCGCCGTCGAGACGACGTCCACGACGCTCACCAATGTCTTGTCCACGCGCACGGTGCAGGATCTGCCGCTCAACGGACGCGACTTCAGCCAGATGCTCGCCTTGACGCCCGGCTTCTCGGGCTACGAAGGCGGCGGCGCGGCGTCGATGAACGGATCGCGATCGAACCAGTTCAACTGGCAGATCGAAGGTACCGACAACAACGATCAGTGGTTCAACATCAAGGCGGTCAACCAGGGAGGCATCAACAGCATCCCCGGCGTGCTGCTGCCGCTCGACTCGGTGGAAGAGTACTCGGTCCAGACGCAGGCGTCCGCCGAGACCGGACGCAATCCTGGCGGCGCCGTCAACCTGATCATCAAGTCGGGGACGAACCAGCCCCGCGGCAGCGCGTACTACTACAACCGCAACGAAGCGCTCGCCGCGCTGTCGCCGTTCGCGCCGACCGACTCACAGAACAAGCTGCGCAACGAGCATTTCGGTTTCTCGCTCGGCGGGCCGATCGAGCGCGACAAGACCTTCTTCTTCACGACGTACGAACATCAGAATTTCGAGATCGGCAACCAGGCGCTGGCCACGATGCCGTCGGCGGCGTATCAGGCGGCGGCGATGCAGCTGCTGCAGCAGTATTCGGTGCCGGTGAACCCCGTGTCGCGAACGCTTCTGAACACGTTGTGGCCCGCCGACACGCTGACCGGATCGGCCTCGTCGAACAACTACTTCAATCCGACGCCGCAGACCGGCTACAGCCACAACTTCCTGGTCAAGGTCGATCACAGCCTGAACAACGACAACCGGCTGTCGTTTCGAGCGTTCTTCGGCCGCGGCAGTCAAACGGCGCCGGTCGGTTCGCTGATCTCGTATTACTTCCAGGTCGGACCGATGCGCGTCCAGAACTACTCGGCGGTCCACAACGCGGTCCTGGGATCGTCGCTGACTAACCAACTTCTCCTCGGCGTCAACTACTTCAACCAGACGTTCTCGGATGCGAACAGCAGCCTCGACCCGGTCCGACTCGGCTTCAACACCGGGGTGAGCGGGGCCGATCTGGCGGGCGCGCCGTTTCTTTCGATCACCGGATTCGATCCGACCGGCGTCAGCCCGAACTCGGGCCGCACCGACGTCATCACGCACGTGTCCGACGCGCTCTCGTATACGAAGGGGAAGCACGAGATGCGCTTCGGCGGCGAGATCCGGCGGGTCGGCATCGAGGAGTTCGGCGCCGGCGGCGGGAACAACGACGGCGGCCGCGGCAATTTCTTCTTCAACGGCACGCAGGGACCGTGGAGCGGTCTGCTGAGCGTGGCCGGCTACGACACGAGCATCGCGGCGCTCGCCGACTACCTCGCCGGATACGTGTATCAGTCGACGATCCTCAGCGGCGACATCAGACGTCACGTCGATCAGAACCTGTTCAACCTGTTCGCGCAGGATTCGTGGCGGCTGAACCGCCAGGTGAACATCAACCTCGGTCTGCGGTGGGACTTCGAGGGTCCGATGCACGACGGCCGGCAGGATCTCTCGAAGTTCGACCCGAGCCGGGGAGGACTGGTCGTCGTCGGCCAGGAGATCGAGGATCTTTATCCGCGATCGTGGAAGAACCTGAGTCCGCGGGTCGGATTCACCTATCAGCCGAACGGCCGCGACGACCTCGTCGTGCGCGGCGGCTTCGGGCTCTTCTACGACACGCCGTCGATTTCTCCCTTCCTCGATCAGGCCTCGCTCGCCAACAACGGCGCGATCGGCGTGGAGGCAAACCCCGCCGGCTCGAAGCCGGTCTACCAGATCACGAGGAACGGCTACACCATCGCGCCCAACCAGGCGATCTTTCCGGCGAACATCTCGATCTCCGGAAACAACGTGATCAATCTGTTTTCGGTCAGCCCCGATTTCCGCCCCGCGTACGTGAGGAGCTACAACGTGAACGTTGAAAAGGCGCTGGGCCGCAACGCGATCGTGCAGATCGGCTACGTCGGATCGCAGGGGCGGCACCTGAACGTCGTGCGCGACATCAACCAGGCGGCGATGGGGAGCGGCTTCGTCCGGGGGACGAACGCGGCGGGGTTCACGTTTCAACAGCAGACGCGGCCGTACTTCCAGCAGTTTCCGAACTTCGGCGTGATCGATCAGCTCGAAAGCCTCGGCATCTCCGACTACAACTCACTGCAGGCGACGCTGCGCACGCGCAACTGGCACGGCGTCATCTCGCAGGTCTCGTACACCCTGGCGCACAACATGGACATCGCGTCGAACGCGACGTCGCTGCCGCAGGACAGCAACGATCTGATGGGCGACTACGGCAACGCCGCATCGGACATCCGTCACCACGTCGGCGGCTATCTGCTCTACGACGTTCCCGGCTCGTCGCACGGGCCCGCGTGGCTGTCGCACGGCTGGCAGGTGAACACGAACATCTCGGTTCGCACCGGATTCCCGTTCACCGTGCGTGCGTCCTCGGACACGAGCGGCACCGGCGAGAACACGACGCGCGCCAACCAGGTCGCCGATCCGTTCAACGGCGTGTCGCACGCGGTGACGACCGGGCAGCCGGTGACGTGGATCAACCGGACGTCGTTCGTCAACCCGGCGAGCGGCAGCTACGGGACCATCGTGCGCAACTCGGTGTACGGACCCGGATACGCGTCGATCGATCTCTCGGTGTTCAAGGCGATTCCGCTGCGCGACCAGGTGCGCGCGCAGCTGCGGCTCGAGATGTTCAACATCTTCAACCGCGTGAACCTCGCGCAGCCCGGCAGCCGCGTCGGCGGCGGGCTCGGACGCATCGGCGACACCATCGGCGATTCGCGCGGCTCCCCGGGCATCGGCCCCGGCGAGCCGTTCAACGTGCAGCTCGCGGTGAAGCTGCTGTTCTGAATTCGTACTCGCTCGGCGAGGTTGGTGACCACGAAAACACGAAAACACGAAACTCGGTCAGACTCGTGGCCGACCAGCGACGCGCGCTGACGCCGTTGGTGGATGGCCAGCTCGCCAAGTTGGGTTGACCGAAGCATACGAAAACTCTTGATGTGTTGACCCCGGCCGCAGTCGTTCGGCAGCGGCTCCTCAACCAGCAGCTCGTCGATTCGTCGTGCCGCACGGCGCTCGATGTCGTTCGCCGGCTCGGGGCGGTACAGGCACAGGACTACGCGGCCGCGAAGTGGGCGCTCGCGCTCAGAGCACGAGGGCTGCGCGAGGCCGATGTCGATGCGGCGTTCGACGAAGGGGCGATCGTTCGCACCCACGTGCTCCGGCCCACATGGCACTTCGTCGCGCCGGACGATCTGCGATGGATGCTTGCTCTCACCGCGCCGAGAATTCGCGCCGCGATCGCAGGCTCTCACCGCAGGCTCGGCCTCGAACCGGCTGCGTTGGCGAAGAGCCGGCGGACGATCGCGCGTGCGCTCGCCGGCGGTCAGTACCTCACACGGATGGAGCTGTCGGACGTGCTTCGCCGCACGCGCCTTCCGGTCGCCGGCCTGCAGCGGGCGTTCCTGATGATAGACGCCGAAATCGAAGGCGTGATTTGCAGCGGACCGCGGCGTGGCCAATCGTTTACTTACGCGCTGCTGGATGAGCGCGTGCCCGGCGGGCGCGCGTCTTCAAGAGACGAAGCGCTCGGCAAGCTCGCGCGGACGTACTTCGCGAGCCACGGTCCCGCCACGCAGAACGATTTCGCCTGGTGGTCCGGGCTCTCGGGGCGCGAAGCGAGAGCCGGCATCGACGCGGTCGCGCCGGCTCTCGAACAGGCAACAGTCAACGGGCGCGCGTATTGGTTCGTCGCCGCTCGTTCTCCCGTGACGCGCCGCGCGGCCACGGTCCATCTGCTGCCGAACTTCGACGAGTACCTCGTTGCCTATCAGGATCGCGAGCCGATTACCCGCGGCATCGTGTCGCGTGTGGCCCTCTCGCGCGGCGACCTGCTCACGAACCGCGTCATCCTCAACGGCATCGTTGTCGGGACGTGGAAGCGCACACAGGGATCGCACGGTGTCGCCGTCGAAATCACGCTGACCGAGCAGGTCGGCGCCGGCTCGGTGCGGGCGATGCACGCCGCAGCCGATGCATACGGCTCTTTTTTGCAGCGTCCGATCGAATGCTCGGTGAGAAGGTGAAGGTACGCATGACGACCAAGCGATGCGGCTGGGCCGGTACGGATCCGCTGATGGTGAGCTACCACGATCGCGAATGGGGCGTGAGCGTTCACGACGACCGCAAACATTTCGAGTTCCTCGTCCTCGAAGCCGCGCAGGCGGGGCTCAGCTGGTCGATCGTCCTGAGGAAACGAGAAGGGTATCGCCGCGCCTTCAGCGAGTTCGATCCTCAGAAGGTGGCGCGATACACGGAGAAGCGAATTCTGAAGCTCACAACGGATCCGGCAATCATCCGCAATCGGATGAAGATCGAATCCGCCGTGCGAAACGCGCGGGCGTTTCTCGCCGTCCAGGAAGAGTTCGGAAGCTTCGACGCCTATTGCTGGCGCTTCGTCGGTGGACGGCCGAAGCAGAATCGGTGGAAGGCGATGCGGCAGATTCCGTCAACCTCACCCGAGTCCGACGCGTTCAGCAAGGATCTGAAGCGCCGCGGGTTCAGCTTCGTCGGTTCCACCGTCATGTACGCGCACATGCAGGCGGTCGGCATGGTGAACGATCACCTCGTGGATTGCTTCAGATATCGAGAGGTTCGGCGACTCGCTGGGTGACGTCATTTTCTTAACGCATGGGGCCGCACCCCCTTGCGCTGACGCGCGCGGGCCGTCGCCCGCGCGTATCAAGAACAGAACGTCGCCACGCAGCTCACCATACCGCGAGGACGTCTCAATCGCTCACGGCTTGGTGACGTTCTGTTCTGGATACACCCGAGCGCAGCGCCTGCGGCCAAGCGAGCGGGGGTGGGGCCCCGCGAGCACTGAATAAAGTCGCGAGCGTGTCTGCACGTGGGGGTGGGGCCCGACGCGTTTTGGAAAAACGCTGATTGCCACGGCCGCATCGTCACATCTCCAGGTTGTACGCCTCTTCACCGTGTTCCGTCAGATCGAGGCCTTCGAGCTCCTGATCCGCGCTCGCGCGGACGCCGACGACGAGGTCGGTGACCTTCAGCAGCACGATGCTGCCGACGAGCGCGACGATCCACGCCGTCGCGATCCCGACGAGCTGATAGCCAATCTGCGACGCGTTGCCGTCGACCCAGCCGACCGGCAGCGACCGTCCCTGCGAATCGTGAAAGATCGGGTTGACGCTCTGCGTGGCGAACACGCCGGTCAGCAGCGCGCCGATCGTGCCGCCCGCGCCGTGCACGCCGAATGCGTCGAGCGCATCGTCGTACCCGAAGCGCGCCTTCGCGATCGTCACCATCACGAAACAGCCGATGCCGGCGGCGAGCCCGATGATCATGGCCGGCACCGGCGCGACGAATCCTGACGCCGGCGTAATCGCCACGAGCCCGGCGACGGCGCCCGAGATCGCGCCGAGCGCGCTCGGGCGGCCGCGCATCAGCCATTCGGCGGCGAGCCAGCCGATGGTCGCCGACGCCGCCCCGAAGTGCGTCGCGACGAACGCGCTCGTCGCGAGACCGTTCGATGCGAGCGCGCTCCCCGCGTTGAACCCGAACCAGCCGACCCACAGAAGGCACGCGCCGATGAAGCTCAGGACGAGGCTGTGCGGCGGCATCGGTTCCTTCGGATAGCCGGTGCGCTTGCCGAGATAGAGCGCGCACACGAGCGCCGAGACGCCCGACGAGATGTGGACGACGGTTCCGCCCGCGAAGTCGAGCGTGGGGAAGCGGCCGCCGAGCGTCGCGTTCAGCATCCCGCCCTTGCCCCAGACCATGTGCGCGAGCGGCGCGTACACGAAGAGCGACCACAGCGCCATGAAGACGACGGTGCCGCTGAACTTCATGCGCTCCGCCGTCGCGCCGGTGATCAGCGCCGGCGTGATGATCGCGAACATCAGCTGATAGACCATGAACGTCAACTGCGGAATCGTCGCCGCGTAGTCGGCGTTCGGATCGACGCCGACGCCGCGCAGCAGCACGTGGCCGAATCCGCCGATGATCGGCGTCCCTTCGCTGAAGCACAGGCTGTAGCCGACGAAGGCCCACAGCACGGTGATGAGCGCCATGAGCGCGAAGCTCTGAATCATGATCGCGAGCGTGTTCTTCTGGCGGACGAGCCCGCCGTAGAAGAGGGCGAGCCCCGGCCCGGTCATCATCAGCACGAGCGCCGCGCTCACGAGCATCCACGCGTTGTCGGCCGACGATTGCGCGGCGGTGAGGCGTTGATCGAGCTTCGCGAGATCGGTCTGCGCCGGCGGCGCCGCGACCGGCGCGCCGGCCGTCGATTGCGCGTGAAGCGCGCCGATCGGGAGCACGACGCAGACGAGCGCGAGGACGATGGCCGCCCTCACGTGTCGCTCCGTTCGCCGGTGCGGATGCGATAGCTCTGCTCGACCGGAATGACGAACACGCGGCCGTCTCCGATCTCGCCGGTCCGCGCGGCTTTGATGATGGCCGCGACCGCATCGTCGACGAGGTTGTCGGGCACGACGACCTCGATCTCCATTTTCGGCAGCAGGCTCACGTCGTATTCCTTGCCGCGGTAGATCGCCGTGTGGCCCTTCTGTTTTCCGTGGCCGCGGACTTCGGTCACCGTCATGCCCGAGAGGCTCACGCGCCCGAGCGCGTCCTTCACATCGTCGACTTTGTTGGGGCGCACGATGGCCTTGATCAACTTCATCTCATGCCTCCAGCGTCCGGTGGATGTCCGCGGTCAGATCGGCGATCGCCGCCTCGGTCAGCTTGGCGCCTGCCTTCGTGATGTGGAACACGTCGATCGCCTTCTGACCTTCTGTGGAAATCAGCACGAGGTCGACGCCGCAGCCATGGCGCGAGATGACGCGGCTCACGCGGTGCAGCAGGCCGAGCGCGTTGTCCGCCACGAGATCGAGGATCGTGTAGCGGCGCGACGCCTGGTTGTCGGCGTGAATCACCGGCGGCGTCGACGTCACGCCGGCGCGGCGCCGGTAGAGCACGCTCTGCTCGCGCGCGCGCAGCCGCTCGGTGACGTCGATCCGCCCGGAGATGACCGAGCCGAGCACGTCCAGGAACTGATCCTTGCCCGTCGCGTTGAGCTCGAGGAAGCGTTCCTGGTCGGTGAACTGGAACACGTCGAGCACGAGGCCGTTCGGGTTCGTCATCGCATGGCCGCGCGCGATGTCCATGCCGAACGACGACAGCGCGCCGCAGATGTTCGAGAAGAGGTACGCCTTGTCGAGCGTCGCGACGGTCAGCTCCCACAATGAATCCTTCCGCTTGAGATCCGCATGGAGGTCGTCGGGGTGCATGTCGCGCGACAGCCGGACGTGGCGGTAGATCTCGTCGTACGGGAAGAGCTGCAGATACCGGCGGGGCAGCCCCTCGGCGAATCGCGCGATCTCGGCTTCCGTCACGTCATCGGGACGGCCGGCGATCAACGTGCGCAGCCCCGACTCCTCGCGATCGATGCGCTCGTCGGCGTACTCGAGCGTCAGGTGGTTGTACGTGTCGACGTACAGCCGCCACAGCAGCTCCTCGCGCCACGGCGTCAGCGTGTCGGGGTTGACCGCCTCGACGTCGACGAGCGTGAGCAGGCACAGCATCTTCAGGCGCTCTTCGATGCCGACGAGATCGGCCAGCTGACGGACGATCTCCGGATCCTCGGTATCGCGGCGGAACGCGATGAGCGACATCCGCGTGTGATGGCGAATGAGGAACTCGACGACCGCGATCGATTCCTCGGGAAGGCTCAGGCGGTGCATCATCTCCATCGCCATCCGCACGCTCTCTTCGACGTGGTCCTCGTCGCGCCACTTGCCGACGTCGTGGAAGAGCAGCGACAGCACCAGTAATTCGGGGTGCGCGAGATCGTCGACGAGCGCGCTGAAGCGCTCGCGTCCTTTCACTGCACGCGTCGCAAGGCGTTCGAGGTTTCTGATGGTCAGCAGCGTGTGCTCGTCGACCGTGTACTTGTGATAGAAGTCGCGCACCACCCGGCAGAAGATCGCCTGGAACTCGGGGAACATGCGGCCGAGCAGCCCGCAGTCGTGCATTTCCGAAAGCCGCGCGTACAGACCAGAGCGCGGTCTGAGAAACGCGAGCAGCGCCACGCGATCCGCGGGCCTCGGGAAGAATTCCTCGGTCGAGTAGCGGTCAATCCGCTGCTGGATCCACGCGAGCGTGCCGTCGGTGACGGCGCTGCCGGCGTCGAGCGCGGCCTGAAACAGCGAGAGCCAGCTCTCGGGATGCGCTTCGGCCTGATGCATGTCGACGAATCGGATGCCGTCGCGCGATCGCACGAGATTGGCGGCCACCGGCGCGGGCGCGCTCTGCCGGATGAATTCGAGCGATCGGCTCACGGCCCGCGCATGCCGGAAGTAATCGCCCATCAGCCGTTCGACCTGCTGGTACGGCGCGCCGTCGTAGCCCATCGGGCGGGCGGCCTTCTCCTGGATCTCGTGATTCAGCACGTTGTTGTTGCGCTTGTGCTCGACGTGCAGGATCGACCGGAGGCGCAGCAGGAACTCCTCGGCCTCGTCGATGCGCGCGCGATCGGCCGCGCCGCGATCGATGAGCGCCGGATCGGTGATCGCGGCGATCGTGCGCGCGGCCCAGACGTCGCGCAGGGCGCCCGGCGCGTCCTTGATGTCGGGCTCGAGCTGGTACAGCGTGTCGTTGAAGCGCGCGTGCCGCTCGTCGATCAGCCCCTTCAGCGCATCGAGAATCCGCGCGTGCGCGGCGGGCGAGCCCACGCGCGCGGCCATCCGATCGAGCAGCGCCGCGTCTCCGGCGACCGCGCGCGCGTCGAGCAGCGCGAGCAGGAACTCGGGGTTGTCGATTTCGAGCTCGGCGAAGTCGCCCATCTGCCGGATCTGATGGCCGACCGAGAAGTGCGCATCCCACAGCGGATGCAGGATGGAGCGGACGCGCTTCTCCTCCTCGGCTCCGATCTGGCCGTCGAACAGGAGAAGGACGTCGACGTCCGAGTGGAGGCAAAGCTGACGCCGGCCGTAGCCGCCGAGCGCAACCATCAGGCTGGCGCCGGTGCCGCGCGGTGCGTCGGCGAACAGGCTTTGCAGGAACTCGTCGACGCAGTCCGAAAAGCGGCGAAGGGCCGCGCGTCCGCCGTCGCCGCGCGCCGCAGCGGCCGACAGCTCCGCTCGCGCGCTTTCGACGGCGGAGAGCGACGTCGCCATGCGCGCTACGCGACAGGTGCCGGCAACGACGAACTGCCCATGAGATACGCGTCGACGCCGCGCGCGCAGCTCCGGCCGTCGGCGATCGCCCAGACGATGAGCGACTGGCCCCGCTGCATGTCGCCGGCCGCGAACACGCCCGGCACGTTCGTCATCCAGTCCGCATTGCGGGCGACGTTGCCGCGCGAGGTCAGCTCGATCCCGAGGCCGTCGACGACGCCGTTCGGCTCCGGTCCGAGGAACCCCATCGCGAGCAGCACGAGATCGGCGTCGAACGCGATCGGCTCCTTCGTGTCGAGGGTGACGGCGTGGAGGCGCGCGACGCGGCCGTCATCCTTGCCGGAGAATCGCTCGGTCGCGACGGCGTAGTGGCGCTCGCCGCCTTCTTCGTGCGCCGACGACACGCGGAAGATGTTCGGCCACATCGGCCACGGATTCTGCGGCGCGCGCGTGTCGGGCGGACGCGCCAGCAGCTCCAGCTGCCGCACGCTGCGCGCGCCCTGGCGGTGCGCGGTGCCGAGGCAGTCGGCGCCGGTGTCGCCGCCGCCGATGATGATCACGTGCCTGTCGCGCGCGCTGATCGTCTCGACGTCGTCGCCCTCGCACGCCCGGTTCTGGGCCGTCAGGTAGTCCATCGCGAAATGAATCCCCGCCAGCTCGCGGCCTGGTACGCCGAGGTCGCGCGGCACGGTCGATCCGGCCGCCAGCACGATAGCATCGAAATCGCGTTTCAGCTGCCGCGCATCACGGTTCACCCCGATGTGGCAGCCGGTCTGGAAGACGACGCCCTCCGCGCGCATCAGCGCCAGCCTGCGTTCCAGCCAGCGTTTCTCGAGCTTGAATTCCGGTATGCCGTAGCGGAGCAGTCCGCCGATGCGATCCGCGCGCTCGAACACCGTGACGAGATGGCCGGCGCGGTTCAACTGATCGGCGGCCGCCAGCCCCGCGGGTCCCGAACCGACGACGGCGACCCGCTTGCCGGTCCGCGTGGCGGGCGGCTGCGCGCCAACCCATCCCTCCGCGAAGGCGCGCTCGATGATGGCCACTTCCGCCGATTTGATCGTGACCGGCGCATCGTTGATCGCGAGCACGCACGATCCCTCGCACGGCGCGGGGCACAGGCGTCCCGTGAATTCGGGGAAGTTGTTCGTTGCGTGCAGCCGATCGATGGCGACGCGCCACCGGTCGTGATACACGAGATCGTTCCAGTCGGGAATGAGGTTGCCGAGCGGACAGCCCTGATGGCAGAACGGAATCCCGCAGTCCATGCAGCGCGCGGTTTGATCCTTCAGCGCCGACGCTTCGTACGGAAGCGGCACTTCGCGCCAGTCGTGGACGCGCTCGGCGATCGGACGCGACGGCGGCTTCTGCCGCTGGACCTCGAGAAATCCCGTCACCTTACCCATGCGCGACCATCCGGCTGTTCAGTACCGCCACCGGTTCGGCCGCCGGCATCGTCCCGAGCGCGCGCTTGTAGTCGCGCGGCATCACCTTCGTGAACTGCAGCGACGTCGAGCTCCACGCGGCGAGGAGCCGCGCGCCGAGCGCGCTGCCCGTCAGCTCGACGTGACGCGCAATGCGACCGAGGACGAAGGCGAGGTCGTCGTGGTCGAGCGGCTCGAGATCGACCAGCTCCGGGTTGCACCGCCGCTCGAATTCATGGTTTTCGTTCAGCACGTACGCGATGCCGCCGCTCATCCCTGCGGCGAAGTTGCGGCCCGTTCTGCCGAGGACGATCACGCGTCCGCCGGTCATGTACTCGCAACCATGGTCGCCGATGCCTTCGACGACGGCGGTCGCGCCGGAATTCCTCACCGCGAAGCGTTCGCCGGCGATGCCGCGGATGAACGCCTCGCCGCTCGTCGCGCCGTACAGCGCGACGTTGCCGGCAATCACGTTGTGCTCGGCGGCGAACGTCGCACCGCGGGGCGGCAGCAGGACGATCCGGCCGCCGGACAGCCCCTTGCCGACGTAATCGTTCGTGTCCCCTTCGAGCGTGAGCGTGATGCCGCGCGGGATGAACGCGCCGAAGCTCTGGCCCGCAGAGCCGGTGAACTCCAGCGTGATCGTGTCGTCGGGCAGACCACTGCCGCCCCATCGACGCGTCACCTCGTAGCCGAGCATCGTGCCGACCGCGCGATGAATGTTGCGGATCGGCCGGCTCAGCACGACCGGCTGTCGATGCTCCAGCGCGGCGGCGCACGCCGGGATCAACTCGTTGTCGAGCGCCTGCTCGAGCCCGTGATCCTGCGCCCGTGTTTTCCGCCGCTCCACGCCGGGCCCGATCTTCGGCGCGTGGAGGATCGCCGAGTAATCGAGGCCCTTGGCTTTCCAGTGATCGATCGCGTTGCGGACTTTCAGGCACTCGACGCGGCCGACCATCTCGTCGATCGTGCGGAAGCCGAGCTGGGCCATGTACTCGCGCACTTCGTCGGCGATGAAGCGGAAGAAGTTGATCACGAACTCCGGTTTGCCCGTGAACTTCTTGCGCAGCTCCGGATCCTGGGTGGCGATGCCGACCGGGCAGGTGTTGAGATGGCAGACGCGCATCATCACACAGCCCGAGACAACGAGCGGCGCCGTCGCGAAGCCGAATTCCTCCGCGCCCATCAGCGCGGCGACGACGACGTCGCGTCCGGTTTTGATCTGGCCGTCGACCTGCACGATGACGCGGTCGCGCAGCTTGTTCATCAGCAGCACCTGCTGCGTTTCGGCGAGGCCGAGCTCCCACGGCACGCCGCCGTGCTTGATGCTCGTCAGCGGCGACGCGCCGGTGCCGCCGTCGTGGCCCGAGATGAGAATGACGTCGGCGTGCGCCTTCGCGACGCCCGCGGCGATCGTGCCGACGCCCGAGACGGCGACGAGCTTCACCGAGATGCGCGCCTTCGGGTTCGCGTTCTTCAGGTCGTAGATCAGCTCGGCGAGGTCTTCGATCGAATAGATGTCGTGATGCGGCGGCGGCGAGATGAGTCCCACGCCGGGCGTCGCGTAGCGGACTTTCGCGATCCACGGATAGACCTTGTGGCCGGGCAGCTGGCCGCCTTCACCAGGCTTGGCGCCCTGCGCCATTTTGATCTGCAGATCCTCGGCGTTGACGAGGTATTCACTCGTGACGCCGAAGCGCGCCGAGGCCACCTGCTTGATCGCGCTCCGCCGCCAGTCGCCGTTCGCGTCGCGCACCTGGCGCGCCGGATCCTCGCCGCCCTCGCCGGTGTTCGACTTGCCGCCGATGCGGTTCATCGCGATCGCCAGCGTTTCGTGCGCCTCCTGGCCGATCGATCCGTAGGACATGGCGCCGGTCGCGAAGCGCTTCATGACGGCCTCGGCCGGTTCGACCTCGTCGATGGGGACTGGCTGCCGATCGGATGTGAACTCGAGCAGGCCGCGCAGCGTCGCCTGCCGCCTGTGCTGATCGTCGACGAGCCGCGTGTATTCCTTGAAGATCTCGTACCGGCCGGTGCGCGTCGCGTGCTGCAGCTTGAAGACCGTGTCGGGGTTGAAGAGGTGATACTCGCCGTCGCGCCGCCACTGGTACTCGCCGCCGCTCTCGAGGTCGCGCGAGCCGCCGCTGCGCGACGGAAACGCCGCCGCGTGGCGCAGGAGGACTTCGTCGGCGATGACGTCGATGCCGACGCCGCCGATCCGCGACGCGGTCCACGTGAAGTACTGATCGATGAAGGCGCGATCGAGACCGACCGCCTCGAAGATCTGCGCGCCGCAGTAGCCCTGCAGCGTCGAGATGCCCATCTTGGACATCACCTTCAGGATGCCCTTGTTCAGCGCGTGGATGTAGTTCGTGACCGCCTGATCGTGCGCGACGCCGACCAGCTGACGCTGGCGGATCATGTCGTCGAGCGTTTCGAACGCCAGATACGGATTGACCACGCCCGCGCCGTAGCCGAGGAGCAGCGCGCAGTGATGTACTTCGCGCGCGTCGCCCGACTCCACCACGAGGCCGCACTGGGTGCGCGTGCCCTGGCGGACGAGATGATGGTGGACACCGGCCGTCGCGAGCAGGCTCGGAATGGGCGCCTGATCGCGATCGGCGCTGCGATCGGAGAGGATGACGATCGTGTAGCCGGCCGCAACCGCGTCGCTCGCGCTCTTCTTCAGCCGGTCCATCGCCGCGGAAAGGCCGCGTCCGCCTTTGCGCGCGTCGTACAGCATCGGCAGCGTGATCGACTTGAACGCCGGCTCGTAGACGTAGCGCAGCTTCGCGAGCTGATCGTTGTCGATGATCGGGTACTTGATGCTGATCTGCCGGCACGATTCGGGCCGCGCCTCGAGCAGATTGCCCTCCGGCCCGACCGTCGACTCCATCGTCGTCACCAGCTCCTCGCGGATCGCGTCGAGCGGCGGATTGGTGACCTGCGCGAACAGCTGCTTGAAGTAGTCGTAGAGGAGGCGCGGGCGATCCGAGAGCACCGCGAGCGAGGTGTCGGTGCCCATCGAGCCGACCGGCTCTTCGCCTTTCATCGCCATCGGCCCGAGCAGGATCGCGAGGTCCTCCTGCGTGTAGCCGAACAGCTGCTGCCGCTGCAGGATGCGCTCGTGGCTGGGCGGCGGCAGGTGCGGCGCCGGCGGCAGATCCTCGATGTCGAGGAGATGTTCGGCGAGCCAGCGGCCGTACGGATGCTCGGCGGCGAGCTCGCGCTTGATCTCCTCGTCCGACACGATGCGTCCCTGCACGGTGTCGACGAGGAAGAGACGTCCGGGGTGGAGACGCTCCTTCAGCAGGATGTCTTCCGCCGGGATGTCGAGCACGCCGACCTCGGATGCCATGATGACGAGGTCGTCCTTCGTCACGTAATAGCGCGACGGACGCAGGCCGTTGCGATCGAGGACGGCGCCGATCACGCGGCCGTCGGTGAAGGCGATCGAGGCCGGTCCGTCCCACGGTTCCATCAACGCGGAATGGAATTCGTAGAACGCCTTCACCTCGGTCGACATCGTCTCGTGCCCGGACCACGGCTCGGGGATCATCATCAGAACCGCGTGGGGCAGCGATCGACCCGCCATCACGAGCAGCTCGAGGACGTTGTCGAACGTCGCGGTATCGCTGCCGCCCTCGCGGATGATCGGCAGAATCTTCTTCAGATCGTCGCCGAGCAGCGACGACCGCAGCAGCCCTTCGCGCGCGCGCATCCAGTTGATGTTGCCGCGCAGCGTGTTGATCTCGCCGTTGTGCGCGATGTAGCGGTACGGGTGGGCG
>Ga0070699_100000754_pt1 | contig 29942 bp, 27 predicted proteins | sample KBSK1503metaG_FD_65473 | JGI IMG/M metagenome (GOLD analysis project Ga0070699, IMG submission 65473) | Corn, switchgrass and miscanthus rhizosphere microbial communities from Kellogg Biological Station, Michigan, USA - KBS K1-50-3 metaG | ecosystem: Host-associated > Plants > Roots >...
CTGGACAAAAGTATCCGCAAAACCCATCGGAACGGACGCCTACGTCGTCCAGCTCCACTCCGACGATCCATCAACTCCAGATGTAAAGATACTGGTCGTCAATGACGACCCGCGAGGACAACAACTTCTGGCGATGCAGGATGGTTGCCGAATAAGAGCAACCCGCGGAGAAAGCCAGAGATTCCGATCGCGGTCGCTCGCATACAACTACCTCGATTATTCCTGCACGGCGGTCTCTGGACCGCCGCCAGCCCGGCGCGGCTGAACCTCATAAAGGAAACCGACGCTCGATGAAAATCCTAACCAAAATTTTCCGCTTACTCGTCGTACTGTCAGTCCTTTATAACAACTTGGACCTACAGCGCGGTCAATCTACCACACCCAGATTTTGAAAATGCCCCCTCAAAAAGGAAACCAGCATGAGAACTCTCGCCTCAATTCTTGCTCTACTCTTCGTAATCGCTACCGCGATTAAGACTTGGACATTTCTCTCCAACCCCGAAGCACGCCATCTTTACACCGCGCTAATCTTCCTGGTCTTCGCACTATTCTTCCTTATCGCCAGCACGATCCCAGCCCAAAAGCCACCCCAAAAATTTTGAAAAATGCCGCCCTCAACCGGGCGCCATTTTTCCTGGAACCAGCCATTTCCCTCCCACCAAATCTCGCCGCAAAGAAGCTATCCCTTTAATCCCAACTCCGCTTCAGCACAACATCTTGATCCAAACCACCCAACCTGAAATCTATCCCAGCTCCAGTTCGAGGACGCCGCGAAAAACCATCGCGACTACCCTCGAACACCAGGAACTTCGGCTACGTAAGAACCTCCGCCTCCGTTAAGGCCGGTCAACTGATAACAGAAGATTATGTCCTCCCAAAGCACGCGCCTTGAGGACAAGGCGCTACCGGACATAATCGCTGTTATCATCCGCCCCCATCAAATTCTATGTCTGGATTGAAAGCCTTGAAGCAGGCAGGAAAGTAAACAGGATTCTCAAAAGAGGAGCCGCCGCCGAACTGCCCCAAAAAACTCCGGCGGCAACCCCTCTTTTTCCACCCAGACAGACCGTCTAAGACGACGGCTGCCCGGCTGGGGCCGACGGAGAAGACCGCGAGACTTCAGGCTTCGCCGGCGTACCACCTTTTAGATACTTTTGGAACGCACCATCCTTCTTAAAAAAGTAATCAAGGATGCCATCCACGACTGCGCTCTTATCGGGTTTCTGACCCTTTGTCTGTTCGACAAAGGAGCTGTATTTGGCAATCAGCTCATGTAAGGAACCACGCACGTTAATACCCTTCAGTTCCTTCACGGCATCAACACTGAAATCCAGGATAGGCAGGGCCGACGACTTGTCAGCAGTTTTCTTTGGCATGATTAGGAAAGTCCTTTACTCAAGAGTGTCGGCGCTAAGCGCCCATACTTTTCTCACTACAACAGCCGTGCCAAAGAGCAGGATTTAGGTGGACTGCACCCCAACGATTCCATTGGAAAGGACACCGGCCATGCAGATGACTTTGGAGCGCTTCAACCAACTTCGCGGAACCATCACCATCCACGACGTACCCTTGAAGGATGCCTCCGATCGGGAGGTCTACTTGGAATGGGAAGGTGGTATGTATCTCGACTCCGCCTACGGCCTTACCACCGAACAAGACGAACGGCTGACCGCAGTCGAACGTGAACTAATGTCTCGCGAACAACCCGCAGGAGCATGACGATGCTTATCGAAACAACCACCAATTTTCCCAGCAAAGACGACGCAGACGATAATCTCGCCGGAATCAAGACCCTCCCTGGATTCCTCATTGGCTATGCCCGGCCGAATCCCGATCAGACCTTCGATGTAGTTACCATTTTCGACTGCTCCGGTAACGACACTCACAACCTTCGCAGACAGAAACCTGTGGTGTCCCTCACCTTCGGCGACGTGGACGGCGGCTGGTTTGAGAACGATGCAGGGCACATCCAAACCGCCGCTTCACCAAACGATTACTGATAGGTTTTAGACCTACTGCAACCATTCGATTTATTCGCTATCAACCACATACCACAAAGAAAGACCTTGGACTGTCCGCAGACCGGAACGCTCGGTTAGGTAAGGACTATCTGGGTCGATAAGCAGAGGCACGGGGGCGCTTGACAGCTATCGCCAAGAAGCCCCCAACCCTCACTTCAAAAGGGGTCACTCATGTCACCATTCAACGAAGAAGGACACATCCGTCAACAGGATATTCGCGACCGTAATATCGCCCGCCAGCGCATCAATGAATCACTCGTTAAAGAAGCCAGGCGCACGGTCGTTTTGGTCGATTTTGCTATCCGTCAGGTCGAAGCAAATCTCCTGAATCTCACTACCATTGACGCCCTTTGGTCATTGCTACAGCGCGATAAGACCATTGCTGGTATACGCGCAGTGGCAGACAAAAACATCGCTGACTATCCCGGCTTTACTGGCTGGGTGATCGGACAAAGATTCAATATCGAAAACGCGCAGAAAACTCGCCTGGCAAGGGCATTAGGAAAGCGCGTATATCAACGAAGATTCGCCAACACAGTTGGCTTTGTTCCTGCCTACGCTGCCGCTTAGTTGCCTTCAGTTAGCCTTCCATTTATCTTGGTAAACTCTGGCTACTGGCCTCGTCCATCCACCCTTCGTGAACTTGGTCAGTAGCCTATTTTTCTGAGGCTTACTTCCCTTACTTCTCTCCTCTATATATACCCTCCATTTACCCCTCTCAATCCTCGAAGAACTTCCTTCAACATCCCTATAGCAGACAACCCAAAAATCAAGAACGTGGCCCATCATTTGTTGTAGACAAGATTGTACGAAAGTTTGACCTATCGAAACCATAAGCCGCCTATTTTCTTATGTTTGCGGCCTAATTTCCTTAATCCGAGCCCCAATACACTTAATCTCAGGGGTTAAGCACAAAAGAATCATGACCTTAGACATTAAAATGAGCCCAAAACAGGCCTCGATCAGGGCTTTTCACTTCCCACCACCTTGTATTCACAGCTATCTCACTTATTCGCAGTAGTTTACGCGTAGTCCGATACCGGAAACCTATTAACTGACGCAACTAACAACCTATTTATCAAGCAGTTAGCGATTAACGGGCGTCACCACTCCATTAATCGGCCGTGTTTATTCCTTTAGGCACATCAGTTGCTGATTAATGAGCCGATTCCGGCCCTTTTGTTCGCTAAAGGGCACTGAAAGGACCTCTAAATGGCAACCGAACCACGTAGCCGGACCAAGGCGATCAGCCGAAAGAAAAAGCTCGATAAGGAAAGTATTGGCACCCTTCTGTACGTCGACGATAAGCGGATTTTGGACGAGGAAGTAGCCAGGCGAAATGACGCCGGAGAAGACGTCTCCAGATCCTCAATTCTTCGCGACCTTTGGCATGCCAACTGTATGAAAGAACGGCTGTCCACCGAAGAGAAACAACCCATCCACGTAATCCTGAAAAAGCTCCTCGAAGAGCTGGCCGCGACCCGTGCGGAGGTCCAAACTATAGGCAAAACCTCAAAGGAACTAGCCACTTCCCACGAAGACTTGCTGGCCCTTAATGAGACCGAATTTAAGCGGATATTTGGTCTGGCTTCTGCCCACTTTAATGTGTCCGCCCAGGGCTTCACTTTGCTGTGGGCGCTCCTTGATTTATTCCAACGACTTGTCGCCGATCCCATGCTCGCCAGAACCGAAGAACACCAGGACAACCCGAACGCCGAATCGACCCGCCAGGTCCATGAAGCACGCACCGAAGGCCTCCAACTGATCGAACAATTCAGCGAGCAACACCAGGCCCGGGAATCCCTGCAAATGGTCCTTTTGAAGTTTGACGAACCCTGAAAAAATATTTTTCGCGGGCCTGGTGACCAGAGAACCAATTGCCCTCAAAAGGCAAATTGCCCTTTTAAGGAATAGGGCAAAAAAGGAAGACCGGACCAGAACCTACTTCGCAGCCTTGGGGCACATAGATTGATACAGCCCCTCCCAAGGGCAGTCCAAAAAAAATTGCCCGCCACCACGTAAGGTCATTCCGGAAATCACTCGGACAGGAAAACTAAAATGCTCGTCGAAACGACCACAAACTTCAACGACAAGGACAAAGCCGAAGACAGTCTTGCAGGGACGAAAACAGTGCCTGGATTCCTTCTTGGCTACCTTCGCCCAAGGCCCAATCAAACCTTCGATGTAGTCACTCTTTTCGACTGCTTCGACAATGACACACCGACACTACGGCGACAGAAACCAGTCCTGTCTTTGACCATCAGCACAGAAGCTATTACGGAAGCAATGTTGTTCGACAGTATCATCTGATCGAATTGGCTTGACCACCCGCGATCGCGCTCATTCACCAAATGCCAAAGGTCATAGTCGCAATCAAACCCACCAGCTCCCGGGGCGCCAGCAGCGTCACCCGGTATATCGCGGAATCTAAACGTGACCCGCAAAAAGAACACCTCGACGACAAGGAGGCCAGACCCCTTTTCTCGGCCGACCTGGACGGACTTACCTACCAGCAAGCCGACGAACTGTTAGGTCAAGGCGAAGGCTGGTTCCCGGAAACAGACGAGGTAATTCATGTCGTCATTTCCCCTGAAGCAGGCTCCTTTGAAGAACTCGGAACTACCTTCGAAGAACAGGTCGAATCGTTCAAGGACATCATCCGGGACGCCGCCGAAAAGATAGAAGAAGAAGTAGGATTCGATGAGCTGCGCTGGGTAGCAGGCATCCACCTGAATACCGACCTTCCCCATGCCCACCTCGCCATCAGCCGGCACGGTCTCGATAGCGAAACCAAGGAACTCAGCCATATCGATCACTTGCCAAGGACCCTTCTACCGCATAACGAAAAGACCGAAGGCGGAGAGAAGGAATTCACGCCCGGACTCATAGCCGAATCCGTCAGCAACGGCATCGAGAATACCCGCGCGGCCGTTCTCGCTCAATCACACCAGCAGGAAACGGAACGTACTCCGAACGTCGACCACCAGTTAAGCCAAGCCGACCCTGCCGTTCCGTCTACTCCACTTGAACCAGTCGAAATGGAAATTGGGGAAACCGAGGCCACCGACTTCAACCTATCCGCGCCTGATACCAATCAACCATTCCAACCAGAGCCTGCGGATGTTTCTGGCGCCGACCACTTCGCTCCGGATACGAACCTTGGTGACCACCCAGACGAGACTCAAGCCACTACCTTTCAGCAAGAGTACGCACCACCAAGGACCCTCGACGGCCCAGAAAAGACAACCCGGGACCGTGAGACGATCGGACAATCCATGATCGCCCGCGGCGAAGTCGAACGCCTGACAGCCGAACTTGATTCGCTCCTGCAGCACGGCGATAAAAGACGCTTTCGAGTCTATGACGCTACCCACGACCGGACCCGGCAGATATCGGAATTCGATATCCACCGGCGCGCCGACGCGCGCGCTGCCGTGATCACCAGGGAAAAAGAAATACTCGACCCGGACAAACGACACCTAGCCCGCCAGATCCAGTACGAAACCGAAGTCCATGCCCACGACAAAGGTATTCGCGATCACAAGATTATCGTTTCTAAGACCATCCGAAAGACCGCCCACGACCTTGACCTTGCCACAGACAAACATACCGGCCTGAAAGCCGAAGTACGTGGCATCCAAAACCACTACCGGTCCGCAGGGATGCAATTGCCTGTGCCCATAATCTCGCCGGAGCATCTCTCAAAACTTCAGGACCAGGCGATCGCCAACCAAAATGTTTCGCGCACCACCACCCTTGAAAATATCCGACTCTCATTGGCCAGCGAATTCAACCGGTCGTCACGTACCGACAAAGAAATAGCAAGGCTCGAAGGCCAGCTTTTGGTAAGCCGCGCGGAACAAGCCGCCCGGCACGAACGCGCCTATCAATTCGACAGACATAACCACCAAAGCCGCTGGGAAGTAGCCGACGAAAAATACTCGCTGGCCGAACTCGATAAGCGCATCGCCGATAAGGAAAGCCGCTCCCGCATCTTCGGGACAAACTTCAAAACCATAAATCTCTTCCCATGGTCCCGACACGCCGCGGCCACCGAAGCAGCCAGACTAAAAGACGTGCGCGAGCTGGTAGTCGAGAAAATAGACGAACGCAAAGCCGAACTCGCCGCTTCCCTGAAACAGTCGGCCAAACTCACTCAAACGCTTTCCGATATCCTCGGCCGGGAACAACAAAGCCAGCGCGATCGACACCAGCACGAAGGCAAAGGAGAGCGCCTCGAAAAGTCCCTCACCCGCGGCGAAATCAGTCGCTTAATAGACCACGCCGCCACCCTGGGGGATCGTTCCATGCTCCAACAAGCCTATATCCTCGAAGCCCGGTATCACGAAAACCAGCCAGAAGATAGAAGACCATCGATCGAAGACCAGGCCGCGCGCGCTGCCGGCCGCGAAGTCATCAGCCAAATCGCCGTCAAACAAGCAAGCGACCGGCTTAAGGCCTTCGAGGAACGTAAAGACTTCGTACCTGTTCTCGTCAAGGACATCGAAGGAAAGGAAGTAACCTCCCGCCTCTTCGACGTCCGCGAACCACAGCACCCCGTCAAATGGCTCATGTACCGGCTCGCCGAGTCCAAAGCAGAAAAGCATCTAAGACAGGAAGTCCATAAAGCCGTAGACACCGAACACCAGCAGCTCCGGCAGGACGTCACTAACGCCCAGGAGTGTGGCCAACTTACCGCCACCGTCACCGATACCTTCAGAGACCATTTTCACGATCAAAACCAACCAATGCCTGACCCTACCTTCACTACCCGTCAGGTTATCCAACTCGAGATCTACGCCCTGAAACAACCTGACCAAATGGAACGTGACCGCGTCGGCACCCTGATCAATAACGCGGAACTATCCCAGCATGTCTTCACACCCGTCGCCCTGGACAAAGAACCCCCCAGCACCGACCCGACCGCGCCAGACATTAACGACCTTGAAAGCATCTCCCAGCCCGGCGCCGGCGAGTTGCCTATCTCGGCAAGCTCGCCAGCCAGCTCGCCGGCAGCAGCGATCGCCGACACAGGCACTAAGGACATCACTGAACAGGATATTGATTTGTTCCTATAGAAGATTGAAAATCAGTAAGGATTAGAGAGAAAGGCTGTAAGTAAAAACCGGAGAAAGAGCATCTAAACTAAACCAGTGAATACGTCACCACAAATTCAAACCTATGACACCTGGGCCCGGCAAAACAACAAGAAGTGCCGGCGCTTTTCCCATTGGGAAGTCCCGGTCGTTGCCGGTAGGATTTCACGGCAAGTATTTCGCATCACAGATCGACACACCATCCTGCACGACGCAGGCTTTCGACTTCTCGGCGGCATAGATGTAAACGCGGACTTCCGTACTCCATTGAAAGCCGTCAAGAACTTCATTGAAGATTGGGCGGTTGATTTGGTACATGTTCTTTACTGGACAGACGGTTACCACGAAATCAACGTCTGGGGTAAATAACGAAAAAGACAAAGGAACTAGATCATGACCGCAGAAGAAAAACGAAAACGATTTTGGAAACGACTGATCATCGTCCTGGTTCTCTGGCTGGTAGTCCTGCCGTTTGGTCTCCTAACCACCTTTGCGGTGATCGGATACCACCAAACGCCGAAGCCTGACGCTCAAAAAGTTCGCGTTCCAGAACTCAAAAGCCTCCAGGTCGAACAGGCCCAAGCCGCGGCCCAGAAGGCAGGCTTTACATTCGAGGTAGGCGGCAAGGACCTCGATTCTGACCAAAAGCCAGGCACCGTTCTGCAACAGGAACCCTGGCCCGGGGAAGCGTGGCCACGTAACACCACGATTTCGGTGCTCGTCGCGGCCGAAGATCCGGACGCAAAGTTTTGGCGCGAACAACGCCGTAAACTCAGCGAGTATGAAAAGCAGGGATACTTCAAAACCAAAGACGAGAAAAAGCGGTGACTCCCACTTACCGCCTCTATCAAGGACAAACGCCATGATGGTCCCAAGACTCAGACGACTAATCTTCCTGAAATTGCTTTTGCGACTGGCCCGCGCTTACGCCAAAGGATTCAGAGACGACTAATCACGACAAACCCATGCAAGCAGTCCATTCAGTGAGAACACGCGAATTTACTTCGACTACGATCCAGTTGAAAAGAAAATAATCATAGCTTACTGCGGTCCCCACCTTTGATTCGTCATTTAACAGTTAACTAATGACCAAACACACGATGCTTAATTGTTGCTGTCGAGGAAACTAAAAACAAATGAAGTTCGGAAAATCGCTTCTCTTAAACGAGCTGCTCGATGCCAAAAACGTCGATTACAACGACGTCAGCGAAAATCGCTTTTGGATCGTATGCCCGTCCTGCAGCGAAGCCATTTTCAAGGTAGTGCGCAACGCTGAAGCTGAAGCCGACACGCCTCCGCTTCATTACTTCGCTCACTACGAAGCAAGCAAAGCTTACGCCTCAGATTGCGAACTTCGCGTCGGACGAATAACTCAACACGACGTCGAACAGTTGGCCATCCAGTCGCGCGCGCAAAAACTGAAATACTTCATTACGTCTTTACAAAGAGTCATACATGAACAGTTTCTTAACCCATTTGATGGCGCTACACACATCTTTCCAGACTCTTACTTTCGAGTACTAAGCCGCTCCGGTACGTTCTCGTGGTATCGCACAATGCAGCACCAAGACTTTGTCAAACTAATTAAGAAAATGTCCGATCAGGAAATCCTTGGTTGGTTTGACTACAACATGGGAGGAATGGGCGAAGAAGAAAAACAATACCTCAGCACGCACCTAAGTATCGAAACACAAAAACGCATTTCACTTGACCTGGTCAAGCACTTGGTTACCGATCAAGCACGTCCCTCCTTCGACTGCCTTTTTAATCACGCCTTTACCTGGTTTCGCATACGCCTCGAAAATAACATTAGGACAAACGCACTCTCCGGTATCGAAACCGATCTATTGCCCGTACTAAAGAAACTTCCAACAACAAGCCGGACAAAAGGAATTTTCATGCTCGCGCGCCTTCAACAAACGGACTATTCAAAACTCTACGACGTAAAATGCGACGCACTCCACATCCTTGAGCAAGCTCTACAAGGCGAGATGCTGCGAATTCTCATTAGCCTTCCATACCTCCAAATCCTACGTGAATCGATGGCACACGGTAAGACAGGATCACACCTTGGCTAACGAATATCGCGAACGCATTTATAGGTTGGCAAGGCTAATACCGCATGGCCAAGTAATGACGTACGGACAAATTGCCCTTATCCTCGACGGCCTCTATACGACCCCTCCAGTCTACACCGCCCAAACCGTGGGCTGGGCCATGCACGCTCTCGGCGATACCGATTGCTGGCTCCGCGTGATCAACTCAAAAGGCGGCTGCTCAACCGGCAAAGTAATGTTACCCGGTAACAAACAACAATTGCTTCTGGAACAAGAAGGTATTGAATTTAACGAGAAGGGCATTTGTGATCTTAACCGCTACCTCTGGACCCCAAGCGATGAGCATCGAAAGCAATGTCAGCAACCAACACCACAACAGTAACCCCTCCACTAAAATGGGCCGGCGGAAAGCGATGGCTCTTGCCCCACATACAGCCTATCAGGCCAGCCATTAGGAATCGGCGCTACGTTGAACCATTCTGTGGTGGGCTCGCCATTGCCCTCGGCTTGCAACCTCGACGAGCATTATTGAATGACATTAACCCTCACCTGATCAATTTCTACCAGCACATACGTCTCAGTCTGCTACCCCGCAGAATAGATACCCGCTATAACCGACGCCTGTTCTACAAACACCGCCGCCGCTTCAACTATCTCATCCAAAACGGAGCCACAAAAACAGCGGAAGCCGCAGAACTCTTTTATTACCTGAATCGAACTTGCTTCAACGGCCTGTGCCGCTTCAATCAAGAAGGAAGGTTCAACGTACCGTTCGGTCAATACAAGACCGTCCATTACCTAACCGACTTCGATGCTTACAGCCGTCTATTTCGTCACTGGACGTTTACAAACAAGGACCTTGAGACTCTCCCAATAAAACCCGATGACTTCATCTACTCAGACCCTCCATACGATGGTACAGGATTCACAACCTATAGCCCTGAAGGTTTTTCCTGGGACGATCAAGTACGCACCGCTAGGTTTCTATGCCGACACCGAGGACCGGTACTGCTGTCCAATCTGGCCACGAAACGCATCATCGATCTGTATAAAGGACTGCACTTCAACTTGAAATTCCTCAATGCCCCGCGACGGATCAGTTGTAATGGAAACCGCCTGGCAGCCCGAGAAGTCTTAGCCAGCCGTAACCTTTAATTTCTCATGACGACCATTACTGCATACGACTACACCAATCAATGCTGGGTAGAAGGTGAACCCGCCCGACAACTTCTCTTATCACAGCTACGCGACTAGATCGCTTTACTTCAAAGTGACGATGGCGAAGCTTACGCAAAAATGATCAAGGCTGATCGAAACCAACTGTTGCAGAACAAGCAATCCGACCTCCTACTCTTAGAAGACGGCTAGAAAAACTCAGAGCCACCAAAGCTGCCCCTTAAAACCACAACCTACCATCCGGACTTCGAAAATTGCTCCTCATAAACACAAGTCCAAGCCGTTTAGACCAGTGGCATATCTGTTGCCACACCTCTTCAACTAGGCACACGCGCCTTAATCCCACGTCCATCTCTATGGCAACCCAAGCACCACACAGAAGCACTCCAACCTTATGTCAGCAAATATACTCGCTGATGGATACGGGTTGTTTCGACGAAGCAACTAACCTACTTGAACACCATTTAGCCAGCGAGCCACTTTCCAATAGCGGCCTGCTTAGCTGGACCCGACTCCAATGCGCCCAGGGGAACACTTACCTGGCAGTCGAAAGACTAACCTCGCCAATTAAACAATTTCCGAAGAATCCTTACTTCAAGCTCGCCTGCCTTGAAATCCACATTGCGGAAAATCAAATAACCCAAGCCAAGCTTATCAGCATGTATGAAGCCGTAGCCCTTTGCGCCGCAGGCGAATCCGCCGCCGACGTCTTCGCCAAGGTTGCTCACAGTTCCATTCTCCGAGGGTTGTGGTCCTTTGGACTCCCTTACTTTCTAGACGCAATCAAACTTACCGCCGCCGCCGATACTAACAACCAGCCTCAAAACCTAGTCCTGTTATATGAGAGAAATAAGGCCTCAGTCGCAAGATGTCTTAGCGAAGTCAGTATCATGGACCAACGCGGTGCCCACCCCGGCCCCATCCACGCAGGCAAACACATGCTCGCCTGCAAGGACCGTAACGACTTTTCCTGCATACCACTTGAACTACTCGGCCGCGTTCTCTGCATCTTGATTACCGCAAACGAACTCGGAATTCCCGAAGCATCGCCGGTTATCACCCACGTCGCAAGCCTGCACTCAGAACTACGACACTACGAATACAAAGACCTGGTCAATCTGGCTATCCGGTATTCACCTGGCTGGATCGGACTTCAACTACCTTACGAATTTTCAAAACCCATACTTCATTGGAACTAATGAAATTGCCAAACCCCACCCACCAAACCACGGCCCCGCCACATAATCGGATGACTCCACTCCGCCGATCGCAATCACATACATGGAACACCTTGAAAACCTTGTCCACCAAGGACAGACCTTTCCATGTCTGTTTGCCGAACGAGAATAAATACGAACAACAAAGCGGGACACAAGAACATGTAAACAGGATCTAGAACATGACCGCCAACACTCAATATCGAAAGATCAAGATAGGAGATCTGGTTAAGCTGAAAAGCCCGATCCAGACAAAAGGCGGGACTCTATTTGCGAAAGGCTTGACCATGAAAGTCTATCGCAAATGGAAAGGACTCGGACTTGTAACCATCAACAACAGGCCCTGTAAGACATGCGGCGTTGGACAGATCCATCGAATCGAGCAGGTCCCTGCCTCAGACGTGACTCCCGTCCAAAAGAAAAGCAGAAAAAAGACGTCCAGGATTTTGTGGAACCATGCGCGCGCAGGCCTTGGCTAAAAACCACCAACACGAAACAGATCGGACGAACCCAATGAACAACACCCTTGATGCAATAGAAACAAGTATTCCAGCCTTCGATCAAGAAGACGTTTCTTTGCTAACTGAACTTGGACTGGCTTCAACCAATCTTCTGCGCGGCAAAGAAACTGCACTTGGTCAAGTCACGCTACCGAACGAAACCATAATTTCAGTCTGGGCAACCAGCTGGCCCGCACTGTTTTTCCGCTTCGACTTTCAATTCCCTGACTCCACGCAATACCGCGCCGAAACCGGCTCCGGATCCTTCCGAAGTTTCTGGGAAACAGCAACACTTTTCGCGGAAAACAAACTTCAAACCTCTAATGACATGTTCCAGGTAACGGAACTCGCACATGAACTCTTCGAACGATGCTTACGATGCAAAACCACTTACCGGTTCAAGGCCACCAGAAACCAGGCAGTTGACTATCTACCTCCACGCCAGAAGTTAATTCAACACATCTTCCCTGAAATTCCTACCGCCGCGCGCGCCGTCCTCGCCCAAAGCCATATCTGCGGCGTCTGCTTATATCAAGACGATACGGAGCAACAAAACATCGCCCGCGCGTACATTTTCACCGACGCTTTCTAAACTCAAGTATGGAAACCGCTACCAACTCCCTAAAAACATTTGTAGACGCCGTCTACCTTCGCCCGGACAAAACGCTGCCGCCAAAGCAAGCTCACGCACTTCCGTTGATTGCTGGCAAAGGCATTGACAGCGACTGCCACGCGGATCCTCTATCACCTCGTCAAGTGCTGATCGCACTGTCCGGACCTTATATTGACTTTCACCTTCCGCCCAACACACTCCGCGAAAACATATTGTTACGGTCCAATCCCGAATTCAATGGCGCACAGATGGAATCCGGCGATACTCTTTCTTTAGACGGAGGCACACTCAAGCTTCGCCTTACGTTCCCATGCGAACCATGCGGACGACTAAACAAAAAGAAACCAAACCTCTGCCGCGACATCAAAGAACAACGCGGCTGGTTAGCCAGAGTTGTCTGCACCGGAGTATTGCGCGCCGGCGACACACTGAGAATCACCAAAGCCGTATACCCTCCATTCTCAGACGACTGGCATGAACGCGTACTTGCAGTTGCTCGTCTCTTACCGCCCGATCGCTCTTTATCCTACTTAAAGCTAGCGCTACTTGCGGGCGTGGCCAGTAGCTACTGTCGAGCTTTTCCTCGTCTGCTACGCACCCACAAGCTCCCCACAGAACGAATAGTTCCATCATCAACCTTACCGTCCCTCTTCCCAGCGTGGACCGGAGAAGAAGTATTCACACCGGAACCCCTATCACATGAACCCCAAGTCGATACCGATCAAAGCGAATAGGCAACGAAGAACGCTATGAACCAACTGGAAAAAGCCATAAAAGCTTTCGACGACCTGATGACACCTGACCGGACCTTCGACGAACAAGACACCGCCTTGTTAACAAAACTTGGTCTCAGTTCTGCAAACCTCCAACTCTGGGTTGAAACCTCACTCGGCCAAGTTACCCTCCGCCACAACGTTCAAATATCCGTCAGCGCTACTATCACACCCGCAACGTTTTTCAAATTTGATTTCTACTTTCAAGACACACAAAAACGCTACAGAGTGGAAAGTGGCTCCGGCGACTTTCGTACTTATTGGAGAATGGCAAAAAGATTTGCCAAGGAGAAGCGAGATAGAAAAGATCCTCTATTCGAGATAACCGAAGTAGTGTCCGCACACTAACGCCAACTTAACAAAAACCAACAATGAACGCAGCACCCAGCGATTGGTTTATCGTCATAACCACAGGAGCATTTTTTATCTTCTTTGAAACTCTCTACATTTTCGTATTGAATGCTCTCGACCGCGTCTTATCCAATAAGCTCGACCGCCTCTTATCTGCCACTTGCCACTGTCACTCAGCACAAGACTATAAAGACCGCTCGCCACGCGTCCGCAACAACTCCGGTCGATGAACCAGACCACCACAGAAAGAACGTTTTCACCGGAAGGATACATCTATGTAGCGATCGCGGCTTCAGGATGGGGATTGTGGCCCCTCATTCTGCACCACGCGCCAGTCCCTTTACTCATTCAGGCCACGATCGCTATCGCCGTACCAACTATTGTTACCGCACCCATTTGTTACTTCCCCAAGACAGCAAGCCTTCCAACCAATCGTCAGAAAGCAGCGCTCGCTGCCTTTGGCTTCAGCGACCTTATCGGCCTGCTATGTTTCTTCGGCGCCCTTCGCCTAACAACAGTACCAATAGCCGTACTAACCCATTACCTCTCGACATTCTTGCTACCGATCGCAACCATCGCCCTCCGGATCGAGAAGCCCAGGATTCGAACCTTTACAGCAGTGACGATCGCCTTAACAGGGCTCGTCATGCTTCTTTCACCGTGGAACTCAACCATTCATTCCCATGACCTCGCTGGCGCCGCTTTAGGAAGTACCAGCGCTATTTTCTCTACCGGAAACATCCTGCTCACCAAGCGCCTGGCGCGCTCACTTGCCCCAACCCAACTAATGTTCTATCACGGCCTCGCAATCCTTCCTGCTCTACTAATAGCCATACCATTGATTACGGATCTCTCAACTGTTACGGCAAAAGCCACGGCCGTAGTAACTCTCGGCGCACTCGGCCCTGGAACCATCGGCGTCATATTCTTTTTCTCCGGACTGAAACGTATTCCAGCAAGCCATACAGGGGTGCTAACACTGCTTGAACCATTCGTCGCCATTCTGATCGCCATGTTTTTCATGAACGAGCCTCATGAATTATTCACGCTCACCGGCGGTCTCTTAATCCTGGCGGGAGCAATAATCGTTATAGAGCCCTTCAAAAAACCGACTCCGACTCCCGAAAGTCGCAGCCACACCGCAGTCCCCCACACACAGCCCGAAGCCCTTTAAGTGTTGCTACCTAACCACACTCAACACCCTCCCTCCTGAACGCACTCCTGACCTTCACGGTAAAATCGTCCGAAAAAGCCAAAACCCCTTTCATTTCTACACATTTCTTAATTGCACACCATTTGCTCTTAGCTTTGCAGAGTTTGTGCGCCGCCGTGTTTTTCACGGCCACACACTAAAGCCAAATGAGCCGTAACGGACACAAAGACCGTCTTCAAATTCCGGAGTTGGAGAACCTCCAGGTAATCAACCGCCACACCTTCGCAGGCCAGCGGGACAACTCCTACCTGTACATCGGCCGCGGGACCCCCCTCGGCAATAACTGGTCCCACGTTACCGGTACTCAAGCTCAATACTTGGTTGGCTCACGCAACGAAGCTGTAGACCAATACCGCCTTTGGATGTGGCAAGAAATCCAATCCGGTAAAGGCTCGGTCCTCGACGCACTCAAGCAAATCAAAGACAGAGTGTCTCAGGGGGAGAAAGTTAATCTCGCCTGCAGTTGCAAACCCGAAGCTTGCCACGGCGACGTCGTCAAAAACGCCGTCGAATATCTCGTCCAACAGGACAAACTAAAAACACTCGAAACCTCTCCAAGCGCTCAGCGGACTGTTTTCATCTCCGGATCCCGGTCCGTTACCGCTCTCCCGCCTGATGCCATCAAAGCGTTGGATCAACTAATAGAAGACCGCGCAACCGTTCTCATCGGCGATGCCGCAGGCGTCGACACACTCGTACAACAACATCTCGCCGATCGCGACTACGACCTGGTTACCGTCCACCACATCGGCGACCAGCCACGAAACAATCTTGGATTCGAGACCGTTAAAGTGGACGGAACGAGACAGACCGACAAAGATAGTTACATGGCCAGTCGCGCCGATTCAGGACTTGCCATCTGGGACGGACAAAGCCGCGGTACTGCTCAAAACATAGAGCGCCTCGAGACTACAGTTATCAATGCCAATCCAATCCAACATGCAGACCTTTCAGGCAGGGCGCACCAGGCACACATAGATGTCATCGCACAAGACCCGTCCGAAAACGTTCGCGCCCTTTACAACGTCCCGGAAGGACTAACCCGCGGAGAACACGCTTCCCGCCTGAACAGCATTGACCAATTCACCAGGGAGAACTTCGAACGTGGCGCGACTATCAGCGATACAATCCTGTCAATTCCCACTGACCCTGACGCCCGCCCACAGGAAGTGTCACGTCCCACCATTGGCACCGAAGCCCACGCAATCAACTTTGTTAGCAGCTTTATTGACGACAAGCAACAAGCAATAGAGCAAGGGCAGCGCCTTTACGATCTAGCCGATAAGGCCTGCGGTCAATGGACAGACCCGCACGGAAGATGGACCATCTTCAACTATGCTTACGACTCAATAAGAAAAGACGAGAATGGCGCCTACCGCAGCAAAGACGATAAAGCAGCCTCACTGGATAAGGCCCTCCAGGAAATGTCATCCTGGGCCGAACAACTACCGGAAACTACTCCCGAACCGTCGCCAGAAGAAGTACATCAGTACACGTTAGCACTCGCTGAAGAAAACCGCGCGGCAGTTAATTACCAGCCGGAACAGCCCGCGGACATCAACCCGGCCGATGTAGATAGCGCCCACTTGCTCTACCTACATGAGTTGCAATCAAACTCACATGGACTCGCTACCATCGGCGAACTAACCGGACTCTCTGTTCGTGACGAAACCGAACAAAGCCAAGGAGTCGATGAAAGCCAACTCTATGCCGACATGTTCGAAGACAGCGTACTTAACGCCATGGACTTCGGCTCATCCGACGCAGACCATCTCGGCGCCGAACGCCAACCCTCTGACGGCCGCATGCTCGACGCCACCTTTGAACGAATCGATCTCGAAACTCTGCCACCGGCTATCCCGGACACGCTCACTCGAGATAGCCAGGAACAGCTACTCAATGAATTACTCCCACGCATTGATCAGCAGATTGAAAGCGGTCTAAGCAAACGGGAAATACTGTCTCCTATCTACGACGCTAACCGAACGGCCGAAGCAACTAAATTCGACGAGCGCGTTGCCCAATTATTTGAGAAGGCAGGCCCCCAGCAATCGCCCGGGCCCGGCCGGACCGATCAACTAAGAGCACTCGCATCTTTAAGATTGTTAGTGGCTGCCGAGTACAAACGCGAAACAAAAGATTTCAGCCGCGAAGCTATCCAATGGGCCAAAGAGAATTACTATCAGAATCCCGATCGGTTGCGCGCCGCTGGAAAACTCAAAGTGGGCGAATACCAACAACTTGTCGCCTCGCAAGCCGAAAACCGCACCGCCTGGCTGACCGCCCATGCCGGCCAGCAAGCGCCGACCCGCAGCCAGATCGCCCGCATCAACAGTCTGGAAATAGCGGGCTATAAAATAAACGATCGCGTCGACACCTTCGCTCCCACCAAAGTAGAGCTGATCCAAACACTCGACCAAGTACAATCACGAATTGCCTCAGCAAGTCTCTCTACTGAAAACCTGCTGAAGGACTATGAGCAAGCCGAAGCAGCCGCGGGGCATCTTGCTAATGCCGCCCAGCAATTCGCGGATCACGCGCGCCAGAGCGATGAGTTTCAAACTCTCCACAGCACTTTCCTGCACAACGAACACGAACGCGCAATCGACCAAAAACAAGAACTCAACCGCGGCAACAACCCACGGTTTGAATATCTCCAACAAACCGACCTATCAACTTCCCAAACCAACCACGACCCTGACGTAGACATCGCTCAAGTCGACAATGACCGTGACTACGAATGGTCCCAACGAAATGAAATACCTCCGGCAGAGTTTCCCGCCCCGGGGTCTAATCCTATTCTTGACGAACACCTCTACAACGACCAACGGCCATTAGAGAATCCTGTCTTTTATATTCCGGCAACCGGAACAATTATCGAACCCGGCATCGCGGGTAAAGACGGCGTCATTCGTGGCGACTACACCAAACAGACCATCGAAGAAATCCGCGAACGACACCCGGACGTATACATTGGCGAAAGGGCCACCGTAGAAGCCGAACCGCAACACGCCGATCGGCAAATCTCAAACTTCCCTGAACTCACTGGTGACGCCCGGCCGCTTTCCAGGTTCGCCGAGACTTCCTTAGAAAGCGCCGCAGATAGACGTTCGGAACTAGATACGCTAGCCAACATACTCATCAGCCCGGACATAGAAAGAGCCCAGGCAGAAAACGCCCGCGAACTCGCCCACTATAGTCAGCGCGTTACCGAACTCACCGGACGTGAAGTTTCCAATGCGATGGAAGCCCGCGACGCGCTGCAGCCGACACTCGGCGGCCTACAACAAACATCAGACATTGCCGACTCCACTCGGACGAGGCTGGATCGAACGGCCGTGCCCCAGCTCGATCAGGAACTAAAGCCCGAACCCGTCTACGTCTCTCTAACAGGCAACGAAAGCGTTCGTATACCCATTCAGTCGGCTCCTGAATACGAAGCTTTAACCGCGGCCGTCGCCGACTGCCGACTAAACATATCGACCTGGTCATCACTCCATAACCCCGCCGAAATAACCGGACACGACCAGGAGCGTGGCGAAATCGCCAGATTCGTCGGACAATACGTAGACTTCAGACTTCCCGAAGGTGCTCACGACGCAACCGCGCTCTCCAACCGAAATCCACTTTTCCGCAGCTACGCCCAGCGGCTGGGCGACACCAGGACAACTGAAGAGCTGGTCGAACTCGCAACTGAAATCAAACTCGAAAACTACCAGTTCTATCAACAACAACAGTCACACAAGCTCGACCCAGCCACCCCGGCGCCAGATCAAAAGCCGCTCGACGTCCGCGAAATGCGCGAGCTGTTCGTATCCGTCACTCCAGCAGGAGCCACAAAAACAGAACGAGGCCGAATGCAGGAAGTCCTGCACTCCATGACTATCTTCGGAAAGGAAAAAGCAGAGCGCGTAAAACTCCTTGCAGAAGGGAAAATACAGCCATCACACACACTCTCTAAATTGCTTGATAACCTCGCCACCCGTAACACGAAACCGGCGCTCGGCCATTTCTATGCAAGTCTTCAGAACCCGGCCCCTGACCGTCCGAACGCTTTCAATCTGCATGAAGCACACCGCAGTCTTCCGCAACATGAAAGAGACTTCCTCTACCAACATGCACTCGCAGCCAAATACGACCAGGTCAACCAGGTCAATAAAGCGCCGGCGCCGGCACCACCCGTAATAGCCAGCGAACAAGTCCAGGGGCCTTCAGCCCACCAGACCGGCTTCTATCAGAATTACTACGGACAGGCTGACTGGATGGAAGCAAAAGCAATTACGGAAGCAGGCAGTCTCCATAACGGAATCTCCGCCGCCTCACTGCAAGAATCCTCTATTGTTCCAGAACTAACAGATCTCGAAGTCCGCACAATTAGCCACGTCGTAAACAACTACGATCCGGAAAGGCAAACTCTCGTCTCCGACCACCTCAACAATACCGGGAACGAGCGCGACCAGGCGATCGGGGATTTAATACGAATCGCCAGTAGCATAGACGCGGCGGTCAACAACGACGTTAAGGAATTTGAGCTTTCAGTGCCTGAAAACTACCCGCTCTCGACTAATTCAATACAAGCGGTAGTAAATTACATCCACAACGATCGCGGCCAGCAGTATCAAACACTCGCCCCTGAAACTCTTTCGCAGATTCAAGCGACCGCGCAATTACAGGCATGGCAGGAAACAAAACTCGACGCTGGTATACATTCTAACAACATCCTCGACGGCCCAGCCGCCAGCTTGTACCAGGTCAAAGATCTACATCAATCAATAGACCGGGCGGCCATGCTTCAAGATCGAGCGCGCACGGCTTTCCAGGTTTACGAAAACCACGTAGCCGCGTGCGTGGCCAAATCCGACCAAGCGATCGCTCGCTCAGTTCATACTCTCGCCCCTGCAGAAAATCAGAAAGACCTGACACGATCGCTGGTCAACGAATTCCTTAGCGGACAACAAACCTCACTTGCTACTGACCATAGTGATCGCTTCGATATCATTCGCCAGACATTTACCCAAAATGACGTCGGCAAAGCCTCAGAGCTTCGTGAATACACTGCCCTTGCCAAGAACGACTACCTTCAGTCATTTGTCACACTCGATCAGGAACGTAACGCCCTCCCCACATTTGAACAAAACGTCTCGGCTAATCCAGCGCCGGAGAAGGAAGCGCTCCCCGCTGCCGAAAGGTATTCACAAACGGTTACCGAAATCGAAAACTCCCTTTTAGCGGAACACGCAAACGAGATGGCAGGCACCGACGCGTTGCCGAACCTCAAACCGAGCGAAATTCAAACACTCACTGTTAGGGACCTAATTCCCCAAGACGTAAAGGAAGCCACACACACACAAGCGCGGGAAGAAGCATGGCAGTCCTTTACGCCGCCTGAACTCACTGCCGCACACGCCGGACATAATGTCGACGAAAGACTCGTCTCAGCCGCGGACGCGGTCATGGACAAGGTCGCGCTTAGTCAGACACTTGAATTGCAAGTTGAAGCCACCAAAACACAGCTCGACACCTTCGTCAGCGAGAAAGTCGCGGCTCAAGAACAGCCCTTGCGCGATGAGCGCTCCACTACTGCCTTCGAATCACAATTTCGTGACACGATCGTAAACATCAAAGACGAAGCCGCGCAGGCTCAAAATCCAGACAGACTGGAAACCGCCAAGGACTTATTAACCAAACTCGAACAAGTAGACGCAAAAGCATCTGGCCTCGTCGACTTGACCCGTACTGAAGGAATTAAGCCACTTGAGAAGGAAATCATTCTCGCAGCAAATACGGCCGCTACTACCCATGCCCAGGAAGTAGACCGCCAATCTCTTTACGCTTCACGCGAAGAGCAAGCCGCCGCACAAACGCAGACCTTGAACGATCTCACCGGGAAGGATGCCGCGCGCTACAGCGAACTACGTGGACAACTACGCGCGATCGAAACCAAATATGAACAATCATTCGCGCCAATCGATGAAAAGCTAAATGACCTGGCCGGCACGCGCATGGACATTCAGATCGAGCGCGAGCTGTCACAGTTCCAACAGATAGCATCTCCCGCGGCTTCGGCAATCAACAGCTACATGAGAGACACTGTCAAAGAGGAAGGATACCAAGCACTACAGGAGCCAGAAAGACACGAAGATCACGTTGAACGCATTCTCGCAGTATTCCAGGAAACTGCTACCGCCCACGGCATCTCATTGGATCAGTCAACCCAGGATCTCAAGGAAATAGCCACCAACGTATTCGACACCCTGGCGCTCACAATCAATCAACTCCACCAGCAGTATTCACACGAACCGAACCTGGCTCCAAACCCAATGCTGACGCATTCCCCCGAAATGATGCAGGCAACTTTAGAAGCTAATCCTGCCTTGAGTCAGCACGCCCCTAACTCACCACTGCACGAAATGGCAGGGCTCAGTCCGAACGGGCACCACGATCACCATCAACCAGTGTTGCCGGGCGATGATCTTAACCAACGCGATAATCAACCAGGAGTGAGCCAAACCGCAGCGGCACACACGCTCACCAATGGCCCCGACAGCCACAGCTCAATACCCGGACCGGCTGTGGCTGAAAACATCAATGTAACCACAGAGGTACAAGAAGCAGCCATTGCCATCTGAAATTTCAAAAAGGAACGACAATTGCTCAGCCTGCCCAAGGGGAGCTATCAGTACCGGCGCGGCACAAAGCCACCGGCCAGCGTCAAAAGCCGCCAGGTCATTACATAACATGAAAAAACCAAATCTCTTTACGTCCGCTTGGCTCGCAATTATCAACGGCAACACAGCTGAGATCCGCCAAACCCAGCAGCGGGTGAATCGGTATCTACACTACGATCCGACAATGCCGGATGCCATCGTCGCATGGACATTGCTCGAGCTTTTGCACGGCCGCGCGGACAAAGCCAACGAGCGCGTTTCTCCGCTAGTCAAAGAATTTCCTGATAACCCTTTTTATCTAATGGCCTCAACTGAGATCGTTTTCCAAAAGGAGTCTCTCTCTAATGATGAGGCCATTAACTTACTCCGAACTATCGAGCAATTGGCCGAAGGCTGGGATGAGGCCGACGTCTGCGGCAAAATCGGCTGCATGGCCGCACTCCGCGGTTTTTGGTCCTACGCCATCCCTCTCTTCGTTCGCGCCATGCAAGTACAGGAACAAAAGAAACCGGCAGCCGAGGAAGACTTAATCCTTCTCTGGAAACGAAACGAAGCTTCTCTGAATAAGCTGGTCCAATGTTTGCCGACAATGGATCTGAAAGGGCTCAAGCCCTACGACTTCGACTCCGTACCACTCGACACTGTAGCTCGTGCGTTCTGCATTTTATTCACCGCGGATCTCGCAGGCATACACGAAGCTTGGCCAGCTTGCATTCGGATCGCCTCGTATCACCATGATCTTCAACAAGCATGGAATACAAAACAGATTCCCAATTTCCTCGCCACACATTGCCCTGACTGGATGATTTATCAGCCCGCGGGCAGCCCGGTTCGAACTACGCCGTTCAATCTCAATTAACCTTTCTTAGTCAGGCTTCCGGGGGGGGCATCAATGGACGTACAACCAATTCATCCAGGACAGCAAATTTGCGGAAGAGACGCGCTCGAAATAAGAAGAATTTTGAAGCGCCTCGACGGCCGAAATCTCTCGATTTCTGACGCAGTAAACGCCTGCGAAATCTCAAGCGACGAACTCACCCCGCTGCTCAACAAGCTCGAAGCCGAAAAATACTTGGTATTGAACCACGGCACTATTGCTGAAGAAATCGCGATAACGCCAAAAGGCAAACGCCTCTACGACGACGGCCGGCCATCCTCCAACAAACGCCCCTTAAAGCGGACCGCAGCTGAAAAGAAACTTGATTCTGTCCTGGAAAAGATCGCCCAGCTAAATAACGACGCTTACTACTTGTATCGAATTACCCGCGCTGCTGTCTACGGCAGCTACCTCACTACAAAAACGTTGCTCGGAGATCTTGATGTGGGCATAGAATTCACCCGCCGCGAGCCCGACACAGGAAGGTTCTCTAAACTCAACGACGCCCGGATTGATCGGGCGCGAATTGAATATCGCTCATTCTCCAACATCGTACTTGAACAAATGGAACCCCTGCTCGAATGCGCGCGCTTCATTAAAAAAGGCATTCCCAAATTAGCGGTGACGACCTTCGATCAATTAGAAGAACACAGCTTTCCGTTCAAGCTCATTTACGAAAGTGACGGCCAGGACTTTTCTCCATCACCTCCTAATCCGGAAACCCTTCGGCCATATTTGCTGCCCGCCCGACTGCAATTGAAGGTATGCTCCCTGAGACCAACCACAATCGGCGAACATCACATAGATGTAGACACGCCCGTCGCACTGATCACCAAGCTTCCTTGGAGTCCTTCGTTAACTTCGATTGAAAAGCCAAGTGACGACTGGATCTACGAAAGCAAATCTTTCGCTACCCAAAGGTTCTCAACCAGCGAGCTTTTAGACATGGCCGCAAAGATTGAACTAAACGGAAGGACCATATTCCACTGCAAATTCGCAGAAGCAACCGCGTACACCCAATCTCAACAATGCGAAAAATGCGGCCAACGTAAATGGCTCCTCAAAATGCCTGGCTCCTTTTCTCATTTAATGGCCACGTGTGAGAATTGTAGTCATCGCGTGGTATTCGAGTGGAAACCGACAAAAAGACGCTAAGCCTTCGCTTCCACCTTCCTAATCCCAGAACTGTTCCACCACAACCACACATCGCCTAACCAGCCACAGGCCAACTCCTGGCTTGACTGCTGCTCAAAGCAGCAATTTAACCGTAGAAGTACAAGAAACACCCATCTCCATGCGAAATCTTACGAAGGAACGGCAATTGCTACCTTGCCCAAAGGCGAGACTTTGAACCTCTGGGACACCACATGGACCCCGTTCACCAACCCTCCATCCAGCCGAATAAAGCCATAGGCAAAGTCTGGGTACGCGTCTGCACTCCGACGAACATCCTCGGCGAATACGCCATCGACGCGCTCGGTGATATTGACGGCGCCTTGACCCTGGCCGCAGCGAACATACTCCGGGCACTGGAACAAGAGCACACCCAACTTACGCTCTGCTACTGCTATTCCGGAACCACCGGTGAGTGCCTGCAAACCGTAACCACGCTCATGGACAATGGCCAGCCAGTCTCTCTTTTATCCGTGGGCTTTGTCCCTATCGACCATCAATCACTTGCAAGGACCAAGGAAACTTCCAACGAAACCTTTTCGAGCCAATGGTCCACCATCGGCGATCAACGATTCTTGATCAATGTAACCAACGGAGGCTTCCCTTCCATACACGAAAACTCCGTAGCCCGAACAATTTGCCAATTCGCAAAACGTTTTGAGCTTCGCCTTGCTTTACTTCGCATACTCTCGAACTCCGGCTCAGCTGCGCACCCCCTCGAAAGCCGAAAGACCGTAGTCGACGGCGCGCTCATTTTATCCGATGCCCCGCGCACTATTGCTCGCGTGGAACAGCTTGATGAAGCCCTGCAGTTGCTTTACGACCGGCAAGTACAGTGTCGGTTCCACGTCTATCCAGATCCCAGCCCTCAAAACCAATCCACCCCGCTAATTGAATACTTGCATCGTTGTTTCCATCACAACACGCGCGCCATAACCGTCACCACCCCAGCTCGATCGCAAATCGTCTTATGAAACTCAAACGTTGAAAAAAGGAGCACCGCCTTTGCTGCACATCTCCCAAATATCAAGACCCGTAACGACCTTACTGCTATGCTCTACACTTCTATGCTGGGCAGTGACTAAAGCAGTTCACGCTGAAACGATTGACGACCCGCAAACCGACCTTGGGGTCACAAAGACGGGACCTGAACAAGCAGACGCCAACAGCAACGTTACCTACCAAATAATACTAGCTAACAACGGCCCGGATAACGCCGACAACGCTACTATGACGGACACGCTTCCGGCCGGCCTCACGTTTGTTTCGTTAGACAGCCCTTCAGGATGGAGCTGCACCACACCTGGCGCAGGCACCGCGGGAACCATCACTTGCACCCACCCAAGCCTGACCGTCACACCGAATGAAGTCTTCACTCTGATAGCGCATACCGACTCCGCCGTTACTCCCGGGAACTTCATAACGAACAAAGCATCCGTTACCACTACCACTCCGGACATTAACGAAGAGAACAATGAATCCGCTGCCTCAATACAAATCGCCGGCGGCACAACAACTGACCTCGGAATCTCAATGACCGCAGACAAAGAATCCGCTCTCGCCGGCGATAACGTTACTTACTCAATCACGGTCACCGGAAGCTCAAGCGCAAGCAGCGTGTCCCTGAACGATCCGCTTCCCGCAGGCATGACGTTCGTTTCCCTCACATCACCAGCCGGATGGACTTGCACACACCCTTCCCCGGGAACAGGCGGAAACGTAAATTGCTCCATAGGAACTCTCTCACCAACAACCGGCCAGGCGTTCAGCCTTACGATCAACATCCCCTCAAATACAGTCGACGAGACAGTTTTTACCAACTCAGCAACGATCACCACCGCTACACCTGACGTCAATTCGGAAAACGACGCGGCCAGTACCTCAACGGCCGTCCAGGCAAATTACGTCATCTCCGCAACAGCCGGAACCGGACAGAACACTTCTATCAACAGCACATTCGCTATTCAACTGCGAGCTACCGTAACGCTCGCCGGCATGCCAAAAAGCGGCGTCACGGTAACCTTCCAGGCTCCTGTTTCCGGGCCCAGCGGAACTTTTACCAACACCACCACAACGGAAACCGTAACGACCGACAACAACGGTCTGGCCACGATCTCCGCATTCACCGCCAATTCGATCGCGGGCGGGCCGTACAACGTCACCGCTACAACCGGAAACTCCGCCGCGAGCGCTACTTTCGCCCTCACTAACACAAAGGGCAGCCAAACCATCAACTTCTCTTCCGTCAGTCCCAAAACCTACGGCGACCCACCGCTCCCTCTAATCGCCACAGCCTCGTCAAATCTGCCTGTAAGCTTTAGTCTGATTTCCGGACCAGCCACGCTCAACGGCGCTACCGTCACAATCCTCGCTCCGGGCACCATCACCATACGCGCCTCGCAGGCGGGCGACGCGAACTACAACGCCGCCACACCGGTAGACCGCATGATCTCCGTTCTCAAAGCCATCCCCGCGGTCACGGTAGCGACATCCAAGACTCCCTCTGAATTCGGGGAACCCGTTACCTTCACCGCCACGATCACAGGACCGGCAAACACCGCCGCCCCAACCGGCGCCGTCCAATTCAAAGACGGAGGCAGCAATCTCGGCGCACCTGTCACCTGCATCGCAGGCGGCAATACCTGCACCGCTCAACTCTCCAGCCTCAGTCTCACATCAGGCACACACACAATATCGGCCAGCTACCCTGGTGACACTAATTTTACGCCTGCAGTCGGAACGCTTTCCGGCGGCCAGGCTGTTAAGCTTATGCCCTCAATTTCTATCAACGATATTTCCCTGGTCGAAGGGAGCAACGGCACGACCAAGTTTGATTTCACAATCTCACTTTCAAGCACCAGCAGTCTAACTATCCACGTTGATTATGCGACCGCAAACAACACTGCCACTTTGGTAAATAATGATTATCAACAAACGAACGGCACTTTGACTTTCATTCCGGGCGAGCAAACAAAAACACTTACAATATTAGTTAACGGTGATCTCAACCGTGAGCTGGACGAAACGTTCTTCGTAAATCTAACCAGTCCGTCCAACGCGGCCATTAGTAAGACCCCCGGAACCGGAACAATCGTCAACGACGACACACTCGATCCACCACAACTCATTCTCGACGAATCAGGTCCAAGCCCAAATCAAGCAGCGGCTCTCGACTCAATACTTTTCCTGAGAGATCCGTTTCCAATAACAAGCGCGGCTGAATGGCTTGATCTTGGAGCAGACAGAAATACTCGAGTCGTGCTGTTTGCTACCAATCTAAACCTCACCAACGAACCCTCATCGGCAATTGTAATCAGCCTGGTAGGATCAAATAGCCAAAGCTACGAGATTCCCGCCGAAGATGTTCGGCTCGTTCCCAACACCAGCTTCACCCAGGTTATCTTTCGCCTACCTGACAGCCTGGTTGCCGGCGATGCGCTTGTGACGGTTAAAGCGCACGGACAATTCAGTAATTCAGCCGTCATCAGAATTAAGTAATCAATGGATAGACGACATACAAACAAGCCAATCGAAGGCAACCTGCGTGAGGACGAAATAAAACTCTTCACACAAATAGCCACGCAAAGAGGAATGACTCCACACTATCTTTTACAGCAAATACTACGCAACTGGCTTGAACAAGAACGCACAAGGTTAAGAAGTCCCTCCCCACCAGAAACCTTTCTTCCTCAAACCTGCGCAGTACTATTTGCAGAAGAATCTCTGGAAGACTTTTCAGCACGAGTACGCTTAACCCTCATCAATACCGTTCGTCTACGAGAAGGAAATCTGTCGCGCGCAGCACGACGCCTAAAAACAGACCGTTCAAGTTTGCACAAAACAACCAAAGGCCTTAAAGCAAAAACGCGGCCCAACCACAGCCCAACCAGCCCCGACAAGACTACACAATGAAACGATTATTTCACTGGCTCGGAGTGGGATGGTATCGGCAACATCGCCCTGGGACCCACTGCGTAATCTGCGCCACACGAAAAAAGAGCTAACCTCCACAACCTTCCCTTAAAAGGAACGACATCCTTAAATAACCACACCCCACTTCCCCTCAAAGCACAAACCCTGCATTTCCCTCGCCGTGGCAACAACTCTCAATCCTTTTCCCTCCGCATACTTAACTGTTATTAGCTACAAACATCCTTCACAACGGCACAATATTTGTAGTCACCAACTTTGGGCCTGTACGTCGGCCCTAAACTTTCCCCCGATGGAGGGTCTTTGAACAGCAGCAGCAAAGTACGTAACACAGACGAGGATCGCTTGTTAACAGGTACGGTAACTTGCCCACGATTCGGAGAGACAGGATCTGAAAGCGGCGCAGTATCTCCTCACATAGTCCAACAAAGTCCGGCCATGCAAATGCTTGTAAGCCAAGCGGACGCAATCGGCCCGACTGATTGCACCGTTTTACTCACCGGCGAAACCGGAGTAGGCAAAGACGTCCTCGCCAGGTATATACATTTCAAAAGCGACCGCGCGGCAAAGAACCTAATCGCCGTGAACTGTGGTGCACTCACAGAAACGTTATTCGAAGCCGAATTCTTCGGCGCACAACGAGGTGCTTATACCGGAGCCCACGCCAACCGCGCCGGCCTCTTGGAAGCAGCAGACGGATCCACACTATTCCTCGACGAAGTAGGCGACATGCCTCCCCTAATGCAAGTCAAACTCCTACGCTTTCTTGACCAAGGATCGTTTCGCAGAATAGGCTCAAACGACGATCGCATTGTAAACGCAAGAGTGATAGCCGCCACGAACAAAGACTTGCACACGACCATACGGGAAGGAACATTCCGTGCCGACCTTTACTACCGCCTCGACACCATAACCCTCTCCGTACCTCCACTCCGTGAACGGCGCGAAGAAATCCCAGCACTGGCTGAAAGCTTTCTAACTGTCTTTAGATCGCGCTTTCGCCGCCCCCACCTAAAGTTGTCCCACGAAGCTCGCCACCGCCTGAATGACTACAACTGGCCCGGCAACATCCGAGAACTGCGCAACTGCCTCGAGCGAGCATGCGCACTAGCACAACAAGACGTAATCGAAGCTGAACAGCTGGCCATAAACCGCAACGATAACCTCCAGCTCGTAATAAGCAATCAAGAACCGCCCACACTCGTTCAACCAAAACCGGTAAGCGCTATGCCCGCACCCTCCGCAACCACACACAACACATCCTTAGAAAGCTTTGAACGCGCGCACATCCTGAAAGCGCTAGAACAAACAAACGGAAACCGCGAACAGGCAGCGACCATTCTTGGCATTTCGTCGCGAACGCTCTATCGTAAGCTCAAACAATACGGGAACAAGCGGCAAGCAAACAACACAATCACAAACGAACGGGTCGCTTAAAGTATGATCGTAACTCTTAAAATGGTCCCTACAAAAAAGAACGGAAAGTTCTTCGCCCAGCCCTGCACAATGCAAGCTCAATTCACGGTGGATATGGATCAGCTCGCCCGGTTTAATACCCTACGGCGAACCGGCACAGCCCAAGTCCTCGGAAGCGACATCGAAGTGCTTCTCAAAACAGTCCCGCGAGTCTTTTCAGAAATGTTCGGAGTTGACGTGATAGAAATCGGATTACCGAATGGAGAGATTCAAATCTACGACGCGAATTCACCCAAGACAATAGAACCATAAGCCAGCGGCAAACTAAACCATCGGATCATATTCCAGCTTAATCAACCTGGATGTAATAGCAAACTTCACCAAACTCGCCACATCGAAAATATTCAAACGCTCCATCAAGTTCGTTCTGTGACTCTCGACAGTCTTTACACTAGTCCCTAATTTCAATCCAATCTGTTTACTCGAAAGACCTTCGGCAATACAAAGCAATACGTCGACCTGACGCCGACTCAACATCTTCAGATCCGGCGCCACCACTCCACTCTTCTCCTGAACCGCTGATCTATCATCCAGATCGAAATAAACCCCTCCGGCCGCAACGCGACGAACGCAGGAAACCAACTCCTCTGCAGTCGCCGTGTCCTTCGACAAGTACCCATAAACACCGAACTCACGCAATTTCAAATCTATATTTGCTGATCCGGGCGAAGGACCTAACACGGCTTTGCCTATAAACTAAACCGACTTGGGGACTTTATGGGCAGCCGCAAGACTTTGTAGGCAAATTGCTTCATTGCACAATTGCGGCAGAATTTAGCTCAGATCGCACATCAATACCTA
>Ga0070699_100000755_pt1 | contig 29940 bp, 27 predicted proteins | sample KBSK1503metaG_FD_65473 | JGI IMG/M metagenome (GOLD analysis project Ga0070699, IMG submission 65473) | Corn, switchgrass and miscanthus rhizosphere microbial communities from Kellogg Biological Station, Michigan, USA - KBS K1-50-3 metaG | ecosystem: Host-associated > Plants > Roots >...
GGATTCGAACCCGTGTTCCAGCCTTGAGAGGGCTGTGTCCTGGGCCCCTAGACGATAGCGCCAAACTCGGACGGACGGTTGGACGGTGAGGTCGGACGGACGGCGGCCAGTCCCCACGGTCCTCACTGTCCTCGCCGTCCGTCTTGCGACAGGCCCGGAGGGAATCGAACCCCCAACCCCCGGTTTTGGAGACCGGTGCTCTACCAATTGAGCTACGGACCTATGGCATCCCGAGCGACACCGCTCGCCGTGCATTCCCAGGGTGGCTGACGGGACTTGAACCCGCAACCTCCGGAGCCACAGTCCGGCGCTCTAACCGATTGAGCTACAACCACCATGCGGTTGTTTCGACCCGCCGTCCTGCAAGCCGGGTATTCTAGCGCGGCACCGCGGGCCGGGTCAACCCTTCCGGCCACCACGCGCGGGCCACAGTGGCCCCCAGAATCAGCGTTCCACCGACCAACGAAGTCAGGCCGATGACCTCACGGTGAACCAGCCAGGTCCAGAGCGGATTCAGGGCCGTTTCCAGGAGCAGCAGCATCGACGCCTCGAGCGCCGGTAACCGGGTCAGTCCCTTCGCGATGAACCAGTACGCCAACCCGATCTGAAAGATTCCCAGGTAGAGAATGATGCCCCAATCGGCGGGTGAGTGATTCCCTAGAGGCAGGGCCATCGGGAGCGCGGCAGCGCACGCGAGGAAGTTTCCCATGGCGGCCGCGGTGAGCGTGGTGGCGCCTGACCCGCCGTCTCTCGCCAGCCACCGGAACCCGATGACCGCGAAGGCGAAGGTGATCGACGAAACCGTGGCGATGAGATTCCCGGCCGCGGGATCGGGGGCCGTGGCTAAGGCTCGGTGCTCCCCGAGGAGAAAGAGTGACAGGCCCAGGCCGATGGGCAGCATGAACCCGATGTCGCGCAGCGCGACCGGTTCGCGCAGCAGGAGCGGCGACAGCACCATGACGAACAGGGGACTGGCCGACTGGATGAAGATGGCGTTGGCGCCGGTCGTCAGCCGGGTGGCCAGCACGAAGCAGATGCAGGTCGCGGCGTAGGCGGCCCCGACCAGCAATGGCCGCCACCCCCAACCGCGCCGGGCGGCAGGAACCAGCAGCAAGAGTGCGAGGCCCGCGATTCCCGAGCGCAGGCTGGCGATCTGCCATCCGCTGAAGTCAGCCGCTTTGATGGCCGCTCCGCCGGTGGAAAAGAGGACCGAAGCCACCAGGACGGCGAGGGCGGCGCGGCGGTGGCTGTCGGGCATCGGGCAAAGGATAGTACGGCCGGGACAGGGTCCAACCCCCATTCGGCGCGGAACTTGCCCGTTCCTGCACCGTTCGGCTGGAATTATGACGGCGGACCAGAGTCCAAATAGGCGGGTCCAAAAGGACCATTTTGGCCCTGTCCCCGAGCCCGTCGAACACTGGAAGTCATTCACAAGAAACATTTTAGATCGTTCGCCCCCGCCACCACCCGGTGGACGTGTCCTGCTGAGCAGGCTCCGCTGGGGCGGTGGAAAGTCCGACATCCGGAGGACAGTTATGCCGCGTCGTTCAGGCCGCTCTTGGATCGCGTTGGCCCCGGTGTTTGCCGCAATGATCGTTGCGAGTTGCGCCAAGGATCTCACCAGTGGCCCACGCCTCGCCTCTATCGTCCTGGTTTCCGGCGACGGCCAAACCGGAGCCATCGGGTCTACCCTGTCCCAGCAACTGGTGGTCAGAGTCGTCGATCAGGACGGCGTCCCGGTGGTAGGGGAGATCATCGTCTGGGAGGTCATATCCGGGGGTGGCTCCACGAATCCCAGCCAGTCCACCACCGATGCCGACGGTGAGGCCTCCACGTCGTTCCGACTCGGGACCACGATAGGCCCCAATGTGGTGTTCGCCACACTGGGTCAGCTCACGCCGGTCGCCTTCACGGCGAGCGCTACGGCGGCACCGCCTACCAAGGTCACCGTACTGGCAGGCGACGGACAAAGCGCCGTCGTCGCGACCCAGCTCCCCCTGGATCTGGTGGTCAAAGTCACCGACGCGGTCGACAACCCGAAACAGGGTGTGCTGGTCACCTTCGCCATCTCCTCTGGTGGCGGCACTCCGAGCGCCAATAGCGACGTCACCGACGCCGCCGGCAACGCATCATTCCGCTGGACCCTCGGCCCAACTGCCGGAACCCAGGTGGCGGTTGCGACGGTAAGCGGGCTCCCCCAGGCGGTGTTTACCGCAACGGGGCGGGCCGGTGCACCAGACGCCCTCACGATTCTCACGGGGAACAATCAGACCGGGACTCCGGGCGCGGCGCTCCCGGACTCGCTCCGGGTTCGCCTGACCGACCGGTTCGGCAATCCGGTGAGCGGCGTGGCCATCACCTGGGCGCCAAACTCCACCAGCGGCAGCGTGAGCCCCGCCAGCAGCACCACCGATGCGAATGGCCGGGCGGCAACGCGCTGGACGCTGGGAAGCACCGGCGGCCCCAAGCAGGTGGTATCGAGCGGCGGCGGGTTCAGCGTGAATTTCTCGGGCGGCGGCAACGTGCTCTACCTTGCCGCAAGCGCGGGCGGTCGTCATAGCTGCGGTCTGGCCCAGGGCGGCGTCGAGTATTGCTGGGGCTACAATGGAGACGGCCAGCTCGGCATCGGCATCCCGCCGCTGGGCAGTGGACCGGTGTTCGCGCAGCCGCAGCCTTCGGGAACCTCCGGGAATCTGACCTTTGGACAAATCAGCAGCGGCCGCTTCCATAACTGCTCGCTCACACTGGCGGGCGTAGGGTACTGCTGGGGCATCAACGTCGACGGCCGGCTGGGAACCGGAAACACCACCACCGCGATTACCCCAGCCGTGATCGTGTCGACCCGTCCGTATGCTTCCATCACCGCCGGCCAGGTGCACAGCTGCAGCATCGACCTCGCCGGACGGGCGTTCTGCTGGGGCGGCAACTCCGACGGACAGCTCGGCGTCATCGGCGGTCCGATCGTTCCGATCGACAGTCTTTCGATCACGGTGCCGACCGCGGTCCAGGGTGCCATGCTCTGGGCGTCGATCAGCTCCGGTGGTCTGCACACCTGCGCCATCGACAATGCAGCCGGGGGTTGGTGCTGGGGGAACAACGGGAGTGGCCAGCTGGGTAATGGATCATTTACCAGCGCCCTCTCGCCCAGCGCCGTGTCGGGCGGCGGTGCGCTGGTCGCGATCAGTGCGGGCAATCAGCATACCTGTGCCATAGCGGTCGGCGGCTCGGCCACGTGCTGGGGCAACAACGCTTCTGGACAGCTCGGCAACGGCTCGTTCGGCAACAGCAGCGCGCCGGTGACGGTGGCCGGTGGGCTGGTCTTCACCGCGATCTCATCCGGTCAGGCCCACACCTGCGGTTTGACCGGCGCGGGCCAGGCCTATTGCTGGGGCAGCAACGTGCGCGGACAGCTGGGCGACGGCAGCACCATTACCAGAACCGCGCCCACTCTGGTCGCGTCGGGATTGGTGTTCATGACGATCTCCGCCGGCGACCTTCACACCTGCGGCGTGACCACGGCCAATGTCGCGTATTGCTGGGGTGACAATGAATTCGGTCAAATCGGCGACGGCACCACGACCCAGCGGTTGACCCCGGCACGGGTGGCGTTCCAGCCGTAAAGGTCGGTCAGGCGGTCAGGCGGTCAGGCGGTAAACAACAAGGACGCAAGGTGAAAAACCTTGCGTCTTTGTGCTTGTTGGGCCCCACAGCCCATGCGAACGCGCGACCGACCGTCTGACCGCCCGCTGTGCAACTCCCCCAGCCACGCGCATCTCCCGCCCGAACCCCCAAGTCCGGGAGGACCCGATGTCGCGAGCACCGTTGGCCCTGCTCCTGTTGGCCGTTCCCGCTGGTTCCCTTGCCGCCCAGGGTTGGATCGATCTGGAGCGGCCGGTCGTTTCCCGCGGCCCCACGACCCTGGTCCGGGTCGGATCGAGCGTCCGGGTGGTTGTGGACGGCCGGGTGGCACGTTTTGAAGTGACCGAGCGGTTCAGGAATCCCGGACAGATCATCGCGGAAGGGACGTATCACTACCCATTGCCGGGGGAAGCTGTATTCAGCGACTTCTCGCTGTTCCAGGGCGAAGTCGAGCTCAAGGGTGAAATGATGGCGGCCGATCAGGCCCGGGGTATTTACGAGGGCATCGTCCGCCGGCTCAAGGACCCCGCGTTGCTGACCCTCGTCGGTCATGGCCTGATCCGGGCTCAGGTCTTCCCGGTACAGCCGGGAGAGACCCGCACGGTGACGCTCCGATTCACCCAGCTGATGGGCCGAGAAGCAGACGCGCTGCGCCTCCGCTACGCGGCCGGGAACCGCGGTGACGCACCGGTCACCATGAGCATCGAGATCCGGCGCGAGTCCGACTTCGCCACTCCCTATTCTCCGACCCATCCGATCACCGAAGAGCGCCGCGACGGCGATCTTCGAGTCAGCATCACGCCGCCGGTCCGGGGCGACGTGGATCTGGTCCTGCCGTTCCGCCGGGGACTGGTGGGAGGCACGGTTCTCACGCATGCTGATCCGGGCCAGGACGGGTTTGCGCTGCTGTTTCTCTCGCCACCGCCGGCCCCGGAGTCGGCCGAGGTCGGCCGCGATCTGACGCTGGTCGTGGATGTGTCCGGGTCAATGAGTGGAGATAAGATCGATCAGGCCCGCGCCGCGATGCTCCAGGCACTGTCGAGCCTGCGGGCGAGGGACCGGTTTAGGCTGATCGCATTCAGCAATGGCGTGCGGCACTTCCGCGAAGGGTTTGCGCCGGCCACCTCGGAGGCCTTGGCGGAGGCGCGGAGCTTCGTCAACGCACTGTCGGCAAACGGGGGCACCAATCTGGCCGGCGCGGTGCAGGCGGCGCTGGCGGAGCCAGGGGACGGCGAGCGGCTTGCCATCGTGCTGCTCCTTACCGACGGCCTGCCTTCAGTCGGTGAACAGGCACCCGACCGGATCGCGGCCGAGGCGGCCGGCCGGATCGAACGCGCCAGGATCTTCACCGTCGGCGTCGGGCACGACGTCAACACCTATCTTCTGGATCGGTTGGCAGTGGAGGGCCGTGGCAGCGCCACGTACGTCACGCCCGGCACGAACGTCGGTGACGCGGTAGGTGGAGTACTCGGCAAGCTCTCCCGCCCTGCGTTGATGGATCTGCGGATCGTGGATGCGCCGGTGCGCTTCGAAGAAATCGCGCCGGCGACTCTTCCCGACCTGTTCTTCGGCGAGGAGCTCGTGGTATTGGCCCAGTACCACGGCGAAGGTTCGGGCCCAGTGGTGATCGAGGGAACCCGCAACGGACGCCGGGAACGGTTTACGCTCAACGCCCGATTCTCCGGGCGAGAGCCGGGAAACGACTACATCCCGCAGCTCTGGGCCTCGAGACGAATCGGCGAGCTCACTCGGCAGATCCGACTGGAGGGTGCCAATTCGGCGCTGGTGCAGCGGGTGAGGGATTTGGGTCTCCGGTACGGGATCCTGACCGAGTACACGTCCTATCTGGTCCAGGAGCCCGGGGTGATTGCCGGCGGTCCAGTGCCGCCCGCGATGCCGATGGCACCGGTAGCGCAACGCGCGCGAGAAGCCACCGGCGCCGGCGCGTTCGGCGCGGCCAAGTCCAGCTCCGATCTATCGCAGAGCAAAACCGTGCAGGCGGCGAACGACGCCGCGGCGTTCCGGCTGGAAGAAATCGTCTCCAGCGCCGCCGAGGGGAAGGCCGAGCGTCGGGACGTCAAACGAGTGGGCGGGAAGCTCTTCGCCAAGGACAAAGGTGTCTGGACCGACCTGGCGCATCGGGATACGCTCAAGGTGACCACGATCGCGCCGTTCAGCCGTGCCTGGTTCGACCTGGCCGCGGCGCGGCCGATGCTGAAATCGGCGCTGTCCGCCGGCACTCCGCTGTTGCTGGCGGGCACCCGCGCGAGCCTCAAGATCGCGGACGAGGGGTTGACGGAATGGGCGCCCGGACAGATGGCCCGCTTCCTCCAGGATTTCGAGGGTCGATGACCGGTCCGATCGCAGAGCTTTTTGCGGAGTACTACGAGTCGCTCGTGCGCATGCTCTACCGGCGCACGGGCGACCGTGACCGCGCGGAAGAGATTGCCCAGGAGACCTTCGCGCGGGCGGTGGCGGCACCGCCCAGGAATCCGAGGCCGTGGCTGTTTGCGGTGGCGTTGAATCTGGTACGAGAGGAAGGACGGCGGGCGGTGCGGCATGATCGCCGCCTGGTGTTGTACAAGGCCGAGCAACCGGAATCGGCGGAGGGCCCCGATGAGGCACTCGACCGGGGCGAGCGAATCGCCCGGGTGCGGTCGGCACTCGCCTCCCTGAGCGAGCGGGACCGGGAGGCCCTGCTGCTCAAGGCCGAAGGGTTCAGCTACGAGGACATTGCGACGACGCTGGGACTCGCGCGGGGCGCGGTTGGAACCACGCTCTCGCGCGCGCGCCGGCGCCTCGTCCTGGCGTATAGAGCAGAGGAGGGAGCGCGCGATGCAGCATCTTGACGAAGGACTCCTCCACGAACTGGTGGACGGGGAAATCCCCTCGACCGACCTGCCGCCGATCCAGGCGCACCTGGCGGCGTGCTCCGAATGCCGGGCCCGGCTCGAAGAGGCGCGCGAGTTCGCGGGAGAAGCGGAGCGGCTGGTCGAGACGATCGAGCTCCCCGAGCGGGACACGCCCCGGGGCGCGGTGATTGCTCCGAGTCCTCGGGCGCGACCGTGGGGGCGGGACCTTGCCTGGGCGGCCACAGTGGTCGTGGCGGTGGGCGCGGGTTATCTCGCACGCGGCGAGAGTCGGCCCGACCAACTGGCCGAGAGAGAATCGACCGCCCCCGCGCCTGTGGCCGCGCCTGGGCCGACGCCGGTCTCCGCCCCGATCATAGTCGCACCCGCTGAGCCACAGCGCTCGGCCCAAGCAGTGAGCGACCAGTCGGACGAACGGCGGAAGCAGGCTGCCACCCCAGCTCCCTCGCGTCCGCCGACGCCTGCGAAGGACTTCGCCAAGACCGCCTTGGACGCAGCAGCCGAAGGCAAAGCGCCCGTTTCCAGCCGGGACACTGTCCAGAAGCCGAAAACGCTCGGGGATACCAAGCTCTCCGTCGAAGAGACGATGGCCTCTGCCGCGGACAAAGCCGCGCCCGGGGCGGTGCTGGGGCGGGTGCGAAACGTGGCCCCGGCCCCGGCCACTCCGCCGGCTTACAGGAGCGGGGGGAGGCAGGAACAGGCGGCCGGCGCCAATGTGCTCCGGCTCGACGATCAGGGCAGGCTGACGGCCGGCCTCAAGCGGGAGGCTATACCAATTGAGATCACATTCACCGAAGCGCGCCGGCTCCTCAGCGATACTCTGCGTCTGATCGAGGGTCTGGCTCCGCTGCGGCTCGAGGTGGCCGGCACCGAGGTGCGGGTCGTCTACCCGCTCGCGTCGGGCGAGCTGGTGCTGGAACAGTGGCTGGTGGACGGGCGGATCAGCTTCCGGCTGGTGGCGCCGACAAGCTTCCCGTCGGATTCGCTCAGGCGCCTGCGAGTGCGGGTGCAGGAGTAGTACCCCTCGGGTATCTTCGGGCATGTCCTTTCCGGCGTATGCCCGGAGCGTGCTCGGCTTCAATCTGCTGGTGATTCTCTGGGGCGCGCTGGTGCGCGCTACGGGGAGCGGCGCGGGCTGCGGGCGGCACTGGCCGCTATGCAATGGCGTGGCAGTCCCCCAAACGACCGAGACAGCGACGCTCATCGAGTACGGCCACCGGACCAGCAGCGGACTGGCGCTGATTCTCGTGGTGGTGCTCTGGTGGTGGAGCCGGAAGGCGTTTGGTTCAGGTCACCGGGTGCGGAAGACGGCGGCCTGGTCGTTGGGCTTCATCGTGATCGAAGCGCTGATCGGCGCGGGCCTGGTCCTCCTCGGGCTGGTGGGTAATAACGATTCCGCTGCCCGCGCGGCGTACCTCGCCCTCCATCTCCTCAATACGTTCCTGCTGCTCGCCGCGCTGGCGCTCACCGCGTTCTGGGCCGTCGACCAGTCGCCCCTGGCGCGGCCGACGCGGGGAGCCGCCTTCGGGCTCCTGCTCACCGGGTCTCTCCTCATTCTCGCGGTCGGCATGACGGGTGCGATCGCCGCACTTGGCGATACGCTCTTTCCGACCGCGTCGCTGGCGGAAGGCATCCGTGCCGACAGCGACTCCACATCTCACTTCCTGCTGCGGCTCCGGGTCTTCCATCCCGTGCTGGCGTTGCTGACGGGCGTCTACTTGAGCGTGATGGTGTGGCTGCTGGCGCGACTTCGGCCGGCCTCATTGCAGAGCCCATGGAGCCGTGTGCTGAGCAGCCTGCTTCTGGTTCAGCTCGGTGTGGGCCTCACCAATCTTCTGATGCTGGCCCCCACCGCGCTACAGATCGCACACCTCCTCGTCGCGGACCTGCTCTGGATCACGATGGTGATCTTCGGGGCCAGCGCGCTCAGCGCCCCGCCGCGCGATCCGGCTCCTCTACCGGTAGCGTGAGCGGCGGCCCTGCGGTGTGTACCGGGACGATGGAGAAGCGGGTGCCGTCGAACCAGAAGATGGCGTTCTGGAAGAATCGCGCGGCCAGGCTCCGGGCTTCTTCGAGTGGCGCCGGGATCGCCCAGCCGGGCTCGACATGGGAGCCATCCGGTGACGTGCCATGGACGGGACGCGCGCCGGGAAACCGGTCCTGCACCTGCGCGGTAAGCACGGCCGAGAGCCGCTGATTCGCGCCGTCATCGAGAGATTCGCCCCTCGGATTGCAGGCGGTAACCACGGCAAACGGCTTCGCGAGGCCTCCGATCGCCAGAACGAGGAGGGAGCGGGGTGAGATCGGCTGCCGCAGATCGATGTCGACCCCGACGCTGGGGAACTTGAGGATGGTGTCGGGATACCTGCCCCAGGCCGAAGTCACGGAGGTTACATGTTGGTGACCATCGCTTCCGCGAACTCACTGGCGCGGAGGAGGGTCGCCCCATCCATCTGGCGGTGGAAGTCGTAGGTCACTCTTTTCTGGGCGATGGTCCGCTCCAGGCCGAGGATGACGAGATCGGCCGCTTCGCTCCAGCCCAGGTAGCGGAGCATCATTTCTCCGGACAGGATGAGCGAGCCGGGGTTCACCTTGTCCTGCCCGGCGTACTTCGGCGCGGTGCCGTGGGTGGCCTCGAAGATGGCGTGCCCGGTCAGGTAATTGATGTTCGCGCCGGGAGCGATGCCGATACCGCCGACCTGGGCGGCGAGCGCATCGGAAAGATAGTCCCCGTTCAGGTTCAGGGTGGCGATCACGTCGTACTCGGCGGGACGGAGCAGGATCTGCTGCAGAAACGCGTCGGCGATCGCGTCCTTGACGACGATTCCTCCGGGGAGCCGGCACCAGGGACCACCGTCGAATTCGACCGCACCGTACTCGTGTTTCGCCACCTCGTATCCCCAGTCGCGGAACGCGCCCTCGGTGAACTTCATGATGTTGCCCTTGTGGACCAGGGTGACGCTTCGACGCCGCGTCTTGATCGCATGATCGATCGCGGCGCGGATCAGCCGTTTCGACCCCTCTTCGGAGACGGGCTTGATGCCGATCGCGCTGCTGCCGGGAAAGCGAATGGAGGTGGCGCCCATCTCCTTGAGCAGAAAGTCCAGGATTTTGCGCGCGGCCGGCGTGCCGGCCTGGTACTCGATACCGGCGTAGATGTCCTCGGTATTCTCCCGGAAGATGACCATGTCCACTGCCCCGGGATCCTTGACCGGTGACGGCACTCCCTCGAACCAGCGGACCGGTCGGACACAGGCATAGAGATCGAGCTGCTGCCGGAGCGCCACGTTGAGGGAGCGGATACCGCCTCCGACCGGCGTGGTGAGCGGCCCCTTGATGGCCACCAGGTGCTTCCAGATCACGTCGAGCGTTTCCGGGGGGAGCCAGTTGTTCACCTGGGTCTTGGCCTTCTCGCCCGCCAGCACTTCGCGCCAGGCGATGAGCCGGCGACCGCTGTAGGCTTTCTCCACCGAGGCGTCGAGCACGCGGCGGGAGGCGCGCCAGATGTCGGGACCGGTGCCGTCGCCCTCGATGAACGGGATGATCGGGTGGTCCGCTACGACGAGGGCGCCTTCCTCGAGACGAATCGGGGTGGGGTCAGCCGGCTGCGGCATTCGTCAACAACTCCATGGTGAAGGAAACGGCTCCGGCTCAGGGCCGCTCGATGGGGGCGCGCACCGCGTTGCCCCACTCGGTCCAGGAACCGTCGTAGTTGCGGACGGCGCCATAGCCCAGGAGGTACGTCAGCACGAACCAGGTGTGAGAGGAACGCTCGCCGATCCGGCAATAGGCGACGATTTCCTCGGCGGGGGAAAGTCCCTGCTCCTGCTCGTAAATGGCGCGCAACTCGGCAGCGGTGCGGAAGCAGTGGGTTTCGGGGTCGACCGCCCTGCCCCATGGCACGTTGCGGGCCCCGGGGATGTGGCCCCCGCGCAGCGCTCCTTCGTTGGGATACTCGGGCAGGTGCAGCCGCTCGCCACGGAACTCCTCGGGACTGCGTACGTCGACCAGGCTGCGGCCCGCCTTCACGTGCGCCAGCACCTCATCCCGAAAGGCCCGGATCGGTGATTCGCGCCGCTCCCCCACCGCGATGTGGCCGGGCACCACCGTGGGACGGTCGGTCACCAGGGGCCGACCCTCATCGATCCAGCGCTGGCGACCTCCGTCCATGATGGCGAGGTGCTCGACGCCGAACAGCCGCAGCACCCAGAAGGCGTAGGTGGCCCACCAGTTGTTGCGGTCTCCGTACAGGACGATGCTCGAATCGGGACTGATGCCCTTGCTGCGCAGGAGCCGCTCCATCGCGTCGCGCTCGATATAGTCGCGCTGCAGAGGATCGTTGAGGTCATCGACCCAATCCAGCTTCTGCGCGCCCGGCAGGTGTCCGCTGTCGTAGAGCAGGACGTCTTCGTCGGATTCGAGCAGCCGCACCGCGGTGTCGTCGAGGTGCTCCGCTACCCACCCGGTCGAGACCAGCACCTCGGGCCGGGTATAGCCCCGTTCCGAGATCGGCAGCAGCGTCACGGCGGCCCGGCGCCGCCCAGCAGATCTTCGAGCACCTTGTCCACGACTTCGCTCACGTCCCCCTGCACGATGGTGCGCAGCACGTCCATCGTCTCGAGCGCCAGGTCATCCGGGTGCTTGCGGTCCTTGTCGAAGCGAATGATCTGCCCGAGAAACACCGCCGCCTGGCGGTCAGCCTCTTCTTCGGGCGGGTCGGACGAGTCCGCTTCGCCGGCCTCCGCCGTGTCCTCCTCCGCCGGGGGATCGCCATGCACCACGCGATCGTACGCGGCGCCGGGCACGCTCTCGGCCCAGGGCGACTCACTCTCCTCGTCGTCTTCGGAGCGATTGAAGAAATCGCCCGGCAACTCGACCAGGGCGAAGAGCTGACACTGGAGGCCGGGCGATTCCTCCCTCGCAGCGAGGGCGAGACGCACGGGATTGGAAAACAGTCCCCGCTCGAGGAGGAACGCGGCGGCATCGGGCGGGACGACGCAACGCGCCACGAGCTTGGGCCCGAGGAACGACCCGATACAGGACATGCCGTCCGGGGCGCGCTCATCTTCGATCGGCGCGAGGCGGATCGGCAATGGACGGTCGGTGGCGGCAAGCGCGACGGGAGATTCCGGCGAATCGGCTTCCATAAAGGCAATTTAATCTGCGCCCCCTTGTTCCGCCCGCTGCCCGGCCGCGATACTACCGAGCACATGTCCCTTCCCTTTCCGCCAGTGCAGGCGGAGGCGCCTGCGCCTCCGTGGTCGGCACGTCTCCTGGCGGTGTGGCTGGGCTTGGGCGCCCTGGCAGTGGTACTCGCCGCGATGCCCTCGACGCTCTTCGATCTGGAGCGCTTCGCGGCACCCAAGGAGCTGGCGCTCCACCTCACCGCCCTGGGTGCGGTGGTACTGCTGGGGCTCACTTCCCGAGAGCGATGGCCGACCGTGACCGCGGCCGAAGCACCGCTGCTCGGGTTCCTGGCGTGGAGCGCGCTTTCGGCGCTTTTTGCGACCAACCACTGGGCCTCAACCCGGGCGTTGTCCCTCACCGTCTCGGGCTTCATCCTCTTTCGGGCCAGCCGCCGCGTCGGTATGGACCGCTCCGGAGGCCTGCTGCTCCCGGCCCTGGCGCTGGCGCTGGTCATCGGGGCACTGACGGGACTGGCCCAGGCCTACGGCATCGAGACCTGGCTCCTGTCGGAGAGCCGGGCCCCCGGCGGCACGTTCGGCAACCGGAACTTCCTGGCGCACCTGATGGCGATCGGCACACCGCTCCTGGTGCTCCTCGTGCTCGAGGCACGAGGCCCCCGGCGCGCCGGGCTCGCGGCGACGGGACTCGGGCTCATGGTGGCGGCGATGGTGCTGACGCGATCCCGGGCCGCGTGGCTGGGCTTCCTGGCCAGCACGGCAGTCATGGTCGTGGGCTGGCTGATCGCGCGGCGGGGTGGCCGGATCGTGCTGACGTTCCCAAGAATGCGGATGGCGGCGATGGCGGTCGTGCTGGGAGCAGCGGCGGCCCTGTTGCTGCCGAACCGGCTGTCCTGGCGCTCCGAGTCACCGTATCGCGACACCATGCGCGATCTCACCAACTACCGCGAAGGCTCGGGCCGGGGCCGGTTGATCCAGTACGAGAACAGCCTGCGTCTCATGGTGAAGGACCCGATCTTCGGCGCCGGCCCGGGCAACTGGCCGGTCAAGTATCCGCTGGTAACGACTCCTGGTGATCCTTCGTTTGCGGGCGCCGACCCGATGCCCACGAATCCCTGGCCCAGCAGCGACTGGGTGGCATTCTTGACCGAGCGGGGAGCGTTGGCGGCGGCGATGCTGCTGGCGGCCTTCGCCGCGATGGGGCTGGTGGCACTCCGGCGGCTGCGCCACGAGGACCCGCGCGAGTCCCGGCGAGCTCTGGCGCTGCTCGGCGTGCTCACGGCGGTGCTGGCCACCGGTGCGTTCGACGCGGTGTTGTTACTCGCGCCGCCGACTCTGATCGTATGGTCGGCGATCGGCATGCTGCTGCCGCGCACCGGTCCCGTGGGCACGATCCCCCTGCCGGTGCGCACGGTGCTGCTACCGGCGGCGCTGTTGATGACGATCGGTGCATCGCTTCGAAGCGCTGGTCAAGCCCGGTCCATCGCGCAGGCGGGGCCCGGATGGCCCGTGGAGCGACTGGAGGGTGCGGTACGGTTCGATCCGGGGAGCTACCGGCTCCACCTCATGATCGCGCAGCGCACTGGTTGCGCGCGGGGACGAGGCCATGCGGCGGCGGCAGCACGGCTGTTTCCCTACCTTCCGGCGCCCAGGCGGCGATTGGCGGCGTGCGGGGTTCGCTAGACGAAGACGCTACGACGCTACGACGCTACGAGCACCAAGCTACCGCGAGGCCGCAGGGCCCTGTTCAATGGGAGGTCCGTCGGGCCTTCCCCATTCGCTCCACGATCCATCGTACACCGCGTAACGTCGGTGACCCACGAGCTCGAGACCAAGCGCGAGCGCGCAGGCCGTCACGCCCGAGCCACACGACGTGATCACCGGCCGGTCCAGATCCAGGCCCGCCGCGATGAACCGGCGGCGCAGCTCCTCCGACGCGAACAACGTGCCATCGGGCGACACCATCTCCCCGATCGGGAGGCTTCGCGCGCCGGGGATGTGGCCACCGCGCAGCCCGGGTCGAGGCTCGGGCTCGGTACCGGCAAACCGGCCTCGCGACCGCGCATCGAGAAGGGCCGCCGAGCCGCTCGTCATGGCGGCATGGGTCTCCTCCCGGCTTCGAACCAGTTCGGGCCTGAATTTCAGAACGAACCGTTTCGGATCCCAGGAAGCCCGGCCAGGCTGGAGGGTCCGCCCCTCCGCCTGCCAGCGCTTGAGCCCGCCATCCAGCACCGCAACCTGGTCATGGCCCGCCAGGCGGAGCGTCCACCAGACCCGGGGAGCGCTCAGGTTTACTCCCGACCCATCGTACACCACCACGCGGTCGGCGTTGCCGATGCCCAGCGCGCCGATCGCCCGGGCCAGGCTCGGCAGCGGTGGCAGCATGTGCGGGAAAGGGGATTCGTGATCGGACAGCTCATCGAGGTCCCAGAAGATCGCGCCTGGGATGTGCCCCGCTTCGTATTCGGCGCGGCCGTTCCGATTCATCGCAACGAGATACCACGACGCATCCACGACCACCAGCGACTCTTCTCCGAGGTGGCGAGCCAGCCATTCGGTCGAGACGAGCGGTGTGGGGAGCGGATCGGCCATATGACCATCCTTCGATTACGTTCCGCGCTGTGCCGACAAGCCTCGATCGCTACATCGCCCGTTTCAAGGCGGCGGACCGCGCCACGCGGCTCGAAGCCCTACTCGACCTGGCGCAGAAGCTGCCGCCGCTTCCGCCGGAGCGCGAGGGAGCCAAGGATCAGCACCGGGTACCGGAGTGTCAGACGCCGGTTTTCCTCTGGGTGGACGTCCAGGACGGCGCGGTCAGCATATCGGCCGATGTGCCCCGGGAATCGCCCACGGTGCGCGGTTTCGTGTCCCTGCTGATCCACGGACTCGAGGGAGCCACGACGGCCGACGTGGCGGCGCTGCCGGATGATCTGCTGCACAGCCTGGGACTCGACGAGACGCTCGGTATGGTGCGCACCCAGGGCCTGACCGCGATCGTCCGGCGTATCAAGCGCCTGGCCTCCGCGGCCTAGCAGTTGGCCCGTTCAAACTCCTTCATGAAGGCCACCAGCGCCACCACGCTCTCACGCGAACAGGCGTTGTAGAGGCTGGCGCGCATGCCACCGGCGGACCGGTGGCCCTTGAGGCCGTCGAGCCCGCGTTTGGTCGCTTCGCTCACGAATCGATTGTCCAGCTCTTCCGACGGGCATCGAAAGATGACGTTCATCAGCGAGCGGCTGTCGGGGTGCACGGGGCACTTGAACAAGGCGCTCTGATCGAGAAAGTCATAGAGCAGTCCGGCCTTCTCCGCGTTTCGCTCGGCCATCACGGCGAGTCCGCCGGTATCGTGGATCCATTTCAGCACCTGGCCTACCATGTAGATCGCGAATGTTGGCGGGGTGTTGTAGAGCGACTTTTCCTTCACATAGGTCCGGTATTGCAGCATCGTGGGGAGCGTCTTCGGCGCGAGCTCGGCGAGGTCCTCCCGGATGATCACCAACACGATGCCCGAAGGTCCCAGATTCTTCTGTGCTCCGGCATAAATCAGCCCGTACTTCGACACGGCGATTGGCCGGCTGAACATGTCGCTCGAGGTATCGGCGACCAGCGGCACGCCACCGGGCACCGGCGGCTCCGTTTTCCACTGGGTGCCATAGATGGTGTTGTTGGTGGTCACGTGCACGTACGCCGGGTTCTCGGAGTAGCGGATCTCCGACGAGTCGGGAATGCACGTGAACTTGGACGCCTCTCCGGTCAGCGCGACGTGGGTGGTCCCGAACTTCTGTGCTTCCTGGTGCGCCTTTTGGGCCCAAACGCCGGTGATGAGATAGTCGGCGGTGCGCCCGGCCGGCAGCAGGTTCATGGGCGCCATCGCGAACTGCTGGGTGGCCCCGCCCTGGACGAACAGGATCTTGTACCGGTCGGGAATGTCGGCGAGCCGCCGGGCCGACTCTTCGGCCCCGGCAATGATCCGGTCGAAGAGCTTGCCACGGTGGCTGTGCTCTGCGATGCCGATGCCGCTCCCCCCGATGTTCCAGATGTCCTGCTGCGCCTGGCGGAGGACCGGCTCGGGAAGTACGCCGGGACCGGCGCCGAAGTTGTGAATGCGGTCTGACATGGAGGCCATGGTTGGGGCTGGAGGCTAGGACGCTAAGACGCTAAGTCGTCAGTGAGACTACTCAATCGGGGTTAGATCGACGCTGATGATATTGGGATTGCCGGTCCGGATTTCCGTGAGGGCCGCTTCGGTCGGCGTGGAGGACACCTGAATCCTCGCGACCGCGGCCTGGGCACCGTGATAGGCGATGTTCTCGACTTCCTCAACGTTCACCTCACCCTCCGACAGAATCCGGAAGACGTGGGCCAATACGCCGGGACGATTCTGGTGCCGAACCGAGAGGATGTGGGTGGCGGAGCTCCGGGCCAGCCGATTGACGCAGTGGGGCGCGATGCCGGTCTTGAGGTAGCCGTCCACGATGCGGATGACCTCATGCGCAATCGCGACCTGGGCTTGATCGGTCGAAGCCCCCACGTGGTGGGTGCCGTAGACCCCCGGCGTGGCAGCGATGGGAGCCTTGAATTCTGCCTTGCCTCCCGACGGCTCGCCTTGATAGACGTCGAGGCCGGCGCGGATGCCCCGTTCCCGCACCGCCTTCTCGAGCGCCGCCTCATCCACCACGCTCCCCCGGGCCGCGTTGATCAGATAGGCGCCGGGCTTCATCGCGTTCAGGAAGCGCTCGTCCACCAGGTGCTTGGTATCGGAACCGCCCGCGACATTGATGGAGACCGCGTCCGAGAGACGGGCCACCTCGACGGGGGTCTCGCAGTAGCCGATGCCGAGCCGTTCCGCCTCCTCGTCGGTCAGATTTCGCGAATACGCGACCACTTTCATCCCGAACGCCTGAGCGCGGCGGGCGACCTCGCGTCCGATCTGTCCCAAGCCAACGATCCCCAGGGTGCGGCCGTGCAACCCCCGCGCCTTGGAGTATTCGCCCTTGGCCCATTCTCCCTTGCGCAGGTCGGCGACCTGGTCGGGAATCCGGCGGTCGAGCGCGAGGAGCAATCCCATGACCAGCTCGGCCACGGCAATCGAATTCTTGCCGGGACAGTTGGAAACGAAAATGCCGAGTCGCGATGCCGCGGGGAGATCGATGGTGTCGATGCCGGCCCCGGCACGGATCACCAGGGAGAGAGCCGGTCCCGCGGCGAGCGCCGCCTCGTTCACCTTTTTGCTCCGCACGATCAGCACCTTCGGATCCACCTCGCGGATCGTGGCCGGGAGCGTCTCCGCGGTGACATCGGGGCGCAGCACGACGTCGCAGCCCAGGTCCTTGAGACCGTCGACGCCTACTGTTTCGAACTTGTCCGCCACCAGCACTTTCATCGGGCAACCCCTCCGGGGCGTCAGCCGAGCGTATGAACGAAAAGCCCGCTCTTCAGCTTGGGCTCGAACCAGGTGGACTTGGGGGGCATGATCTGCCCCGCATCGGCGACGGACATGAGCTGCTGCACCGTCACCGGATACATGGCGAACGCGACGGCCGCGGCGCCCCCGCCGACGCGGCGTTCGAGCTCCTCGGTACCGCGGATCCCGCCGACGAAATCGATGCGGGAGTCGGTCCGCGCATCGCCGAGGCCGAGGATCGGAGCAAGCACCCGTTCGTGCAGCAGTGACGCGTCGAGCGAGCCGATCGGATCCCTCCGATCGATCGATCCCGGGTCCAGTGTCAGGCGATACCACTTCCCGACCACAAACACGCCGAACGAACCGGGGCTCTCGGGCGCCGGCGAAGCCGCCGGGGTCAGCGTGCCAGCCTGGGCCAGCCGGGCCAGAAACTGCTCAGGCGTGAGCGAGCCAAGGTCCTTGACCACCCGGTTGTAGGGCAGAATGCGCAACTGGCCGGCCGGAAACAGCACCGCGAGAAACCAGTTGTATTCCTCATTGCCGGTGTGCTTGGGATTGGCAGCTCGGAGCCTCTCGGCCGCGCGCCAGGCGCTGGCGGAGCGATGGTGGCCGTCGGCCACGTAGCCGACTTCGGTCCGTCGGAAGAAATCCACGTAGGACCCTTCGTCGCGGATCCGCCACACCTGCTGGCGCACGCCATCCGGGCTTACGAAATCGTACAGCGCGGCGTCGCTGGTGACCTTGGCGTTGTGCTGCGACAGGAATGGCGTCGATTGATGGGTGAGAAAGACCGGCTCGGCGTGGGCATTCAGCGCGAGCAGATGCGTGGTGCGGTCGTCTTCCTTATCCTGACGGGTCTTCTCGTGCTTCTTGATCACATCGTTCGCGTAGTCGTCCACGTGCACGCAGCCGACCACGCCGATCTGCGTGCGCCCGTCCATCGTGAGCTGATAGAGGTAGAGCGACGGCGACGATTCCTGGATCAGGGGCCCGTCCCTCATGAACTGATCGAGGTTGGAACGCGCTTTGGCGTAGACCTTGGGATCGTGCGGGTCGGTCTCAGGCGGAAAATCGATTTCGGAGCGGGACACATGAAGAAAGCTGAACGGATTACCGACCGCATAGGCGGCGGCTTCCGACCGGCTGACGACGTCATAAGGCGGTGCAGCGACACGCGCCACAAAGGCCGGCAATGGCCGCCAGGCGCGGAACGGGCGAAGGCGAATACGTCCTCCCTGAACGGTGCGGCGTCCGAAGATTGCCTCGGGCGCTGGGCGGCCCTGCAAAGACCGCCGGAGCCGATGATGCTACCGGAAGAAGCGTGGGCGCGTCAAGGTGCGCGGACCAGCTGCCCTCCTTTCATGACCAGCCGGACATTCCGGATATCTGAGATCCGCAGGCTTGGGTCACCTTCCACCGCGATGAGGTCGGCGAGGAGGCCGATGCGGACCTGTCCCAGCCGGTCGTCGAGATGCAGGATCCTCGCGTTGGTCGCGGTCACCGCGCGCAGCACATCCAGGACGGGCATCCCATACTCCACCATCAACTCGAGCTCACGGGCGTTGTCTCCGTGGGCGTAGACCCCGACGTCCCCGCCGACGCACATGACGACCTTCGCCGCCAGCGCGCGCTTGAAGCTGGCCTTCTTCTCGGTGATGGCGGGCGGGTCAGGCTCGACGCCCTTCTTCCACCCGCGATAGCGGCGGATCGCGTCGCCCGCCGCGAGGGTGGGACACAAGGCGACGCCGCGCTGCACCATGAGTTTGAAGACTTCGGGCGTTCCGCCGTCGCCATGCTCGATAGTTTCGACACCCGCGAGCACCGAGCGGCGCATTCCTTCGGCGGTGGCGGCGTGTGCCACGACCGGCCGGCCACTGCTTCTTGCCGTTTCAACAATCTGGCTCAGTTCTTCCTGCGAAAACGTGGGCCGCGCCTCACCGGCAGGACCCCACCGATAGTCGGCGTAGACCTTGATCCAGTCGGCCCCATCGGCAATCTGGCTCCGGACCACTCGAGTCAACGCCTCCAGGCCGCTGGCTTCCTCAGCGCCCTGGGGAATCGCCCAGCGGGAATCGAAGCCGCGCGGTCCGTACGTGCCGGTGGCGACGATGGCGCGAGTCACGACGATCATCCGCGGACCCGGCACGATGCCCTGCTCGATGGCGCGCTTGAGGCCGACGTCCGCCTCCCCGGCGCCCTCGGTGCCAAGATCCCGCACCGTGGTGAAGCCCGCCTCCAGCGTGAGCCTGGCGTGATTCACGGCGCGGGCCACCCGCAGCGCCAGGGGTTCATGAAGGACCTGATCGTCCCAGCTGGTCTCGTTGTAGGGATGGAGCAGGAGGTGCGAGTGACCCTCGATGAGGCCCGGAAGGAGGGTCATTCCCGGGAGCGGAATGCGCCGCGCATCGGGCGGGGTGGCGCCCTCGAGGGACGGACCCGCGCCGATGATCCGGTCTCCCCGCACCAAAACCGACCAGCCGGTGCGCATCGCCGTGCCGTCGAAGACGCGATCGGGCAACAGCAGGATGACGGGACCGCCGGACGCTTGAGCCATCAGCGGTGCCGCCGACAGCGCGCCGAGCGCGAGCGCGAGGCCGACGAACCGAGCTCCCTTCCCCTCGTTCGCGATACTCGATGTCCGGTTCATGGCGATCGGGGTTCGTTGCCAACCAGCGCAAGCGCGTCACCGCTCGGGCTCACGGCCAGGCGAGAGATCTGTTGCAGGCCCGGCTCGCTGAACCGCGCCACTTCGACCCAGTCGGCCGCTCCGCGCTTCCAGAGCAGCAGGCGATTGCCACTGGCGGTGAGCAGCTCGTCGGTACCGAGCCAGGCGAAGAACGCGGCGCCGGCCGGAAGCGCCACGAGCGACTCCCCGGCCCCGGTAACCGGATCGAGAGCGCGAACCCAGCCCCTCGCCGAGTCCTGCTGCACGTAACTCACCGCGCGGCGGCCCGGCACGACCGCCAGGGCCCGCCCGATGTTGCTCGCCATCACCTGAGCGGTGCCCCGGCCCAGCTCGGCACGCCGCAACGTGGGAGGACTCCCCAGCACGAAAACGAAGACGGTATCCGCATTGAGCCAGGTGTGATATCCCACCGGTTTGATCGAGTCGAGCACCGGCTTGACCGCGGTGCCGTCCAGGGTGAAGGCCCAGAGCCGCTGGGTCGAGTCCCTCTCGACTCGGATCACTGAGATGTGCTTCCCGTCCGGCATCACGGTCGGCGAATACTCGCTTTCGGGGGTGCTGGTAACCTGGGTCGAGACTCCGGGGCCCCGGTCGTACCGGAAGATGTCGGTTTGGCCGCTTCGCTCCGAGGTGTAGAAGAGGCTTTTGCCGTCGATGGTGAAGTAGGGCTGGTTGTCGTACCCGGCGCGCACCGTGGCATTCACCGCGGTGCCGACGCGCAGCTCCGCGCCCGATCGAGCAAGGGGAACCAGATAGATATCGGTGCCGGGAGCCTGGGCGCCCAGCGGCGCGGCCAGCATCAGGAGTGGTACGACTGCCGGTCTCATGAGGGAGCCTCCTCGGCTCATGGTATCATAACATGCGCCTGCTGGTCAGCGGCCGACCCAATCGCGCCACGTGCCGGGATCGGCGCCGACGGTCAGGTGCTGCTGGTGCCGGACCAACGGCATTCTGAGAAGCATGGGCTCCTCGACCAGTCGCTCAATCCATCGTTCGGGAGAGTACCCCGCGGCGGCAAGGCCGAGCTGGGCAAATCTGGCCGAGGTACGGTCGAGCACGCCCTCCACGCCGAATCGCTGGACGAAGCGGGTGAGCTCCCCCCGGGAGGCCGGCCGCTCGTTCAAGTCGACGAAGTGGACCTTGATGCGGCGCTCGGCGAAGAACCGGAGCGCGGAGCGGGTATCGGCGCTTTTCTTCACGCCGAAGACCTGGACCTCCACGATTCAACTCCCCCGGGCGGTGGCGCGTAATCTAGCGGTGGCTCCCCAGCCCGCGGAGCCATAGATTCTTCCGGCCCGAAGATCAGCTCGGCCCTATAACTCCCCTCCTGTCCGGAGACCGGTCATGCGCTTGACCCCGGCGGTGCGCGCGCTGTCGCTCGCAGCCGCCTTTCTCGCCCCGGGAGCTGCCTCGCTCCGGGCACAGTCCGATACCTGGGCACTCACCAACGCCCGAATCCAGACGGTGACGAAGGGTGTCATCGACAAGGGAACTATCCTGATCAGGAAAGGCCTGATCGAGGCCGTCGGGCCGGCCGTAACAATCCCGGCCGATGCACGCGTCATGGACCTGGCCGGCAAGACGGTAAGCCCGAGCCTGATCGACCTGACATCCGCGCTTGGACTCGCGGCGCCGACGACGGGTGGGGGTGGCGGGGGCGGCCAGGGCGGTGGGACCCAGCAGGCTCAGAGCGGGCCCCGGGGCGTCGAGCCGGAACGGGACGTCGCGCGGGAGCTCAAGGTGGCCCCCGGCGATGTGAAGCCGATTCGGGACGCCGGGATCGGTGTCGTGCTGGTGTCGCCTTCCCGCGGCCTCTTCCGGGGCATGTCGGCCCTGGTTCCGCTCCGGGACAGCGTGGGCGAGGCCGACGTGATCAAGCCGCAGGTGGCCATGCACATCGGATATCAGGGTGTCTCGGGCGACTATCCCGGCACCTTGCTGGGCGTCATCGCCTACCAGCGCCAGGCGCTCTACGATGCGCAGCGTCAGGGAGTCCTGCTCGACCGCTTTCGGACCGCACCACGCGGCATCGCACGCCCTGAGCACGACCCGGGCATCGACGCGCTGGTTCCGGTGGTGCGGGGCCAGAAGCCGGCGTTCATCGAAGCCAGCAACGAAAACGAGATCCGTCGCTCGGTGCGGCTGGCCAAGGAGTTCAACCTCAAGGCTACGGTGGTGGGCGCCACCGAAGGCTTCCTGGCGCTGGATGCGCTGGCCGGCCGGCAGGCGGTGGTCTCGGTGAATTATCCCCAGCCCACCGCGACAACCGGCTGGTCATATCGCTTGAGCCAGCGGCGCGCGCTCAACGACAGCGCCGCTACTGCGAGCGAGGTGCAGAAGCGGTTGGAAGGCAACGCCGCGGCGCTGAACAAGGCCGGGATCAAGTTCGCTCTGGCCACCGGCGGCACCCGGTCTTCGGATTTCCTGGGCAACGTCCGCAAGGCCATCGCCGCCGGGCTCCCGGCCGCCGTGGCGCTCGAAGCCTTGACGATTCGCCCGGCGGAATTCGCCGGCGTCGATCAGATCCTGGGCAGTATCGAAGCCGGCAAGATTGCCAATCTGGTCGTCAGCAACGGTGACCTGCTGGCGGACTCCGCCAGAATCAGTACGGTGTTCGTGGACGGCATCCGCTATGCCGTCGCCCCGCCGCCCGCGCGGCCGGCCGGCGGCGGCAACGCGGTAGCTGCCGCGCAAGTGGCCGGCACCTGGACCATGACGCTGACGTCACCCCAGGGTCCACTCGAGATCACCATGACGCTCGCGCAGAGCGGCAGCACGTTTTCAGGCACGATGACCAGTCAGATGGGCTCGATGGAGATCACCGGCGGCGAAATCTCCGGCCGGATCGCCACCTGGACTACCATTCTCCAGGTGGGCGGGCAGTCGATCACGCTCAACTACCGTGGCGAAGTGGACGGCAACCGGATGACGGGCTCCGCTGAGCTCGGCAACTTTGGCAGCGGGACCTTTACTGCGGAGAAGAAGCCATGAAACGGCTCGGGGTTCTCACTCTCCCGCTCATGACCGGAGTGCTGGCGGCACAAACGCCGGCTGCACCGGCCCCGGCGGCACGGGACACGTCGCGCCAGCTCGTGCTCGGCACGGCCATCCCGGCGGCGGGAACGCTGGTGGCGGTCACGAATGCCACGATCATCACCGCCACCCACGGCACGATCGACAAGGGCACCGTCCTGATTCGGAACGGGAAGATCGCCGCGGTCGGAAAGGACATTGCGGTGCCGGCCGGAGCGCAGATCATCGACGGCACCGGCAAGTATGTGATGCCGGGCATCATCGACGCCCACTCCCACAGCTCCGGCGAAGCCATCAACGAGGGCAGTCGTTCCGTCACAGCCCAGGTGAGAATGGAGGACGTGCTGCGCGAGGACGCGATCGGGATGTACCGAGAGCTCGCGGGCGGCGTCACCACGCTCAACATCCTGCACGGCTCGGCCAACACCATCGGCGGGCAGAACGCTACCGTGAAGATCCGGTGGGGCCTTCCGGTCGATTCGATGCTCTTTGCCGGGGCGCCCCCGGGTATCAAGTTCGCGCTGGGAGAGAACGTCCGGCAAACCAACGTCGGCAATATCCCCGGCCGCACGCCGCGCTACCCGCGTACCCGCATGGGTGTCGAGGAGCTGTTACGGGAGTCGTTTACCCGGGCGCGTGAATACCAGGCCGAGTGGAAGGCGTACGAAGACGCTAAAACGCTAAGACGCAAAGACGCGAAGAACCCTGAGGCAGAGCCCGTCCCACCCAAGCGGGACCTGCAGCTCGATGCGCTGGTGGAGATCCTCGAGGGCAAGCGCCTGGTCCACGCGCATTCGTACCGCTCCGACGAAATCCTGATGCTCCTCAAAGTGGCCAAGGATTTCGGCTTCCGGATCGCCAGCCTGCAGCACGTGCTCGAAGGGTACAAGGTGGCCGACGAGATCGCGGCGGCCAACACCGGCGCCTCGACCTTCGCCGACAACTGGGCCTACAAGCTCGAGGCCTTCGATGCGATCCCCTTCAACGCGGCGCTCATGGCGGAACGGGGCGTCAAAGTATCCATCAACTCCGATTCCGACGAGCGGGCGCGCCGACTCTATCAGGAGGCGGCCAAGGCCATGAAGTACGGCGGCGCCAGCGAGGAAGAGGCCATCCGGATGATCACGCTGAACGCCGCCTGGCAGCTCGGCGTGGACAAGCTGACCGGGTCGATCGACGTCGGGAAGGACGCCGACCTGGCCATCTTCAACGGCCATCCCTTTGCACCGGCGAGCCGCGTGGAAATGACCTTGATCGACGGACGAGTCTTTTTCGACCGCAACAAGGCCCCGACCCTCGAGTATCTGATCGAGCTGATGAAGCGTCGCCCCCGCGCCAACACCACCAGCGAAGGTGCCCAATGAACCGACTCGTTCTGGCCAGTGCGGGCCTTCTGGGCGTTGCGGCGTCGCTCGCGGCGCAGGCCCCGACCGGCCGTCCGGCGGTCCAGCCGTCCGTCTTTGCCATCACCAACACGACCATTGTACCCGTCACCGGCCCCCGCGTGGCCGGGGGTACGGTGGTCATCCGAAACGGAAAGATCGAGGCGGCGGGTGCCACGGTCGCCACCCCTGCAGGCGCCACGGTGATCGACGGCACCGGCCTCTTTCTCTATCCCGGCATGATCGATTCGGGAGACCGCATGGGCCTGGTGGAGATCGGCTCGGTCCCGGGCGGCCAGGATACCCAGGAGCTGGGACAGTACAACCCGCACAACGCCGTGCTGTCGGCGGTCAATCCGAGCTCGGTGCACGTTCCAATCACGCGCGCGAACGGTGTCACCACCGCACTCACCTCGGCCCAGGGAGGAATGATCCAGGGCTGGGCGGCGCTGATCGATCTGGTAGGATGGACCCCGGACGAGATGGCGCAGAACGGACGGGTCGCGATGGTGATGACCTATCCGAGCGTTGGTGGCGGACGCGGCCGCGGCGGCTTCCGCGGTGGACAGGCTCCGGCCGGCGATGCCGCCGAAGCCCAGAACCGCCAGGTGCGCGAGCTCTACGACTACTTGCGCGAAGCCAAGGCCTACAACGCGCGCACCAACCCGGTGCCGCAGAACCTCGCCTTCGCGGCGCTCGGTCCGGCCCTGCGCGGCGAAGTGCCGGTGATCTTCGATGTGCAGACTGAAGGCCAGATCCGCGGTGTGCTGGCGCTCTCGGACACCTTCAAGCTCAAGCCCGTCCTTCGCGGAGCCACCGAGTCCTGGATGCTGGCCGATACCCTCGCGGCCCGAAAGATCCCGGTCATCGTGGGTCCGCTCACCGCCGTGCCCACCGGCGACGCGCCGTACGACGCCGTCTACGCCTATCCCGGTGTCCTGGCCAAGGCGGGGGTGCTGATCGCGTTCCAGACCGATGACGGCGGCGAGGGCGATGCTCGGAACCTGCCCTACAACGCCGCGCTCGCCACCGCCTACGGTCTCGACCCGGAAGAGGGACTTCGCGCCGTGACCATCAACCCCGCCCGTATCTGGGGTGTGGCGGACCGGCTCGGCAGCATCGAGCCCGGCAAGGTCGCAAACGTCTTCCTGACCACGGGCGATCCCCTCGATGTCAGGACCCAGGTCCGCGAAGTGTTCATCCGCGGACAACGGATGCCCTGGGACGATCGCCACACCGCTGAATATCTGAAGTGGAGGAGCAGACCGCGCCCGTGATGGTTTTCGCAAGGACGCACGGGCGCCGGGGCGCAAGGAGAAGCTTCCTTGCGTCCTGGCGTCTTTGCGTCCCGGCATTCCTCGGCGTTGTTTCACCGCTCCCGGCCCAGACATCCTCGGCGCCTCCGGCGGCGCCCCCGGCGGCCTGGCGCAGCCTGATCGGGGAATACGGACCGGATACCACAACCCGGGTGATGATCCTGGAGCGGGGGGGAAAGCTGATTGCGCGATTCGATTCGGCCCAGGAGGTAACGCTCGCAGCGGTGTCGAAGGATCGGTGGCGAGGAGGGAGCCCGAACGCACTCCGCGAGTTCCGCTTTCAGAGAAACGCCTCGGCCGCTGTCTCAGGAATCATCAGCGGAACGTCCACCCTGCCCCGGCGAGCGCTGGGTCCGGAGGACGGTGCGGTCTTCCGAATCACTCCAGTCCGGCCGATCGCGCAGCTCCGGGAGGAAGCCCTGAAGGCCAGTCCGCCGATCGAGCCGGGGATGTTCCACGCCGCCGAGCTGATGGAGCTGAACCGGCTCGACCCCACAATCAAACTCGACATCCGGTACGCCACTTCACGCAACTTCCTTGGCACCCCCGTCTACACCGAGGCCCGCGCCTTCTTGCAACGGCCGGCGGCGCTTGCCCTGGTGCGAGCCCACCGGATGCTCGCGCCACTGGGCTACGGACTCCTGATTCACGACGCGTACCGGCCCTGGTTCGTCACCCGGATGTTCTGGGACGCCACGCCGGAAGCCCAACACGAGTTCGTGGCCGACCCGGCCTCCGGCTCGCGCCACAACCGCGGCGCCGCCGTGGACCTCAGCCTCTACGAGCTCCGGACCGGCCGCCCGGTCGAGATGCCGGGCGTGTACGATGAGTTTTCCCGCCGCTCCTATCCCGACTATCCCGGCGGCACCTCCCGACAACGCTGGCACCGGGACCTGCTCCGCCGGACGATGGAAGTCCAGGGCTTCACGGTCAATAGCTCCGAGTGGTGGCACTTCGACCACAAGGACTGGAAGCGCTACCGGCTCGGCAACACACCCTTCGAAATGCTGTTCCGCTAGCCGCGCTCAGTTCGGCGCGTGCACACCCACGCCACCGTAGTTCCTGCCATCCCCGATCCGCGGACCATGGAACGGTACCGCGCTGTTATTGGTCCGGGAGACGAACTGGCGAATGCTGCCCGGGAAGGGCGACGTCCTGCCGTGGTGCCCGAAGGGATCGGTGTAGACGGTTTCCGGTCCGTCGGCGTTGTCTACCCGGTTCCCGTTGATGTCCACAAACCGGGAGACCCCGTTGAAGGGAGAGCGGGGATCGGTCTGGACCAGGCCGAGGATCGTCCCGTTATTCGTGGCCGTGAGACACCCGCCGCCCCGGGCGCGGTCGCCATTGGCCTCGGTTTCGTAGCATACGTCGATCACAAATCCGGTGATGTTCGGCGCCGCGGGATCGAAGAACCGGCTGGGCTGCCTCACCTGAAAGTATGGATCGAAGGATGCGATGGACTGGCCGCCTTCCATTCTGATCGACGTGCTGGTTTGCCAGCTCTCGTGAATACCGTTCGAGAAACTCGAGTTTCCTGAAGGCAGGAGCACGTGACGGTCGACGCAGACCCGGTCGGGAATCCGCCGGTGACCGCCACCGCTGGGTGAGTTGGCCGGTGTGGGCGTCCCGACATCGATTCGGGCATCGTCACAGGTCCGGGTGAATCCGCCCGGCTGACCGATCGCGTTCATCGTGGTAATGTGGAGCTCGGTCCCGTCGGTGCATTTGATGTGATACACCAGCTCGTGCATGTTATTGGTGAAGGCGTCTTTCGAGTGGGTTCCCTGGTGCAGCTTGGTCATGACATCGCACCGGAGATCGAGCAGATCGTTGGCGATGCCGCCCAGATTCATCTGGACGTCGTTCTCCCACTCCACTTTGTGTCCGACGTGGTCCTCGTGGCGACGGCCAGTGGGATCCCAGGTATCGAGCTGCTCGTTGGCGTACCCGAACGGGATGTCGCCGACACTGGAGTAGAGGTCGGACCCGTGCGGATCACGGCCGTGCTCGTGTCCGAAGGTACAGCCGGTTTCCGGGTCCACCGGCGGGTGCCACGTCGGATACGCCTTTCCATCGGGGCCGACCGTGGCATACCGGCTGTGAACCTCGAGGGGACAGGTATCGCCCGCGGCCGGCTTCCAGGTGAGCATCGCCACGCTGGGCGCCGCATTACCGACGGAGTTCGGGCCGCTGGTTCCAGCGCCACCGCACGCCGAACAGACGAGACCGGCGGCGGCCGAGGCGGGGAGCAGGAAAGAGCGCATGACGGACTCCTTGATTTCAATGACGGGTGATGCCGAGACCGAGCTGGAACAGCACCGCATGGCCGCCGGAGGGCAGCTTGAGCCGTTCGAAAGACACGTCATCCCGATTCTCCAGCCACATGGAGCCCTTGGAGGAGCCGAGGGCATTGAGGTAGGGAACGATCGAGAGCTTGGGGTTGACCCGCACTTCGTAGCCGACCCCCACCACCAGGGCGACAGCCTGGGAGGTGATCGCCTCATTCTCCTGCGAGGCCCGCCACCGGCTCACGCCAGCGCCCCACCGGAGGAAGTAGCCGTGCCGCTCGTTGGGGTACCACCAGGCCCCGCCGGTCAGCGACAGGAGCCGGCGCTTCCCGGCGTCGCTGGTAGTGCGCTGCCAGCCGCTGCCTTCAAAGCCAAGCAGGAAACGCCGGTTGATCGTCGTCCCGGCCCGGAAGTAGCCCGACGTTCCCTGCTCCTTTTCGTGTTCGCAGATGCCGCAATGCATGCTCCCGGCTCCGGCGCCGAGGCCCGCGCCCATCCAGAACCCCTGGCGGGAATCGGCCGGCAGGCTGGTAGCCAGGGAGGCGGTTCGGACGGCGGCGCCTGCGCGAAGCGCACCGCCTTGTGCCGGAAGCCGACCGGCGAGTGTGAACATGGCCCCCAGGGCCAGAAGACCGGACATCGTCCGCATCGAATCACCTGCGCTTTTCGAGAGGGAGTGCTGCAGCGCCGTGCAGCCGGGAAACTCCCCGGCGATGGGACGCTCCCTGCGAAGTGGCAGACTGCGTGCCGGGTGCGGAACTCGTGTGCTGGGTTGGTCGAACGCCCCAGGTGCACTCTTGCGCTCTTGCGGAGTGCGGTCTGCGGAGAAGTTACGCGGGAATCCGGGAGCGCATCGGGTTGCGCGAGTGTCCTCGGATCAGTGTCGTTGCCAGCCGTTCTCGGTGACGAGTGCAAGCACGTGCGAGCGGATCTCGTCCCGGATCTTCCGGACTTCCTGGAGGGGCAGCCCCTTGGGATCCGGGAGCGGCCAGTCCAACCGTCGGACCCCGGGAACAATCGGGCAGTTCTCGCCACAACCCATCGTGACGAGGACCTGGGCGCTCCGGGCCAGGTCGTCTGTCAACAGGCGGGGCCGGACGCCTGAGAGGTCCACCCCGAGCTCGGCCATCGCACTGGCCACCTCGGGATGAACCCGGTCACCCGGCTCGGTGCCGGCGGACACCGCCCGGGCCAGGGCCGGATCTGCCAGAAGGTTGAACAACGCGGCGGCCATCTGAGACCGGCCCGCGTTGTGCACGCAGGCAAATAGGACCGTCGTCACAGCAACGGCTTGGTGCCCCGCACGAAGGCACCCATGAAACGGCCGTCGATGGCGGTGGCCACGACGTCGACATCGAGCCCTGCGCCCTCCAGAAAAGCCCTGGCGTCATCCACCCGGTACACCCGAGTGGGCTCGATGCTGACCCCGACGAAGCCGCTCCCGGACAGGAGCGACTTGAACTCCTGCTCTTCGAGTGCCCCGGCCACACAGCCGATCCAAAGCTCCATGCTGCGCCGCACCTCATCGGGCACCTCCCCACGAACCACGACGTCGGATACGGCAAAGCGTCCGCCGGGCTTGAGCACCCGGAACGCTTCGGCAAGGACCTTCCGCTTGTCGGCCGAGAGATTGATCACGCAGTTTGAAATAATGACGTCCACCGATGCATCGGGAAGCGGAATGTTCTCGATCTCACCTTTGAGAAACTCGACGTTGGTGAGGCCGGCCTTTCTTTGATTCTCGCGGGCCAGCGTCAGCATCTCGTCCGTCATGTCGAGGCCGTAGGCCTTGCCGGCGGGGCCGACCCGGCGGGCGGAGAGCAGCACGTCAATCCCGCCACCGCTCCCCAGATCGAGTACCGTCTCTCCTTCCCGCAGCTCAGCCAGTACGGTCGGGTTGCCGCAGCCCAGCGAGGCGAGCACGGCGCCCTCGGGTACCACGGAGGTTTCCGCAACCGAGTACAGGTTTGAAGAGATGGGGTCGGTACTGCCGCCGCAACAGCTGCTGGCACAACATTCCGCCTGTTTCCCTTCGAGCACCCGCTTGGCGGCCTCGCCATACCGCTCCTGCACCGTGGTTCGAATCGCCTGGTCCGACATGCCGTCTCCCGGTTAAGTAATCAAGTTTTGTTGATGGATCAAAGACAAGCCGCCCTAGTTCCCTCGTTCCCTAGCCCC